>WLWD01004697.1_pt1 | contig 29458 bp, 16 predicted proteins | sample 6712731 | NCBI WGS metagenome assembly WLWD01 (sample SAMN12718690, study PRJNA576275) | sponge metagenome | isolation source: marine sponge | host: Mycale hentscheli | place: New Zealand: South Island, Marlborough, Capsize Point | collected 2014-11-01
ACACACACACACACACACACACACACACACACACACACACACACACACACACACACACACACACACACACACAAACATGCACATACACACAGATAATAAATTCAGATAGGATCAATCCAGAGCAATGCCTGCTGTGGTCATGTTAACTCTGGACAATAGATTATAGTATAGAGATTCATATTTTGTGAAGGATTATTTCCCAATCTACTAACTATTAGCAAGTAACTATTTGCTAGTCCTCACTGATTCAGCCGCCCGTCTGTTCTTGGAAGAAGTAAATAAAGACTTCAGAAGGTCCAACTGAGCCATGACCTTGTTCAGTTTCCTGTGAGAAATACACGGAGAAGTGGAAATATATAACAAAAACTAACGACCACATCAAAAATAAATAAATAAAATAATAATAATAATGATGATGATAATAATGATGATGATGATAATAATAATAATAATAATAATAATAATAATAATAATAATGCTATAAACAATTTTGCCACCTGATATTAACCAATACACTAACTCACTTGTGCAGCTGCGCACAGTCCTTCTGGAAGAGTAGTTTGAGCTGCCTGAGGTTCAGAGTGGGTGTGGTCATAGTATCAGTATCCTGAGCGTCTTTCTCTAAATACATCACCCTGAGAGGAAGATAAACAGCACGCAGCATTACTTCAACACAACAACAAAAAACAACAACAACAACAAAAAATAAATAAAACAAATAAAATAAAAATAAAAATTACATGCACTTGTAATGCGAAGATGAGCACACAAAAGTAACGACTATCTATGACTGATCTGATCCGTATAGTTTAAATAATGGCAAACTATCATTACCAAAAAACAAAGTTGGGGAGAGGATCCCTGTGTTCCTCCCATTCTGAATATAACACTGCTGCCCCTCTAATCATCTCGGGGAAAATATAAGAAAACAAAATAAGCGTTCACATCTTTCCCAGACTGTTGCAGCTGTTCATAGTAAGAGGATAAAAATAAAAAATAAAATAAATAAAAAGTAAGTGACAATGAAAAGCTTTTTTAAATGTTATGAAGTTGTTGTTGTTGTTTTTTGCGAACAATTACTCGCAATCAGTCTAGAGTGGACTGACGTATAGAATAAATTCTTCTTGTGAACTTCACTTCACCACAGTATATATTTGAAGGCAGTGGAATAGGAATGAAGTGAACACTTCTTGTGTTTGATCAGACATCAAATTACACAGTAAACAATGCGCTATACACTATTTACCACCTGCTAATCAACTATAGTTATGTGCACTAGCTGCTACACAAAACATAATCGAGTAAATTATTCCCTTGCAACAGTTCGAAGTGTTGGCACCTCCCAGTTAACCAAGTGTGGACAGCTCATCACAACCTGGCATTCATTGTTGTATATTCCTCCTATTCTAGTTGTACCTAATTACTAGAACTCTAGTCACGTCAAAAAAAAAAACAGCGATACACACATGTGCATTCATTTCCATTCATGTACCCACCTTGACCACTCCCCCCCGTGTGGTTTGAGTTGTCTCAATCAGTAGTTAAAAATAAGTTGGAGTGCCCAAAATAAATATTGTATTATTATATAATATTATTATTATTATTATTATTATTTGCATCTTACCTTATTTGTTGTGAATGTTCGGTGCACTCCTGACCTTGACGAAGTGTTCAGTGTGCATAATAGTGGATGTATATTGGGGGGATGAATTATACAATGTGTAATCTCCACTACAGTATGAATTCTGCTCAAGCAGCTTCCGAATAATGCCCACTACCATGGATAATTGCCTGTGACAGTGTGAGAGGTCACTTTGCTCCCATTATTTATGCTAAAAACTAGTCTTTACCAAAATAGCAAGTTCTATAATATCGTGCACTTACGTTTCAACAGAACCAATGAAAAACTGTTTTGCATCGCCAGTTAAAAGTAGCTACAGGCTTCCCATTCTACTTGTTCTTTACGCGCAACCTTTCTTAAGACATACCTTGTTCAATACTTCCAACATTTTTCAACCACAACAGCATAGTCTTTCTTGCTAGCACCCACGCGTAGTTCCTCCATCACTTTACCAGAAGGAACTCAGTCGCCGCCCAATCGCAAGCCAAAAGGCTCCCATGTTAGGTAGGTACGTGCAGGCCGAAAGCCGCTTGCACGCGCGTTTAAGTTCCTGGAAACATGTGACAGTTTAGCAGGCGTGGCTCTAGGCTGCTGTGTGGTAATGGTCGCATATCAATATTATGCACAACTTTAATAACTTCGTCCGGTAATGATCATCATTTATAGCACGCGCGTTTAACGTGTGCGGTTCGCCTGGCCATATGGAATCAATGAAAATGAATGATGTACAAGGTATGATTAGTTTAAAAATAAGATAAATTAAATTTTTTTCATGGTAAAGTTTTAGGCAGGTGTGATTCTTGTTTTAAGTCCAAAAAAAGTACGAAGTATTGCCGCATCCAGCACAGTCACCATGAACAGCAGGCAGCACCATGTTGTTCTTGCTTGAACAGGCTCTCTCAGCCACTCACTGTCGCATAACACTTGGCCATCTGGAGGAAGGTGCATACTGGATGACGAGGAATCTGCAGAAAAGTGATAAAGTGCCATCATGTTACTTTGATTTGTCATCAGTTACTTTCACAACACATAATACTAACATTGAAACCGATCCCACATGCAGTATTTCTCATCTTGGGATTGTGAAGGTTTTTTACTGAATTACACTGCTGATAAGTGGGAGCTATGGAGAAAATGCTTTGAAAATCAAACAGGGGCCATTCTCAAGTTATCTACTAGTAGTAACAAAAACAAGGAATCTAACTGTGGAGTGCTAAAGAAAGGGACAGACATCTTTACGTATAAAGTTAGCTGGAGGCAACAGTACACTTGTTTTCGAGGAGGGAACCCACGTCATAAAACTAACGCCTCTAAAAATCCAAGAAATGCCCCAGGATCTAGAATAAGTGGATGTCAAGCAACACTGAATGTCAGACTACTTAAGCTAGAACACACAGCTATTCTTCATATACATTTTCCTTTAGCAACAGCTCACAACGGGCATTCACTCAAGTCTCTTGCTGACATGCATGCATACCAACCTCTCCCAGAGATAGCTGAAAGGATAGAATCCTTGGTTTGCAACAGCCATTTAAACCAAATCAGCCTTAAATTGTCACTCAAAGAATGGGTACACAGAGAGGTGATTCCAAAGCATATGAAAAATGGCATACTTGAGGAAATGCCCAATGAGTTTGATCGTCGCTACTACCCAACCACCCAGGACCTAAGAAATATAACAAAGGGAGTCATCAACAAAATCAGAAAAAACACTTTTGACCAAGATGCCCTTGAAATACTGTTACATGATGAAGTCAAAAGAGACAACCAGTTTCAATATTTCCTTCGAAAATACCAAGATTTTGAAGATAACGAAGTTGAAACGTAAGAACTAACACAATAAAGGAAACCCAGAATCTCATTTTCACCCCCCAATCAAACAGTTCCCTTTCCTGTACAAAAAGTTACTTCCTTCGCACTCACACCGTCAGTTTACTAATCACCTTGCCTAACAAATGCCTCCTCCCTCCTCATAGGCAAAATGTAACCCTATCTATAGCAAGACCTTTTCCCCACTACAAACTACCCACTTCCCATAACTTATGTGTTTACTCCTCCTACGCAAACACAGCAACACAAGTGCTATTTTTTTAAAATTATTTTTCATTTATTGTCTAATATAATAGGGTTAAATAGCTATATTGGAAATGGAAATATACACGAAATAACAACAACAACAAAATACTGTTTCTCTTAGGATGTTAAGAGTTTGCGGCCACATTTTTGACATCATCCATTAATAATGAAACAGTTTTAAGTTGTGGAAGTTCAAAGCTATTGCTAGGTGCCTCTAGTCCACTAATTAGATTGATTCCATAAGCAATTGAAGCATTCATAGTACTTAATCTGGGTTCCTTTCAGCTTTTCACCAAGGGGGGGGGAGAAATTAGATAATGTTAATTTTGAGGGGGCATACAAACAAACATTACATTCTAACAGGAAGGAGGATTTGGTAGAACTTGGAGTACTACCCTTCAGCTCACAAGAGAAAAATTTAAAACAAAATTACGTGTTTCATTAAGTTCATTACAATCAACAGACAGTACTAAATGCGACATGACATTTATGGGTATATAATACTTTATTTATGTGCATTATTTTCTCGCTTTCAACCCTTGAAAATATATATGTACCAGTATAATACATCTCTAAGTATGACATTCTTATGACTGTGTGTAACAGAAGCACTCCCGAGGACCTTTCACCTCCCGAGGATCTTTCACCACATAACTATTCAGCTACTGACCACAACAGCACCACCACAAGTAGTGTTGAAAATTCATTTCTCTTAGTTCTACAAACAAATAGCCAAAAGGATCATATGAAGAAGTATGGCAACAGCATAACACTAATGGATGCAATTTATCGCACAACTAAATACGGATTTCCTTGCTTTTTTCTGACCGTAAGAACATCCATTGGAACTGGCATGGTCATTGCAACCATCATTCCTCAACATGAGAATGAGGACATGATCACTGAAGGTCTCAGCATTCTCAAGCAATGGAATCCTGAGTGGTCACCTAAATATTCAATGACGGACAAGAGTGATGCTGAGCTTAATGCCATAAAAACAGTATTCCCATCAACCATTCGTCTTTTGTGCGATTTCCATCGAGCACAAGCCTGGGAAAGATGGGTGAATAAAGGCATGAATGGCGTACAATATCAACACAGAAATGAAATTCTCGAACATCTTAAAAGTTTAGCATATTCCACATCAAGTAAGTTTTACATACAATGGTCAGAACTACATGTGATAGACAAACGTATTATCAAAAAACTAAGCAAACTAAATTCACAGCATACAGTTACCATCTGAAAATAGAGCAACAACTTGGTAATTTTTCATTAAAATCCATTTCCTAAATCTGATCACTAATTATTTAATCCCTACACTGACGGATTTCTGACCAAAATATTTTTTTTCCTTATTTTACAATGCCACAATTCGGTAAAACAAAAATGTATACTATAGCTTCTGTCAAGAGCCTGCAATACAACCATTCTAAAGAGCAATTTATAATGACTACAGACAGTAGAACATGGTTAAAACAATCCGACTCACATATAACCCTTTCACCGGTAAATCTTTATCAGGCACAAGAAAAGTTATAACAAATCATAATATATCAACAAAAGAGAAAATTACCTAGCAACTATGCTGCATACAGAAAATAAAGCTGAGGGGGAGGGGGGGGGGGCAAAATGGGATTTTAGAGATTGTAGGGGGGGGGGGCAGGCAAGCTTTATGACACCTTTTGTGAATATTTTACCGTATCACACTTCTAATTCTAAGAATAGCAATTGCAAGAAAAAAAGACATGTGAGTAAAAAAGCTAATGTTTCAAATAGCATGGAATACCTAAAAAAATCAGGGATATACACCATAGTGGCAGGACAGGCAAAGCTGTCAAGTAAGAACTATAATAATAATAACAATAATCATAATAATCATAATAATAATTGTCATAATCATAATAATTATAATCATATAATTATAATCATAATAATCATCATAATAATAATATTGTTATTCAGGGATTTATACCAGATTTTTGGCTGGGGTAACTACAACATGTGTACCAAAAAAAAAAATTATTTAGGCCGAAATTTCAAACTTCCATTAAGTCAGACGCATCAGTTTGTGAACTTTTTACAAAAGCAAGCCATGAATGAGAAACAAGTTCAGAGCTAGATAACTAAATTTTATATCTATGTAATGCCAATATTTATACTGAATACAGAGACCCAGTTTGACGAAGTTCTTTGTATTATAAAGGCTCAGAATTGGTACAAAGACAATTTGAAACTTCAAAACTACCTGGATAATGAATGGCTCAGCTGCACTGAAGTAAGCAAGTTATGGAAGTATATATAGTCAGTATATGTGTCTGTTCATGAGAATAGCTTGTATTATGCAGCCCCAACATGTTTTTCTAAGCTGCACTCGGTTGAGTGATAAGCTTCAACCGACACTGACATATTCATGGCACTAAACTATTCCTCTTAGGCTCTTTTAGCACTTGTTAATCCTTTAACAATACTGATTAATTGGCTTCACCTGGATTTCCAGTGGATAATCACTATACATATGTGTACTATGTATATGCACTACCGTATAGCCGGAAATATTGACAAATAATTTAATTTGGTGATGTGGCGGTTTTGGTCCTAAATAGCCAATAAATAAATAGTCAACAATGTTCCTCTTGACGATTGAAGCTACCTGCTCTCAGTGTATAACACTTAAATCCGTCTATAGCATCTCAATGGCAAATAGTAAAATATAAATCCCATCAATAATTCTGGCTATACGGTATGCAGGCTTTTGAAAAAAACAAAAAAAACAAAAAACAAAAACAAAACGGAACATATACAAATATTTAAACCATATGCAGTAGAAAGTCAGTTATTCGAACAATTAGGTCCGAGCAGGCATGGAACACGCTCATTTTCAGTGCTGGTGCCAATTTACATGCTATTTAATAATTTGCTATATATTATTAAGCAAAAATAATAATGTGGCTGTATAACTGTTTTTTTAACTTGTCCAACATTCAGAGTGGTGGGGCTAAACCCTACCAGCTCTAGTGGTTGCTCTGGCTTTGCCAAGCCGGGTGGTGTCAGATAAGTGAAGTGCTCAGATTACTGAACAACATAATAAAAAGTTTAGTAGAACACTACCTAAAGGATGCAATTTTATGCTCGCTCATGCTGCTAATATATTTTGAGTGTTTGGTTGACTCACCCTTTTAAATAACTGACAGTCAACTATTTGACTTTGTACTGTACAGTGAAACCTCTCTAATTCACACTCCAAACTTTAGAGCAATTCTATTATTTAGGCAGCTAAAGCAGGGTAAATGAGTGGGTGATTTAAGCATTTAGTGACCCTTCCCAGCAAAATTATTTTAAAATACAATATTGATTTAATGAGATACAGGCACTATCAGAGTTGCAGGCATCCTCTGGTCCCAAAGAGCCCAAATAAAAACAACTATTATATGTACATTATTGTATATGCCCATACCGAAGAACACAATATGATAGGATAATTAATGAAAATGTGTGTAAATGTTCTTTGTGTTTAGCTATGGGCCCACTATTGCCGGCAAAGCTTTCATAATCAAGTGGACACCAATAATATCACAGAAGCATTTAACAATGTGCTACGACGAAGGTACCTTCCACTTCGACAAGATACAACCGTGCATGCATTTGTGCAAATTCTGACTGAGGTCGCATTCCCTGAACTAGAGAGCAACTACGTGCAGTCCATCATTAAACAGACTCAAGCCTATCGTAAACCACGTTATGACATACCGTTGTATTTAGAAGGAAGACCTAACAAAATACAGAGCCTCTGCATGCTCAATATTGAACGAGCAAAACTTATCACCAAAAAAGATATTCATGAAGTTCAAAGAGGAATATTTGAAATCAAGTCAAAAGGCACAAATATATGGAGCATAAATGTCACAAGTGGGAAGTGTACTTGTCCGGCATTTGAGTCGAGTCGCACTCCATGCAAACATTTCTTCGCAATATTTCACCACTACCCATCATGGAGTTGGAACGACTTGCCCGCAAGTTTGACAGAATCTAATCACATGGTTCTTGACATCATTAGTGAACCACCCACTAATGATATCAGCACTAACTCGCCACTAGTCACAGTTACCACCAATAGTAACAGTCAAGAGCTGCCTGGAAAAACTAAGACAACCGCCAATGTGATATACAGGCTACAAAAAAATATTGAGGAGACAGTGGCCAGATGTCGAACACTAGCTTTTTTTACTAGCGACGTTACAGCTCTTGAAAATGCGTTAGCACACTGTGAAGCAGCCAGAAATACACTAGCAACATCAGCAACATCAACACAAGACAATCTTCCTCCAATTATTACTGCAATTGAAAAGGCTGGAGTGGAAGATTTCAAGAAAACTAGTAAACACTTTCACCGAACCAGTATTAAACACCAAGCATCCACTAGGAAAGTCCGAACAACAACTGGTAGGGCAAAGGTCATGAAAGAACCATTACTAAAGGGATGCAATACTATAGTTGGCCGACCTAAACTCAAGAAAAAAAAAATTAGAAAAAAGTGCTTTCCAAGACAAATATCACAGATAAACAGAGAAAAATTCATAAAAGCAACAAGAGTGTTACGAAAAGGTACGTGAATTCAGTACAAACATTACTTCAACCCCCAGGGTAATTATTTTTTACCTACGTATGTTTGTTGAGCAGATTTAAAAAAAATAATGAGAATATTTAGCATCTAACAAACAAATGAGACATACTAACTAATAATTAACAAGGTTTTACATTTTGCCACCTAAAATTTTGGACGTCACTCAGGTTCAACAAATTGTTACATAAGATTTCTCAATGGCTCCACTCAGCTAGTTAAATCTATATTTTTAATTAATTTTTTTTCTCGAAAAATTATTACTTCAAAACAGTGATAAGAAGGAATTTTAGAGTGCCTCATACTCAATTTCTGTAACAATATTATTGCAGACAGACAGCTATTCAGCAAACTTCTACACACAAAGTAACTGCATCAGAGTTAATGGAGGTAATTATATAAAAAAAAAGAATATGTATATCACAAAGAGATGTAATATATTTTATCCCTCACACTATCTCATATACTCACTTCACTTGTAGGGACTGACCAGACCATTCTCTCGCTTTGTAAAGCTGGATCCCACCATCTCTGATCTTTCAATTCCAGAACTAAAGAAGAGAATACAAGATGAGCAGATAAGAAAGAGTATGAAAAAGGGCCAAATAAATTAAATATGGTTTCTGCCCAGTGGGAAGAATGGGACATGGAAAAAGCCAATGTGATTTTTTTTTTGATTACTCAAACATGCTTCGTTATTCATAGCCAGTATGAAATGTCCCAACAATACATGAACTACCTTATAGCTCAAGCAACTATTTGTGCAGCGATTGGTAATAATATTAGAATGTTGAAAGTCAATTGACATCAATATACGTAGTAATAAACTTATGTAAATTACCACGTCGAGGAAAACTAGATGTTTTTTTTTTTTTTGTTAATGGCATTATGAAACCTCACTCATTGGGCATTAAATAAATCCAAATAAATACTTTAGCAAGTCATATTAACTGTTTAGAATTGCACTTATTAATGCAAAATGAAAGCAGAAAAAAACATCAAAATTATTAAAATTTTCAAAAAAACAACAAGTGATAATTGTTATTAACTTGTGTCAACATACTTACACATATCTTTATACACTTCAGGTAATGCAACAAGGAAACAAAGTGGTGTCTCGTCATGTGATTGTGCTGGATGTACTAAACAAAACTGCGGCAAATGTAAGATGTGTTTGGATATGCCAAAATTTGGTGGCAAGGGTAAAAAGAAACAGAAGTGTTTGCTAAGGAGATATGAATTGTCCACTAATGCAGTGTCAATCGTGTGCACTAAACAAGACATTGAAACACTTCTTCCCTCCAGGTGGCTCAATGATAGGGTAAGTAATACAAAACAATGTGGTGTGCTTTATTAACAATATTCAGAACTATGCCCATTCATAGATGACAGTGTAATGGCAAGAAAACACGTTACATAATAAGTTGGTGTGCAGATAAATAGTAGCATAAGAAAAGAGTTAGGCTAGCCAAACAAAATGTTAATTTATGGGATGTATTGGTGCACCGGAAGTAGGTCCAAATTTGTAAACACATCTGTATTTTTCTAACAGATTATAGATCGTTACTTCAAGCTACTCATTGACACATACAACACTGAGAATGAGGGCTACATACATGCTTTTAGCTGCCACTTCTACACAAAAATGGCAAATGTGGGATTCAATAAAATGAGTAGATGGACCAAGAAAGTAAGTTCAATGTCACAAATTAATAAACAGTTGTTTTTTGGTAGTTGCTCTTTTTTTTTTTTTATTCTTTTTTTTTTTTTAATAACTCAATGTAGGTTGACTTATTCCATGCACAAATGGTACTAATTCCCATTCACCTTGGTGCTCACTGGGCAGTTGTTTTTGTTAATCCTGGATCAGATACTATTGAATATTACGACTCCATGCAACAAGAAAATGGAAAATGCTTATGCCTCATCAGGTAAATACTCTCTCTCTCTCTCTGGCTTTAAGCTGCATGCACATGTAATGACTGTTATATAGAAGCTTCTTGAACTGGGAAGAAAGCGAAGATGATGCAATAAAATCACGGTCATGGAATGTATCATCAGTGAAGGTAATGTTACAACAGGTATTAATAGTATGTCATCACATCATAACTTTTATACAACAGGGAATACCACAACAAATGAACAGTTACGACTGTGGAGTATTTGTCTGCATGGTAAGTAAATGTTATAGTATCAAGAAAGTGTCACAAACTCCTGTATTTGCAGTATGCTAGATGCAAAGTACTGAAAACACCTATGCTATTTTCTCAAGTAAGATCATCGTCAACCTCATGTTGATTAATATTATTTTATGAATATTTCTAGGTACATATGCCAGCAATCCGGACACATATACAGCAAGAGATATCACATGGAAATTTAATCACTTTACAAGTGCAATAAACTTGACACAAGCCATTCTGTCAAAATTAGTTTTTGTGCTATTGTTTTGTACTTTACTCAGTCTTGCCCTAGTTTAATCCAACACATTTGTGATTTTTTTATATTCCTGTCATGTACACAACACTTGACATACCTAAAGCGTAGACACGTCACTGACAGGCACAAGCCGCTAACACACACTCCGCTCGTTGTAGTGACTCCGCCATCCCACCACAGCCTCTTCTCTTCAGATCGATAAAACACACAGCTTAAATTCAAGTCTCGTGAGTGAATAGGGGAATCCCAACATTTAAATTGATACAATGACATCACTCTGCAAAGACCACGCGCTAAGCGGCTTTCGGCCTGCACCTAACAAGAGCCTTCTTTGAATTGTAACGCTGTGACGCCGTAGTCTCGCGTAGCCAGACCCTTTACCAACCCTAACCGCTACGCGGGGAAGGAAACGTTCTCACCCTCCCAGATGTGATGTTGACGTCACACAGTATACCGCAAGCTTGCTGGAATGTGATAATTAAGCACCCTTTTTGGGGTGCTGCTGAACAAGTCGTTGTATTGTATGTTCCCAGACCCTTTCCTTCCCCGCGTAGCGGTTACGGTTGGTAAAGGGTCTGGCTACGCGAGACTAGTGACGCCGCAAGAAATGGAATAGTATGTCTGCTTCCTATGCTTACAAGATAAATGCTTTACAAAGAGGCACCACTTTTATTATGGAAAATTAGAAATGTCCTCAGTGGTTTTGAAGCTTTAACTGTTTTGTAAGCTTATTTCTTAATAGATTTGTGTATTACACTCGTCATATTTTAGTGCATCACACACTTGTAGATGTTCGGCATTTTCTCAAACTACGCATCTGCAAATTTAAGCAGTTGTCATCGCTATTTTTGTTTAGTTTTTCGGTTTATACCACAGGGCGAAAACTTGAATTTCCTGTAGTAATGTATTTAAGACATTTCATGCATTCACCACCTTTCCTGTAGTGGATAGGGCTAAATGTCCTATAGTGCAGGGCATTTAGCCCTATCATGTACAAGAAAGGTAGTGAAAGCATGAAATGTCTTAAACATGTGACTACAGGAAATTTAAGTTTTTGCCCTGTGTACTTAGCTATATCGTAAGATTTACTTTTTTTTGATTCAGTCATTCTCAGCTGAAATTTTCTCGCTCCAACAGCCAATATTGTGATTAAAACTTAACCCGACGTTTCGACTTCAAGAAGTCCTCTTCAGGGGTCAATTGAGATCGAACTCTCCCTGGTGATATAACAACACATTGTAAACAGCACGATTTCTGGAGGGTACACTTTTTGTCTACTATATCCTGGAGGGTGATATGCATGCAGCATGGACAGCCAGCATCCTGGAAGCTCTAAACCTGTCTCTGTTAGTTATCAGGTGTCATCTGTATGTGTAGAGCTTCCTTCATATTCAACTCACAATTCTTACTGGCTCTGTCTACTTTTACCTCTTCCCATGTAATGGGATAATGCTCTTACAAGCATCCAGATGTTGTTTCACTCTCTGTTCAAGCCTTCTGGTTGTTTCACCGATGTATACTTTACCACAACTGCACTACTCTATGGATGACTTGGTGGTAATGGGTATAGTATCTTTGACTTTAGTAAGATGTGATCTTAGTGTCTTACCCGACTTAAATGCTGTTTTGATGTCAAAATCTTTACACACTCTCTGAATAACTCAATCCTGCCATGTATGGATGAATAGTAAGAATCAAACCTTCCTCTTGCTCAGTATCTGTGAAATCTTTAGAAGGTAACTCTTTAGAGCCTGCCCTAATGGTTGCATTGTCATAACCACTTCGAAGTACTTTGTGTAGGTGTTTCTCTTCTTCCTTCAAGTTTTGACTCATATTAGTCACCCTCCTAGCTCTCTGATACAAGCATCTCACTATCTCTCTTTCTAAGTTCTTTAATTCATGACCTATTTTAGTTTCCTGAGTCTTAGTTGGATCCTTCTGAACAAGTCTGTAAGTGCCTGATTGTATTAACTAGGTGACCTTAGAATAGTATTCTTCCTTATTCATGAGGACTGTGGCTCTACCTTTATCAGCTGGAAGAATGGTACCAATAGATACAAAGAAACCAGATAAGTTTCCTACCCACAATGATGCCTGACGTACACGGGTGCAGTAGTCAATAGTGTTCTTTAATGAGATGAGCAATAATTATGTTGACATAATTAATTCCCTATCATGTCTGACCTACAGTGTTCCCTAAGGACACGCCATATATCCATATCACTCTTCATAAACAGCAAACATTGAATTACAATATCTATAAAATATAATTTATAATCCAATCAAACGTTAGGAATACATAACTAGTGTACAAAAATGTCCAGCTAATAAGTTATCAACAAAATACAAAAAACATCAATAAAATTTATACTTTGCAACTAGTGCACATTCAACACAACTTTATCACAAAAATATGTAGCTATTTGTAATGGTTTGCTTTATACTGTATTTTGACACACTACCTCTCGAATATCTGAAGCTAAACTTGATAATTCAATATCCTCTAATAGTTCAATTAGACCTTCCCATGTGGTGGGATAACGATATGCTCCTTCTTCACTGCTGAGCCATAAACGCATGACTTCTTTACAACGATCTTGTACTCTGTGGTAGTTGAGTTCTATTCGTTGGGTGAGAGCAGGACTGAATCCAAGTAGGTCACTGATGTCACTCCATTTGGGACTAAATTCTGAGATTATTTGAATTCTTTGCTTCTTGTTATTAGAGTCAGTCCACTTTAGAAGAACAAGATTGCTCATAGTAAAGGGATAATCTAAATTACATTGGAAGTAAAAATAGTGACATTACAGTTCAAGCTTCAGTTCAGGCCTGGGAACAATTCATTTATTTTATATCATACAAAGTTGTCATGCAGCTCAGAGACAGCTTCCCTTTAGCTTAGTTCTTAGCTATGTTTGTTAATACTTAGTTTAAAATAACTTCACTATTATAGGTTGTGGAATATTTATAGTAATTATGTATTTGGTTAAAATTTCATGGAAGACTAGTACCATTCTGTAATAGCAATAGTGCTCTCTTATACATGGTATATATATATATATACAATGTTCATAACTTTGTGTATGCCTTCTCTTTCAGACTATTAGCCAGGTTGTCAGATTTGTCACATGTCTCAGATTTTTGTCAACTAGTATTTGGAAGCTAATGAATTAATTTCAATTCATGACAAATTTTTATCAGATTACCTTTACCACTTGACCAATGCTGTTCTGCATCATTGTTCTCTATAAAATCTTCCTCCACTTTAAATGCTGTAGAATAATAAGTTTCGTATGACAAATTCAATACACATTGTTGGATAACACCACCTTAGCATTTTTCAGGGCAATAGATAGTTTTAACAGCAACTACACATAGCTACTAGAACATCAAAGACAGTGCAGCAATGTATTTGCCAAAGTTATGCATAAACTCTTATAACACTTATATACAATATATTTTAATACCCATCATACACATATTACCAAAATGTATTAAAAACTATTTTGTAAACTAAAGTTTTTTGAATAGGTAATACTATTATATTCATTTAAATAGGTTTGTCACTTTTTAGAACACAAATACCTTTAGAAGTGGTGTCTGTAGTCACTGCATCATATTTTTCCTAATAAAATATAGTACATTATTTGTAACACTGAGTTAAATCCAACTAATGACATACCTCATCAAACCAAATTGTCTGTCTTGAATCTATAAGTGGAGTTATAGTATTTGAGTCCTTCACACACTTCATTTTAGGAGAGGTTTCATCTTCTAGTGTGCACAAATGAAGTGGAGCTTTACTTGATCGTTTCAATAAAGAATCCAAAATCGATTGTTTTTCTGGTGGATGGCCTGTACATTCGAATCCATATTGAAGTCTTGCATTGTGGTACTTGAGATTACAATTGACTTCTGTTAACATAGAAGTGATAGTATTTCTAATGTGTGCACAGACTTCAGAAGTGGGTGTTGTTGGATGAGATTCTCTGTAGAGTACCACTTTAATATATGTGGCATAGCTAATGATAGTAACTGTGTCATAGTCCTTTCCTACTTGAAATTCAATCTTGTTACGACAAGGACTGTTGTCTTCTTTGAAAGTCCAATTTAGTTCAGTGTTTGAGACCAGGCCTATAATAAGAGAAGAGAAGACTCCTAATGGTAAGTAGCCGCACTTGTATCGATACATGAGAGCAGCCACATCTGAAGAAATAGGAACCTTTTCGAGCTCATCTTTTGTAGCACATCTCAGAATACTAGGCATAAAATAAGTAATTTCTTTTCTATCTTTTGTTATTGGAAGGGGAGCTAAGATATTGTGGTGTTCAAAAAGTGTGATTAGCAATTCCATAGATATGGAATCATTGACGTCTTCTTTAGTTGCTTCCTGTAAATCTGCCATTGTGAACTGAGCTTTGTTCTTAAACATTGTTGCTGCTTGATGTCCAACTTTTCGGAAAATAAATGTCTTCTTTACTAGTTGTGTTGCCACATCAAATATAATCTAAACAATATATACACACCATATATTTACTAAGTAATGGAATGTAATTAAATTGAAGCATTACTACTCCAAATAATGAAAAGTGTGAATGCCTCAAGTTTATTGTGTGATTTTCAGATAATACATTTTGATATACACTCCAAACAGGAAATTAAAGTTTCAATAAGTTCTATTATTTTAATTTAGCACAAGTCTCTATTAAGTTCTAATCAATACCAAATCTAGTTTAGTTGTTTAATCATATTATATTGACAAAACTTTCTTTCTTAGTTTCAAACATTTTGTTCATAATAATAATTGCTAGTTATTTTGTTCAATCAAGTTTTAGTCTGGAATAATGACTATACAAGTTCTAATTATTTAAAACTTAAATTAGTAGAGGTCATTACAGTTTAAAAATCCTGTATTTATGATTAAGTTGGTGTATTAGGCATTTGATTACCATGTGTAATGTAAATTTTAAAACTACCTAATTTTTTGTAACTCAAAAATAACGTATATTTTGTTACAAAATTATTATTGTTTATTAATAACATTGATTCCAATTAACCTTAATGAAGTCTTAACGGAAATAAAATAATATGCAAGTATTTCTAACCTTAACATCACAAATGACTAAGTTTTCAAATCCTCTCACTTCTGGATAGTACAGGAGCGTGCCGACACGATAATGAAGAAACCATAGAACATTGCGTACATCTGATAAACCAATATTTAAACCTTCTGCAATTTCATTGCATTCTGTCAGTGTCATCACACGCCTTTCTTTTGATCGCACAACAATACTAAACATCAACCAGGAGCAAGGAATACTAACTTTACCTAGATTCTTCTTAATACACTTCTCAAACGTTTTTCTTGCTTTGTTGATTTCCTCTACAGTTCCTTTCTTGTTGTCCAGTGCTAATGTCGGGAATTCTTCTGAGGCATACTCGACAATTTTTTGGTGGTAAAACTCTGTTTGTTCAATTTTGTTTTTAAGAATTTGATCCCTTTCCCTAAACTGTGACAGAGACACCTTGTCTCTAAATGTTCCCACAAACATAGCTTTAGTAACTATGTTCGCTTTTTCCAAGTCAGTATTAGAGTCTTGATTTGAGGTCAATTTGTCACTCGTATTCTTCATGCATGCTATACTAGCCAGAGTTTGAAAGGTGACTTCTTCTAGAGTAACTATAGAGTCTTCTTTCGCAGTAGAAACTCCATCTTCATTGGTGCAATACATTTTAAAAACACTGTCCCAGGAATCAGTGAGTCGACTGAAAATAAGATGTAAAGAAGCCCCCATTAGAAAGCGAGACATGAGGTCTAGAAATTCAGTTTGGCCTCCATGATCAGTCGTTATCAAGTATATAGTGTCTTTCAGTAAATACTTTACCTTCTCTTCATTGTGTTCTGCTGCAGCTTCAATATAAGCAGGATAAATTTCAGCTAAATTGATGACATGTGATTCTTTTAATTTTTCTTCATTATCAGAAGTTGCTGATGTTTCAGCTGGTGTTGTTATATTTTCTACGGTTGAATTTAAAGACACTTCCTTAGCATCATTTGAAGATTGGGCATCTACAACTTCTTCAGTTGATGACACACTTAGTTGGATTTTGAATTTTGGTTTTGTATCTGCATAAAATGATCAATCAAATTCAATTAGCATTTCATTCAATTTATGAAAGAGAATAAGTGTTTTGTAACTGTTACAGTAAATTTTGATGAGCTTGTCAGCATTCTTTTGACTTAGGTCATTTATGCTAAATAAATAATACTTGTTGTTTTATAGAGTTACAACTTTTCACAATTATAAGGCACTATTATAACGTAAGCAAATCTAACAGAAAAGAACTAATACTTATACTACAGATACATTTTGAAATATTTCTTGTACTCATCAAGTTGTTATCCAAGTTTATGTATTACAAAGTCCATACAAAGAAACTGTTATTGGTATATAAAATTGTAGATTTCATATTATCTGAAATGAAACTGGGTTTAATTATTCTGATATTACTGGAGACGTATGGTTAAGTGTCACACTTCACATGTGAGAGCTACTCAATTTACTTCACGACCCATTACTGAAATAAAGCTCGAGTTCTAAATGATAAAATTGGTTGTAATTTAAAGGCATAATACAATGATAATCATAATGTTTTACCATGGTGTATTGGTATAATTATTTTCTACTTACTTTCTACAGCTTCTTGTATAACATCATTAAGAATTGAAGTTTCACCCACAATGTTCTTCTTGGTCCATTGCCCCTGCTGTGCAAATCCAAATGACTTACTGATACTCTGAACGAATAGCTGCCTTCTCTCAGCTACTCCAGTGCTTGGCTCATTTATTTTCATGTTAGATTGATCAATGTTTATAAAATCTCCAAGTAGTCGACGTAGAGTTGAACTTTTACCAGATCTTGGAAGACCAACAAAATTCATTCGTCCTACACATAGGTCCACACATATCTGTTTTTGTATGGCTTCTTGACAAGCTTTCTCTATTTCTTTATCTATTGAATGACACAAGTATGCTAGTTAGTGATATTAATATATATACTTGTGATGTGTTTTAGCACAAATGGCTAGTGAGCCATTGTCCACAGTAATTTAAACAACATGGTAGCTAAAACATTATATGACCACAATTGATGTCCTGTATGTACATTAGAAAATGCAGTATCTACTTACACATCCATGTCATTACACTGTTAAAAATGGGGTGTTTGGATAACTTAGTTTTGGTGTTAAATAGGAGGCGCTGCATGGACACCCAAGTTTTCTAGCCTAATATTGTCTCCATAGTTAGTCACAACTAAATGATATTTGAAAGGAAGAAACGAATGGATATAAGTTATTATAAGCTCACTTGGTAAAGTATGAATTGGTGTAGAAGTTACAAAGTGGGGTGTCCAGACAATACCTTCTGGAAAACAACTCACGAGGTGTTTACACATCGCTTTAGGAGTGGGTGGGAGGAGTGAAAATTACAGCACAAACATAATACTCTCATAACAAATTATTTTGACTCACTATGTGGAAGTTTCAATTGCCTATTGTCGTACACGGTGTTTCAAGCTTTAAAATAGTACGTTAATTTATCGTTGCGATTTCAAATAAACTATTTCATTTGACAATAACTAAGTAATTTGTAGTAATTGTCAAAATTGTTGTGCCAATCTTTTTCAAACCCTAACCACTGATAAATGCTCATTTTGAAAAATCACAATGGAGCCCCATGTTCAGGGGTGTAAATCCCTGAGCTCAAGTAATAGAAGAGAAGGACCACCCAACAGTGTTGGGAAGTAGACAGCTAAGAGTAGCTATGGAAAGTTAAGTAAGTTAGGCTTAGGTTGGTATAATTCAAACATAGACAGAACAGCACTTGAACAAAACCAAAAATTGCAGGCATATGCATGAAAATCCACACACACCAAACAAACACACAAACACACAATGAATGAAGTGTGAGAGTCCAGCTCAGTCCACATGCACCAGAAAGTACACAGTACACAGTAGAGTGCAGGCATCAATGGCGGTTGTGTGGGGAACCCACACACCCCCCCCCCCATAAAACTCCTTTACAATTCTATTATATTTATGGAAAACAATTGCAGCGAGTATTGCATACTGTAATAGTGTATTCTAATGAGTCAATCATTTGATATGCTAGCACTAATTTCAGCTCAATAACTATTACATTTCCAATTTAGGACCCTAAACCGGAACATTATTATAATTTGAGCTTGCAAGTTCATTAATTAATATTTCATATTTTTTATACTATCATTTCATCATGCCAAAGAATCCAAGTACTTTAAAGAATACAAAGGAAAGTTTACTTCACTTTTGCAATTTTTAATTGACATGGAAAATACATTGCTAATGGCATTTCCATTATCAATATTAAAGTAGGCTTGACCAGGTGGTAGTGATACATTATTGCTACCACACCTTGACTAACTACTATTCCATCATTAACCTCATTTAAACTCGTTTAAATTATGTTTTAAGAATAAATGAACCGTGTAATGTCTTCCTTGGGTGAATACGAGCGAAAACTTTAATTTCAATCAACTTACATAAGCATAAAGCTGATTTATTATAAAACACATAGTCTATAGCAGTTTTGTAACAGTATTGCTGTAGTTAAGTTCCATCCAAGCGTAACGACCTATTTAGTATTCTTGGGAGTGTTTATTAGAGACAGTATTCTTACTTCTTGTTCAGAGCTAAGAAAAATCAGTTTTGGGGGACCAGCGGCATGAAGTCATTTTACTACCTTCAAAATGACTTAAACTAGAGTCATGTGCTTCATTTACTGGCAAAGGATGACCAGAACCTTTAGCTTCCTGAGCAATATCCACAATATTCTCTATGAAAAGTGGCTTGACACTGCCATCTCTGCCAAAATGCTGGTAAACAAAGTTGAGTAAACAAGATCTAAAGTAGTTAGAGCATGTGTGTAGCTACTGGAAAATTTTGTGCGTGAAAGCCCAAGGACCACAGTTCCCAGGGGTGGTTGAGTACTCTAGATCTACCAGTAACTATGCGATTATGCTCTATCTATTACATATCACGTTAAATTAAAATCTAATATCCTCAATACAGTGCAAAGATTAACGTTCATAATTTAGTTTTATTGTTGCATGTGTTTATTATTCTGTTGTTTGTGTATATTAATTGCACTGTATAACACATTATAATACTTTCTTCATTATAATACATACAAAGTTAGCATGCAGTAATAACTAAAGACTTTGAAGTTTGTTTTTTTTGGGAAAAAACAACCAAAGAATTAGATAAGAGGAATAATCAACTAGATATGCATCTGATTCAATTATAACAAAGAATAAATTGGTGATAAATCTCAAATAATGTCAACTTTTTACTACAATACTATAATTAAAATGGTCAAGTAAAAAAATGCTACATTTATTCGGCAAAGGCACATAATAGTAAATTAAAAACAAGTCAATGAAAGATGAAAATTATAGAGCACTTAGCTCATTCTAGCAGCAATACTTTAATATGGTGTGGTAACACTTTTAATGTAGTTTAAGTGCTGAAGAAGCAAGCATTAAATAATCCATTGATTAATAAATGGCATCCGTGCATCACCCTAGACCCGTGCATCACCCTCCCAATTAATTCGTATATTTAGAGCTACATGAAATAATTTGGGAGTTTCTTAAAAGTTTAAGTACCATTAATTCATATACTCACATAATATCGTTAGCTATCCATGGTGACTCGCTTGCTCAACCAGTTTACCAATGACATTATTCAGAATAAAAAAATGTTTCATCATGTTTCGAAGTTCAAACTGAGGTATAATATACAGTTATAAATGTATTATTCTACTTACATCTTTATAATGCTTAAAGCATTAAATCATGTCTACAACTTGTAATTATAATATTACCTTTTAGAAGTTTCTTTGCTATTAGTCTATCTTTATTTCTCAACTCTGAAGAATGTATAATTTCAGATACTTTCCATTTAGTGGAGGAGGATACTCTTTCTATAATATAAAATGTAATTAGTTAAATTTTATTCTACAAATTTAATAAAGAATGCTAGGCATAAACATGAACTAATTATTTATTAGTTATAGCTATCACTTCTCTACAGCACTATACATTCTATTTCCACATTCCAAAGTAATAAAAACTCAAATTAATAATGTAAACACAAAAGGATATTTAAATGATTCATCCAATAATTGAAATCTAAATATTACATGTTACATTGAAAAGGCATTATAAAGTTCGTCACAGTTTAAGTTTCTTATGTTAACAGCAGTAAAAGTAATGCATTAGGCTAGAAATTATTCAACTATGTGGAGAAATAAATAAAGTAACACAAGTAAACAGTGAATTATTTTCTCATGCACTGAAATGATTCAGTTAATAAAATAACACATGCCGTCAGACTATAGTACGAAAATATTGATTAAATAATCATGTTATTTTGTAGCTGATATTTTGTTTGATGATTGACAGTACCTTGCTTGATTTCCATAAAAAGTATAAATAACATGTTTGCTTTTTTCACGAAGTTTTGTGAGTGGGAGACATAAACAGTTGTGGTCTTAAATTGATAAGATATTAATAGATTGCCTTTTCTTGAGAAACTGTTACAGTCAAGTATGCTTGAACAACTGTTACTACCCAATTATATAACATCAGCTATATTTTCTAATTTGGTAAAATGAACTCATCAATAATATGTAAAATGTAATGAAATATGAGAATAAAATTGTATATTCTTTATGAAATGACCTAAATAGTTTTATTAGTGTAAACAATGGTCTGCTTAAAAAAATAAAGACTAAATTGCAATGAGACGATATTTATTAAACATAAATTCAAATATATCAACATACTTCAGCTAAAAAAGTAAATTATTTTATAAAAATCAGTAACTTACCAATTCTTAATATTGTAATGTCTGAGAGGTGACCATAGTGCTGATCATATCCTCCTAATAGCACTACTTCAGTGAGTTCAGAAGAAATAACAAAAGCAGCTGCACAGTGACCACGTCTAGGCTGTGGCAATTTGGCTATCTGAAGTGGCAAATATTGAACAAATGAATGAATAGTAAATGTTTGAACTTATTTGTTCAGTATAGTTAAAATTGCACTTCGATATTTTACACATGCTGATTTAGATTAATGAGACATTTACTGATTTACAACCATATGTAAAAATAGATTGTGGTCTAAAATAAACAACACATCAAATTTTCCTAACATGGTAGGAGCAGATGTAGTTATAATTTCTGTTGATTTGGTTGGTGTTATTAGTTGACCATACAGGAACTAAAATGCTGTCTCTGTTGACATATTTGGAGAACCAATGGCAATCAAGATAGGCAATTAGAAGCATTACACTGTCTTCAGAATTGTTAAATATATGTCATATATAGTTTGTAGCTGAATAATAAATACAAGTGTGTAATCCTAGACAAGAAGCCTTTAGTGACAGCAGGAAAATATAAGCAACATATTTAGTAATAGGAGTAGACCAGTCTGCATGTGTTTCGTTTCAACTCTGAAGGATATATAAACAGTCCTAAAGCTCTACAGTTAATTATTAACTATTATTACACATTTTAATTTCTTGCATGAGAACATTACTCATTAACCTACTGTATACAACACACTATACAAGAACTCTGACTAAGTCATATATTAATTTAAGCAGAAGTGGCACAATTGAAATTTTGCAGTGTCTGATCTGAAAAATACAATCAGAAAACAGTTCTACTATGTAATACACTTACTTTATAGTCAGTAGTTCATCTGCATCCATTTGGAATTATTGCAATGTAGCTATCTAGCCTCAACTTTGATCAGGATATTTTTTTACATAACAAGGAATTCTATACTATAATAATAATACCTGAAAAAAGTATTGGAACAGATCAATTTCATTGTGACCATTTTTTATTTTCACAATTTCCCTGAGTGTCCCAAAGTTGCCAAATTGGCAATCATTTATCTGTAAAAATACTTCATAGTACTCCAGATTACTCTGTGTATTATGCCAACAGGACTACTCACTAGACTATCGGAAGTTGCCTTCCATCCAGTTCTACACATGTCTTCAACATGGAGCTACTGGAATTTTTTGAGGACGTTTTACTGTGTATTTTTGACAACAGAACATGAAGTCTTAAGATAGTTGAATGCGAAGTTTTCTCGTAGTTTTGTACAACTCAGCTTGTCACTTGTTCCCATCTTGCACTTCTAAAGTATAACTCAATATGATTTTCCAGCAATATGTACTAGCTAATACATACTTGTGAAGTGCAATTCACCATCTGGTAGCTTATGAAGCTTACTTGCTGCATAGAAACTCTAGATTATTGTTCTGGATAAGCTTTGCTGGTTATTTTTCTGTTCTCCCTTGCACATAAGACTTTATTGTTAACTAGATAAACCTAACAATTATAAGCTTGAAGAAACAGACATGTCAAAATATGATAGTTGAGAATGAGCAGCATAGGATATGTATTCTTCAAATAATACAAATCAGACATGATTGTTTTGATTTAGATAACTCTAATGTTGACTGTTGTTGACATTTTCTCATTCATTACTTCTATAGCTCTTTAACATTATCTGATATGTATCCTCACAAGTATTCATGCTACATTGGGCAGGTTTTGAATGTAGAAGCAAGACCCACTGATAGTAAATTTTTATTTCAGTATAATGTTATAGAGTATTTATAATGCTACAGAAGGATCACAGCTATCTGTGTGGGAAACACAGCCATTATTCTAAAGCCATTTTAGGAGATCTCAAGAAACACTTTTATCACGAGCTTCCGGAAAATTTCTCAGACAACAGACTTATATTATTAGAAAAAAGAAGAGCTACTCTATCCAGACAGTGTAAATATAAAACCTCAAAGTGCTCAGAATTTAACCTACACCTTGCTACTCATGTAGTACTTCATGTATGTGCATTAAATGTATTGTGTTTGAACGCTGGCTTATGGACTGAATGAAATAATTTGATTTCATGCATGAAATTGTGTAATAATTATAAAGAGATTAGACAAATTACTTAATATACTTGATTAAGTCTATGAAAAATAGAACTTAACTTAAACTATTTAATTAGTTCTAGAAACGGAATTGACTGAAATATTCAAAGTTCTTTACAGGTGAACTTTTAGCTACCAATTATCAGGGAATGGTACATGATCCAATAATAATAATTATGAAGAACTACTAAAGTAATTCTAGTTCAAACAATAAACTCATTTTTTTCTTTTAATAATTATTCCTAATTTTCACCAGTTAAGTTTATTTACTTCTACATAGCCATTATTATTTGAGCTATACTATAATATGATCTTACCTGTTGCCAACTCTGTGCTCGTACATCAAGACACCAAACATCACTTAAAGCCTTGCTATCCAGTCCACCAGCTACTAACAACTGTGGATTGTTGTTGTTGTAATCAAGACAAACAGTGGCATGATACCTTCTTGGAGATGGTTGTGGTGCTCCATGTACAAGTTTTGTAAAACACTAATAGTACGGTACAATCAAACAAATACTTTATAATATATATTATTAGAAGAACTGAAACACTTCTTCATGCCTAAATAAATATAATAACAATATCCAAAAGTATCAGCTGCATTTTAATAGCCTATCAATTATGTTAGTAACATGTACTGTGTTTTGCTGCCACCTGAGTAAGTCCAATCACAGTATATACAGTGCTTAGAAGATATTTTTATTTCTCGTAGTTTTACTAACTAAAGTAATCAAGCAGTCTATGCTTGAATTGATCTGCCTGAATGGAATAAAATTAATGTGCAGTAATTATGATAAGAATGTGCAATAATATAAAGTACAACAAAATGAACATTAATCACAATACATCCGTTATACATTTCTGGTATCATGGCGACGTGTGTATGTTGCTGTCAGGATAGTTTCCTGACAACATGCATCATATATTATTTGCTATAAATATGTAAGCATAAAAAGAATTTTAGAGTATAAAAGTGAACACAAACATTAGTAATCACTTTAAAAATCAGACATATTTGAGTCAGGAAACTTTGTGTCTTAATAGGATCATTGAAGTGTTCCATTAATATTTAAAAAAATAATAATTGTTATTCCAACCTAGATATCTTCACAATGATATGTTTAGGTACACGACCTGTGAAATAACTCATGATATGTGACCGCCTATAGGAAAACCGGGCACAACGCGGCACCCTTCGAAAAAATTTTTTGCACTTACAGAGTTGTCGGCGTCCAGATATTAAGTTCTCCAAGTTTTATCGTCGTAGCTTAAGTCGTTATCACTGTAATAGACCTAACCGTTCCCTTCCGTCGACTTGAAACAATACATTTTTAAGAAATCGATCGATCTTTTCTCGATATTTACGCACGCTACATTGTGCCCGGTTTTCCTGTAGATGGTCACATATTTCACCATGTTGCTGTACTGCCAGGCTCATTACCCATTTAATTATAGCAACTGGCTGAACTTTGTCAATTTTCTTGGTTTTTTAAGCTACCTTCCTTTTGTGTAGCTACTCAACCAATGTTAGAGCAGCTGCTAAAGGAGAAGGTGGGGCTACTAACTACAGTAGTGAAGATATCTAGTGTGGAATAAATCACATATTACACTCAGCAGAGTGATATGGTTTGATAATTCATTCCCTCTGGCTCTAAAATAAATTAGCCAGGTCATGAAATATTTCACCATATCATACTCTGACTCATGTAATAAGTACTGTATACTAGAAAAATAGTTGTTTGAGCCCAAGTACAACAAATATCCTTTGCAAGTGCAGCTGCCTAGATACCTATATAAAAATACCACTACATGTCTTTGTACTTTGTAAAGTGTACTCTCTCCCTCCCTGTTTTTTTATTCTTTTGCTGCTTAGAAATGGCCAGTTGCAACTTACTAGTCTCTTCAATGAGAACTCATCCAGGTCAATAAGAATTTATACACAGAATTATAAAAAATATTTGCTTTTTTATTTAGTTCCGTATAGAAAGTTTTAATAAATGGACACTCCACTAAAATACTTGTTATTTTAAATAAGTGGCAGATTTGCCTTAGTTCCTATGTTCCATGAAATCCCCTCCATCTTAACAAACTCACTAGATAGAAACTTGCAATAAAGGAATAAAAGTACTTACATAAATAGTTTACATTGTACATATGTAATGGTAGATTAATGCTATCATTTGTATTTTATTGCTTAATTTCTGCACATATACATCTTGACTAACCTCATATTATCAAAACAATTACAATGATCGAGATATTACATCAATTCTTACCATCTGTGCCAAGTCTATGAGGTAAGTGTCATTAAAGTCACTAGTACCATCCCATCCACCAAACAAGACTGCATGTGTAGGACTAATGCAGGTGACTGTAAAACAACCTCTAGGAGAAGGTCTACTTCCAGTGATCAAGGGAGAAGACCATGTACCTAAATAAAAATAGCAATGTAATTATATATTTCTTAAGTTATTTTAAGATATCTATTTTATGAAGACTTCAAATGTCATTTACATTAATTTAAAGCTGCTTTATATGCAGCAATTATTATACAAGTTATAATTCAAAAGTATCGTATCTATTGTTGGTAGTAATTTACCAATGACCAAGTTTTTGGTTAATATTATTATTGGATAAGAATGACTTACATTATGTTATTTGAGACACTTAATTTATGAGTTGGTAATGGTTGTATTTGCAGTGTTTCAGTTTCATGGTTACATGCCTCATTTTATATGAACACTTTATATAGCCAAAAATTATTAATCTTAATTACTTCAAAGACTGTATCTGATATGTTTATAATAATTCACAAACATAAATTAAGTATTTCGCTGTGCGTTTTATAAAAAATTTGTTTCAAACTAATACAACATTTTAAACTATTTACTTTTTGAGAAAATGTGTTCTCAAATACCTCAGCACTTACGCAACTACTAAATGTATGTCCACTTTTAACAAATTTGCTCTATTACTATTGATAGACACAGTCACATATAAATTGCTTTATTATTACTATTTACACAGAACCAGTACTACTTAGTGGTGACCATTGTGTGAATAAATATTAATTAAGTGAGTCATCCTAGAAGCAATACTAAATACAAGAATGCATAATTGGCATGTTTAAACTAATGACATTCCATTCTATCACTACAAATAAATTCATACCGTATCCAAATTCCTTAGTTCAAAAATCACTAATACATACTCAATATAATCATAACCTGAGATAGAAATTATTACAGTTTCTATATATGTTGGAAAAAATGATTGAAAAGTCATTAAAATTCATTGCTAAAGACAGATATTAGCACTGTAACTTGAATTTATCACGTCTGATTATATCTTTATAATTATTCCTGATAAATGTTTACAGTGTAAAAGGGTAATAGTTCCACTATGTCTGAAACCATTAAATTGTATTCACATCTACATGACAAAATTAAGTATAGCACAAATGTATAAAACCATTGTTATAATTATTCCATGAAAATTTCGATAAGTTTACATTAAATCTGCAAATAATTCTAAAGAAATTATATCTGTAATACTTTATTAATATACACTGTATTTTAATAATAATGTATAAAATAAATCGTGACAAATAAATTGAAATACAATTTGTGATTTACCTTGGGAAATATGGTACTTATGAATCTCATTTGTACAGCCACGACCATCTTGACACTCTTTATCCACAGTAAATTGTGATCCAGACTGCAGTTCACCTGATGGTATGCCATAGCCTCCAATCACGATTAACGAATCATTATAATATATCATTTGACAATCACATTTCCTCATGGGTCCACTATCATGTTGTGGCAAGAGTTGCTTCCATGTCATAGATCTGGTGTCTAGCTGATGCAGTGAAGCATGGAATGATGTACTATCTCCACCACCAAACAAGTAGAGAACATGACCTGAATAAGATGTTGCACAGCCATATATTCCAGGAGGAGGAGTACCAGTTGTTGGAAGTTCTTTCCAGTATTCTGTAGAGCACTCATAGATTTGAATTACGGTTCTCAGTTGTCTTTTATTCTCATCAAAGTTATAGACAAGCCCTCCATACACGTACAGTTGTTCAGAGCTTGCCGAGGCAGCAGCATTTACTCGCGGTGAAGGTTCATAGTTACTGAGAGGCTGATCTAAGATAAAATTATAGTGTAAATTGTACAAATAAAATATATTTTTTTCAAATATACAAAGTAATATTATTTCACTGCAGAATTAATGTATAGGTTGCTGATATGTACATTTACTGAAATAAATTTTTATTAATTGGAATTTTTTCTTGTGTAATTTTCATTTGTTTAAAATGTTTCAAATTTACTTTCAAAGTCATCACTTGTCCTGTACTTGGATATTCCAATAAATATTTTAGTTAGTATTTAGCTGTTGTTAGTCGTTAGCTGTTTTATAAATTATATGACAATATAATATACCATTATGGAAAATATTGTTTAACTGCCAATCCTTCATTCATCTCAGGCAGCTGCTAACATTAAAGTCCAAAAGCAGCTGTCAACATAATGCTCTTAAGTGGAATTATACTTGTACTCATAATGAATGCAATGCTAAAAAATGATCATATGTAATTCATTTAAAATAAATATACATCAGGTTAATAATGCTTCAGATAGGTTGTTGGAAAAATTAAGGGAATGTGGTTTGCATATTGATAAGTAAAATAATAGTTAATGATTAATATCTTATTGTTTAAACTGAATGTAGTCAGAAATATAACCGATTTAAACTGGTCAATTTTGATACTAAAATTGTGTTCCTACATGTTCCAATGTCTGTAGGTAATTGCTAATCTGCACCAATGCTGTACATGTCAAGTATGAATATTCTCATAATTCTATTTAAAGCTCTGATGAACATTTACAATTCATAATTTCCTTCTCAGCTGTCTTTTACTCATTAGATGTATTCTTCATGAGTTCGATTTCCGGTGGCGACCAAATATTTTTAATTCAGTATTGTTTAACCGATTACACGCGAACAAAAATTTTAATTGCGCCTTACGTAACGCGGTCACGGGCGCACGTGAGACACAGAGGATTGATAACTTGGTGGGAGGGTGACACTAAGCGGGAGAAAGAAGACAAACGTTTGAAGATTGCCTCGGGGACAGTATTATCGAACGATAGAGTACGCTCTAGGCTATTGGGAAAGCATAAATTCGACGCTAAGGAGCTGTTCCCGACTGAAAAATAACAAAGTACTCGCACCGTTTGGCAAAAACCTTAATGGCATCACACTGAGGCTCTTATTAAGCACACTAGTAAGGTTGGAAGTATGGTTTCATGGCTGAAGCAGTTTGCTACTTGATCATAGAGGTAAGATAAAGTATTTTTGCACGCATCTGTCTTACATTCAGGAAGAATTTGTTGATATTTATTTAGGGTGTGTTTTATTTTGAACTTAGCAATCTGTTACAAATTTTGTGAACAGAGAAGCTTTTTATGGCTTTTGTGCATGAAAACAGGTACATCACAAATAAATGATAGAATATTTGAGTGTATTCAGTTTGATACTCCAAGGTGTCTTTACTTTTGATGTGCTGGTAGGCTGCATTGTTGACAGAATAGTTGGTGATCTTACTATCAAGTGCAACTGGTCATA
>WLWD01004202.1_pt1 | contig 29452 bp, 18 predicted proteins | sample 6712731 | NCBI WGS metagenome assembly WLWD01 (sample SAMN12718690, study PRJNA576275) | sponge metagenome | isolation source: marine sponge | host: Mycale hentscheli | place: New Zealand: South Island, Marlborough, Capsize Point | collected 2014-11-01
CCCCAGTAGTATATTCTTAACTATGTTAGGATAAGTTGTCAAGTTAATTGCAATTTGTAACCAAATTTACTATTACTGGACAAATATATTAAGCAAAAAGACATGCGGTAGCTAAAAAAGTGATACAGATTTGAATAGACTAATGCTAGATTAAGCATTTGGTAAGAATAACTCAGGAGTTCATAGTTGGGCAAACAGACAGACAGTTAGATAGACAGATAGCCTGACAAAAAAATGTTGTTTTTGCATCTTCTTTTTTTTTTTAAGGGGGGGGGGGGGGGGACTATAATAATGTTCCTGTAATTAAAATAATTGCCCATGTTTTACTTAATGAAGTTAAATTGTGTAACTACTGAAGCCACTATCTAACTAGTAGGCACTATTTTCAAAGATTTAGAACAGTTTGAGACAATCATTGGAATGAAATGAAAAAGGAAAACAAGAGGGCATGAGCTTTCTATAGTAAACAGAACAATTTGGTCAACTATTTGGATGAAACCCAAAAATACAAAAACAATGCTTATGTATTATGATACTCACTCTCCACGTATGGAGTTGTACAGAGACTGGATTAGAAATACGAGATTTAATGAAGGCATTTGGCCCTACTGGGAACATTGTGATGTTATCAGATCTAAAATCTGGCCGACATGCCGGCAAAGAAACGTGTCGAAGAGGTTCTTTATAAGCTTCAACTGACAACACATATCTGAAATAAAAGGGTCTGTAGCAGTTTTGGTCTTTGTTGTTGATAGTGTCACAGCAAATGGGTTGAAGTGTACAATTCAATAAATGACACTCTCCACATAGACGCTCATTGTTCAAATATGAGTGGAACATCACGGACAGTGTGAAATTACCTATCTGAAAATAAAATTGTCAGACAAAAGAATTAATAGCTACATAGTACCACAAACTTTATATTGCATACATTATTGTAACTTTCATATCTCAAGATTCTTTAATGCAACCAAAACACCTCCACATCTTATAAGCAATGTTTACCATAAATATTTTGAAGGCTTTGAACAGATCATTCATGCTACAAACAATTAGCATATCTGTTTAGTAAAACTAACATTGAAAGATTTCTTTTTCTTAATTAATGTTATACTTACAAGTAACCATTCAGATCACAATTAAATATCCTGTTCACAAGCACTAGATTTTAAACTACTTTGATAAACCTTACCAGACAATTCCTACTGCAATTTTTACACTTGGTACAGTTTGATGCCAGAGATAGCCTGTCATCTGTGCAGCTACTGCAATTGGAGTCCCCATTGAAGCCTCTAGGACATTCATCTGCACATGCTCTATTTCTCAAGCAATCGAGATTAAGGGGCAAACTTGTGAATTGCAGCACCAGATCTGATACACAAGGAAAACTATAACCCTCATATATCAAGAATTTTCATCACATTAATATATTCTAAGCAAGTTAATTCAAGAAGAGTAGCTAAATTCAGCTTAGACTGGCTACTAATAGTAAGATGTATTAGGTCTAAACAGCATAAGTGACTGAGTGAACTGTTATATAAAAACTGCAACAGCTGCGGTTTGAAATTTCTCCATTTTGTTAACAGCCTACTCATCAACTTACCATGGTAAGAGAAAGAATAAATTTTAATAGCATTTTCCAACAGCCCAGAAGATAAGGAACAAAATGGTAACTTGCAGTTAATTCACTCCAAAGAATCCTTCAAGGTATTTCAGTATTCTATGACTCTAAACATCTCAGATTTGTCAACTAAGCTAGACTGAATTTTTCAAACTTGGATATGTCAGTAAAACTGACCACCTGGAGTCACAGAGAGTTATGACATCAAATACATTGGATATTCATCAGTTTTGACACTTAAAAACAACAACAGCAACAACAACAACAACAGCTGTCACCAATATTGTAGCCAGTGTGATTTATATGCCTCTGAATGCAAACAGGTGAAGTATCAGCTGTTGTGTGATGGAGTGTGTAAGAGACACTGCCAAAGGTAAGTTACTGCCACCAGAGCTGCCACAGGCCTGCAAAAGGTAAGAAGACAAGCACTAAATAAATAAATAAATCAGCTAACGTGCCAGCAGTTTATTTGTACACAAATTCAATTGTCCGTGCATGGCCCAGCCTCGCAGCTGACAATGGATATCAATTCTTATATTGCTATGATCTCTTACATCACTACGCTAAACATTTGAAGAATATGAACCTATTACATTTCTTCCTCCCCAATTTTGTTAACATTGCATTGCCATATCTCAATCAACATTTCACCTGAAGTTGTCTTTCTGGTCTCTGAGTTCTATATAAATATTTGGCTTACTGTCCAATGAATCGGTATAATAGTCTTTAATCATATAAGCGCCTAAACCTCAGACTTTAAGCTCTCTAGCTAGGGTCCATGCAATTCTAGTGTCAGTGTAACAGCATACAGTGGTGTGGGAAGATGTTTCAATATGGGGGGGGTGGCTCCAGGGGATTATTTGTGTGGTTAAAAGTGTTCATGTGAGAAATCACCTCATTAGATTGTGCCCCAATATTATGGAGGTGGGGGTGGGGGCTCCAGTCCCCGCCCTCCCCACCCCATTCTAATGGTATAGAAAAAACAGCAACAGCCTTGACAAATTTGTGGGGACACTAGAATTTTTTTCCTGACTTTTCAACCATGAAAGAAGATTCCATTAAACTTGTCAATGACTTTACCTGATGCAGTCTCAAGAATGGCTGTGTTCTCTTGACAGATCTTAAGTATTTTATATGCCATATTTTTAATTAGCCCATGTGGTGAATACCTCAACACATACTGCGAACTATAGTACTATATTCAATTAGTTACCAAATATTTCCTGAATTTATCTGTTTCACTTACTTAATATGTAACTCCATCATTACCCTTTATTAACTTACTTCTGCTCCATTGACTCAATTCACTATTCCCATCTTCTCTATGGTTATGTAATACCCAACCTCCTCTGTGTATTCAAATTTATATTTCTCATGCTTAATAATAGCCTGCTCATTTTTAGCTTTCTAAGTTGTCTGTATTGAGTGCTGCAAGAGTAATAAAACATTCAATCTTCTGACTGTTGAAAACACTTCCAGATTAAACCCTTGGTTGAAGAAGGCATAGTAATTCCTTGCTTGGTCTAAGTGATTAAACACCTGCAGGATTGATCACCACAAAACTTGAAGCCCAGAACTATAAGTGTTATGTATAGGCTAATTGTGATACTCACACTTGCCCAATGGAAGTTGCCTGGCATTAGTGAGCCATATACATACAATCTTATGAAACTGCTCTACATATATAATTCTGAAAGGGACAGTTTATGTAATACTTAGTTAGATAAGATGACATGTGCGTGCTACTTTCACAATAACATAGTGTTTATTGCTAAATTCCAATTTTCAATTTCCTCGTCAGTAATAAAGGTTATATCATTGAATGCAAGAAGCTCCTTGTAAACAAATGTAGAGCATTGCCAGTAATAAACTATACAAATTGCTAATGATTCTTCATTTCCTATAATATACAGAGCTCAATGAAAATGTTAATACAAAACCTGACTAGGTTAACAGATGTGTCCATTGACATTTTTGTGATCAAACCACATATGTTGTGATATTGCAAAATTTAAAACCTTTCAGTTCATTAAATAATCATTCACATGACGAGGTTATTGTGGAGACTGCTCTGACACTAAGCATTCTATTCACAGCTATTTTAAGTCAGCATGATGAATGAAACAGTGTGCAGTCTGATACAATGTAGCGTCAATGGCTGGCCATCTACTTTTTCAGTTTCTATGAAGTAAGATTATATTTAAGCAGTGAGTTTTTAATGCCAAGTGACAATACTGCCTAAGGCACTATAGACTCCAAAAATTGCTGTTATAATTTTGATAACATTAGTTGTTTTCAAGTTTGTAATTGTATAAGAGTAAATACATAAATACTGCATGTACTATACGCATACTACTCTTTTTGCTGCCTTCACTATACTCCCGGGAAATATTTTGTTCAGGAATTTTTGAAAGTTATTCAATGTACAACCATAGCCGTGGCAATGAGCTATGCCATATCCCAAACTCTACCTTCTTTTTTCCAGCGATCAACAATGAAGATAATGTTGATTCCATTGTGGCTTGGTACTCTGATGCTTCTAAGGTCATTATGTCGGAAGTTGGTCATACTCTGGTGCGTATGGAAATTCAAACATGACCTATGGGCCTGGGGCATACACTTTGACCTTATTGTATGCAAAATCGATAACAGAATTCATCAAGCATGCTAAGTGGAAGAGGATAGCCCTAATTACTCACTCGTCGGACTTTTTCAGACAAATGTCAGAACACTTAGTCCACTAGTTGGACTTCAATTCCAGTCCACGTGTACTTCAATTCCCTGAGCAGTCAGTGGATCGAATTTTGAGGACTATACAGTATCTGAAGTATAGAATTATTATAGTAATATTGCCACAGCATTATTTGAACCAAATATTGTGCAAAAGGTTGCTGTTGGAATTGGAATGGCCAGCTTACGCTTGGCTAGTCATAGACCTAAATGAGGGAACTCCTGTGCAGCAAGCATGCATGAAAATGGCCATCGTGTTTAGTCACATTGAAACCAATGCCATTGCAAGCAATATCGAATGCAGTAAACTTGAGACATTTTCAAAAAATTCCTCAGCATCACCTCAATCCTGCCGTTTGTATTTCATCGAATATGATACGATAGTGATTCATCTGTGGATGAGTAATCCAGTGTGTATTTCTAACTACAGTGCCTCCCTAGGCTTCAGCTATTTTTTTCTTGACAAAATCCCTGATGACAGCGTACCTGTCGAATCATCCCTGGCGTGGTTTGTTACATTCAGCTTGCTCCACTGCCTTATCTTCATCACTCTGAGTGTCACCCTAGTAGCTTATTTGTTTTACAGAAAGAAGCCTTCAATAAAGGCCACCAGTGTTACTTTGAATATCATGACATTTATTAGCTGCTATCTGTTGCTGGTTTATCTGGTTGCCCACAACGTGGATACTTACCCTGGATATGCCAGGGTAAGTCTACCAGTGAGGAACTTCGTGTGCCAGATAAGGCTGTACTTCTATGGCATGAGTATACCCTCCGTTGTTATTATGTCCGTAATACTCGTGCGTTTAATTCGAGTGCACCGTCGTTTTCATTCCCACAAGGTATTGAAGAAGAAATGGGAGTGTCATAACCTTACCTTAGCAGCTTACGTGGCACTTTTAACTCTTCCTATGGTTTTACTTCGTGTATTGCAAACATTTTTAAATGATTTTGAAAGATTTGAGGTGATTACTCCACTCCACAAATATTTCATAGTGTGCCGGGGAACAATGGATTTCGAGTGGGGCATCGGCCATTTTACGTACATAGGTGTTCTCTCCAGTTTACTTGTCGTAATATCCATTAAAACTCGAACTATTAGACTGAAAAACTTCAAAGAAACTAAACAATATAGACATCATACTAGGTTAATGATAATAAGCAACATTGTCTATCTTTTCTCAGAAACACTGTCACTCAGTATCTAAGCTAGCTATAGCAAATAGATTTATTCTATTTATGTCCATTATAGAAGGAGCGTAGGCAGGGGTGAGTGGTTCAGGGGGCTCAGGTGAGTGTTATGGTCTATAGACAATAGTTGATCAACCTAATAATGTTTTTTCCAATTAAATGTTCTAGCTATAGGTCTATTAAAATAGCCGTAGCAATAAGGGAGGCAACATCAGTTCACACTCTCCTGTCCCTGTCTTAGAAGGTTGAATTCTTTCTTGGTTACTCTGACATTAAGGCTGTAGATCGTTGTCATAGTTAAAAGAAAACAATTATGAAAATATTGAGCCTTAATCTCTAAGACAGTCATGAGAATAATAGTGTATAAACCAACCAGGTTCAGTACCACACGAGTGTTAATTACCAAAGTTTTTACATTGAACTTACTATATATAGTAACACGAGTTTTATAAGAGACATATAGCTGTTTTCTTCTTTCAAGGCGCTGCAGAGCTGAACAAATGATACCTTCTCAGACAAACACCCGAAGAACTGATGTGACTACAGTGGAATATGCCCCTACATAACTTTCAACCATGAGCCAGATTATTTATGTAACATAAACAACACCACTGTATCGAATGTAGTATTATTTTTTATTGGTCATTTCCAGTTGCATTCCATTTCAATCGACACCTAAATTACAAAAAAATGGCACTTCAGAGTTCCAGGAAAAGCTCAAAGTAGCTTTTACAACTTAAACATTAAAAATGCATTTTAATTAATATACATGTATGTCCCCACAAAATTTTTTAGTGGTTTGTCTTTGAAGCTTTCCCCTCCTACTACTGTATATCTTTGCCCCATTAGATCGTGCCATAATTTTAAATCTGTCAGTATCAGTTTATGTTTCATCGTGTTAGCCATTGATGATGAGGGTGAGTTGCATATGATTTAGTCAGTTGCAGTTGGGACATGATCCTGCCATTTATGTGGGGGCTCAGGATTGAGAGGGTTATACGCCTAGCTCCTAAGTCCAAAGGTACGTGTATGTAGTGTAGAGCTTCCACCAAGTTCTCTCCAGATAGTTGCCCACTCAAGCTTATTCCAGGTTAGTCTTTAAAGTGGAAATGCACTATAAAATGAACAAATTTGAGTGTAAACACCCTGATACAAAAGTGAACACAGTTTATATGACCATGGGCACACCCATTACAAAAACAAAATGCAAATATTGCCCGACAGCAGAATGCCAAGTTCTGGCAAATAATGTCATCCTCACTCAATTAATTTATTATGTATCTGTTCTTGTCAGGCTGGCTCCACAATCTACAATTACAATACTGGTAACCTATTTATATTCAAAGATATCTGGCAGTTATCTTGCCTGAGATTTGTTGTTGCTGTTCCAGAACCCTTTCAGGCCTCTCGATATACAGGCCACAGTCTTTGGACAGAAGCAGCCATGACTGCTGCTGCTCAAGGAATGGAGGACTCGACTATCAAAAAATTGCAGGTCGCTGAGAACTTGGAATACTTTGAATAATGTTAAATTCCAAGACAACAGTTGGCATCATACGTCGCAATCCAATGTGTAATGTTCTGTACCATAGCAGTCATGTTGTCTATTTGATTATATGTGTATCTGTCTACTGTATGCCTACAGAAGTGGTTGCTTGGTAGTGGCTGTTTGGTATAGTGCTTCATGGTCAAGTTTTGGGCGGCCATGCTTAGAATGGTTAACACAAGAATATCATACTTTTTTTTTAATACGAAATTGAGTTATGGTTACCATAGTGTAAAATATAGACAAAAATGCAATTTGAAAATAATTTTGGTACAACATTCATGCTTAGAGTTGTCAACTATATTTTAAAAAATAAAAAAATTTTATTTGTATCTAATTGAGTTGAGTCACTAAAATGAAACTGTGGGCAGGGCCTGATCTTGAAATGATCCATTGGATTATATTTAATGTGTGTAAGTACAATATATTATTATCACAACACACAGATGGCATGTTTTCTTTATCTCCTGAGTGAGGAGATAAAGAAATGGAGAGTGAAGGTGGGAATGAGGAATGACGAGGTGGAGGAAAGTGGGAGTGGCATAACAGGTGCATTGACTATTGTTAAGTGGGTGAGAAGTACAGATCATGTCTGAAGATTCCATAAACCAATCAATGGCCATTAAGATCTGTGTACTCCAAATGAATAAATAAAAAGATCAGTGAAATAAATAGATAAATAAATAAATAAATAAATAAATAAATAAATAAATAAATAATTAAATAATTAAATAAATAAATAAATAAATAAAAATAAATAATTATCAATAAATAAATAACTTTAGAGTTCAGAGATGCACCCAAATTCGTATTAACTGTATTGTGGAATGGTGTGGCAAGCATAATCTATAAAATTTACAAATAATGACAAAATTTCCCGACCCTTCTTCAGTTGACAAACACACAAAGTAAACAAAAAAAATGGAAACCTATGGAGTTCATAGTAATGTTGTTTGATGCTGAAACCTACAGAAATGTTTCCAAAGTTTTGCATTTTTTGCATTTGTGTTTATTAACAGAAGTAGGATCCACGGAAGCCGAAGAACCTTGTTAAAATTTTAACAATTGAAAGTTTAAATACTATGAAGCATAGTTGTCATTACTCATAGTCTAGCTGAGTCCTTAGCTGACGGTTATCCACTAATAATTATAACTAGTGGTGTGCTTGAGCACAAATGGCGAGCGAGCCTAAAGACTATACTATTTTTATTGAATTCTAACGCTGAAGCTACTGAAAATAAGGTCCAGTTTTTAAATTTAGCATACAGGGTAAAGGGATTTCAGTGCCATAGTAACAACTCTCTGCAACTGCTTGAATTGAAGGAAAAAACAACAACAACAAAACAATACACGTTATTTAAAAGTTTTCTTTGTGATATTCTTTAGCTAAGTAGTGGCTGTAACACACAATGCTTTGACACAGCTGGACATGCACCTACACAGGCTTACCTTCGCAGTAGTCTAGTGGACAATGTATTTTCAGGTAAATACTGTGCGCACGGCTTATAACTATGACAAAGAGCGCATTGACTTACCACCGCCACTAACTCGAATAGAAATGGAAGTCCCTTAAGTTGTCAAGTATTAACTGCACTCGCAAAAGAATTCAAAACGGTAAACAATTCAATTTCTAGGGTGATACGGGTACTGATCGATAAACCAGAGGATTCTGTTTAGTGCAATTTGGGACGGGGTCGAACAAATAACTAACACAAAAACGCGAGGGTCAAAGTACAAAATGACATACGTATGTCCAAACATATATACAAATAAACTAGTGATGTGCTTGAGCACAAAATGGCGAGCGAGCGTAAAGACTATACTATTTTTATATGAATGATTTTGACTTCTAACACTAAAGCTACTGAAAATAAGGTCCAGTTTTTAAATTTCGCATACACAGTAAAGGGATTTCAGAACAACTCTCTGCAACTGCTTGAATTGAAGGAAAAAAACAACAATAAAACAATACACGTTATTTAAAAGTTTTCTTTGTGATATTGTTTAGCTAAGTAGTGGTTGTAACACACAATGCTTTGACACAACTGGAAATGCACCTACACAGACTTACCTTCGCGGTAGTCTAGTGGACAATGTATTTTCAAGTAAATACCGTTGCGCACGGCTTATAACCATGACAAAGAGCGCATTGACTTACCACCGCCACTAACTCGAATAGAAATGGAAGTCCCTTATGTTTTCAAGTTTTAACTGCACCCGCAAAAGAATTCAAAACGGTAAACAATTCAATTTCTAGGGTGATACGGGTACTGATCGATAAACCAGAGGATTCTGTTTAGTGCAATTAGGGACGGGGGTCGACAACCGAACTAACACAAAAACGCGAGGGTCAAAGTACAAAATGACATACATACGTCCATACATATATCTAAACTAGTGGTGTGCTTGAGCACAAATGGCGAGCGAGCCTTAAACTACACTATTGTTAAATGATTGATTTTAACAACTAACACTCAAGCTACTAAAATAAAGTCGAGTTTTTAAATTACGTATGTGGTAAAGGGGTTTCAATGCCATAGTAACCGCTCCCCGCAACTGTTTGAATTAAAAAAGAAGCAACAGAATCAAGTCACGTTATTAAATGTGATATTCTTAATAGTAGTTGTAACACAATACTTCACACAACTGAACATACCTACGCAAGACTTACCTTCGTGATTCGTCTAGAGGACAATGCATTTTCAAGTAAACACTGTTGAGTAGGGCTTATAACTGTGACAAATAGCGTATTAACTTACCACCGCCACTAACTCGAATAGAAATGGAGCTCCCATAAGTTTTTGAGTTTTAACTGCACCCGCAAAACAATTCAAAGCGGTAAACAATTCAATTTCTAAGGCGATATGGGTAATGGTCGCTAAACCGGAGGATTCTGTTTAGTGAAGATTGGGACGGGGTCGAACGCGGAGCGAACACAAAAATACAGAGGGTCAAAGTACAAAATGACATACATACGTCCAAACATATATATAAACTAGTGATGTGCTTGAGCACAAATGGCGAGCGAGCATAAAGACTATACTATTTTTATATGAATGATTTTGACTTCTAACACTGAAGAGCTACTGAAAATAAGGTCCAGTTTTTAAATTTCGCATACACGGTAAAGGGATTTCAGTGCCATAGTAACAACTCTCTGCAACTGCTTGAATTGAAGGAAAAAAACAACAACAAAACAATACACGTTATTTAAAAGTTTTCTTTGTGATATTCTTGGTTGTAACACACAATGCTTTGACACAACTGGACATGCACCTACACAGACTTACCTTCGCGGTAGTCCAGTGGACAATGTATTTTCAAGTAAATACTGTTGCGCACGGCATATAACCATGACAAAGAGCGCATTGACTTACCACCGCCACTAACTCGAATAGAAATGGAAGTTCCTTAAGTTTTCAAGTTTTAACTGCACCCGCAAAAGAATTCAAAACGGTAAACAATTCAATTTCTAGGGTGATACGGGTACTGATCGATAAACCAGAGGATTCTGTTTAGTGCAATTTGGGACGGGGTCGACCACATAACTAACACAAAACGCGAGGGTCAAAGTACAAAATGACATACGTACGTCCAAACATATATACAAATAAATAAATAAACATCCCCGATTTTTTCATTTTTACCCCTGTAAGTGTCTCGCTCGCTACGCTCGCTCGCCAATAAATAAATAAACAAACATCCCCGATTTTTTCATTTTTACCCCTGTAAGTGTCTCGCTCGCTACGCTCGCTCGCCAATAAATAAATAAACAAACATCCCCGATTTTTTCATTTTTACCCCTGTAAGTGTCTCGCTCGCTACGCTCGCTCGCCAAATAAACAAACATCCCCGATTTTCGATTGTGTTACCCCTGTAAGTGTCTCGCTCGCTACGCTCGCTCGCCAATAAACATCCCCGATTTTTTCATTTTTACCCCTGTAAGTGTCTCGCTCGCTACGCTCGCTCGCCAATAATAACAATTTTCTCATTCTAACAGTCAATATTATGTTAACTAGTGATGTGCTTGAGCACAAATGGCGAGCGAGCCTAAAGACTATAATATTTTTATATGAATGATTTTGACTTCTAACACTAAAGCTACTGAAAATAAGGTCCAGTTTGTTTATTTAGCATACAGGGTAAAGGGATTTCAGTGCCATAGTAACAACTAACACTCTGCAACTGCTTGAATTGAAGGAAAAAACAACAACAACAAAACAATACACGTTATTTAAAAGTTTTCTTTGTGATATTCTTTAGCTAAGTAGTGGTTGTAACACACAATGCTTTGACACAACTGGACATGCACCTACACAGACTTACCTTCGCAGTAGTCTAGTGGACAATATATTTTCAAATAAATACTGTTGCGCACGGCTTATAACCATGACAAAGAGCGCATTGACTTACCATCGCCACTAACTCGAATAGAAATGGAAGTCCCTTAAGTTTTCAAGTTTTAACTGCACCCGAAAAAGAATTCAAAAAGGTAAACAATTCAATTTCTAGGGTGATACGGGTACTGATCGATAAACCAGAGGATTCTGTTTAGTGCAATTTTGGACGGGGTCGGCAACCGAACTAACACAAAAACGCGAGGGTCAAAGTACAAAAATGCCTTACGTACGTCCATACATATATACAAATAAATAAATAAATAAATAAATAAACTAACATCCCCGATTTTCGATTGTGTTACCCCTGTAAGTGTCTCGCTCGCTACGCTCGCCAATTAAAACTTAACCCAAAGTTTCAACTTCTTGCCGAAGTCCTCTTCAGGGTCAACTAGGAGACTTTGGCAAGAAGTCCAAATGTCAATTTAAGTTTTAATTAACATAATATTGGCTGGTAGAACAAGAAAATTTATTATTATTACAGCCGAGAATGACTGAATCAATAATAATGTTGATGAGCTTTTATTAGTAAATCAAGGGCACCACCAAATTGTTGAATGAATAGGATAGACATATCTATTATAATTGATATTAAAAAATAAAAATAAATTATGTAGCCAATATGCTATTTATTGAAATAGTTGGTATATTAAAAAGCCCATTCTGTAACAATAATACTAGATCAATAGTGCTATTAATAAGTAACATTTAATATGTCTAGATGAGCAATATAGCTTAATGCATATATTGTCATTAAATTGTGCAAGTTGTGTAATTCACTCCACGTGCTGTTTGTATAACACTAATTTCATCTAGTTGAGTTTGTAACAAGTCTAGTAATGCTAACAATATTCATTGCCTAGTTGCATGTGCATATTAAAAAATGAATTTCCAGTATTTTCAGTGGAGAGATGTGTTTTCTGGTTACACTGTGGCATAAGCCTCACTGTTATTATCATCTTCATTCACTTCTGACTTCACCACAGCATAAGCAGGATTTGAAGTTGGCTTGACAGTATCATAAGCAGGATTTGTGTTACAGTCGTAGTTGAGATTTTTAGTCTATAAAATCAATACATAAATTGAATTTACTTCTTGTTAATATGCCTACAAACAATTAGTACATACAGTGACCTATATTTGCATTGCATTGCATGACCCTGGCTTAAAGAAGGTGATTTTGAGTTCAGGACTGACTCTGAATGATCTGTTATGGAGCATGGGAGTTGTAAGTGTTCTTGCCTAGTATTAATAAACTCTTAAATCAATTCAGGTGCATTTTATACATACTTTCATTATTATAAACAAGGTAAATAAAAAACAAAATAAACAATAATAGCAAATTATTCTCGTTCTAACAACCAATATCATCACAACATGACGTTTCAACCTCTTGCCAAAATCCTCTTTGTGGGTCGAAATGTCAGGTTGAGTTTTAATTAATATAATATTGGCTGTTAGAATGATAAAATTTGATATTATTATAATTTTATAATTATTTCAGCAGAGAATGACTGAATCATCATTACGATAAACAATATTTGTACAAGTCAATCACTATTACATAAATACCCCGAGCCATACAGAGCACACCCCAAAATCAGGCGCCCTCCCTCCCCCTGGCTGACAAGACCACTGATTCTTATGCCAGCTATAAAAATAGCAAATTCAATCAACGTAGCACCAAAAAATTCTCTAATTAATGATAATTGAAGAGTATTTAGAACATCTAGGTATAAATTTTGGCATTTAGCTATGCAAACATGATAGCATACCATAATTTATTTATTTATTTATTTATTATCAAGTTATCAAATCCATCCCTGACTGGATCAAGCAGTTATACTATATTGTTAACAACCCTAACAATTTATATTAGTCAAAGCATGCAACAACAAAAATATTTGGAAATGATATCTATCATATTGTCCAGGAAACATTTTAACTTACTCTTAACTTATCTTTCTTGATGTTGTTGTCTATGATACATGTATTGCAATTATATTAAGTGACTGAGAGGTTGGTTTCATATTTTTAAGAAAATGCATTTTAATGATTCATTATGTTAAAGAAGAAAAACTTCAGGATTACAATACTTAAACATAATGCAAAATATCAACAACAAATGCTGGTGTTTTGCGGTTATCTTCTAGCCAGCCAGCCAGCACCTGCTTGCCTGCCTTCTATTTCTGTGTGACTATTTACTTACTCACCCGCCCATCTGCCCACTCATCTGTCCACTCATTTGCCCACCCATCTGCCCACCCACTCGCAATATATAAACCCTTAAATACATGTTGTACAGTATTTGGTATCAAGAAAAGTAACTAATGTGAGCCAACCTTATAATATTCAAATACAAATGTTTTGGTCCTTGATTAAATAAATATATGACCAGGTATAAATAAGTGCATGTATATAGTAGTTTGATTATTGACAGCATACATATTCTTACCATAGTAACATACAATGTCACTTTGCCATTGCATTTCACATGACTCTTTCAGCAAATTAGGAATGCAGTAGATTAAGATTCTGATGTTACTATCCTCTAACACTCACTTTAAAAACACTAGTTCCCTCTCCTGCTCTCTTTCTTTCTGAGACATCTCAGCTTTTCTAGGATCCCCTTCCCTGGTTCTTAGTCTCATTGTTATTTTGCCGTCCTTCACTAATTTCACCTTCTGTTGTTAGCTACAATAGTTGTTGTTCCTAATCCCCTTTACTGAATGTGATGGTTATTTACACATTCAGTTAATGATGATGCTTTACCAACTCGTCTCAGCTCATGAAAATTAATCATGAATACCCATATCGTTATCGTTATGGTCATTATTGACAGGTAAGCATATTATTATATAATGATGAGCATGTGTCACAATTAAGAATATTGGAAACTTGATTAGACTTAGAGACTACACAACTGTGCCCTAATATGTATGAATAATAATTATAGCAAAAAAAAATGGGAGGATGGAGGTGGAATGGGCACTGCTCCCCTTGATACAAATAGTGCTCTTTGCCCTCCTAGTACATACTATACGATCTATCCCACCCATCCATCCATACTTAAATTCATGTATGTATACATATATACATACAAACAAACAAACAAGCATACATACATACATACATACATACATACACACACATACATACATACATACATACTCAATAACACATATAAACACATACACACATACACACACACACATAGGATCATACATACATAGTGAATCCCATATATAGTGGCAAATCAATGTATAATTTTTAACTAAGTAACTGCACTAAATAGTATGTACATAATATGCACCAATTTAAATTAAATCTGAATCATTATAGGCTGGCCACTTGCTGTTGGCAAAAGAATTCTAATTATAATCATTAATTGGGTATTTCTAGTACTTGTGACAAAAGCAACAGTTAACTCTCTTAATTTTAGATAACAGGATTACAACTTACAATTTCTGCAGTAGCTCAATAATATGAAGACTATTACCATTGTAAAAATAGTTGCCAAAATAGAAATAATAGGCAGGATAATCACGAGTATAGTAGTATTCTATACGAGTTCATCAAATCAGTAATAGCAGTGTCTGAAAACAAAGAGTACAAAAGATGTCTAATAATTATAGTCAACACTTACTGTCTTTAAACATAGTTACTCATGATTTAACTGATATTATTGACATCATATTGTCTATTTTATCAGGATATGCATTTATTATGTCTAGTAAGCACTCCTACACTCACTATCATCCCATCTGTGTTGTAGTTAGTCGAACTCTACATTGGTTTATGAGATAGGGTTACAGTACTCAGTTTGTCTGTCAGTCAGCCATTCTGCCACACAATAAAGCATCTCAGACAGCGGCTGTAGAAAATGCTAGTATTCTTTTGGTCATGCTATCATAAGCTTTTGTAGGTAAAACTCTCCATTGTCATGCCGTTTTAAATTGAACACCAATAGTATATATGTACGGACTAGTGGCACCCGCACCGTGTCCCTGGTTCATATCCGGCTCGAAGGACCAAATGTACGGGCTAGTGGCACCCGCACAGTGTCCCACCTCAAATGAAGGACCAGGATGTCTGATGCCTCTGAGGCTTAGTTAAATTACTACGCAGCCGCTGGCGTGAGCTTGCAGCCTTGTAGCAAAGCTAAAAGCGCCTACTCCCTAACTAAAGTAGCCAGAGTTCGGTTAATCAGACAACAACTAATAAATGACCACAACGGAACTAAATGCACAGGAACCAAAGGCGGAAGCCAGTGGTTAAGGTGACTATGAATATAATTAAGGGTTGGTAAGGGATGCATACATAAAGGATGACAAATGAGCTAATTCAGACAAGCTGATGATAAGTGGTTAGTGTTCAAGTCCTGCTTGATTTGTCTGTGACTGAGTCCCAGACAATATATAAACATGCCATAGGTATTTGATAAAAATTTGGCAGAGAAAATATTATTTTTGTGGTAAGCAGGCAGGTTCGGCATTCGAACAAGCAATATTATTTAAATAGCTTAATAAGGCATATCCTCAAAGCAAGAAAAAAAACATAATATTTACTATAGACCATTTTATTTTACCTTTATAATAATTGATTTGGAGATTGTCAGTACCATTTGAAGTTATATTTAAAATGCTTTGTTGTGGTGTGGTAGAATATTGAGGCCTGTAATGTCCATCTGATTGTATTGCAAAGCTGAGATCGAATTGTGCTACTCCATATACCCCATGATACGTACGTCTGGAGAGATTGGAGGGTAATCCATCTAGGGTGATATTTATAGCAAATCTGTCCACTGCAAATAGACCTAAGAGACTCCCCTCTATTACACGATAAGCATCGTATACCACAATGTGCATCTGAAAACGTCCCTTTAAAATGGAAAAACACACAAATGCTGTGAACATGATGATTTCTATTTTTAAAATAATGCTGTTAAATGATGCTTGCTAACATCAATCTAGAATGTCGCTAAAAGTGTTGTTTCGATCTGTACCAAAGTATATAAACATATTGATAATTATTGCATAAGAAAAAATAGGCTCATTCAGTAAAAAATATCCCAGCATCAGATATTTTCTCATAACTACATTCTGCATTCCCACTTCAGTAATTAGATAATTTGAGTGATATTTGCTTAGTACAGCAGAACTTCAATCATCCAAACGTAAATTATCCAAACGTAAATTATCCAAACACTTCAGTTAACTGAAAACCTAAAATCTAATGTAGTAGCACATGCATCCACGAATAATTGTTTGATCACACCCCTTCGCTAGTGCTTTGTAATACATTTCTATGGTGTTTGGTTATGTGAACATTTCAGTTATCCAAACAACACCTCTCGGTTCCAAAGTGTTCGGATAACTGAAATCCTATTGTATTGTTTTAGTACAACACAATTATTCAAAGCAATATAGAGGGTAGAAGGTACAGTGTGTGTGTATGTGCATGTGTTGTGTGTGTGTGCATAAGTGTGAGGGTGGTTGTGTTTGCTATGGGTGAGTAATGTGTGCATGGTATTGGTTGTGTTTGGTATGTATTCTCATTGTATTTGGAAAAAGAATTCATTTTAGGCCTCGTAATGATGTCAGCTAGTAGCTCAGTTTTCTAGAATCTCAATTAGCAATTATAATGAAATTTTATATTTTTAATGAGTAAAATACATGACTAACAACAAAACATATTTAACCAAATTAGTCCACAACAGTATACAGTGTTTTTCTCAATCCTGTCATAATTTTGTTTCATATAATGAAACATTAGCTTCTAAAAATCACTCACCGTCCAAGTAGTGAGCGCCATTATTAATGGATTGGAAAAATTAGAAACATTAAAGGCAAATATACCCTCTGGAAATGAGATATTGTCATACTGATATTCTGGTTGGCGTGCTGGCAAAGGAACATATTTTAGAGGCTTGCCATTAGATTCTATTGAAAATACAAATCTGAATAAACAGTTACTTGGGCAATTCTCTGTCTGATTGAATGTGTCACAACAGACTGGTCCAGTTCCATATTGAGGAAGACGACATTCTCCACAAAGACTATAATAGTTGACGTAGGAGTGGAACATTACAGAAAGTGTGAAATTACCCATCTAGAAACAAGTGTACATACAAGAAGAATGAAGTGAATGCACATCTGTACAATCAGGAGGCACTTGATAATTCTGCAATAATAAAATTATGCATTATTTTAACCTAGCATGGTGTTTTCTGCACTGAATCAACTCTTATCCAATGGTATGTGACAGTTAATGTACTAAATTCATAATGTTGTACAAGCATCATTGTAACAAATGTTTCACCTACATCTGGTTAAGAATTGACTACTATTGTCTCCCAATTTATTGTACATAAAGATGGACGCTGTAATTTCATGTTGTGAATGTACTTTGTAAACTTAGCTACAGTATTAGTTTTCTTACTAGACAATTTTTGTTGTCTTCTTTGCACCTGGTACAGTTTGATGCCAGAGATAGCCTGTCATCTGTGCAGCTGCTGCAATTGGAGTCTCCATTGAAGCCTCTAGGGCATTCATCTGGACATTCTCCATTTCTCAAGCAAGTGAGGTTTTGTGAAGTAATCTCAGAAACACAATTGCAGACCTATAACAATAAATTTTTATTAATAAGACAAATTATACATGTGTCATAGTCTCATCCATATGTATGATGTCATTGAGTTATTTATGGATAAAATTTATTTATATATTTTTTACTCAAGACTGCTTAAATTGGACAAGACATCACTTTATCATTTCTGTGTGTGTCTGATTTTTTTTTTACGATGCACACTAGTCTACATCTGTGAGCCTATTATTATACTGAAGAACAAATTGCACACTCAGCTATTTGTGTGTCTATATGCTTGAAGTATTTAGGTTATGTAATCCACATAGACATCATACTAGGTAAATGATAATAAGCAACATTATCTTCCTTATCTCAAACAAACTATTATAGCAAATAGATTTTTTATATCATTATGTCCATTATAGCAGAAACATAGGCAGGGGGAGTGGTTCAGGGGGATCAGGTGAGTGTTATGGCTATAGACAATAGTTGATCCATCTAATAATGTTTTTTCCAATTAAATTTATCTAGCTATAGGTCTATTAAAATAGCCGTAGCAATAAGGGAGGCAACATCAGTTCATACTATCCGGTCCCTGTCTTAGAAGATAGACTTCTTTCTTGGTTACTCTGACATTAAGGCTGTAGATAGTTATCATAGTTTGTGGGCGGCATGATGAAGGGTGAACAGAGAGAGATAAACAAAGAGATGATAGAAGATAGAAGTTGAATGAACGGTGTGTGTGTGTCATGAAAGTCAATTATATGTGTATTTATTATTAGCAGTGTGTCATTGTTATTGTTTGTATTCTAAAGTATGCGCATGTCATGATTGTGTGTGTGTTAGTTCTGTCCGGATGTATCGTGACCACTCCCTCATTTTGTGTGCGCGTGCGTGTCCTCGGCTACACAACCTTAAACACGCATGCGTACCATCAGTTCCCCATAGTTTAGTCTGAACCCCAAACTGATTGAGATCTCAGGGGCGGACATAGCCACAAGGAACTCTGGTGGCAGCAAGTCACCAGAGTGTATGAGTAAGCTGAGTGATTGATAGCTAATCTTCTACCTCTGACGACTTTACCGTTTCTTGTCGTTGGTGACTGTGCTGAACTGGGTTGTGTCGAGCCGCCACCCCACAATTGGCGACCGTGGTACGTGTACTCCTCACATAGTTAAAAGAAAGCAAATATTAAAATATTAAGCCTTAATCCCTAAGACAGTCATGATAATAATAGTGTACCCCCAGATTCAGTACCACATGAGTGTGAATTACCAAAGTTTTTACATTGAACTTACGATATATAGTAACAAGAGTTTTATAAGAGACATTGCTGTTTTCTTCTTTCAAGGTGCTGTAGAGCTGAACAAATGATACCTTCTCAGACAAACACCCGAAGAACTGACGTGGCTACAGTGGAATGTACCCCTACATAACTTGCAATCATGAGCCAGATAATTTATGTAACATAAACTACACCACTGTATCAACTATAGTATTTTTTTATTGGTCATTTCCAGTTGCATTCCATTTTAATCAACACCTTAATTTTAAAAAAATAGGCTTCGGTATGTCTTGAGAGTTCCAGGAAAACCTCAAAGTAGATTTTACAACTTCAACATTAAAAATACACTTTAATTAATATACATGTATATCCCCACAAAATTCTTTAGTGGTTTGTCTTTGAAGCTTTCCCCTCCTACTACTGTATATCTTTGCCCCATTAGACCGTGCCATAATTTTAAATCTGTCAGTATCAGTTTATGTTTCATCGTGTTAGCCATTGATGATGAGGGTGAGTTGCATATGATTTAGTCAGTTGCAGTTGGGACATGATCCTGCCATTTATGTGGGGGCTCAGGATTGAGAGGGTTATACGCCTAGCTCCTAAGTCCATAGGTACGTGTATGTAGTGTAGAGCTTCCACCAAGTTCTCTCCAGATAGATGCCCACTCAAGCTTTTTCCAGGTATGTTTAGTCTTTTTAGTGGAAATGCACAATAAAGTGAACAAATTTGAGTGTGAACCCTGATACAAAAGTGAACACAGTTTATATGACATGGGCACACCCATTACAAAAATGAAATGCAAATATTGCCCGACAGCAGAATGCCAAGCAACACAACTGTTAGTTCTGGTAAATAATGACATCCTCACTCAATTAATTTATTATGTATCTGTTCTTGTCAGGCTTGCCCCACAATCTACAACTAAAATACTGGTAAACTATTTATATTCAAAGATATCTGGCAGTTATCTTGCCTGAGATTTGTTGTTGCTGTTCCAGAACCCTTTCAGGCCTCTCGATATACAGGCCACAGTCTTTGAACAGAAGCAGCCATGACTGCTGCTGCTCAAGGAATGGAGGACTCGACTATCAAAAATTACACGTCGCTGAGAACCTGTAATACTTGAATATGTTAAATTCCAAGACAACAGTTGGCATCATACGCCGCAATCCAATGTGTAATGTTCTGTACCATAGCAGTCATGTTGTTTATTTGATTATATGTGTATCTGTCTACTGTATGCCTACAGAAGTGGTTGCTTGGTAGTGGCTGTTTGATATAGTGTTTCATGGTCAAGTTTTGGGAGGCCATGCTTAGAATGGTTAACACAAGAATATCACACTTGTTTGTAATACAAAGTTGAGTTATGGTTACTATAGTGTAAAATGTAGGCTAAAATGAAATTTGAAAATAATTTTGGGACAACATTTACGCTTAGAGTTGTCAACTATATTTAAAAAAATCAGAAAAATCAGACACACACAGCAATGTAAGAAATGATAAAGTGATGTCTTGTCCAATTGAAGCAGTCTTGAGTAAAAAATATATAAATACATTTTATCCATAAATAACTCAATGGCATCATACATATGGATTTAGTTGAGTCACTAAAGTGAATGAATGAATGAATGAATGAATGAATGAATGAATGAATGAATGAATTAAATAACTTCAGAGTTCAGAGCTACACCCAAATTCGTATTAACTGTATTGTGCAATGGTGTGGCAAGCATAATCCATAAAATTTACAAACAATGACAAAATTTCCCGACCCTTCTTCTGTTGACAAACACACAAAGTAAACAAAAAAATGGAAACCGATGGAGTTCATAGTAATGTTGTTTGATGCTGAAACCTACAGAAATGTTTCCAAAGTTTTGCATTTTTTGCATTTTGTGTTTATTAACAGAAGTAGGATCCATGGAAGCCGAAGAACCTTGTTAAAATTTTAACAATAGAAATTCTAAATACTATGAAAAATAGTTGTCATAAATCATAGTCTAGCTGAGTCCTGAGCTGTTGTTATAATAATAACAATTTTCACATTCTAACAGTCAATATTATGTTAATTAAAACTTAACCCAACGTTTCAACTTCTTGCCAAAGTCCTCTTCAGGGTCCACTAGGAGACTTTGGCAAGAAGTCCAAATGTCAATTTAAGTTTTAATTAACATAATATTGGCTGTTAGAACAAGAAAATTTGTTATTATTACAGCGGAGAATGACTGAACCAATAATAATGTTGATGAGCTTTTATTAGTAAATCAAGGGCACCACCAAATTGTTGAATGAATAGGATAGACATATCTATTATAATTGATATTAAAAAATAAAATAAAATGATGTAGCCAATATGCTATTAATTTATTGATATAGTTAGTATATTTACAAAGCGCATTTTGTAACAATAATGCTCGACCAATAGTGCTATTAATAAGTAACATTTAATATATCTAAATGAGCAATATCGCCTAATGCATATATTGTCATTAAATTGTGCAAGTTGTGTAATTCACTCCACGTGCTGTTTAAATAACACTAATTTCATCTAGTTGTGTTTGTAACAAGTCTAGTAATGCTAACAATATTTATTGCCTAGTTGCATGTGCATATTAAAAAATGAATTTCCAGCATTTTCAGTGGAGAGATGTGTTTTCTGGTTACACTGTGGCATAAGTCTCACTGCTATTATTATCTTCATTCACTTCTGACTTCACCACAGCATAAGCAGGATTTGCAGTTGGCTTGACAGTATCATAAGCAGGATTTGTGTTACAGTCGTAGTTGAGATTTTTAGTCTATAATCAATCAATACATAAATTGAATTTACTTCTTGTTAATATGCCCACAAACAATTAGAACATACTGTGACCTATATTTGCATTACATTGCATGACCCTGGCATTAGAAGGTGATTTTGAGTTCATGACTGACTCTGAATGATGTATTATGGATCAGGGGTTCTAAGTATTCTTGCCTAGTATTAATTAACTCTTAAATCAATTCAGCTGAATTTTATACATACTTTCATTACTATAAACAAGTTAAATAAAAAACAAAATAAACAATAATAGCAAATTATTCTCATTCTAACAACCAATATCATGTTAATTAAATCTCAACATGACGTTTCGACCTCTTGCCAAAGTCCTCTTCATGGGTAAAAATGTCAGGTTGAGTTTAAATTAATTATAATATTGGCTGTTAGAATGATAAAAATTTGCTATTATTATAATTTTATAATTAATTCAGCCGAGAATGACTGAATCATCATTACGATAAACAATATTTGTACAAGTCAATCATTATTACATAAATACCCCCAGCCATACAGAGCACACCCCAAAATCAGGCGAACTCCCTTCCCCTGGCTGACAGGCCCCCTGTTTCTTATGCCAGTTATTGAAATAGCAAATTCGATCAACGTAGCACCAAAAAATGCTCTAATGAATGATAATTGAAGAGTATTTTAGAACACCTAGGTATACATTTTGGCATTTAGTTATGCAAACATGATAGCATACCATAATTTAATAATTTATTTATTTATTATCAAGTTATCAAATCCATCCCTGATTGGATCAAGCAGTTATATTGTTAACAACCCTAACAATATACATTAGTCAAAGCATGCAACAACAAACATATTTGGAAATGATATCTATCATGTCCAGGAAACATTTTAAACTTACTCTTAACTTATCTTTCTTGATGTTGTTGTCTATAATACACGTATTGCAAATATATTAAGTGACTGAGAGTTTGGTTTCATATTTTTAAGAAAATGCATTTTAATGATTTATTATGTTAATTAACAAAAACTTCAGGATTACACTACTTAAACATAATGCAAAATATCAACAACAAATGCTGGTGTTTTCAGTTATCTTCTGGCCAGCCAGCCAGCACCAGCTTGCCTGCCTTCTATTTCTGTGTGACTACCTACTTACTCACTCGCCCATCTGCCCACTCATCTGCCCACCCATCTGCCAGAAAAGTAACTTATGTGAGCCAACCTTAAAATATTCAAATACAAATTTATTTGGTCTTTGATTAAATAAATGTATGACATACTTAGGCAGGAATAAATAAGTGCATGTATATAGTAGTTTGATTATTGACAGCATACATATTCTTACCATAGTAACATACAATGTCACTTTGCCATTGCACTTCACAATGACTCTTCCAGCAAATTAGGAATGCAGTAGATTAAGATTCTGATGCTACTATCCTCTAACACTCACTTTAAAAACACCAGTCCCTCTCCTTAAACCACGACAAAGAGCGCATTGATTTACAACCGCCACTAACTCGAATAGAAATGGAAGTCCCTTAAGTTTTCAAGTTTGAACTGCAACCGCAAAAGAATTCAAAAAGGTAAACAATTTAATTTCTAGGGTGATACGGGTACTGATCGATAAACCAGAGGATTCTGTTTAGTGCAATTTGGAACGGGGTCGAACGCCGAGCAAACACAAAAATACGGAGGGTCAAAGTACAAAATGACAAACGTACGTCCATATATATAAATATATACATAAGTAAACATCCCCGATTTTCGATTGTGTTACCCCTGTAAGTGTCTCGCTCGCTCTCGCTCGCAAAATACATACACACACACGATCACACATATACACACATACACACATACATATACAAAAATACATACACAGTGAATCCCATATATAGTGGCAAAATCAGTGTATAATTTTAACTAAGTAACTGCACTAAATAGTATGTACATAATGTACCAATTTAAATTAAATCTGAATTACTATAGGCTGGCCACATGCTGTTGGCAATAGAATTCTAAATATCATTATTAATTGGGTATTTCTAGTACTTGTGACAAAACGAACCCAATTAATAATGATATTTAGAATTCTTAATTATAGAATTAAAACTTACAATTTCTGCAGTAGCTCAATAATATGAAGATTATTACCATTATAAAAATAGTTGCCAGAATAGCAATAATTGGCAGGATAATCACGAGTATTAGTAGTACTCTATACGAGTTCATCAAATCAGCAACAGCAGTGTCTGAAAACAAAGAGTACAAAATAAATCTATAATAATTATAGTCAACACTTACTGTCATTAAACTAATTTGCTAATGATTTAACTGATTTTATTGGCATCGTATCGTTTATTTTATCAGGATATATGTATACTTTCTTTATGTCAAGTAAGCACTCCTACACTCACTACAATCTCATCTTTGTATGTTAAAGTAAGGCAGAAATGTAACTTAGATTGAATTTCCAAAGTTAGTCAAACTCTACATTGATTTATGAGATAGGGTTATAGTACTCAGTTGGTCTGTCAGTCAGTCATTCTGCCACACAATGATGCATCTCAGACAGCAGCTTTCTGAAGATTGAAAGAAGCATCAAAATGTTGTACAGGATAATTGTTTTGACTCAGTTTTTTCAGAAAATGCTAGTATTTTTTGGTCCTGCTATCATAAGCTTTTTGGATAAAACTCTCCATTGTTATGCCTTGTTAAATTGAACACCAATAATATGTATAAACATGCCATAGGTATTTGATAAAAATTTGGCAGAGAAAATATTATTTTTGTGGTAAGCAGGCAGGTTCGGCATTCGAACAAGCAATATTAGTTAAGTAGCTTAATAAGGTATATCCTCAAAGCAAGAAAAAAACCATAATATTTACTATAGACCATTTTATTTTACCTTCATAATAAATGATTCGGAGATTGTCTGTACAATTTGGAGTTATATTTAAAATGCTTTGTTGTGGTGTGGTAGAATATTGAGGCCTGTAATGTCCATCTGATTGTATTGCAAAGCTGAGATCGAATTGTGCTACTCCATATACCCCATGATATGTACGTCTGGAGAGATTGGAGGGTAATCCATCTAGGGAGATATTAATAGCAAATCTGTCCACTGCCAATCGACCGAAGGGTGCGTATAATACACGATAAGCATCATATACCACTATGTGCATCTGGAAACGTCCCTTTAAAATGGAAAAACACACCAATGCTATGAACATGATGATTTCTATTTTAAAAATAATGCTGTTAAATGATGTATACCAACATCAATCTAGAATATCGCTAAAAGTGTTGTTTCCATCTGTACCAGAGTATATAAACATTATTGATAATTATTGTATAAGAAAAAATAGGCACATTCAGTATAAATTATCCCAGCATCAGATATCTTTTCTTAACTACATTCTGCATTTCCACTTCAATAATAAAATCATTTGAGTGTTATTTGCTTAGTACAGTAGAACTTCGATGATCCAAACGTTAATTATACAAACATAAATTATCCAAACACTTCAGTTAACTGAAAACCTAAAATCTAATAGTAGCACATTTATCCACGAATAATTGTTTGACCACACCCCTTCGCTAGTGCTTTGTAATACATTTCTATGGTGTTCAGTTATGTGAACATTTCAGTTATCCAAACAACACCTCTCAGTCCCAAAGTGTTCGGATAACTGAAATCCTATTGTATTGTTTTAGTAGAACACAATTATTCAAAGCAATAATATAGAGGGTAGAAGGTACAGTGTGTGTTTATGTGCGTGTGTTGTGTGTGTGTGTGTGTGTATAAGTGTGAGGGCGGTTGTGTGTGCTATGGGTGAGTAATGTGTGCATGGTATTTGTTGTGTTTGGTATGCATTCTCATTGTATTTGGAAAAAGAATTCATTTTAGGCCTCTGTAGTGATGTCAGCTAGTAGCTCAGCTTTCTAGAATCTCAATCAGCAATTATAATGAAATTTTATATTTTTAATGAGAATAATACATGACTAACAACAAAATATATTTATCTAAATTAGTCCACAACAGTATACAGTGTTTTTCTCAATCCTGTCATAATTTTGTTTCATATAATGAAACATTAGCTTCTAAAAATCACTCACCGTCCAAGTAGTGAGCGCCATTATCAATGGATTGGAAAAATTAGAAAAAGGAAAGGCAAATAAACCCTCTGGAAATGAGAAATTGTCAGACCGATAATCTGGTGGGACTGCTGGCAAAGGAACATATTTTAGAGGCTCGCCATAAAATTCTATTGAAAATACAAATCTGAATGAACAGATACTTGGGCAATTCTCTGTCTGATTGAATGTGTCACAACAGACTGGTCCAGTTCCATATTCAGGAAGACGACATTCTCCACAAAGACTATCAGGGTTGTGGTAGGAGTGGAATGTTACAGAAAGTGTGAAATTACCCATCTAGAAACAAGTGTACATACATGAAGAGTGAAGTTAATGCACATCAGGAGGCATGTGATAATTGGTGAGCGAGCGTAGCGAGCGAGACACTTACAGGGGTAAAAATGAAAAAATCGGGGATGTTTGTTGGCGAGCGAGCGTAGCGAGCGAGACAGTATTAGAAGTCAAAATCGGGTATATGTTATTCAGCGAAGCGAGCGAAGCGAGCGGAGCTGACTCTCTAATGAGTTCGCGATATATATATATATTTAGGTCTAGAAATTGTTTTTGTTCTTGCGTGGGCGTACGTGTGTACCCTTCTCCTACGCGCTTGCGCGGGCCGGGTAACCTTCTTAGCAACATTTTGTTTTATTTACCCGCTGTACGAAGTAGCGATGCCCAGTAGACAAAACGTTCCCTTTATCCTACGCGCTTGCGCGGGCCGGGTAACCTTCTTAGCAACATTTTGTTTTGTTTACCCGCCGTACGAAGTAGCGATGCCCAGTAGACAAAACGTTAGAAACGCTCGGTCAAGAGCTTTGAGGGCGTTAGGAACTCCAGAAGAAAAAATAGTAAGGAGAGTGATAAGAAATGAAAAGGACAGGGCAAGGAGGAGGAGAGCTAAAACGAAACAGAAACAGGTAGCAAAGTAAAGAATCTTTCTTTTTGAAAAGCCATTAAATGTTCCTAATTTATTTATTAGACTATTCCTGAGGATTACTGTACCAATCAACTTTATACAGCTGTAGACTCAACTACTCTTGAAGACACTGAAAATGCAGCCACACCATCTGAACCAGAAGCTAATATCCCCACTACTTTTTGTACTGCAAGAGGAAGGAAAAGACATCTATCAGAGGACATCCATTCTCATATACACCCAAAGCAGCAAAAAAGTTGCAGAAAATATAACTCAAACAATTTTGATACCGCAAAGCCTTTCAGCTTATCAGCAACGAATGCAAGAGGTAAATATAAAATAAAATATATACTTCAATAAGTTAATACGAGACATATTTTCGTTTAGGAAACCATTATGCAGAGAGCAAAGTCTACAACTAATGTCACAAAAACAGCAAGTCACACATTTGTTTGAAAGTGATAGTGAAAGAGATCACAGGCTCCACTGTTTGTCCACTAACCAACTGTTGAGAACAGCAAATGAATCTTCATTACAAAATTCCTCTAGATTAGAGCAGTTGTCAACTAACCAACAGCAGAGATTGGCTGATGAAACACCACTTCAATGGGAGACTAGATTGTCTCAAGTTAGGGGGAACAGGTCAAGACAACATCCCCAGGTTCCATTGCACCATATTATTCCAGCATTTGATGATCCTCAAGTTCACACAGCAATGCGTAATTTTCATGCTAAAATCTCATCGATTACTATCCCAGTCTGCATAACGTGTATGGAGAAGTTTCCAGGCACCAAAATGAAATTTAAGTCATTGGAATGTTGTCAATGTAGCCGGGATAAACATATCCCTAAGCTCTATTCAGCTCAAAATAACATGCATCCTGGAAACATTCCTCCACTTGCAGGTTAAATTTAATGTAAAACTATAAAAATTAACCTAACTCTATTATCAAACTATGTAGTCTAAGATCTACATCCATTTAACATACTCTGCTCTCCCTCTGAATATGTTATAGTACCCAAACAAACTCTTTTATTTTTTATTTTTATTAAACCACAAAGTTTACATCAGCTATAACTGTAATGATGTATGCCATTTTTAATTAAATAGCAGTATATTCTGTCTAAAACACCAGCCAATAACTTTGATGGTAAAATAATTCATTATTCTTATATTATCACAAATAATATAACATTTAAACTTTATTATATAAAGCAATACTATGTAGCTGATTACGAATTACATTAATAAAATAAATAATAAAATAATTCATTACTCTTGTTTTACCACAAAAAGTATTACATTTAAACTTTATTATACATAGCCTAAATTTTATAACCTTCATCATACAGTGGTATAGAATAGAAGCACCAATGAATCTATATGAAACAACAGACATAACATTAACAACATCAAAATAAATAACTGTATCTATAGCTGCAATTACAGGGAACATGCATCGCTCGCTTCGCTATTTTGCGCTATTCGAGCGCACCACTAGTATGTATATATGTATATATGTATGTATGTATGGATTGTACGTATGCCCTTTAAACGCACGCGCAGGAAACTTTTTTCTTCAAAAAACACGGCTTTTTAGGCTTGACCCCAGTTTATTCTGAAACTACAGCATTAAACAAGCCTTACTTTATACTTAAGCTCCAAAGTGTGAGAAAATTACTGCGAAAATGCTTGCTTTTCAAGAAACAAAAAGTTGATTCGACCGGTTACTATGGCATTGAAGACCCTTGTTTAGTGAAGATCCTTTACCAGATTTATATTCAAAACTTCGCCTTTTTTACGGCTAAGTGCGGCTTGTTAGTTGTCAAGAGCCACCTGTAGTCAGTACTAAGAGAGCTATCACTACTTCTGAAAAGCGTATGTAAGCACATAAAGTATTAATGCTAAGGAAGCTACTACTACTCGTGGGATGCTGAGGTAAGTACGTAATTCCATATTGTTAGCTAAATATGCAAAAATAACTCTGGCCTTTCTTTTTTATAGCTAAGAGCTTGTTGTCAACAGTGACTGGTAAATTCAAATAGTCAGAATGACTCAAATTTGGTACTACAAAAGTTACCACTGCTCAAGAAAATGAAGTAAGAAAGTAATTTTGTATTTGTGTGCTAAAATTGATTGTCTTTTGTTTTTGTATGTGAGAGCTTGTTGTCAAGAATTCAAAGTAATTCAGATGGTCAAAGTAACTTCAATATGATACTACAGAAGTTATCAATACTCAA
>WLWD01001553.1_pt1 | contig 29410 bp, 12 predicted proteins | sample 6712731 | NCBI WGS metagenome assembly WLWD01 (sample SAMN12718690, study PRJNA576275) | sponge metagenome | isolation source: marine sponge | host: Mycale hentscheli | place: New Zealand: South Island, Marlborough, Capsize Point | collected 2014-11-01
GGTCCAGGATAAGTGTCCAGTGGGTCCAGGATAAGTGTCCAGTGGGTCCAGGATAAGTGTCGAGTGGGTCCAGGATAAGTGTCCAGTGGGTCCAGGATAAGTGTCCAGTGGGTCCAGGATAAGTGTCCAGTGGGTCCAGGATAAGTGTCCAGTGGGTCCAGGATAAGTGTCCAGTGGGTCCAGGATAAGTGTCCAGTGGGTCCAGGATAAGTGTCCAGTGGGTCCAGGATAAGTGTCCAGTGGGCCCAGGATCATCACGTCGAGGTCACCAATGTGGCGGTTCTGATCTTTAACTTTGATACTGGCAAGACTGTGACTACTTACGTGAATGAGTCTTATATATTGTGTGTGTGACTCTACTAATGGATAGTTCGGAATGTTGTGTTGTATGTTATGGCTATGCTGGAATGACGAGTGGCTGAGTGAATTGTGTGTTCGTCAGCTTGTCATCTCCGAGTCCGCCACAACTGTATCCAACACAACAGTAATGTGTTTGATCATGTCCAGCTCTATAACCAGCTCAACCATAGCTGGTGCAAACATCCTAAAATATTTCAACATAGACCATCAATGATGGGCTAGCCCCAGCTGAAACTCCAGTCAGTTGGTGTGTGATGTGCACAAACTTGTCCATTCAATTCCCACACTCACTCACTAAATAATTGTCAACACAGTATTACAACAGAATTCTCACTTTGTACATAATTTAACCTAACATTTTAATTCTTGTCAAAGTCCTCTTCAAGGGTTACTGCACAGTAGAAGACACTTGCGGTGTGTGCTTCCTGTTTAACGTAACCTGCAGGGCTTTAATTAGAATTGAAACTTTTAGATAACACCCAGCTAAAATTTGCCAATGCACTATTATTGTAAAATTGTAAAAGGTCCTCCATATTTTGCCTTCCCTAAGTCATAAAAAGCACTGAAGTAAATGACTTGTTATTACAATTATAGCTCTTCCAATAGCAAATAACTTACCAGGCTAACTGCCTGTATATGTCTCGACCAACCTAATTATCTGTCAACACTTTTTACCTGATTGGTTCATTTTCAGTATTAATATTTTTCATACTAGTTTATAGACAATGGCAGTTTCATTGTAAAGTATAGAAGTTACTATCACTCAGGGACATTTTATATGGAGTACATTCCTGGATTTATAGTTTAATAGTAGACATATTTAGGGGAAATTTATCTTTAAACAATAGGAAGCATGCAGTAAGCAGGTTTGAAATTTCCATTCATTTTATGGTAAAGTGTCACCATTCAATTGTTTAATTAACCTGATATGACATTAAGATTTCAGTTTAAGCTTTGTGTTTCTTCTCAATTGATTTTCAAGAAATACCTTCTGGGCTGCAGGAAGGATGTATTAGAAAGGAAAAAATTGTGTTAATAGGTCATGTGACATTGACTAAGGAGCATGGTATATTGAATGCAGCCATTTTTGTTAGTGGACTGAATTCTGCTAACCACACATTGAATTGTACACCATTGGTCAACACTAAATGCTACATTTACTTTTCATGCATTTTTATTCACTAACCATTTTAAATCAAAGAATTTGTTACTTTAGCTAAAACTGCCTTCACTTATCTCTAGAATGATTTACTAGAACAGGTCACATGATGGGACAGGAGCACTGTTTATGAGGCACAAATAAAATGGACAGCATTTGTGCTTCAATATTAAAATAGGATGTCAGCAGACTTAAATGTTTGTTAACTCTTTCCCCGTCAATTTCATGATGACCAGTTGTAACATGAAAATGTATGAATGTTTTATATTTTTTTTTCTATTGAGACATTTCAGCAAGAATTGAATTTTTTAAGCATGTTAGGACAATACTATTTACTATTACTAGGTTAAATGGGAAGAATGGTTTGCTTTCATTTTGCTATGATGGCCATAGTGACCTTGAATTAAAAAAGCAAACTTTGTTAGTCCAAGTGCCTGAGAAAATTGGGAGAAAATCTTTTGAGAGAGTAGATGGAGGAGACCAGTGAGCTCTTATATGACAGACAAAGTATCATAATTTACAATCTAAAACTCCTTAGGAGGAATAGAAAACAGTTTTTCCTTTTTGTCCATTTGATGAGAATGATATGAACAAGGATAGTATTATCTTGTGTTTCCCAAAAGAATGCAAGCACCAGTAGAGTTAATTGTCAGCAGGCTGTAGGACAGCATCACTAAAGATAGCATGTTGTACTGAATAATGGACATATACTGCCTGGCAGTGTGTTGCCTCCATTGAGGTCATTGTCCAGATTGAGGACATAAGTTTTATTTTTGTGGATGAATTATTAACAATAAATGAAATGAATGAAAAAGCCTTCTTCACAATTTCTGAAGCAGTTTTGTCACATATAATCTTCTTCATTATATAGTTTTTCATAAGCTTAAAAGTATGGGAACATGAAATTCACATGGAGGCATAAGCAACCACTCATTCATTGTCTATTTTTATATCCCTGAATTTATGCCGGAAATGTTTGTACAGAAGCAGTAATTTAAGGATACAGAATCTGGCAATGTCTCACTATAATTTCTTGTTCCAGTACTTTTTGAGCATGCCTAATTGTTTTTTGTTTTTTTTGTTGTTGTTTTTTTGTTTTTTTAATGTTTAGCAATGGACTCCATTTACTTCTATTAACATAGCCAATTGTTACATTGCATTAGCTTTGCTAGCTACTGACTTATACAGTTAACTCATAGTACAGGCACCGTATCATAGCACTATTCCTATCATAAGAACTCTTTGGAAGGAAAGTTTTTCCTTATATTACCGCTCATTTTGAAAACAATTATTTCTATTCTGTTATCTTGTGTTTTCCAAAAGTAGGCTAGCACCTGAGGAGCTAATCGTCAGCACTAATTGTACTTGAGTTTCACAAATAACTGTTGATGATGTAAAAAAGGACAACAATAGCCTGGCATAACCATAACTGATAGTAGAAAAGGACAAACAAAGGAAATTTTTTACAGTAAGGTTTTCTCGTGATTTTTGCTACAGTTTTTGTTTACTCTTCAACCAAGTTCCATATCCACAGAGCTATAAATTGCTTTCATCTTCTTTGCCACTGTAAGTAAGCATAAGAAATGAGAGTCACAACTTAACACAAGGGAAAAATATGTTTCAACCTGGAAATAACCCAGTATGGGGTCATAAAAAAGTTTTGGTGACTTAAAACATGGTATCTATTTTATGGGGACAATGAAATTTATTAATTGTGGTACTTATTAGGCTGTAGACATCAATGCTAAAGATGATGCATAGAGAATTTCTACTTTCTCCCCTTTGTAGCACAAATTTTTTTTTAATAAAGCCCCCTTTCGACATGCCGTAATCACATAAGCTAATACTTTCTTGCAACGTGTGGTAGTTTTGCTTTATGCTGAGAAGTATCGCATGAAAAATTAGAGTTCTGCGTTGAAACTATCAATGAGTGTCATTTGCATGTTCAGCTTCTTTTATAAAGAAAGTATTGTGTATAAGAAGTGCTGAAAGTTTGCACCTTTGCTGCTTTATTATATTATTACTTCCAGTGATAATTTGGATACATGCATACTCACACACATACCAGTCATTGTATTCTGTACTGAAAAACAGATTGTCAGGCTTGTCCATTTACTAGTAGGAATTTAAATTGGGAAGACATAATTTGTAGTATTCAATTTATGTACCAATATGAGTACACATTTGATAGGCCAGTGTATAAAATATTTGTTGATGTAGACAATTTATGGCAAACTCAATATTCTGAAGTTATTGCAGAGTTTCTGAGAGGCAGTTAGATTTTTTCATTTCAGTAGGTACAGGATACTGTTTGGTCACAGTAAAAGTGCCATACAGGGTTTAGTCAGTGTTTAGTGGAGATTTATTTATCCCCTTCGAGGAAAAACAGTAATTGTCTGCAATCTATAATGTACATTAATGAATAGTCAAAATAATTGGCATCATGGCTACGGAATATCTAGCTAATAAATTCTATTTTATTACTTTGATTATTATAATAATTTATATATGCAAACTTTATAATTTCAATTTGTTCCGTGCTCACAAAAACTGGAAACATACATAAAAAGTGCGTGATTGTATGTCCTTGGTATTTTCTGTTACATTTAATTCTAGTAGCTTTCTTCCTCTTGTATTTTAGAGTAGTATTCCTCCACATAGCGGTGAACATGACAAGGTTCATCTCTCATCCTGTACTGATAGCCTCTGGTCACATACACATACACTATTAATCCCAGAATTATATTGATCAAGAAATAGGCCATGCAACAGCTAGGGAATGTGGCTCTTTGCCAGCCAGACTGAAACATATATGGCAATGAGCTTCCGAGGAAGCTGAAGAGTCCTTGAATGCCAATTGCTAGACCTATCAATAAACCTTTCATAGTGTGTGGACTCTGAGAACAAATAAACTCAAATTGAGCGACCATAACTACATATCTTGACAAATCGGATGCTGTTATTGGAAATGCTCTGATATAGTCATAATATTGACTGACATATGTTGCCATTATTGGCTTTGTTACTGAAGTATCATTCAAGTTTATTGAAAACATGCACTGGAGTGTTTTATTTTCAGCATGTTCTATTGTATCCAGTACAAGGTAGATCATTAGAAGCAGTGTAGGTACTACAATACCTACTGCCATTCTCTTTAACATACTAGGAATGTAGTAGGAGATAAACGGACGAAGACCAATAAGGTAGAGAGGAACAATGAATACCGCCAGGTTTTCTATCAGTGCAGATTTGATTGCATTTATTGGAGTGTTAGTAGAATAATTTGATTGATTGGCAGTAAAATGGAGTTGGAAATAGTAATCAGTGGGAGTAAACGTCATAAACTGCAGAAAAGAGGGTCCAGTAATAAAAATGACCTTAAGTATGCCATAAAAAGCTTTTACATCTTCTACCTCCTCAATTGTAAAAGGTCCTCCATATTTAGTCTTCCCTAAGTCAAGACCAGAAGGGAGTTCATCCTCACAGTAGGTAAAAGCACTGCGATGGACAGGTACCTTGTGGAACCTGGAGAACTTGGTGACTTTGTAGACTAACTTGAAGGGGTTATGCCTTTGCAAGTCTGTCAAAAATAGCATCTTTTTGTTTGAAATAAGAAACAATAGAATAAGAGTAGAGACAAGGAGGACAGTCATTATTGCACAGGATGATAAGTTGGTCACTAAGTCCATGTTTACATGATTACAATCAATGGCCATTAAATTTATAATAAGGGAATTAATGAAGTATGAAAGATACCATACCCATACGAACCAGTAAATAAATATACTCTGGTCTTCCCAAGTAGAGTCAAGAAGCTGATCAATACCAAACTGAATAGAAGTAGCCTCAAATCCTGCAATTCCCATTGTAAAGAACACCATTGTGACAACTAGTGAAAATATTGGAATTACCAAATTGAATAAAATGCTATTTTCTTTCAGTATTGCAATGACAGCTGTAGCAATAGCAAATAAGATACCTGGTACTAACAGCCTGGCAGACCATTTTATCATGTTATGTCGTCCTATCTTGTTATCAGCAAGTATCCCAGCTAGTGGACAGAGCAAATGTAACATCACACCACATGCATTATACACAATGTCTTGAAGAGTCTTGTTTGGGATAAGCTTATTTAAATATATTGGAGGATACCAGAAAAAGTAGAGAAAGAAAACGTTAAAATTGAGTGTTAGTAGTACCCATGCATTCTTAGAAGAAATGCACTTTCTAGCTTTGCGAAACCTTCGTAGCAGTGTGGTCAACAACACTCTGTACCTGATTGGTTCATCCCCTGTATTAATACTTTGATACTTGCAGTTTGTAGATGATGGCAGCTCCATTGTAAAATGCGCAAGTCATGTGAAGTGTGACATTTTATATTAAAAGCAATTTTTGGGGGGAAAATAATATTTTTACTAAGGACGATCTTTTTGGGGGAAGAATGCTGTATTGATATGTAAAACTTATTACTAAGCCGTAACTCAACTTTTGATTGTTTGTTTACACTGAAGTTGTATAACAAACATGCATCATTTCCAGAAAAACATGTTTATTTTTGTTATGGAGTTCATTTTATTGTTTATGAATGCTGAAAGGATAGGTATATGTATATATATATAGTATATTTGTGTGTGCGCTGTTTTTGAACAACTCAAAATCTGTTGATCACTTTTGCTATACAAATGTAAATATAGCAACCACCCATCTCATCCATGAACAACTTGTATCTCATAACAAACACATTCACTGCTGTACGGAGCAAATCATAAAGTTTTCTGCTCCCATACTATGTGATTCTTACATATGTGATTCTTACAAATACCTAGCTTTTATCTATGTCAGCTATTCACTGTCTAATTGTATGCAGTGCAGGTTAAGTATTGAAACACTGAGGGTTTGTAAGAGTGGTGCTAGCTAGGTTTAACTTTATCCAGCTCAATAACCAGCTCAACCACAGCCCGTGCAAACACCCTAATTACCTCAAGATGTACCATCAAATGGTGGGCTAGCCCCGGCTAAAGCTTCAGCCAGTTGTGTATGGCACACACAAACTCATCTATTCACTAGCTACACTCATTAAGTTATAATCAATGCAGTAAATACAACAGAATTTCTCACTTTGTACATAATTTGACCTAACATTTTGATTTCTTGTCAAAGTCCTCTTCAGGAGTTACTGCACAGCTAACAGCCTGGCAGACCACATTATCATATTATAACGTCAAATATAATTATCAGTTGACAATCTTTACCTGATTGGTTCATGTTCAGTATCAAAACTTTGGTAATTACGGTTTATACATGATGGAGTCTCCATTGTAAAAACAGTGAAGTTACTATCGCATGCAGACACAATTTATATGATTACATTTCCAGATTGATATTTAATGCTAGACAATATATTTGGGGGAAAGTCAGAAGTGATTTTTAAATAATAGAAACCATTTTGCAATAAGCAGGTTCAAAATTTCCATTCACGCCTATGCTAAACTCTCATCAGTTAATTTGTCAATTAACCTGAATATGACATTAATATTTATTAAGTATGGTTCTTCTCAATTAATTCTCCACTTAAATACATTCTATGGTGTACGGTAAGATTTTCTTAATGACTGATAAGACTTACTTGTAGCTCTATTCTGAGCAGCTAAGAAATAACGACAAACTTCAGTTGTAGACTGCAGGTTAGAGTTATACCTTGTTCTGTGATATACAGGGTGGAGTCGTTTGGATATTACAGAGGGAGACTGATTTGGTTTTATTGCAAGTTTCTAATAGAAGTATTTTCTACATGTAGTTTGGGTTGCTATGATTCTCTTAGTGAATTTGAATGTAAAGTATTTGTTCAAGTGCTTTAGAAAATGTTTGGAAAATCTCTTGAGAGTTTAGATAAAGGAATCAGTTCACTCATAGTACGTATACCGTATCATAACTTTTCTATTCTACCACAACTTTTGGAAAGGAAAGTTTTTATAACTATCGCTTATTTTGAAAACAATTATTCCTTATCTGCTAATCTCTTAAGAATAGTATGGAAATGTTATATTGTATTTTCCAAAATATATGCAAGCACCAATGAAGTTAATGGTCAAACACTGATTGTAAGTGAGTTTTACCAATAGTGCATTGTACATATGCTTGCTTTCATTTTCATTGCCATTATGGTACCTGTATATGAAGGAAGAAAAAAATGGGTCGTGTCGCATTGAATGGGGGGAAAAAAACAATGTCCTCATAGCTAGTGCTAATGGACCATCAAGAAGTGGCAATTTACGAAACTTTAATTATTAGATCATCATGCATGATTAAGAGTGTGGAATAGTAAATGCAGCCATTTTTGTTAGTAGACAGATTTCTGCTAGCCACACATTGAATTGTACACTGTTTCAACACTAATGTACATTTACTTTTCACTCATTTTTGTTCACTTACCTATTTAAAACAGCTAGAATGATTTACTAGAGCTAGTCACATGATGGAACGGGAGCACTATTTATGAGGCACAAGTAAATGGATAGGGTTTGTACTTCAAATCAGACAGGGTGTCAGCTGACTTAAATGTTTGTTAACCCTTCCTAGAGTTAAAGTTCCTCATAAAAGTATGGGAACTTGAAATCACTCCTTCATTGTATGGTGATTTTACATACTTTTCTAGCTGCTGTCTTATATATACATACATGTTTATACTATTTCAATCTGAACTGTGTCAATTATACGATTGCAGTAATTAGCCTATACTATTCTGCTAAAATCTTTCAATGATTTCTCTCAAGAAACATGTCATTTAGGTTATGCAAACTAGAGACGTAGAGAGTGATTTATTCTGAAGACCTTGTGGAATATACCCAGTCTCACAATACAACAGTAGAGTGCTATTTAATTGGAAGTACACTTTCCACCTAGGTTGTAATCATCACTTATGTGACCTCAAGAAACATCAGAGGGAGCGATGATAGTGTGGGCACAAGTTCCCTCATTGTCAATGAAATTAATACTGGAAACTTTGAGTTCTAGTGTGCTTAGTGTATGGAGGACTTTCAACTTTTGCACTTTTTTTCCCTTTTTTTATTGTAAAAGCCTGAGCAAGGATGCTATTGTCAACAATAAGTTAGTAAGTTGTGAGCTTCACGCAACTTTTCAACTCTGATATTTCAAAATAGAAAGTTCACTCACACATAATCATGCAGCTCTTCAAAACAATTGTATAGAAATTGCATAAATACTAGCAACTTAATACAGGGGAGAAATAACCTACTTTTTGTGGCTGCAGTCTTATTCATACATACATGCTCATAATATCTCTCTCTTGACTGTTTCAACTGTACCATGGCAGTATAAGTCTATATTATTTTGCTTTAATCTTTCAATAATGATTTCTCTCAGATGATGCTAGCTACAGTCATAGCTAAGAGTGATTTATTTAGATGTTACTACAAACCCTTGTGGAATGTATCCAGTCTTGGAACACAACAGCAGATTAGTATTTAGTTGGAAATACATTCTAAAAATGTAAGGTTGAGGTGCTATATTTGCTTTACTTCTATGACATATATATATATCATATAAATTGTGTTATAACCTAACTTACTGGGTAAGTGCCTTGTGGCTTCTAATGATGCTATTGTCACCAATGTTGTGAGGTTTATGCAACTTATTAACTCAAATTAAAAAAATAGTAAGTTCACTCAGACGTAATCATGCTGCTCTTCAACGCAAAAGTATAGAAATTGCATAAAATAATAAGTTTTAAGTTTAAATGTAAAAGACAATTATGAATGTAAACCACTTCTATTCTGTCCATTATGTAGTGGCACGAATTATTTTGTTCACGATAATATTGTATTTGTCCTAGTAAAAATAAACATGTTTCAGTATGGCTGGCAAAGAGCCACATTCCCCAGTTGTTGCATGACCTATTTCTTGATCAATATAATTCTGGGACTAGTGGCACTATCCTTGTATGTGTATGTGACCAGAGGCTATCAGTACAGGATGAGAGATGAACCTTATCATATTCACTTCTATGTGGAGGAATATTATTCCAAAATACAGAAGGAAGGGAATTATTTACAATAAATGAATGTCCAAATGTTGCAGTTTAAATTAAATTGAATTTAGGTATAACAATTTAATTATAAAATATATATGGCAATAAGTTTCCCAGGAAGCTGAAGAGTCCTTGAATACCAAGTGATAGACCTAACACAATAAGCCTTTCATAGTGTGGGAACTCTGAGAGCAAATAAACTCAAATTGAGCTACCTGAACTAAATATCTAAATATTGCTGTTATTGAAAATGTACTAATGTAATCATAATATTAGCTGACATAGGTTGCTATTTTTGGCTATGTTACTAAAGTATCATTCAAGTTTAGTGAGAACATACACTGAAGTGTTTTATTTTCAGCATGTGCTATTGTATCCAGTACAAAGTAGATCATTAGTAGCAATGTAGGTACTACAATACTTACTGCCGTTCTCTTTAACCCTTAAGTACATGAGCAATTTTTACAAAAAAAAGCAAGGTTTTGTAATATTATTTGTTGCAGGCCAATAAAGCAAGGGAAAAGTAAACAATAAATATTAGAATACTCAGAAACAACTAGAGATTATTATAAAAATATTGAATTGTATATAATTGTTACTGGCCCCCTTAATTAAATTATTTAATCTAAAATATTCCGATTTTTTTACATTCTAATATTTATCTCGATAAACACTGCCTAGATTTACTAACTAATAATATCATTGGAAGAAGTTCCAGGTCTAGTAAAGCCAAATACAATTCTGCAACATATTCTTCGCCTACTTCACTACTGCTGGAGCAAGAAAGCGTTGGATATTCCCGTTCGCCAGTAATAAGGCTAAGAACCTCAGCAGCGGTAAGCTGTTTCTTAGACATTTTTTTTTTTTAATGGGAAAAATTTTTCCGATCTAATTATACATATAGTAAAGCAATCAAAAGGGCCTTAGAAGCACGGGCGACAAGATGGTAATATTGAAATGAAGCTACCGTTTGAAATCGCGCTAGAAAATATTCTTGAAAAATGTGTATTTAAAGTTACAAAATCGATTGGCTATGTACTTAAGGGTTAACATACTAGGAATGTACGTAGTAGGAGATAAATGGACAAAAACCAATAAGGTAGAGAGGAACAATGAATACGACCAGGTTTTCTATCAGTGCAAATTTAATTGCTTCTATTGGTGTGTAATTAGAATAATTTGATCGGTTGACTGTAAAATGAAGTCAAAATATTACATCAGTATGAATAAAGGCCATAAACAACAGAAAAGTGGGTCCAGCAATGACCTTTAAGTTGCCATAAAAAGCTTTTATATCATTTACCTCCTCAGTAGTAAAAGTTCCTCCATATTTTGTCTTCCCCAAGTCTAGACCAGAAGGGAGTTCCTCTTCACAGTAGGTAAAGCACTGTGATTGACAGGTACCTTGTGGAGCCTGGAGAACTTGGAGACTTTGTAGACTAGCTTGAAGGGGTTATGTCTTCGTAAGTCAGTCAAGAATAACCTCTGTTTATTAGAAGTAAGAAATAATAGGATCAGGGTAGAGCCAAGGACGACAGTCAATATTGCACTAGATGATAAATTGCTCACTAGGTCTTTTGTCTACATGAACAAGATGAGCTTCCATGAAATGTCCGTAAAGTACATAAATGAAGTATGAAAATACCATACCCATACAAACCAGTAAATAAATATATACTTTAATCTTCCCAAGTAGAGTCAAGAAGCTGATCAATACCAAACTGAATAGAAGTAGCCTCAAATCCTGCAATTCCCATTGTAAAGAACACACCATTGTGACAACTAGTGAAAAAATTGGAATTACCAAATTGTAAACAAATACTATTTTCTTTCAGTATTGCAATGCCAGCTGTAACAATAGCAAATATGATAGCTGGATATGACACCGAAAATTCAGTCAGTCTCTACTTACAATCCTTCTGGACTATAATTTTGTGTGTGGGTTAATAATACAAAAGATTCATTGATAGAATTTATTTGTAACTCTAAATGACAAACTTCAGTTATAGAGACTAGAGGGTGAAGATGCATTGGAGGTTAAATGGGAAGAATGGTTTTCTTTCGTTTTTGCTATGATGGCCATAGTGACTTTGAATTTAAAAACTTTGTTAGTCCAAGTGCCTGAGATTATTGGGAGGAATTCTTTTGAGAGAGTTAGATGGAGAAGATCAGTGAACTCTTATATGACAGACACAGTATCATAATTTACCATTTAAAACTCTTAGTAGGATTAGAAAACAGTTTTTCGTTTATGTCCATTTGATGAGAATGATATGAACAAGGATAGTATTATCTTGTGTTTCCCAAAAGAATGCAAGCACCAGTGGAGTTAATTGTCAGCAGGCTGCAGGACAGCATCAGTAACAATAGCATTGTTGTACTGAATAAAGGGCATATACTGCCTGGCAGTGTGTTGCCTCCATTGTTGAGTTCATTGTTCAGATTTAGGACATTAAGTTTTATTTTTGTCGATGTATTAATAACCATAAATGCAATGAATGAAGGAAAAAGAAGCCTTCTTCACAATTTCTGAAGCAGTTTTGTCACATATAATCTTCTTCATTATATTTATATATATTATATACATATACCTATATATAGTTTTTCATAAGCGTAAAAGTATGGGAACGTGAAATTCACAGGGAGACATAAGCAATCACTCATTCATTGCCTAATTTTATATCTCTGAATTTCTGCCAGAAATGTTGTACAGAAGCAGTCATTTAAGGAGACAGAATCTGGCAATGTCTCACTATAATTTCTTGTTCCTGTACTTTTTGAGCCTGCCCAATCGTTTTTTTATTTTAATGTTTTGAACTGGACTCCATCTACTTCTATTAGCATAGCCAATTGGTACATTGCTTTAGCTTTGCTAGCTGCTGACTTGTACATTCAGTTAACTCATATTACAGGCACCATATCATAGCACTATTCCTATCATAAGAACACCGCTTATTTTGAAAACAATTATTTCTTTTCTGTTATCTTGTGTTTTCCAAAAGAAGGCAAGCACCTGAGGAGCTAATCGTCAGCACTAATTGTACTTGAGTTTCACAAATAACTGTTGATGTAAAAAAGGACAACAATAGCCTGGCATAACCATAACTGAATAGAAAAGAATAAACAAAGGAATTTTTTTAAAGTAAGGTTTCCTCTTTGTGATTTCTGCTACAGTTATTGTTTACTTAAACCATTTCCATATCCACAGAGCTATAAATTGTTTTCATCTTCTTTGCCACTGTAAGTAAGTATAAGAAATGAGATTGGATGTATAGTCACAACTCAACACAAGGGAAAAATAAGTCAGTATCGGGTCATAAAAAGTTTGGTGACTTAAAACATGGTATCTATTTTATAGGGACAATGAAATTTATTAATATTGGTACTTATTATTAGGCTATAGACATCAATGCTAAAGATGATGCATAGAGAATTTCTACTCTCTCCCCATTGTAACACAAATTTTTTTTATAAGGCCCCCTTTCGTCATGTCGTAATCACATGAGCTAATACTTTCTTGCAATGTGTGGTAGTCTTGCTTTATGCAGAGAAGTACCGCGTGAACATTTAGAGTTCCACGTTGAAACTATCAATGAGTGTCATTTGCATCTTTTATAAAGAAAGTATTGTGTATAGAAGTGCTGAAAGTTTTCACCTTTGGTGCTTCATTATAATATTGCTTCCAGTGATAATTTGGATACATGCACACTCACACACACACCAGTCATTGTATTCTGTACTGAAAAAAAAACAGATTGTCAGGCTTGTGCATTTACTAGTAGGAAGATAAAATTGGGAAGACATAATTTGCAGTTCAATATATGTACCAATATGAGTACACATTTGATAGGCCAGTGTATAAAATATTGTGTAGCTGTAGACAATTTATGGCAAACTCAGTATTCAGAAGTTATTGCAGAGTGTCTGAGAGGCAGTTAGATTTTTTTCATTTATGTAGGTACAGGATACTTATTGGTCACAGTAAAAGTGCCATACAGGGTTTAGTCAGTATTTGGTGGAGATTTATTTATCCCGTTCAAGGCAAAACAGTTATCTGCAATCTATAATGTACATTAATGAACTGTCACAATTATTGGCATCATGGGCTACGGAATTTAGTAAATTTCGGTAGTTAGAGGTATTAAACCAAAGTGAGAGCAATAAATCTATAATTTTTAGCAATTAACATGTATTATTCTATTTACTATGCCTAGCTAATAGATTCTATATTATTACTTTGATTATTATATTAATTTATATATACACGAACTTTGTAATTTCAGTTTGTTTTGTGCTCACAAAAAATGGAAACCCATACATAAAAAGTGTGTGATTGTATGTCCTTGGTATTTTCTGTTTACAGTTAATTCTAGTAATTGTCTTCCTCTTGTATTTTAGAGTAATATTCTTCCACGTAGCGATGAATATGACAAGGTTCATCTCTCATCCTGTACTGATAGCCTCTGGTCACATACACATACAATGATAGCACTAATAATCCCAGAATTATATTGATCAAGAAATAGGTCATGCAACAACTGGGGAATGTGGCTCTTTGCCAGCCATACTGAAGCATATATGGCAATGTGTTTCCCAGGAAGCTGAAGAGTCCTTGAATGCCAAGTGATAGACCTATCAATAAACCTTTCATAGTGTGCGGACTCTGAGAGCAAATGAACTCAAATTGAGCTACGAGAACCACATATCTTGACAATTCAGATGCTGTTATTGAAAACGTACTGATATAATCGTAATATTGGCTGATATAGGTTGCTATTTTTGGCTCTGTTACGGAAGTATCATTCAAGTGTAATGAGAACATACACTGGAGTGTTTTATTTTCAGCATGTGCTATTGAATCAAGTACGAGGTAGATCATCGGTAGCAGTGTAGGTACTATAATACCTACTGCCATTCTCTTTAACATACTAGGAATGTAGTAGGAGATAAACGGACGAAGACCAATTAGGTAGACAGGAACAATAAATACCGCCAAGTTTTCTATCAGTGCAGATTTGATTGTATTTATTGGAGTGTAAGTAGAATAATTTGATCGATTAATTGTAAAATGAAGTCGAAAATGATCATGAGTAGTAAGAAAAGCCACAAACATCAGAAAAGAGGGTCCAGTAATAAAAATGACCTTAAGTATGCCATAAAAAGCTTTTACATCCTCTACCTCCTCAATTGTAAAAGGTCCTCCATATTTTCTCTTTCCCAGGTCAAGACCAGAAGGGAGTTCATCCTCACAGTAGGTAAAAGCACTGCGATTGACAGGTACCTTGTGGAGCCTGGAGAACTTAGTGACTTTGTAGACTAGCTTGAAGGGGTTATGTCTTTGTAAATCAGTCAAAAATAACCTCTGTTTATTAGAAATAAGAAATAATAGAATCAGGGTAGAGACAAGGAGGATAATCAATATTGCACTAGATGATAAGTTGGTCACTAAGTCCATGTTTACATGATTACAATCAATGGCCATTAAATTTATAATAAGGGAATTAATGAAGTATGAAAGATACCATACCCATACGAACCAGTAAATAAATATACTCTGGTCTTCCCAAGTAGAGTCAAGAAGCTGATCAATACCAAACTGAATAGAAGTAGCCTCAAATCCTGCAATTCCCATTGTAAAGAACACCATTGTGACAACTAGTGAAAAAATTGGAATTACCAAATTGAAAAAAATGCTATTTTCTTTCAGTATTGCAATGACAGCTGTAGCAATAGCAAATAAGATACCTGGTACTAACAGTCTGGCAGACCATTTTATCATGTTATGACGTCCAATCTGGTTATCAGCAAGTATCCCAGCTAGTGGACAGAGCAAATGTAACACCACACCACATGCATTAAATGCAATGTCGTGAAGAGTCTCCTGTGGAATAAGATAATTGGGTGGATACCAGAAGTAATAGAGAAAGAAAACATTAAAATTGAGTGTTAGTAGTACCCACACACTTTTCGAAGAGATACACTTTCTAGCAGTGCGAAACCTTTGCAGCAATGTAGTCACTGACACTCTGTACCTGATTGGTTCATCCTCTGTATTAATACTTTGATACTTGCAGTTTGTAGATGATGGCAGCTCCATTGTAAAATGCACAAGTCATGTCCAGTTGGATATTTTTATATTAAGAACAAATATTTTGGGAAGGTAATGTTTTGTTTTGTTTTTACTAAGGACGATATTTTTGGGGGATAAGAATGCTGTAGTGATATGTAAACTCAAACTTTTGATTATGTTTGTTATTCTGAATTTGAGTAACAAAGCATGTATCATTTTCTCTGTTCATAATCGTGGAATCATGTTTTATGATTAATCAAGCTGAAAAGGTATGTATATTATATTATATGTATTTGCATGTTGTTGTTTTTTTGAGCAACTCAGTCGGTGTATCACTCTACCTACCTATCCAAATAATGGCTTTTATTGTGTACTGAATCGGCCTATTGAGTGCCTTTACGTAGAAAATGTATTGAATTGGAAAGTATCGTGTGCCCGCAATATTCCGCAGTAAAGGGGAAATCTGGAGTTATTGCATCCCCCTAAGCTACATTTTTACGCTTATTGCGTCCCCTGAGGGTCTGCTAATTCTAAAATACCATTCTGTGCCAATTACATTAATTTGAAATAAAATAGCTTCATATGAATGCAGAGACTTTTTATTACTAGCTATGAGAGTGCTCGGTTCATACAGACTACCGCTTGCACTCCACAAGAAATCTGTCTAATTCTTTGGGTGAAATATTCTCAATTTTTTGCTTTTTATTTATCCCTTTGCACAAACGATAGCTACCACGCTCTCAAGTCGGGTAATGTTTTATTTTGAGTATTACAGTTTTTCTGCTCTTCTAAAAACGTCCATAATTCCTCATCATCAAGATTAACTGATTGTTCACTCTCAATGCTACAAGATGGCGGTACTTCTTTGCCTTTCACATTCCCTTTCTACTCCACCTCGAATATTAGAGAAAAGACTTTCAATGACTTCATCGGAATAAAAAAAATTGAAAGACTTCTTGGCAACATCCATTACATTAGCCACTCGGTTTCTATGCCATTCGCGCGTGACCAGTACACAATAAATTGATTAATCATTGGATACCGCGGGAATATCACTCGTCCATCGGTGACATTTACACTCATGTTAGCCGACAGACTCGTGATATTCTGTGGTATTCAATGATTAATCTATATCTATTTCTTAACAAACACACTCACTGCTGTATTGCTGAGCAATTCATGAAGTTTTGTGGCTGATCCCATACGATGTGGTTATTTCAAATACCTAACGTTTTTGCGTCAGCTGTTCTCTGTCTAATTATTTGCAGTGCAATAAAACCATTGAAACACTGAGGGTTCAGGAATGTGGTGCTAGCTATTGTAAATTTAATTATACTTTAAGATAGACAAATCAACTCTACAATCAAACATTCTTGGTTGCTTATAAGAAAAAAATCACCATAAAAGTGAATAGCAAGTGCTGAGGACTGGCATCAAGCATGACTGTATTCAACACAACAGTAATGTGTTTGATCACATCCAGCTCAATAACCAGCTCAACCATAGCTGGTGCAAACATCCTAAAATATTTCAACATAGGCCATCAATGATGGGCTAGCCCCAGCTGAAACTCCAGTCAGTTGGTGTATGATGTGCACAAACTTGTCTATTCACTTGCTACACTCACTTGCTAAATTATTGTCAACACAGTATTACAACAGAATTCTCACTTTATACATAATTTAACCTAACATTTTGATTTCTTGTCAAAGTCCTCTTCAAGGGTTACTGCATGGTAAAAAGACACTGGTGGCGTGTGCTTCCTGTTTTAACGTAACCTGTAGGGCTTTAATTAAAATTGAAACTTCTAAGATCTAAGAACACCCAACTAAAATTTGCCAATGCACTAATATTGTAAGATTATAAAAGGTCCTCCATATTTTGCCTTCCTTAAGTCTTAAGTCATAAAAAGCACTGCAGTAATTGACTTGTTATTGCAATTACAGCTGTAGCAACAGCAAATAACTTACCAGGCACTAAACAGCCTAGCAGACAGATCATTTTATCATGTTATGTTTCAACCAATCTAATTATCAGTCGACACTTTTTACCTGATTGGTTCATCTTCAGTATTAATATTTTGGTACTTTTGGTACTTGCAGTTTATAGAAAATGGCAGCTTCTTTGTAAAATAAAGAAGTTACTATCACTCAGGGACGTTTTATAGTTAATGCTAGACACATTTTGGGGAAATTTGTTTTTAAACAATAGGAAACATTCTTGCAGTAAGCAGGTTCGAGATTTCCATTCATGTCTATGATAAAGTCTCACCTTTCAATTTGTTAATTATCCTGGATATGACATTAAGATTTCAGTTTAAGCTTTGCGTTTCTTCTCAATTGATTTTCAAGAAATACCTTCTGGGCTGGATTGATAGGACTTATTTATAGTTCTAATCTGAGGAACTCAGAGCTATTGGCAAACTTCAGTTATAGACTGCAAGTTAGAGTTAAACCTTATTCTGTGATATAGAGGGTGGAGATGTTTGGATAGTAGGAAGGAAAATAATTTGCTCACATTGCAAGTATTTAATAGAAGTATTTTCTACATGTGGTTTGGGTTGCTATGATTCTCTTAGTGAATTTGAATGTAAAGTATTTGTTCAAGTGCTTTAGAAAACGTTTGGAAAATTTCTTGAGAGTTTAGATAAAGGAATCAGTTCACTCATAATACGTGCACTGTAACACAACTTTCTATTCTACTGCAACTTTCAGAAACAAATGTTTTTTAAACTCACATCTTTGAAAACGATTACTCCTATTCTTTATCTCTTAAGAATAGCATGAAAATGATAGTATTTTTTTTTCAAAAAAATATGTAAGTACCAATGAAGTTAATAATCTAACAAACAAAGAAAAAAAGTGGGAAAAGTAGCCTTTTCTCTGCTTTGGTTTCCACTAAATGCTACATTTACTTTTCATGCACTAACCATTTTAAATCAAATAATTTAGCTACTTAAGCTATAACTTTCTTTAGTTATACAGCTAGAATAATATACTAGAACAGGTCATATGATGGAACAGGAGCACTGTTTATGAGGCACAAATAAGAGTTTGTGCTTCAATATTAAAACATGGTGTCAGCAGACTTAAATGTTTTGTTAGCCCTTTCTCTGTCTACTTCATGACAACCAGTTGTAAAAATGTATAAATGTTGTTGTTGTTGTTGTTGTTTTTCTGTAGTGACATTTCAACAAGAATTAAAATTTTCAAGCATTAGCACAAAACCATTTACTATTATGCAAAAAAAGTATATAAGTCTGCAAAAAGAAGTGCTAAAATTATGGACTTACTGTTTCTAACAGTACTAGCTAAATCTCAATTCACGACAATTTCAGAGTTGCTACAGGGTTCAGACAGAGTGCATAGCTTATTCACGTTTTAGTTGTTGAATTCAGAGCTTCAGAGCCCTGTATTATAAAAAGTTTTGGGCGGACAGACACTCAATGGTTAGCATTCCAGTAGCCATACTTTCAAACAATATATATAAAAACAAAACAAAATACCAGTGCACTTTTGATTTTTTTTTTATTACAGGAAATACTTACATAATGGAAAGAATGGTTTGCTTTCTTTTTTGCTATGATATGGCCATATAGTGACCTTGAATTTAGAAGCTATGTTAGTGCAAGTGCCTGAGATAATTGGGAGAAAATCTTTTGAGAGAGTAGATGGAGGATATCAGTGAACTCTTATAATGACAGACACAGTATCATAATTTACCATCTAAAACTCTTAGGAGGAATAGAAAACAGTTTTTCCTTCATAAAAAATCTTTGGAAGAAACGTTTTTCCTTATATTACCACTAATTTTGAAAACAATTATTTCTTTTCTGTTATCATCTTGTGTTTTCCAAAAGAAGGCAAGCACCTGAGGAGCTAATCGTCAGCACTAATTGTACTACAAATAACTGTTGATGTAAAAAAGGACAACAATAGCCTGGCATAACCATAACTGATAATAGAATAGAACAAACAAAGGAATTTTTTAAAAGTAAGGTTTTCTCTTTGTGATTTCTGCTACAGTTATTGTTTACTTAAACCATTTCCATATCCACAGAGCTATAAATTGCTTTCATCTTCTTTGCCACTGTAGTAAGTATAAGAAATGAGATTGGATGTATAGTCGCAACTCAACACAAGGGAAAAATAAGTCAGTATTGGGTCATAAAAAGTTTGGTGACTTAAAACATGGTATCTATTTTATAGGGACAATGAAATTTATTAATATTGGTACTTATTATTAGGCTATAGACATCAATGCTAAAGATGATGCATAGAGAATTTCTACTCTCTCCCCATTGTAGCACAAATTTTTTTTATAAAGCCCCCTTTCGTCATGTAATAACATGAGCTAATACTTTCTTGCAATGTGTGGTAGTCTTGCTTTATGCTGAGAAGTACCGCGTGAAAATTTAGAGTTCCGCGTTGAAACTATCAATGAGTGTCATTTGCATGTTTAACTTCTTTTATAAAGAAAGTATTGTGTATAGAAGTGCTGAAAATTGGCACCTTTGGTGCTTCATTATAATATTGCTTCCAGTGATAATTTGGATACATGCACACTAACACATTGTATTCTATACTGAAAAAACAGATTGTCAGGCTTGTGCATTTACTAGTAGGAAGATAAAATTGGAAAGACATTATTTGCAGTATTCAATTTATATACCAATATGAGTACACATTTGATAGGCCAGTGTATAAAATATTTTGTAGCTGTAGACAATTTATGGCAAACTCAGTATTCAGAAGTTATTGCAGAGTGTCTGAGAGGCAGTTAGATTTTTTTCATTTATGTAGGTACAGGATACTTATTGGTCACAGTAAAAGTGCCATACAGGGTTTAGTCAGTGTTTAGTGGAGATTTATTTATCCCCTTCAAGGAAAAACAGTTATTGTCTGCAATCTATAATGTACATTAATGAACTGTCACAATTATTGGCGTCATGGCTATGGAATTTAGTAAATTTCGGTAGTTAGAGGCATTAAACCAAAGTGAGAGCAATAAATCTATAATTTTTAGCAATTAACATGTATTATTCTATTTACTATGCCTAGCTAATAGATTCTATATTATTACTTTGATTATTATATTAATTATATATGCAAACTTTGTAATTTCAGTTTGTTTTGTGCTCACAAAAAAATGGAAACCCATACATAAAAAGTATGTGATTGTATGTCCTTGGTATTTTCTGTTTACAGTGGTGAATATGACAAGGTTGGTAGGTGTGGTAATTTTGCTTTATGCAGAGAAGTACCGATTGAAAAATTTGAATTTCGCATTGAGTGTCATTTGCATGTTTAGCTTTTTTTATAAAGAAAGTATTGTGTATAGAAGCGCTGTAAGTTTGCACCTTTGGGGCTTCATTATATTATTGCTTCCAGTGATAATTTGGATACATGCACACTCACACCACACACCAGGCATTGTATTCTGTACAATGTAATTTACTCGACCCAAGTGCTTTAAAAAAGTTTGGGAAAATCTCTTGAGAGTTTAGATAGAGGAATCAGTTAGCTCATATTACGTGCACCATATCATAACTTTTCTTTTCTACCACAACTTTTGGAAAGGAAAGTTTTTTAAACTATCGCTTATTTTGAAAACAATTATTCCTTTTCTGCTATCTCTTAATAGTATGAAAGTGATAGTAATATATTTTGTTTTCAAAAAAAGATGCAAGCACCAATGAAGTTAATGGTCAAGCACTGATTGTAAGTGAGTTTTACCAATAGTGCGTTGTATACATGCTTGCTTTCATCTTCTTTGCCATTATGGTGCCTGTATATGAAGGAAGAAAAAAATAAGTCATGTGGCATTGAATGAAAAAAACAACAACAACAATGTCCTTATGGCTAGTGCTTATGGACCATCAAGAAGTGGCAATTTATGAAACTTTAAACATTAGATTAATCCCACATCATCATGCATAATTAAGAGTGTGAAATAGTGAATGCAGCCATTTTTGTTAGTAGACAGAATTCTGCTAGCCACACATTGAAGTTTACACTGTGTCAACACTAATGTACATTTACTTTTCACGAATTTTTCACTTACCATTTTAAAACAAATAATTTAGCTACTTAAGCTATAACCTTCTTCAGTTATACAGCTAGAATGATTTACTGGAGCTAGTCACATGATGGAACAGGAGCACTATTTATGAGGCACAAGCAAAATGGATAGGGTTTGTACTTCAAATCAGACAGGGTGTCAGCAGACTTAAATGTTTGTTAACCCTTTCCTAGATATTTCATGACAACCAAGTGGGTAATGTAAAAAATTTATGAATTTTTTTTTTGTTCATTTCTGTAAAAACATTCCAGCTAGAAATGAATTTTTATAGCAAACATTAGTCCTCAAAGGGAAATAGGTTCAAAAGATTAATTTTGTAAAAATATTTGGAAAACTAAGAGTTAAAGTTCCTCATAAAAGTATGGGAACTTGAAATCACTCATTCATTCATTGTATGGTGATTTTACATACTTTTCTAGCTGCTGTCTTATATATACATACATGTTTATACTATTTCAATCTGAACTGTGTCAATTATACGATTGCAGTAATAAGCCTATACTATTGTGCTGAAATCTTTCAATGATTTCTCTCAAGAAACATATCATTTAGATGATGCTAACTAGAGTTGTGGAGAGTGATTTATTCTGAAGACCTTGTGGAATATAACCAGTCTCACAATACAACAGTGGAGTGCTATTTAATTGGAAGTACACTTTCCACCTAGGTTGTAATCATCACTTATGTGACCTCAAATCTGGTGAAGGAACATAAGAGATGATAGTGTGGGCACAAGTTTCCTCATTGTCAATGAAATTAATACTGGAAACTTTGAGTTCTAGTGTGCTTAGTGTATGGAGGATTTTCAACTTTTACACTTTTTTTTCCTTTTTTATTGTAAAAGCCTGAGCAAAGATGCCATTGTCAATAATAAGTTAGTAAGCTGTGAGCTTCACGCAACTTTTTAACTCTGATAGTTCAAAATAGTAAGTTCACTCACACATAATCATGCAGCTCTTCAAAACAAGAGTAGTATAGAAATTGCATAAATGCTAGCAACTTAATACAGGGGGGAAATAACTTTATTTTGCGGCTGCTGTCTTATTCATACATACATGCTCATAATATCTCACTCTCTTGACTGTTTCAACAGTACCATGGCAGTATAAATCTATATTATTCTGCTTTAATCTTTCAATAATGATTTCTCTCAGATGATGCTAGCTACAGTCATAGCTAAGAGTGATTCATTTAGATGTTACTACAAGCCCTTGTGGAATGTATCCAGTCTTGGAACACAACAGCAAATTACTATTTAGTTGGAAATACATTCTAAAAATGTAAGGTTGAGGTGCTATATTAGCTTTACTTCTATGACCTACATATCCTATATAGCACTTATTACATGAGTCAGAGTGCTGATATGGCAAAATATTTCACTAGCAGGCTAATTTATTATCAAGAGCCTGAGGCTTGTGAAGAGTGAAAATAAAGCCTTAGAGTTAAATATCTAGCCATACCACTCTGATGAGTGTAATAAGTGGTATATTCTACCCAGATACCTTCACTATTATAGTTCTACTAGGACTTTAACTCGGTATAAAGTTGGCTGTAAGGGTTCCCCAAACCCCCCTGCTGTTATTTTAACAGCTGCTCTAACCTGGTTGGGTAGACTACACCACCAGTGGAAGGTAGCTGTAAAAACCTGGAAAAATGGTGAACTTGGCTGGTTGCTATAACTACAAGGGTTATGAGCTTGCCATACAGCAGTGAAATAACAAACTTGAAATATCATGAGTTACTTCACTGGTCAAGTACCTAGTAATATCATTGTGAAGATATCTAGGTTGGAATATATATATATATATATAGTACTTATTACATGAATCAGAGTGTGATATGGCAAAATATTTCATGAGCAGGCTAATTTATTTTCACCGAGCCAGAGGCTAGTGAAAATAAAACCTGAGAGTGAAATATCTAGCCATATCACTCTGACAGAGTGTAATAAGTGGCTTATTCCATACTAGATATCTTTACTACAGTAGTTTAGTACTAGAGGAAGGGTAACTCACAGCTAAAGTTGGTTGTAGGGGGTAAACCAGAGGAAGGTAGCTGTAAAAACCATAAAATTTAAAAGTTTGGCCCAGTTGCTGTAACTACAAAACAGCTTGAAATAACAGTTATTTCACTGGTCATGTACCTAAAGATATCATTGTGAAGATATCTAGAGTGGAATATATATATATATATATATATATATATATATGTATATATATGTTATATATATATTTCATATAAATCATACTGTAGCCTTACTTACTGGGTAAGTGCCTTGTGGCTTCTAATGAGCTTAGTGTATGGGTGTATGGCTGGGTTCTACTTTTTGTTTTGTTAAAGCTTGGGCAAAGATGCTATTTTCACCAATATGTTAGTAAGTTGTGAGGTTCATGCAACTTTTTAACTCAAGTTTAAAAAAAAAAATTGGTAAGTTCACACAGACGTAATCATGCCACTCTTCAACTCAAGAGTATAAAAATTGCATAAATAACAACAATATAATACAGGAAAAAATAACTTGGTACTGGGTGAAAAAATGATGACTTAAAAGCATGGTATCAATATATGAGGACAATAACATTCATTGAGTTTAAAATGTAAAAGACAATTATTAATGTAAGCCACTTCCATTTCTCTCCATTATGTAGTGGCACAAATAATTTTGTTCCAATAGAAAGGAATAATACTGTATTTGTCTTAGTAAAAACAGATATTGTATAATTAAATTGTTACATCTACTATTTAAATTCAATTTAAAATAACTGCAACATTTGGACATCCATTTATTGTTAATAATTCTCTTCCCCTTGTATTTTGGAGTAATATTCCTCCACATAGCGGTGAACATGACAAGGTTCATCTCTCATCCTGTACTGATAGCCTCTGGTCACATACAAATACAAGGATAGCACTAATAATCCCAGAATTATATTGATCAAGAAATAGGTCATGCAACAACTGGGGAATGTGGCTCTTTGCCAGCCATACTGAAACATATATGGCAATAAGTTTCCCAGGAAGCTGAAGAGTCCTTGAATGCCAAGTGATAGACCTATCAATAAACCTTTCATAGTGTGCGGACTCTGAGAGCAAATAAACTCAAATTGAGCTACCTGAACTAAATATCTTGACAGATCGGATGCTGTTATTGAAAATGTACTTATGTAATCATAATATTGACTGACATAGGTTGCTATTTTTGGCTCTGTTACTAAAGTATCATTCAAGTTTAGTGAGAACATACACTGGAGTGTTTTATTTTCAGCATGTGCTATTGTATCCAGTACAAAGTAGATCATTAGTAGCAGTGTAGGTACTATAATACTTACTGCCATTCTCTTCAGCATACTAGGAATGTAGTAGGAGATAAATGGACGAAAACCAATAAGGTAGAGAGGAACAATGAATACCGCCAGGTTTTCTATCAGTGCAGATTTAATTGCATTTATTGATGTATTATTATTAGAATAATTTGATTGATTGACTGTAAAATGAAGTCGAAAATAATTGTCAGTATGAGCAAGAGCCATAAACAGCTGTAAACAGGGTCCAGTAATAAGAATAACCTTAAGTATGCCATAAAAAGCTTTTACATCCTCTACCTCCTCAATTGTAAAAGGTCCTCCATATTTTCTCTTCCCCAGGTCAAGACCAGAAGGGAGTTCATCCTCACAGTAGGTAAAAGCACTGCGATTGACAGGTACCTTGTGGAGCCTGGAGAACTTAGTGACTTTGTAGACCAGCTTGAAGGGGTTATGTCTCTGCAAGTCAGTCAAGAATAACCTCTGTTTATTAGAAGTAAGAAATAATAGAATCAGGGTAGAGACAAGAAGGACAACCATTATTGCACTATATGATAAGTTCCTCACTAAGTTCATGTTTTCGTGATCTAAATTAACGCTGATGAAATACATATATTGGACATAAATGAAGTATGAAAAATACCATACCCATACGAACCAGTAAATAAATATACTTTGATCTTCCCAAGAAGAGTCAAGAAGCTGATCAATACCAAACTGAATAGAAGTAGCCTGAAATCCTGCAATTCCCATTGTAAAGAACAATATTGTGAAAATTAGTAAAAATATTGGAATTACGAAACTGAAGAAAATACTATTTTCTTCCAGTAATTGAATAATTATTGTAATTGCTGCTGTAACAATAGCAAATGAAATACCTGTTACTAACAGCCTGGCAGACCATTTTATCATGTTATGACGTCCAATCTTGTTATCAGCAAGTATCCCAGCTAGTGGACAGAGCAAATGTAACACCACACCATATCCATCAAACACAATAATTTGAAGAGTCTTATGTGTGTTAAGCTTATTCACAAAAATTGGTGGATACCAGAAGTGAAAGAGAAAAAACACATTAAAAGTAAGTGCTAGTAGTACCCACACACTTTTCGAAGAGATACACTTTCTAGAATTGCGAAACCTTCGCAGCAATGTAGTCACTGACACTCTGTACCTGATTGGTTCATCCTCTGTATTAATACTTTGATACTTGTTGTTTGTCGATGATGGCAGCTCCATTGTAAAATAGAGAATTGACTATCACACAAGTGCATTTTATATGAAGTACATTTTCTGGATTGATTCATTTATAGTTAGACAATATTTTTTGTTTATAAGATAACAAATCATTTTGGGAGGGGGAGGTGGAATATAGCAACATTTTATATACTTAGTAAAACAAATCGTGGGAGTATAGTTAACACTGCTTAGAATCTGTAAATCATTGCAAGTGTCCCATTACTAGGACACCTTTTCTTTCATGCTAAGCTTATATCTGGTTACAAGTACATTTACTTCAGTACTGAGTGTATCATATATAAATGTTAATCCTGTAAGGTTTTTTTTTTAATATTTGGTTTTAGCAGAAAAAGCTGTTAGAGCTATGTGCATTTTTGCAGTTAGCTGATTCTAATATTTTTATTCATTCATATGCTGAACTCTTACCTGTTAATTTGTCGTTAACATACATAGATATAACCATACATTGAGATTACAATTCAAGCAACTCTATGATTCTTATTCTGTCTCCACTTATGGTACATACTGGAATTTGCATGCATGATTAGTTTACGATAGAAACAGTTTGTTCATGATTGATAGGTTTTATTTGTAGTTCTAATCTGAGGAGCTCAGAGCTAAAGACAAACTTTAGTTGTAGAGTACAAGGTATACCTTATTCTGTGATACAGAGGATACTGTTCATACAAGAAGGGCCAACTTCAAGTCTGTACACATTATATAAGCTATACTTCATCATTATAATGATCATTAAGTCTATAACTCAGATAAATAAATCAACATGTGTAATATACATGACCATATCTGCATACGAGACAAAGTACTTTGGTACTTGTGCTTAAGCAAACTTAAGCACAGGTCATAAAGTACTCATGAAATAATCAAATACTTTTGTTAAATTGAGTAAGAATACTTGTACTGTATTTAAGCATTTCCCATTTATACCGGTACTTCTAAGTATTTTGAAGCACATTTAACTAGTCTCGTAATGTTATTCTGCTAGCATCACATGCTGCTACAGATGGTAATGATATCAGCAGCTGCTTACCAGCTCCTTTGGGATTCATGTGGCCTCTATTTTTATTCTGAAAAGGCATAAAGTGACTTGGGGGTGGGAGATGGGGAGGAGTTTCTAGTGTGATTAAGGGGCCTAGTGTGATTAATGGTGCAGTCACACTCTGGAGCGTGAAAAACCTGCGGAATAGGCCATGGTGCTAGGGCGTGTTAAACTTACTTCTGCTTCCCTCCCCCCCACCGAGTTATTTTATTTCTGCTGGCCAGCAAGTACTACTAGGAGAAAGCACCTACCAAGAATAAAGACTGGAACTCTATCCATCTCAGGAAGTACCCAGTCACCATTTGGACTTTACCATAATACTGCACAGCTACCACTGAAGTTTAGAATCTGATTTTTTGTATATCATTTGCTTACGCTTGGGTGAATGCCATAATGATGAGTTTTTGTTGAATTCTATTTTAGTTTTCTATTACCTTACCGCATGAACTATCATCAATTATTTAAAATTCTGTATATTAAGAATACCTCATCGTTCAACCCCTTGTGGCCCTAAGCCTTGGCAAAGTTAGAACTGCATCTGTTCGTCCATTCCTTAGCAGTACACAAGAGTAGATTCTGGCTCCATTTTATTGATTGTAAGTTGACTCCGTCCTACCTCAACTGTACTCGCCCAGTGGTAAGTGGGCACAGCTGCATTTTACGGGCACCAAAATGGGGTGTACCTTTGCGGTAGATAATGTGTGACTGTTCAGCTGGAGAGTGTTACTAAAGGCCGCCCAGGTGTTGCTATATGACAGCACCCTTAAACATTTTTTACCTTCTTCGACAAAAATAGTTTGAACCAATTAATTGACTTCTGATAGTATTCTCCCCTCTTACATTACTTCCTAAAATCCAATGAAATGCACAGTGTTTAGCCCCAGTTTCCAAAACTAATCACATATGTACTTCATGTGGTACTTAAGTGCAAAACTAATGTACTCGTACTTATACAAGTACCCATCATGAAATTGAAGTATTAGTACTCATACCCACTCATTACAAATTTACAAGTGCTCATAAAGTACTCAAGTATATTTTTCCCAGTGTCTGCGAGTACATACACTGCTATCAGTATTTTGATTTTTGTGAATTCGTGACAGACACGTACTAAGCATTAAAGTCAATATTATGTCACTGATAACTTATTCATTGGCCAACATTCATTTCTTACAAAGGTTATCATTCACTTTGGTTTAAACTTCTAAGTAGAGTGGATTCATATTGATCTTTCGTTGCTGACAAGTGTCATGGTTTCATGGCAAGCTCACATTATTTTTTATTCATTTGTTTCTCTTTAGAATTAAAATGTTATGACACATTGTCTGTAATACAAAAGTTAACTGATCTCCTTAGTCTACTTTCTCAAAAGGTTTTCTCCCCGTTGTCTCAGGCACTTAGACTAACAAAATATTTACATTCAAATTCAATATAGCAACTCCAACCACATTTATTTAACTAATACTTTAAATATAAACTAAAGTGAAAAATCACTTTTCCCTTTTTAACCAATTATCTCTAGGCTGCTGCTCATCAAGTTGTCGAACTGTCCTATTTGCGTCAGAACGTAGGCCTTGCTAACACTATGGGAGTGTCAGTATTTATACCCTATATTAACCTATATACACAATGAAAGTTTGGAACAATTATAATAATGGACATTTACTATTATCTTAAACACTGCATTGTTTTTGAGTTTGATAATGTTTTAACCCCAGATTTAAAACAAATTAATGGCAGATAAATATATTATGTCAAATTTTTTCTTATGAACTTGTGAGGGTTGTAGATGCACAGTGGAGTCTTTGAACACGGGCATAATGCCCAGCAGAGACAAGACTGTTGAAAAGAGGTCAAGTGATGGCGAGAATGGCTAGTTCAACCAAACTATATTTTGGCTTCTATATATTTGAAAATTCGGACGTGAGTGGGAACAGAATGAAAGTTAGCCTCAAGCCTGTGTAAACCTGACCAGAAACACACATGCGTATAAAATAAACAATCTGGAAGTTTACTCATTTCCTTTTGGAGCATCTTCTTGTGTGTGACCATATTAAAGACTTGAACGAAACTACTCTATAGGCACTTGAGTAAT
>WLWD01003815.1_pt1 | contig 29410 bp, 24 predicted proteins | sample 6712731 | NCBI WGS metagenome assembly WLWD01 (sample SAMN12718690, study PRJNA576275) | sponge metagenome | isolation source: marine sponge | host: Mycale hentscheli | place: New Zealand: South Island, Marlborough, Capsize Point | collected 2014-11-01
CTCCGGTTTAGCGACCATTACCCGTATCACCTTAGAAATTGAATTGTTTACGGCTTTGAATTGTTTTGCGGGTGCAGTTAAAACACAAAATCTTATGGGAGCTCCATTTCTGTTCGAGTTAGTGGCGGTGGTAAGTTAATGCGCTATTTGTCACAGTTATAAGCCCTACTCAACAGTATTTACTTAAAAATGCATTGTCCACTAGACGAACCTCGAAGGTTAGTCTTGCGTAGGTATGTTCAGTTGTGTGAAAGTATTGTGCGTTACAACTACTATTAAGAATATCACAAAGAAAATTTTAAATAACGTGATTTGATTTTGTTTCTTCTTTTTCAATTCAAACTGTTGCGGGAGCGGTTACTATGACATTGAAAACCCCTTTACCTCATAGTAATGTAAAAACTCGACTTTATTTTAATAGCTTGAGTGTTAGTTGTTAAAATTAAATTTAACAATAGTGTAGTTTAAGGCTCGCTCGCCATTTGTGCTCAAGCACACCACTAGTTAATTCACAACTGAAGCTGAGACGAGCCGCTAAGCTTGGCACCTCTATTGTTATCCCGGGTCTCATCATTTCTGCTGGGAACTTTAGCTACTTGAGTAGAGAGGCATGGTCAATACAACTTTTTTCTTCGTAGTAGCTTCTCTATGCTTGGCTGCTGGAGCCCCTCCCAACTTTTTCCAGCAGCAGGGGAGAATGGTGCATTGGCTCAAGTCGCTCTCCGTGCAGGACGTCAACGGTGGCACCACTTGCGCAGTGTGTGCCGCACTGCTGGGACTCGGTGGACAATTGGCACAAGTGGACAATTCCACCGTAGACGAGGCGCTGGAGAAGTTCTGCAATTTCTTACCCGACAAGTACAATGATCTGTGCAGAACTGGAATTGAATTGCTAGGCCCTGAAGCCATAAAGCTGTTGGAGGAGAAGGAGACATCAGACATGGTTTGTCATGTTCTTGGACTTTGCAAGAATGACACTGATGAGTTCTGTCACTTGTTCCCTTTGCCTAGAGAAACAGAAGCAGCAGCTACAACTTCCCTCAGAATCATGGAAGCAAGGAAGCGATTCGGTCTACACAATCCAGAGAGCTTCAGGAACAAAGTGATCGAGACCATCAGCATCAAGTTCTGCAACCTCTTCAAGAATCTCTGTGATGCCTTTAGCGATCACATGCCATACTCAGACCATGACAAGGACATGTTCTCTACCATGGAAACAATCCGTGGCTACAGCTGGAGAGGCAAGGACTGTGATGACCAAAATAAGAACATTTACCCTGGACGTCAGAGCTCAGACGATGCAAAGGTGGACACCAATTGTAATGGGATATTTGGCGTAGATCCGACTACTAATGCTACATATGAGTCTCAGTGGTGTGAAGGAACACGCCCCATGGGTACCGTCGTCCTTGGAGACAGTGCTAGCGCACACTTTCACATTCCTCCATCATACTTGGAAGCTGCAACTATGACAAAAGAAACATTCAAAGATTTGCCGTTCATCGTGGAGAACGAGTTTGACTGGCCTATGCTCTCCAGCACCACTGGGCATGCCAACATTAGCCGGTGGTCTGGCAGCATTTCAGGACCTGTGGATTCCATTTATCTCCACATGCGGGAGTTGAACCGTTGCAACCACAGGGACTATCAGAACATCGCTGTGAATGGCGCCCGGGCAAGTTCTATGGCTAAACAGATAGTGAAGACTCTGGCAAGACATCCTGACGATAACCCAGTGCTGGTAATCCTGGCGCTGATAGGAAATGACGTGTGCAACGGACACCCTGGATTAGATCACATGACCAAACCCAAGGATATGTACTCTCATACCATGGACACCCTAGATTATCTGAACCAGGTACTTCCGTCTGGATCGTCAGTAATTATAGGTGGTTTGGTTGATGGCAGGATCTTGTTTGAATATCTTGCCCACCGCATCCATCCAATTGGAGCACTCAACCAAGATATAACATACACTGATCTCTATGACTACATGAACTGCCTGCAAATATCTCCATGTTTCGGGTGGATGAACAGCAACGCAACCATGAGGAACCTGACCTACCAGAGAGTCTTGCAGCTGAACCAAGCCTTGAAAGAAGTGGTAGGCAATTTTTCCAGCGACAAGCTCAAAGTAAACTACATTGATACTCCTTTACCCGAGATGATTGCTGAGTGGGAGAAAGAAGGCCACCAACCATGGGAGCTAGTTGAGCCTGTGGATGGCTTCCACCCAGGACAGGCTGGCCAAGCCTTGGATGCAAAGATCTCGTTCAATATGTTCAGCAAGATGGAAGGAATATTGCCCAAACCTAACCCTTTCAACGACAAGATCAAGGAGAAGTTTGGAGACCAAGGTGGTTATGGAGATGAACTGATTTAACTTAGTTTTATATTATTTATTGTAGTGTGTATCATACGAGAGGATATACTCCCACGGAGTCATCACTTGCCTTCAACTAATATCTTTAAATATTGCATTCGCCATCTCATTAGTTGTATGCTGTTTGAGTTGAATAATATTCTGAGAGAAAATAGAAATAGAAGTGTGGAAAAAGTCAAGAGATGATGAATCAAATGGAATGGAATGGAATGAACATGCTACTATAAATCCATAGAACCAGTTGTGTCTGTATCTTGAGTCTTCTTTCTTGCATCATCCTGCACATGCCAGAAAATTAAACTAATCATTATGTAGAGGGCAATGGGTTTAGATAGAAGTTTGGAAGTACTAGCCTTGTATTAATACACAACTACACCACAAGGCTATTTTATAGTGTGTTAGTGACACGTGAAAGTAATGGTGGCATGACAGAGAGTAAATGCTAGGCGCAGAGTTCACTTGTTATAGCTCAATGACATGTGACCACTCACAGATGTGTATGTATAATCATAGATAGAAAATGTGAAAGTGGGATTGGAAACATCAAAACTTTGCGCAAGAATTACATTAAATGTGGTGACCCCATCTGCATTGTTACTTGGCAATTATGTGAGTTAGGCGGTGTTTGGTGGGAAGGAGTAGGAGAGCTTGAGTCCTCTTACGGAGGTACTTAGGTGGCTTCTGCAGTCCTAAACAAGGTACTTGATTATAATCGGCTAGATCACCTCTTTTGCCAACATGTATTAGTATACTTACTCAAATCACTTCATACATGTGATGGCCATCAGACCAGAATCAGACATCTCTGTACTTTTGTCCTTTTCTTAAGATATGGATTATAAGACAGGCTTTTTTGTAGTATTTTTCAGACAGAGGAATTTTGCTCTAGCATATAAGCCCTTTAGAAAAGTTTTGCAAGCACAAATGTACTGGAATACAGATGTTGGAGCTTTCTCTTCTGTTGTGAATATTTCATCCCACCTTTCCCTGAAATCTGTGCTTGTGCGCAAAGTATGAAATTTCTCCCATACCTGTCCAGCCTGTAGTACCAAGGATCGCCGCCAGGACAACATGCATTCCCTGAGCGAGAATAATGCAAGCCACTCAGAAAACATTGTAACCTCAATATGATTCCTACTTCGACTTGCACCACAGGAGCAACTTGGTAGCAGCTTCTAGAGAGGATGAGGCTCCAACAGATTTCACTTGAAATCCAATCATCATCCAACAGCTTCTGTATGTAATTGGCTAGAAGACATTGAGGTTCTTCCCCACAGACAGGCTTTCTACCACTTTCAGCAACAGCTGAAACATTTAAGACACAAGTGGTCAGCTACCACCCATTGTAGCTAGCAAGGCTTCCTTGCACGAGAGGAAATGCGCGAGCCATTAAGGAATAAAAGTATGTGTACACTAATTTCGAGGTAACACAGATGGGGTCACTGCCAAAGGCGCGAATTATTCCGTTTCCAATCCTGCTTTCGCATTTTCTATCTATGGTATAATTCATAGATATATACTTACATTATCAGTGGAGGGAAGAAGCAGGTTTGGAGGTCCTACATATGGAACTAATTCCATTCCTCGACTTTTTCTAGAGAAAGAAAGAAGTAAAAACATTACAACTATTATGAGGTACATGAAGATAAAACAAATAACTTACATCTTGCTCATCATTGCAGTAGGTAATAATGGCTTCTGATCAGCACACAGACTCTGAACCTCAGGGGCTATCCACAATCTGATTGGTGGATTGCTCCCAACAGCCCCTCCCACCACAGCTTCTTCCTCCTCCTCAGCACTAGCTGTGTTACTATCTTCCTCTCTGACTATATCGTTAGCAGAACAGCGGATGTTGCAAGGTGGAACTAAAGTAGGAGAACTGCTGAGACCATGACTGACACAGGAAGTGCTAGAATTCAACGGAATCTGCAATTTACCAGTCTCGTCAAACATCGGCAGAGAAGAAACACCATCAAGTCTAAATCGTTTTAATTTGCCAGAATATTTGCACAACTTCAATACTGCGTCTGACTTCGATACTGCATCAGACCCTGTACAGCCATAGTCATATTCACATTCCATACTGTCTTCTTCATCACGATCCAAACTTCTCTTCCGAGGACTAGATCGCTTAGTCAGAGTGGTTCCTGTGGGCTCTTGTTCCTCCCGTCTTGAAGCAAGGACTGAGTAAACTCGTTCTTCATGGACAGCCTCTTGGGGAGGCATCAGCCGCAATGACTGAGTATCTGACTCGTACGTGGTGTCCTCTAAAGTCGGTCGTGATCCGTATGGCCCAGGTCCATTAGTGGCCTCCTGAGATGCTAGTCGCAGCCGACCCAAGTAGTGAGACATGTCATCTTCTGTTATCACTTTCTTCGCAGTGGGATACTCAAAACTACAAGAATAAAAAGGATGATTAAAAGTGAAGTTCATGGTCAAGTAATCTCAGCACGAATGATTAGCAACATCTAGTCAAAATCTACAGTAGTTAGTCAAGTGACCAACTAGAACACTGCAATGTGATGGAAAACTTAAGTCTAGACAAGCCATTGGTGCTGGAAATCCTAGTCTAGCTCCATCCACACATTACTGCCTCTCTATCTATTGTTCTACCCAGCCCAATCAGCAGAGTGAAGCTGCACAACTTGCTCTATGTCAGTTTCCCATGTAGTGATTGGTAAAGGGTCTTTAAAACAACACTTCAGGTGTCTGAGACTATCTGATAGAACATGTTAAAACTACACACAGACCCCCAGTCTAATTGTCAAGTGCTACTTCGACCCATAAGGGCTGTCACTTTATCACCACCTCAGCCCAGCTAAATAAAATACTGACTCGTTCTCACGGCTGTAGTCGAAACTTCTTTTAGGCCCGCGTCCTGAAGCTTCAGGAACCAGCATTACATTACGGACAGCGACGGACATATTCTTTTCAGTTGCCTCACTATTATCTTCTGCACTCATAACAAACAACCTTTATAGGGGCGACAGTAGAAGTGACTCGATTCATCTTTTCGAGAATCTTCCGAAACATTCTATTTAGAGCACACTTAAATTTGTTTACGAATTTGAGCCAGTTATGAATACCATTTAAGATGCAATCTTAGCATTCCAGCCCCACCCATGCGGGAGTTGCTGCGTGGCGAGTGGAGGGAGTGTGCTCGCCAGTGGCTGGACCTCAACTGGCAATGGAGAGCGAAACATTATTGAGTAAGAAAACTTATGATCTTTTTTAAGAATTTTACTTATAATATGTTACAGTGTGGCTTGTAGTAGCTCTTCTAGCTACTGTAGGAGGAGCCCAGCGTCAATGTAACGTGCACAGGGACTCCGCCACAAAGTCTATATTGAGCAACACCACCAGTTTCAACCTTAGATGCAGTGTAGATGCTCAGAATGCCCTGGAGCAAGACAGCCTGGTTCTGTGGCAATGGGTCAAACTTGGCTCTGATGCCACCACTATTGAAATTAATTTGGGAAGTGGAAATGTGTCAGGTATACAAATTGTTGTTGTTGTTATTGTTTGCTTGTTGCAGTTGTATTATTGCTGTTGCTTTTTTCTACCCTTGTGGCTATGTTGTTGTTGTTGTTTTTAATTTACAGAGCGTAACTTGTCCATGATTGAGCTGCCTGGAGGGTGTGAGGCTGAAGGCCCTTATCAAGCATTGTATTTTAATGTGAATAATAACAGAACATGTCTGTCCAGTTGCTATGTCTTCGTACAAGTCACTGAAGTCAGAGAAGATATACTCACGGCAGAGTTCAGCAAGTATTGTGAGTAGAAGGAACTATAGAGAGGGGTGCAGATTCTGATCATTACAAACCTCACACTTTGAGTATCATTAGTTTTAGAGTAGAAGTAATCTGCGTAGTATAATTTAGTTCTCCCTGCAGAGACAACTACAGCAGTATTTTCAGTAGTAGTTATTGCTAAAGAAAGATTGAAAGTGTAAAGTGTCTTACATAATAACTCCGAAATACCTGTTCAATGAACTAAGTAATTATTTCTTTGAAATTTTATGAGGTGTTACAATGGTTTAGGAAGAGAAGACAGTAACATTGTGCCAATGAAATAATACATGTAAATTAATGATTTACTGCGACAAAGGCTCAATTATATGTTGTCTTCATTACACACACACACACACACACACACACACACACACACACACACACACACACACACACACACACACACAGCTACAGTTGAGCTAGGAATGGTACCATCCAGCTCTATGCAGGCCTCAACTATTACTGGACCAGAAGGTACAATACAAGTAAGTTATCATAGTCATAATCTCCTTATAGATATTTAATATTATAATTTATACTATGCATAGTCTATAGGACGATGTGTTTCCAGACACTTCCTTCCGTCAGGCTGTGAGGCTAGAGTCATGAGCACGTGGTACCTCAATGGCAACCGTGTGGACATACGCAACAACGCTGACACGTACGTCGAGTTCTCCACTGGAGAACTGCAGATACTGAGCTTGAATGACTCAACAGCGGGCTACTACGTGTGTGTGACCAGTCTGATTCAACTTGGGAGGAACTACCAGACATACAGTGCCAATGTGGTGGTCTCCATTCCAAGCACAAGTACGAGTGTGTGTATGTGTGTGTGTGTGTGCGTGCGAGAGATAGCTGAAGTGGGAGGTTTCTCATGATATTTATAACCCTGTGTCTGCACCCTCAACCTATGTGGTCATTTCTTCATGTCCATATTCATTGGTATTGCCTACTGCTGTTTGACTACGTATCTTGGAATCTAATTTTAGCAATGACAGCAAGAAGAGCAATGGCAAAGGGTGTAATGAAACTTTTACTAAGGGGAATCACTAATTGTTAACAAATTGTTATTGGGTATGTCTTATTATTTTATTGTTATATACTCAACTCGCACATTCATTAATTTACAGCTTTAAAAATAGTAATTATCAAGCTGTTTGTGAAATCCAAACTCTTTCACAATTGCAGCTCAAGCTTCCGCTTCCATTACAACAGCACAGACTAGTACACACCAGGCAACAGATCTGGAAGCTGGTAATGATTTAGTGGGAGTGTTGACAGTCAGGCAAATTGGACTCATCGTGGGGCTTGTGTCCCTGGCCATCGTTATAGTGCTAATAATAGGGGCAGTGGGGATGGGCTACCTCACCGTGAAGAACAGAAGTAGACCTCCACTTGCTTCAGCACAACAGGAGTCTGTAAACCCTGGGCACAGGCCAAGGCAGAAGTCAATGATAGAGGAGATTCAGTTGGTTGCCGAGATTACAGAGACAGATATGGTGGATGGAGGAGGTATCATTTGTTATGATTAAAATATAGCTAACATTCTCTAAAATAATTGAATTATACTGTATTATGTTTTATATCCATTTGTGTATTAGGGCCTGCAGAGATAGCCTTCAGTTCCATCTTGTTTGAGGAGCTACTACATAAAGGAACGTTTAAAGTGGTTCACCATGGTACAGTGAACCAGCCAGAGTTGGGCATGCTCAGTGTGCCAGTGGCAGTGAAAAGGCTGAAAGGTATGTATGTATGTATGTATGTATGTATGCATGTATGTATGTATGCATGTATGTATGTATGTATGATCCGCTTAGAGTTTTCAGAACAATTACTTTGTGTGTATTTCAGATGAGAATTCTGAACTTGGATACGAAGAGCTTATGGCAGAAATCAGCTTTTTTAAGTCCTTTCAGGATAAGGTGATTGTGTGTGTGTGTGTGTGTGTGTGTGTGTGCTGTACACCACTGGTAGCATTCAGACTTCAGCGAACAACACGTGTATGTAGGCTGGGACCCATCCCAACATAGTGTCTCTGGTTGGCGTGACGACCCAGGGTGGACCCACTTGTGTCCTTCTTGAGTATGTTCCAAACCAGACCCTGGACAGATTCCTGACGCAACTATTTGAAGGCCCCATTCCAGACTGGTACATGAAGTTTACAAAAGAGACGCTTCGTGGAGCATATCACAAGCACGTGTCCGGAGATCTGATGAACATCATTGTCCAAGTGGCAGAAGGAATGGTGAGCCACCTTACTGCATCCTTCAGGATTGGCATATTTTGTACATGTTATTGCTAGAACTATCTGACGGACCAAGGACTGATACATCGCGACTTAGCTACCCGGAATATACTTATTGGAGATCGACTGAACGTGAAGATAGCCAATCCAGGTAGAGCAAACTAATAAGTGTTCTCATGGTTTTGTTGTTGTTGTTTTTTGAAGAGAAAACATACCAAATACCTTTATTTATAGTTATTACCAGCAGCCTCCATGCTTGTGCTGTGCCTATGAGGGCTACTATTACATCGTGACAGAACGAGGTCACTTCCTACAGGACATGGCACCAGAGTGCCACTGGGAGAAGAGGTACTCTGTGTTTAGCGACATCTGGTCCTTTGGCATCCTCACCTATCGTGTCGTCACCTTCAACAATCTGCCGTTCCCAGACATTGAGGCCCACGAGCTCTACAGCAAGATAGAGGGAGGGGAGAGGCCAAGGCACTTGAGTAGCTTTAGCAATGAGTTGTAAGTCTATTAAAATGAAAGTGAACAATTGGGAAATGAATTTGAACTGAAAAGTCCAGCGTAACAGATTATTCCATGGTAAAAATAGAACTACTGTAAAAGGAGCAAATTTGAAATAGAGACATTGTGTTATTACTGCACGAGCCTTATATTCCGCTTAAGTCTGTTGATATATTGCTATTCATGTTTTCTTTAGGTATTTTCTACTTCAGCGTTGCTGGCAGTTTGTGGCGATGGAGAGGCCTTCCTTCCCCACCATTATAGAGGACTTGGTTCACATGGCAGAGAAACCCACTAGACACGTCATTGTGAAGGCCACTAAGGATTGCACCAAGCCTGGCTACATCAGCGACAGCGGGCAAGTGTTTGTGCTGGCACTCCCACCACACGCCCTCCAGGAGGAACAGCCACTAAAGAAGGCAGGACGTAGGAGCAGTGGAACGATTCGTAGCCTGATCTCCTCCATCGATGACACTGTGTACACCAGAGAGACAGTGGAGACAGTTCTAGACTTCACACAGTCAGAGAATGAGAACGACAATTATAATAATTATGAGGAATATCTGAAAGGTGAAGATCTCTCTGCTCCCTTAGTAGTGGTGAAGCCTCCTGAATCCGCACAGTCAGCAAAAAGGCAGAGCTATGAGACAGACACCAGTGGTAATGACTTGGGTGCATCTGATGCTGCTGCTGATGGTAAAGAATCTGAAACAGCTCTCAATAAGAAGAAGAAACGACGAAAAGCAAGCAGTGGAGGAAGAGAGAAAAAGAAAAAGAGGAAGGAAATACCAGGATTCACTAACAGTGTCTTCCAGGCAGCCATGGAAGGCAAAGAGATGAGCACAGACGATGCACCATCTATGACTGAGGAAGAGGATAAAGAAGGCAACATTAGCAACCAATCTGGTACAGAGAGCAACAAAGAAATGAAGGAGCAATTCACAGACCCGGAACATTAAACAACAACAACATTAAACAACAACAACATTGCATCTTATTCATTCACTTATTTATTTATTGTTGTTTGTATTGAATGAACAGACTAGAATATGGTAAAGTATATATTATGTACACAATATAAACCCCTGAAATAATTTAAGACTGCTTCTTTGTGTCCTCAAGATTCTTCTCTTCCTCCTCCACAGCACGAAGATAATTTTCACATGCCTCATCTTGTTCTGCAGCTGAACGAAACAGTTCCTTAGCCTTAGCCACATCTTTCTCAACTCCAGTACCAGTGTAGTACATGTTGCCAAGATTCAGCTGCACACACACACACACACACACACACACACACACACACACACACACATTACAACACAGACAAGAGAGTGAAGCCCTGAAATGACAATCTTTCGGTGATACTATCTAATTGGAATGAATATAATAATAATATGTAAGATGGGCAGAAGGTGGGATGGCATTAGCTATGCTATTGAAATGCTTCTCAATAATGCAGTGTTTGAAGTTAAAATAAATCTCCCTCAGCAAAAAAGAAAAAAGAAAAAAAGTATGTAATAAACCATTGCTTTTTCAGACCTTATCCAATGCACACACGCACGCACAACACACACGCGCACGCACACACACACACATCCAGCAGACTAACCTGGGCAGGGAAGAACCCTAGTACTGAGGCTTTCTCCAGATATTCCTTGGCCTTCGCCATGTCTTGCTGTACTCCAATCCCAGACAAGTAGGCCACACCCACATTGTACAAAGATATAGGGTCATCTGGAATAGGACACGTCACATATAAATAAATGAATACATAGAAAGAGAGAGAAATTGAGAGAGAGTACAAGTGCTGTACATTATAAGTGCTATACTTACCAAACATTTCTCAAAAGGCACCCCAAAGCTTACTAGTACAGTAAATACCCTTTCTTTTTATAGCCACACACGCACACACACACACACACACACAGACTAGTGGAGTGCTTCAGTATAATTAATGGTGGGAGCTAGATTAGCTATATTTAAGTAAGAACTGAATACAGTAGGACTCGCACATTGGGACCGAGAGGTGTTTGTAACTGAACACCATAGAAAATGTATGACCACGCCCCTTCATTTGTGTTTATCATACATCTTACAAACACCTGTCAGTCCCAATGTGTTCGAATATGTACATAGCAGATATCATAAAATACTTGTACTAGACCATTGTTTGTAATGGGCCAAATTTATCACAGAATTTACTCAAGTGAGATGCTCAGTACTCATCACCTCATATGTACTGTACCAGTACTAGGCCTCATTAGACAGTATATGTCTCAAAGCACATGCTCACTGAAGGACATGTACAAACTACACATGCATGAAACACACATGTGCCAGACTAGGATCAAATTTACCAACAGAAATAGGAGTAACGACAATTAACATGTGGTCATTTGAGCACGTGGCTGTCATACCAACCTACTTGCATACATGTGCATACTTCCATGCAACACATGTACTTACTGGACTGACATGCTACCAAGTAGTGTTTGAATGCCTTTTCTGGTGACTTCTCCACACCTTCTCCATTAGTGTAACAATGAGCCAAGTTTACATGAGCACTTCTATCATCTACAACACAAAACAAGACAAGACAAAGGTCACAACAACACTGCCCAGTTTACAACAATAACAGCCAAGTTTTCTAGCGTGCAAAATTTTGTTAGGCTAAGCAGGTTTACATAAACTCACCAGTTTTCTGACACTGGCAATTGTAACCTAAATTTTCCATAACTTAGTGGGCTTGGAAGTTTTCCCACGAGCTCAAAAGTGTAGTTGGCGAGCGAGCGAGACACTTACAGGGGTAACACAATCGAAAATCGGGGATGTTTATTTATTTATTTATTTATTGGCGAGCGAGCGTAGCGAGCGAGACAGTATTAGGGGTGGATAATGCAAAATCGGGTATATGTTATATATATGTATGTATGTATGGATGGTACGTATGCTCTTTAAACGCGCGCGCGTGGAACGTTTTTCTCCTAAAAACACGGCTATTTAGGCTTGACTCCAGTTTATTCTGAAACTACAGCATTAAGCAAACCTTACTTTATACTTAAGCTCCAAAGTATGAGAAAATTCCTGCTAAAACGCTTGTTTTCAAGACACAAAAAGTTGATTCGACAGGTTACTATGGCATTGAAGACCCTTTTCCAGACATAATTTCAAAACTTCGCCGTTTTATGGGGGTACGAGAGTGTGCCGGTTGTTGGTTGTCAAGAGCCGTTGGTAGTCAGAATGCCGTAGTATTAATGCTATGGAAGCTACTACTTCTCGAGGGAAGCTGAGGTAAGTACGCAATTCCATATTTGTTAGCTAATTAATATGCAAAATTAACTCTGGCCTTTCTTTTTTGTAGTTAAGAGCTAGTCAACAGTGACTGGTAAATTCAAATAGTCAGATTGGCTCAAATTTGGTACTACAAAAGTTACCACTGCTCAAGAAAATGAGGTAAGAAAGTAATTTTGTATTTGTGTGCTAAAATTGATTGTCTTTTGTTTTTGTAGGTGAGAGCTTGTCAAGAATTCAAGGTAATTCAGGTGGTCAAAGTAACTTCAATTTGATACTACAGAAGTTATCAATACTCAAGAATGATGTAAGTAGTAATTCTATATTTGTTGGCTAAAATTACAAATAATAACACTGGTTTATTTTTTATCGTAGCTGAGAGCTTGTTCAAGAGTTACTGGCGATTGAGATTATCAGAATGGTTGATGTTTGATACTACAAAAGTTACCATTAATAAGGTAAGAGAGTGATTTTGTATTTGTTTGCTGAAATCAAATGTCATAACTGCTATTATAGTGTTTGCATGAAGTAAGTTAAAACATAGTAACATTTTATGTTACCTAACTATCAGGCTCGCTCGCCATTTGTGCTCAAGCACACCACTAGTTTATTTGTATATATGTATGGACGTATGTATGTCATTTTGTACTTTGACCCTCGCGTTTATGTGTTAGTTACGTGGTCGACCCCGTCCCAAATTGCACTAAACAGAATCCTCTGGTTTATCGATCAGTACCCGTATCAGCCTAGAAATTGAATTGTTTACCGTTTTGAATTCTTTTGCGGGTGCAGTTAAAACTTGAAAACTTAAGGGACTTCCATTTCTATTAGAGTTAGTGGCGGTGGTAAGTCAATGCGCTCTTTGTCATGGTTATAAGCCGTGCGCAACAGTATTTACTTGAAAATACATTGTCCACTAGACTACCGCTAAGGTAAGTCTGTGTAGGTGCATGTCCAGTTGTGTCAAAACATTGTGTGTTACAACCACTACTTAGCTAAAGAATATCACAAAGAAAACTTTTAAATAACGTGTATTGTTTTGTTGTTGTTGTTTTCCTTCAATTCAAGCAGTTGCAAAGAGTTTGTTACTATGGCACTGAAATCCCTTTACCGTGTATGCGAAATTTAAAAACTGGACCTTATTTTCAGTAGCTTCAGTGTTAGAAGTCAAAATCATTCATATAAAAATAGTATAGTCTTTAGGCTCGCTCGCCATTTGTGCTCAAGCACATCACTAGTTTTAAATAGATATTACAAGAGAACAAAAAAATCTTTACCATGGGTCAACAAGAAAGCATTGGTTACCACGCTTAGACATACATAAACAGAACAGGTTAAAAAAATAATAATAATAACAACGACAATAACCACAAACCAATTCTTACCATACTCAATGCCTTTCTCGTAATATTCCACAGCCATCTTTAAGTCCTTCTCTACTCCTTCCCCTCTGCGATGCAAGTTACCTGGTAAAGAGAACACACAAGAGAGAACAGGGTAAGTCCAGGCTATGGAACATTCCAACATTACAGGCAAGGGCAGGTCACCTGCCCCACCCACCTAGCATGCTGAAGGCTTGTGGAACATGGTTCTGAGCACTGACCTAAACAAATGCAAGACACTCGAGTAAGTACAGCATTAACTTGACTTGAAATGATACAGACCTACCTTAAACAGGGAATAGGCAGTCTTAAAATTCTGCTCTATTCCGTGGCCATAGTAATATATTGACCCTAGACAATACTTTGGCACATACACATACACAAACACATACAAACACACACAAGTAAGCACTGAGTAGTATAGATTTCATGTGAAAATCATAATTTTCAGTAAGGCTATACTTGTGCAAATGGATGTCCCTTGGTAGACAAATGTTCATAGATTTTTGCTGCCTTAGACTGGTCCTTCTCTACTCCATGACCTAATAACACAAAGCAATCCTTCCTTGTTATCTTATTTCCCTCCTCTGTCACATGTACCTCTAAAAATGAGTTGAGCGTAAGTGAACAGAGCATCTGTATTCCCCATCTCTCCACTACAGCCAAACAGAGCACCACTTATTGCCATCAGGAAAGAGCCATCAGCCACTTCACAAGTTCAGTACATAAAAGGGGGAGGAGGGAGGGAGAGGATGTACCAACATAAGGTTTTCCTTAATAATGTCATATATAATGCTAGCTAAAAATTCATGTAAAGTTTTATTTTATATAATACACACACACACACACACACACATATATATATAATACTTATAGCACGAGTCAGAGTACAATATGGGAAAATATTTTACGAGCACGCAAAATATTTTCACGAGCCAAAGGCGAGTGAAAATGTGGCGTGAGAGTAAAATATCATTCCCATATTGTACGACGAGTGTGATAAGTGATTTATTGCTTCTTTGAAATTTTTCTCAACCGGTTACAATACAATTTTCATTGATTTTACTCGCTACGCGCGCGCTACAAGGAGCGTACAATATAAACCGTACAATATGGGAGAATACAGAACGCTCGCGTGATGCGGAAATATTCAAGTAAAAATATCAAAGCTGCAATAAATATATATATATATACATGTATATAGACAGAGAGAGGCTACTAAAACTATAATACTATTACTATAACTAGAAAATAGTTTAATAGTATTTGGGTAGAGAGCTTGATGCACAGTTCACACCCTAGTAGTGTCCATTACTTCTATTTTCATGTGACTTCTGAATGAATCTCCAGTCAGCAATACATAGCAGCATTACATTCAACTAACCACCACTTACCACTGTTCCTGGCTTGAAGCACTGCTATTACATTCAACTAACCACTTACCACTGTTCCTGGCTTGAAGCACTGCTATTACATTCAACTAACCACCACTTACCAACTGTTCCTGGCTTGAAGCACTGCTATTACATTCAACTAACCACCACTTACCACTGTTCCTGGCTTGAAGCACTGCTATTACATTCAACTAACCACTTACCACTGTTCCTGGCTTGAAGCACTGCTATTACATTCAACTAACCACTTACCACTGTTCCTGGCTTGAAGCACTGCTATTACATTCAACTAACCACCACTTACCAACTGTTCCTGGCTTGAAGCACTGCTATTACATTCAACTAACCACTTACCACTGTTCCTGGCTTGAAGCACTGCTCTGGCCAGGGAATTCATGTCTGCTGCTGACACTGGGGAAATAGAAACATCAAATATCAATAGTTGAAAGCAACAAGAACAAACCTTCAAATTCACTGTTCAACTTGACCACTAGCTGAGGAGTGGGATCTGATACGTCTTTGCATATGGCTTGAAACAGAGCCATCTGCATGCTAGGAATGCCAGAGTTTTCTGTACCCATTGCTTTCAGTTCTGCTTCCACAGCAGATACTTCATCATTGGTTCCTAATGGAAATTTTTAATTTATTGGCATATTGCATAGTTTGTCCTTCATCCACCATTCTTATCACATTCTATATTTTTGTTATATATGTGGTTGTAAAGTTATAATAATAATAATAATAATTATATAATATGTGGTTGTAAAGTTATAATAATAATAAGTTATAGTTAAAGCATGAGCTCTTAGTTTCTAGTCGATTTATTGCACGACAGCCCGAGGGCCGTAGGCCCGAGGACTGAGTGCGATAAATGTACTAGGCACTAAGCGCTCATGCTTTAACTATTTTAAATACCGGGCAAGTGTTATTGCACACTTGCCAAGTTATTACACCTGACAACAATATAGCAACGGTATTTAATAATAATTATATATGTGGTTGTAAAGTTATAATAATAATAATAATAATTATATATGTGGTTGTAAAGTTATAATAATAATAATAATTATATATGTGGTTGTAAAGTTATAATAATAAATAATAATAATATAATAATAATGATTCAGTCATTCTTGGCTGAAATAATTATAATAATAGCAAATTTTCTCATTCTAACAGCCAATATTATGTAAATTAAAACTCGATGTTTCGACTTTTTGGGACTTCGGCAAGAATTTAAAACATTGGGGTAAATTTTAATTAATGTAATACGAAACAAATTGCTATTATAATTTTATCGGCTAGTTTTACAAAAATGTATTCCATAATATTATTTTTATTCAGTTGACATACTATTATCTAGTTTGTAACAATAATGTTTCATGCATACCATAACTCTTGGGCCTTGAATGAATTGATAATATTGAAAGCAAATTTCGGGAACTGGTAAGATATCGTTTACTGCTGCAGTGAGCGTTGCCACCAGCAAGAGGCAAGGGAAATGAATGCGCAGGAGAATGAATCAAACGACTCCATTGATCCGCTACAATGTTTGTAGATGACAACGAAAGTCGGCTGTTCTTACACAATCCCTTCAAATATTTGATTCTGCTCCAGTTCCTAAGGGATAACATCACTGAGTTGTAGTTCCAATAAATGCCCCCCTATCAACCGACCTTTTAATGCGCACCAACAATTATAATCTAGAAGATGCCCCTGCAAGTGAAAGACTATACTTGGTCCGAAACTGAAAAGGAAGTGATCGTTAAGGTTCCGCTGAAAGGAGTGAACAGCAGCAGGGCTGACATATTTTCCACAAATAGATATGTCAAAGTGAACTATCCTCCCTATTTGTTTGAGGTCCATCTGTTTGCTCCAGTGGTGGAAGAGAAGTGCACTGCCAAGGTCGGTAATGGAGTCATTGAATTCATATTAATTAAAGAAGAGCACAGGCTGTGGGGCACCCTGGTCTCAGAAGAGTCTCAAGATAAAGCTGTCATGATGGAAAAGAGGCAAGAAGCTATGGATCATGCTGCTGCTACAGCCGCTAAGGTGGCTGAAGATAAGGCAAAGAAGATTAGAGAAGAGAAAACGTTTGCTATCAAGAAAGAGATGAAAATAGAAGAGGATGAGAGGGAAAAAATTGAGCGAATAAAGAAACAGGAGAGAGAACGAACAGAACGAGAATTAGATGAATGGAAGGAGAAAAAGCAGCTAGAGAAATCCAAGCTGAAAGAAGTTAAAAAATCTGAGAAAAAGGAACTTCATTCTGAACCTATCGGGATGCCAATATGGAAAGAAAAGAAATCTGCAGATACGAAACCTCCACCACGGAAGACTGGTAGCATCCAAGTTCGTTTTACACCTCGTGTCTTTCCAACAGCAGCCAGGGAATCCAAGCTACAAGAAGAGCAGGAGTGGCTGACCAAAATGGCAGCAGCAAGGAAAATTAAAGTAGATGATGATTCTGAGAAATCCATCAATGAGAAGAATCCAGAGTTCCTCAAAGACAAAGGAGTGAATCTATTCAAGAATAAAGACTACAGGAGTGCCATTAATGCCTTTTCTGAAGCCATTAAGCTCAATTCAAAGCTACCTCAACTTTACTCCAACAGAGCAGCTTGCTGCCTGGCACTGGGTGATGATGAGAAGTGCATATATGATTGCTGCACTGCACTGGAGCTGTACTACCCAGTGGTGCCTTCCAACTATGAAGCTAGGGCCAAAGTGTTTGTTAGAAGAGGAACAGCATACGCCAACCAAGGCCAGCTGGCGTTAGCAGCTCAGGACTTTAGTGCTGCAATGAAGTTGTGTCCAGATAATGACAAACTCAAAGAGGACTATGCCAAAATACAAACACTACTCACAAGGGAGCAAACATAGCTTGCCTTTTCTTTTCTTTTTATTTAATAATATTAAATTATTCACACAGGAAATAAAAATGTTGTTGGGAAAGCATTAATGTGAGGAAGTGACAAACTTTAATAAATACAAACTATCACATTATGAATTCTGCTTTCCTTCATGGATCACATGCACTTCTCCTGTTCCTCTGTAGGCATACTCCAGATTGGCAACAATAATTTGCATGTCATTTTCAATAGTTTTTGCCCATTGTTCCAAGTCTCCTACACTTTTTAGGTTTTTATGAAATCCTTCTACCAGATTCAACCACTGAGTAGTCTGTTTGATGTAGCGAGTAGAGTGAGACTGGAGTGCCTTAGCTTCTTGGTCCAGTTTCCTTTGGTTTTCATATGCTTTCTCTACACTTGAATTCAGCGAATCTACCATAGAATCTGAGCATTTTTGGACAGCACTCAAAGCGGCTCTTCTTCTCCTTTCCTGCTGTCCTCTGAACAAGGCCTGCTTTTCCTGGTGCTCTTTCACCACTCGAGAAAGCATTGCGTCTTCAAGTTATTGTGGACAAATGCTTCGTAAAGTGCAAAGGTCACACGCATTAGAAATACGCGCGAAGATTAATTTGCGGCGGTCGAGCTGTCCTACTGCAGCTACTCTGAGCCGATCATCACTGTTATAATGGCACTCATCTGCTCTAGTAAGTGAAAGGGTTGGTTTTTATTATATTAATCATCCCATAAATTTAGTTTGCAACGAAGTTCCTGATGATCCTGTTCTCTCCCCTGTGTCTAATCACGTCTTTGAGAGAAGACTAATTACTAAGTTTATACAACAAAACGGTAGTGACCCTGTTAATGGAGAACATTTAACAGAAGACCAGCTATTGGATATCAAAGGTGCTTTTAAATAATTAGGGAAGAAAAATTTTAATATTTCTTTTTAATGCACACCACACATGCAGTTAATCCTTTGATTAAGCCACGCCCACCTTCAGCAACTAGTATTCCAGCTATATTGAAATTGCTCCAAGATGAATGGGTATGTATGGAAACTGAGAGTGGGTTCACTATATGACTATCACACTATGCTGTGATTTAGGATGCATCCATGCTCCACAGCTTCACTTTGAGGCAGCAGTTGCAGACAGCTAGGCAAGGTCAGTTGGTGGGTAAAATGCTCTTGTGTAATGAAAAGAAAAGAAGAATTTTAAAAAACATTGTTAATTTACAAATTATAGTCTCGTGCTACTTTTAATTTAGTGTGTTTGAATTTGTTCCTGCTATTGTCATTAGTTGTCTGTTGAGTTGCAGCTGTGTTGTAGTTAACTGTCTACTCAATGTAGCATGGAAGCTCTGTGTTAAGCTTTTAGTTCTTTCTATTTCCTCAGGTTGTTTCTTTTCGGTTGTCTATAATAGTAATAAGCTTGTATGTCGGTAACAATGACAACGACTGTGTGTATTCATGAACAATTTGTGTGCTGTGGCTGGTTGGTAAAGCATCATCAGCAGTCATGCCAACAGTGGTGTTTGTATGAACAAAGCTAAACTGGATGGGTAAAGTCATCAGTAGCAACGGCAACGGTGTATATTCATGAATATTTCTTTAGCTGAGAAGAATTGGTAACAGTGTTGTCGTTGCCAAATAGGAGGAAAGTGTTAAGTTCCATCTGCTCTATAGTTGACAAGAAAAAAAGACAGTAGTCTATTCAAGAATGAACTGGTCATAAACTCTCTTCTGTAGCTTTCTTTATTGCTAAACAAAAAAAAATACTGTAATGTGGAGATATTAGGCAAAATTAATAATAAAAACTGAGCATAATGCTCAAGACTAATTGATTACTCTCAGTCAATGGCAGGGTATAACTAATGGCCTGGTTGCCAATTGCTGCTGAAGCACACCACTAGTTAATGAATTGGGAGTGTTTCATAATGTGTATAACTTGTAATTGTGTGCTGAGTGTGGAGGCCACTTTGGTGTGGTGGTTTAGGCTGGTGGCTGGGAATCGGAGATTAGCAGTTCAAATCTGCAAATCCTGATTTGAGATTGGTAGTCAATGAAGAGTTCAAATATTACCATCTTTCGTTTGAAATTCATGAAAATATATAAACAAGTGAACTGAGACTACCAATCTTATAGAAGACATACCCTTTATGATGTAATGTGATGTCATTGCTGTCTAATGAACTTGTACTTCTTTGCAGAACTGTCCCATGCACTGTACCAGCATGATGCTGCATGCCGTGTGATTGCAAGACTCACCAAAGAAGTCACCGCAGCCAGAGATGGTAGGTGGGGAGGGAGGGGTAACCCATTGGTTAGGCAGGTATCAGTTTGTCAAGGCACCAATGATGAAACATGTAAACTGCTATATCTGTTTTATGAGACTGATTCAGTCTGTGACAACGACTCATGTCCTCTGAGGTGCTTATTTGCTAACCTTATTTTTTCTTCATTTATTTTTCTTCATTTATTTTTTCTTCATTTATTTTCTCTTCATTTATTTTCTTCATTTGTTTTTTTCTTTTTTTCATTTTCTTTTTTCTTCATTTATTTTCTTCATTTATTTTTTCTTTATTTCTTTTTTTTTTCTTCATTTATTTTTTTCCTTCATTTATTTTTTCCTCATTTATTTTTTCTTCATTTATTTTTTCTTTTTATTTCTTTTTTTTCATTTTCTTTTTTCTTCATTTATTTTCTTCATTTATTTTTTCTTTATTTCTTTTTTTTTTCCTTCATTTATTTTTTTTTCTTCATTTATCATTTATTTTTTTATTTTTTCTTTATTTCTTTTTTTTACCTTCATTTATTTTTTCCCTTCATTTCTTTTTTCTTCATTTATTTCTTCATTTTTTTCCTTCTTTCTTTCTTTGCTTTTCTCTTCTATATTTGTTATAAAATTTTGTTATAATAAAGATATTAAAAAAAATTATTATTAATTGTAGCTTTGGCCACTCTGAAGCCCCAAGCAGCTGGTCAGCCTCCTGTTGGTGCTCCTCAGGTACTGAACTGCTTTCTCCTTTAGTACTGGCTCATTTACATGGTGTTGTTGTTGTTGTTGTTGTGGCTATGGTGGTGGTTGTTGTTTGCCCTAGGCTGCTGAACCTGCAGCACCTGAGGTAATGGAAGTAGATGCTGAGGCTCCAGCTGAGATGACTGAGGAGATCCAACAAAAGGTAGGCATGGCAAGGGAGAAAATTGAATGAAATTACTTTAGTGATAGAAGGATAGTGGTTTAATTAATATTCACTTGTTATTGTTAAATTTTGTGTTTGTATTACCGCAGCTCAAGGACACTGCAGCGTTACTGACAGCAGAAAGGAAGAAGGTAATGATTTTCCTTTTTTTTTTTTTTTCTTTTTTTTTTTTTTGCTTGCATGTGCAGACAGGGCTGCTGATTACAGATCACTGGACAATTTCTGATTATAATTGTCTGCCTGTTTTATATCTATTGTCCAGTACAGTTTGAAATAGGAGTGGACGACTCTCAATACATTGACTAACTAAAAATTGTCACGATAACGACTAATAATTAGTGATGTGTTTCAGCACAAATGGCGAGCGAGCTGGTCTGACTGAAATTTAAATTTGAGCACTTCTATTGATGGATCTCCATTTTATTATAGTTTGTCTGAGTTGAGTGAGTGTGGCAGAGCCCACTAATCTAAATGGAAATAGTAATATGTTCAGGGTTAGAACTATACAAAGCATATACCCTAAGTAGTCCAAGTAAAGTGATGGTAAGAGTTGGTGGTAAAGTAAGATTTTGTTATGAAGTGATGTTAAATTGGTGAAAGTGATGATATTTGAAATGATTATATAAAGAACTAAAACCACATGTTCCTGAATTCAGTCGCTCTGTGCTGGCCAAGTTGGTGGTGTGAAAATAGCCAAGCACCCCAGTTGTAATTGTGTTTTGATTTTCTACTACATTGCTGAATATGATGGGAGTATCAGTGCAACTACAGAACCAGCCTATGGTAAACTCCTTTTTTTTTTTCTTTTTTTTTTTCTTTTATTTATTTATTTATTTTTTTTTTACCATGCTGCATTTTACTCATTTCCATCCACTCTCTTCCCTCGTGTGAGTCATTTCCTTTGTTGTTTTAGTATTTGATAGTCATGTGTTTGAATTTGAACATTAATTTATCCTGGTATATTTCCACGAATGCTGGTTATAAAGGGGAACGTGAATACACCTAAAACATCTCCTATCAGCAGCCCTGCACATTAGCTGGTGTATTCCTGTGTTAGTGTATGTATCGGTGTGTGTGGTGCTCAATTTATGTTTACTGTTGTCATGACACTGTAGAGAGGCAAGAAGGCTCCTGAGGGACTCACTTCAGCGGAGGACATATCAAAATTCGAGCAAACCTCATCCCATCCAGTGAGTGACTCCATGTAGAGTAGATGACAAATATCTGTTCTACTGTACATACAAATTTTCAGTTCACATGTGATTTCAAGATATCCACCAGAACCACTTCTCTTTATTATACAAACACCCAGCAGTCTTTGTTGTTGTTGTTGTTTTATGAAGGTGTACCAGTTAAGTTGACCTTTTCACCACCGTAACTGCCATACTGCTATTTTAAGTAACATCTCAGGAAAATCGTCTATTCTTGTTTTCATTGCCCCACTCGAATGCTATAGCCTCCAAAAGTTAGTTCAATACTTACAAGGTTCAACTCTTATTTTGCTGGGAAAAGTTGTATGTGAAGTAGATGTTGATGTTACTATCTAAAGGAATTTAAAAGTTCTCTGACAATTCAGTTGGAAGGGTTAAAGAGGCTGGCCACATGCAACAGCTAACTTAACTGTCTTCGCTAAACCACACTTAGCAAGTTACTAAATTAGGAAGTGATACATATTTGGGCCATCTGGTTAGTTTATTACAGGTGAAGTTTTGTACTTTTGGTAACCTATTTATCATGGTGGGTTCTATCTGATACTGATAATGGTGCCTTTAGTTGCCTCCTGGGTCTGACTGTAGATTCTCCTCCCCTAGAGCTGTAGTTGTTTATCTCTCTGTCTGGGAGGAGTGTTTTATTGAAGGGGAGGGGGTTGTCATTTTCAGCCTCACTCATCACACATTCACACACATGCACACCTCTGTATAGGGTCTTCACAGTGCCAGTGTTCCTGGGATACTTTCTCTGGACCTATCTGGGGATTCAAGAAGAGTTCTCACAGGTGAGAATGGCTGTGTTTATGGGAAGACAAGTTGGGGGCGTGCATTAGGTTTTATCACCTTACTCAATTAGCCTAAGCTGGTTGAAATAACTGTGTGTGTGTGTGTGTGTGCAGTGCTAGTCCACATATTCTTTTTGCATTAGGTGGGGCTGACAAGAATGCGGTGGTCTTCCAGAAGGACACTGAACAGATTATAGCTACTCTGAAGGGTCATAGCAAGAAGGTCACTGGAGCTGTGTACCATCCCAAGGAGGTTAGTGAGTGTGCACAGTTATTGTAGCTGCTGCTACTGGGAGTGAGGATGGTAGGTGGATCTGGTCTTCACTAACTAACTGGCTACTATTTCATTTCCAGGAAATTGCTATCACTTCCTCTCCGGACACAACAGTCAGAGTTTGGGCCGCTGAAACCGGAAGTTGCCGGCAGGTTATCAAGGTAAAGCAAGTGGAGGTGGGCGGGGCAGGATGCATGCATGCTGTCACTAGTGAGCATATGTAATGGTTACTAAGGGACGAGTGCCTATCTCTAGTTATCTTATCCTTCTCCCTTTCTCTCTGTCTGTCTCCCATGTTTGTGTATCAGGCGCATGATGGTGCCGTGACTGGCATTAGTTTGCATGCAACTGGCGACTACATCTTGAGTTCGTCATCTGATCAGGTTCGTTAATGATCAATCAGTTGAGGGGTTTCCCTCACTCTAGCTCATCCTGTGTGTTTTGCTGGCACGGTTTTAGAAATGGGCATTCTCTGATATCCGAACTGGCCGTGTCATTAGTAAGGGAACAGATGCATCATCTCCCATGGGTAGGTTTGCTTGTTTACAGACAAGGCGCATGGGTCTGTGAAAATTCTATTTTTTATAACGTCTTTGCAGCTTTCACATGTGCACAATTTCATCCTGATGGTTTGATTTTTGGAACTGGAACGTCTGATAGGTAATTGACGTCCAATTCACTTAGGTGCAAAGGTCGAGAGTAATCTTGTGTGGGTGTGTGTGTTGTTTTTTTGTCTCGCAGTGTGGTAAAGATCTGGGATCTAAAGGAGCGTTCTAATGTAGCCAACTTCCCTGGTCATAGTGGTCAAATTGTGAGCATTGCATTCTCAGAAAATGGGTGAGTAATGATGTGTGCTAGCTTTGACCATTTGATAACTCTGTGTGTGTGTGTATATAGATACTATCTTGCCTCAGCTGCTGATGACTCAGTGGTGAAACTCTGGGATCTTAGAAAACTCAAGAATTTCAAAACTATAGAATTGGAATCAAATTATCAGGTGTGAAGAATTTGATGAATTAGAATGTTAATGAATACTCTCTTGTTTATGTGATAGGTCAACTCTGTGACGTTTGATCAGACTGGTACATACATGGCTGTTGCTGGTGGAGACATCCAGTGAGTTGTTGTGAATGAATGTGGTACATTCTGGTGGGGCCAGCTGGAATTTTGAAATTTGTGCAGCTGGAAAATAGTTGAGGTTGCTGTACTTTTCCCTTAGTAGTGCTGTGGTGGGTGATGTGCTCTATTTTTTTTTTTTTTTTTTTTTTTTTTTTTTTTTTTTTTTTTTTTTTTTTTTTTTTTTTTTTTTTTTGTTCCGGTTTGTTTTCCCCCTGATCTAGTTAGTTGAATGGTGGTATTTCTTGTATGTTCTGTTAGAGTTTACTTGTGCAAGCAGTGGCATCTCCTCAAGACCCTCACTGGTAAGTATTGTGTGTGTGTGTGTGTGTGATGTTACAGCCCATCTCATCATGACTTGTCTATTTTCCCATGTTGTTAGACCACACTGGGGCAGTCACTGGAGTTCGGTTTGGCAAGAATTCTTCTTTCATAGCTTCAGTAGGAATGGATCGAACCCTCAAGTATTATGGACCCCAAGAGTAAAGGAGGACCTGATTACAGACATTTTCACACAAGGATTGTCATATGAAACATATTTGAGAAAAAAAGGATGCGATGCATTCATGGATGTTATTGTTTGACTTTTAATGAATTTAGTTGTTAAATATTGTTATTTATGATGTGTTGGGATGCACTTGGTCTTCTTCCTTCATCATGGCACGTGCGTTTTCCTCCATCCTGACACGTCTGTCTGCCTTCTGCTGCTGTATACATTTCTGGATAGTTTCTCTTGTGATTTGAAGTATCTCGTACTAATAGAAGACAATAACAATAGTTTAATAATTTACATCTTGTAGAGGGGGAGGGTCAATTTTAAGTATTTGCCAGAGAGAGGTTTGTAATCGTGTGTGTGTGCACATGAATAAGTTGTGTGTGAAGGTCCTAGTTCTATCAAGCACAAAGGAACTGAAATGATAGGTTGGTTTATGTACAAGTTGGCTTCAATGGCACCGGCTAGATGCTAGTTCCTTCTCAAGAGAGGATTTGGTGGACCACATTTGAGAACTATAAGGCTTCTGAATTTTGCACATTTTACTTTTCTGATGGGGTTTTGATTTCATGCATTTTAAAAATATCCCATCTAGTTCTGCACAGTGTATACCCAATAGAACAAGTAAAGTTTTGCACCTACCTGAGTAATCCCTCTCGCACCTTTCTTTGGAGCCACAAGGTCAAGTTTTGACAGAATTTTCTTCAGCTGATCAAAGTAATGCCCCTCTATAGCTTTCCTCTCCTTCTGCCTTTGATTTCGCTTCCGTTTTTCTACTTTGACCTTTGACCTACTAATTAATAAGAACTGACTAAGCTACTAACCTAACACATTCTGTGAATTAATTGGCAAGCGAAACACTATACAAATTGAGAATCAGGGATATTTGTGTGGACGTACGTACGTCATTTTTGTACTTTGACCCTGGCATTTTTTGTGTTAGTTCAGTGGTCAACCCCGTCCCAAACTTCATCCACTGGTTTATCGATCATTACCCGTATCCTAGAAATTGATTGTTTATCGTTTCGAGTCCTTTTGTGGGTGCAGTTAAAACTTAAAATCTTACCTGAGTTTCATTTCTATTCAAGTTAGTAGTGGTGGTAAGTTAATGTGCTATTTGTCGTAGTTATAACCCCTACGCAAAAGTATTTACTCGAAAATTCATTGGCCATTAGACTAACCATGAAAGCAAGTCTTGTGTAGGTATGTTCAGTAGTGTGAAGTATTGTGCGTCAGAGCTACTACTTAACTATAATATCACAAAGAAAATGTTTGAATAACATGATTTGTTTTTGTTTTTTTGGGTTTTTTTTTATTCAAACAGTTGCTGCGGGAGTGGTTACTATGGCATTGAATCCCCTTTACAGTATCCATATAATTTAAAAACTCGACATTTTTTAGTAGCTTGAGTGTAAAATCAATCATTTAGCAATAGTGTAGTTTTAGGCTCGCTCACCATTTGTGTTCAAGCATATCACGCTATTAAGACCGAGATAATTAACACCTTCAAATAAATGCAACATTACCATAAACACGTCCAATAATTATTTTTCCATGAAAAAAGAAAAGAAGGTAAACAATCAGTGTCCAATTAACTTCATCGCGCTAGTAAAGCTCCTCATACATGGCACACCTTCTATGTTAGGGCTTGGAGTAATCACAAGGAAACATAGTATTACAACACAACCACTGAATCCTAATCCTTATCTGTCACAGCAACACAACTCTCTCTCTCTCTCTCTCTCTGAGTCCCACAGTTAATTGACCTCATAAGTGACTACTTAGAGACTCCGCCCATTCCATCAGCTTGACAGTAGCAGGGATGTCCTTTGTGGACTAGGTTGTGTGTAATTAGTTAAGTTGTTTGTGTCAAGTCCGATCATTGTGGTTCATTGTGGTTCATTGTGGTTCTCGTGGGCTTAGTGTGAGCTACAAAAATAAAATGTTGAATGAATCTGGTAAACTGTGGTCCTGGACGCCATGCAGGTTACTCAATGTTCATCAAACTTGATACTTAATCACATGCACTACTATCATGCCAAAAGCATATCTTATAGGTTTGAATTCAGACAGTGCCTCACTTCACTTCACTAGCTCACCGATGAAACAAGAATATAACACCTGTCTTAACAATGATAGAGGGGTAACATCTATATAGATATTTGACTGATAAAGGATATGCACATATCAAAGAATATGTTAGTATTAACATGACAGCTACGTATTTGTGTGTGTGCATATATGTGAGTGGGTGAGTTTTTTTTAATATGAGATTGTTAACCATTTCCATATTTTATGGTTTTAACACCAGTGTTTCCATTAAGCATTACATGTGAACCAGCCACATCTGGAATATACTACAGACACAATATATCTCTCTTGTAGCTCTTCACATATTTTTATTAATGCGTATTTAGTAAATAAAATGAAATCCTAAATATAAAAGGAAATCTTAAGTATAAAATGATTCTAGTATCTACTTGATACTCTGCTAAACGCGACATTGGGGGCTTCTAGAAAACTAGGGGTGAGAAAGTAAATGAAATTATTAAATCCTTACTGTTTATAATATAGACTATAATAAATATGTAATTATTTCATCTTATGAGTTCGTTATAAGCTCCCGTATTTTTGTTATCATCTGTTCAGTTATTTTAGTCATTTTAGAATGCTTGTAGAATTCAAGGTGGCTGTATTAGTTGGAGGATTTGTTTCAGTCATCAAGAAAATTATAGTTTCCACTTGACATGTGTAGCTCAACAAGAAACATCTTAAGAAAATTGTCATTATCATGAACACCTATAAAACCACTAATAGTAAGGCGCGTAAATTGCCCATTCAAAAATGTATGGGAAAAATCGCTGTTCAATTTGAAATCGCACAAGGAAAGTGAAATAGTGTGTAACTAAGTGAAATAGCACAGTAACTAAGTGGAAACTAAGTGAAATGCCACGGTAGCTAAGTGAAATAGTATGGGTAAATGCGCACGCGTGCAGCGTTTACCTTGGAAACATACAGTTCGAGTAGTTTCTAGCATGAGACGATGTCATTCTTTACCACAGAAGCTCTACCCGTATTAGACGGAACGATTTTCAACAGATTAGGAGGAGCCGTACGTTGAAAACGAAGTTCCAGAGGAAGCTAATCCTAAAATAAGGAGATGGTGAGTGAACGATACAGTGTAACTACGATTGCAAATGATTTAAAAAAAGCTAGTCTACTATTAGCGAGTGATAGCATGGGTAACCTATGCTATTATTCATACAAATACATTTAAAAAAAAAAAATTAAAAAAATAATAAAAAGAATTGATCCAAAATATCTCTAATTATAGCAAAATATCCTCTCTACTTTAGGAAACTGTTCTTATACCTTGTGACTATCCAGAACTGAAATAAATAAACTGCTAAAATTAGGAAGGAAAATCTTAAAACTAAAAATAAATTGATTTACTAAGATTTTTTTATTTAAAACTTTGAAAGAATGAATGTAAATGTCTAGTTTATATTATGTTTTAACCATGAAGATATAAATGAGTGTGGCTAAAAAGAAGGAGGCTTGATAAGTGACAAGTTGTCTCTACTTCATACTACTACAAGCTTGGTCTACCATTACAAGAAATATGATTGTAGAATTCCAGACTCAGCACACTAATAATTACATTCCAGAAGATAAGGACAAGGAAAGGATTACTACTCTTATACTTATTCTTCCACTTAACAATTAAATAAATAAAGTAGCCAATGAAAAGGAGTGCTCATTTTGACAAATGGGAGGCTCGTACAACCCTCTAGATCTGCATCTGCATTAATATTTTTATACACAGCCAGTAAAGAATACTGTTTGCTATATTTCCTTTATACTATGAGAGAGGGAGGGAGTAGGGGAGGAGCAGGTGATATAAAATGTAGTCATTTGAAAGCCTATCCTTACACAGAGTATGTGAGTTAGTGACCACTAGTTGGAGTGCTTGCTGCTGTTTTAACTCAATCTTCTCATATAAGTCGGTTTAGTTTTGGCCAAGAAGTTAAGTATACCAATTTATACAATTAGCTACTAAACCATAACCACATTTTAAACAAGAAAGAACACCAACAACAAATACAAACACACAAACAAGTGACGACAACAACAACAACTACTACTACACATTAAACTCACTTAGTCAGTTCTCCAAACCTCTCTGGACTAGATTCACCTGACTGTGATGTACCATAACCTAGTGAATGAAATGGACTATTAAACTTTGAATTAGTAGTTTTTATTGGTGAGTGAGAGGAAGAAAGTTATATACCATCCTCATTTCTCCTCTAGTAACACTACATTAAATAAAATTCTTTGCCATAAAACAACCCATCATTTTTATATGTTGCATTTTCATTGAAAATGCAGCTGTCTTGACTGGTGGATATACGCATATCTATTGTGTACCTACCGTCGTCCCCTATGTGGTATTCATCAGACGAAGAAGAAGACTGGTTG
>WLWD01002831.1_pt1 | contig 29383 bp, 22 predicted proteins | sample 6712731 | NCBI WGS metagenome assembly WLWD01 (sample SAMN12718690, study PRJNA576275) | sponge metagenome | isolation source: marine sponge | host: Mycale hentscheli | place: New Zealand: South Island, Marlborough, Capsize Point | collected 2014-11-01
TATTATAATAAATACGAGAAAAAATCTGAAACTTACTGTGAATGCAGAGACAGAACAAAAGAATCAAAGCAATTGTTAACACAGCAATAATAGTAACGCTTACAATTACAGCAACAATAATGGTAGTAGTATTAGAAGGTGTGGTAGTATATGTTGTATTGCCTTGAGTGGATGAGATAGAGTCTGTAGAATATAAGAATAATTAGTTGGTGATACAGAGTATCTCTAGTACTAACCTGTTGAATGTAAACACAATTCCACTGAACTGAACTTCAGTTGTTGTCTCACTGTATTACTATTACTATTATTAACTGTTATAGAATTGTATAAACTGATGTTAATAGACAACAATGAAAAGTCGCTAGGAAAAATGGCCTCTTTAATATCTGGGATGCTATCATCTCCAGTGATAATGTAATCACATCCTATATCTTCACATCCAGGGACATAGTCACATGACACTTTGAACCCACCTCCTTCTAGTGAGCAGATTCTTACTCCTTGAATACAGCTTGTGGCTAGTAAGAAATAGTTAATAAATTTTTATGACTAGCTAATAAGAAGTTAGAAAAGTGATTGTTAGTAGTTCATACTAATAAATTAACACAAACTTACACTGAAACTAAAACTTACAAAATGATATTTCTTCTGATCTTCCTTCTCCATTCAGATTAAGTGATGTTATTGTAAACACATAAGAAATAGTTTCTAACAGATTCCCAATTTGTAGCATTGTTATCTGATCAGCTAGAACTGGAAGAGAGGATCGAGTATCATTGGTTAACACAGACCTCACAACTAGTTCATATCTCTGTTCACTGATGTGACATTCCTCAGGTATCTGAAAAAATGTTTTGATAAAAGTACATTCAAATTAGTATGTATGTACTTACCATTATCATGACTGTTAAAGCAAAGTTTCCATTATGTTTAGACAATGAATATTGAATCCCATCAAGTGTCGGTATATAAGGTAGACTTCCTACAGTACAAGAGTCTTCTCCTTGACCTACTGTGTTTCTACCTGCTATACACAATCTGTATGGGTCACATGACCTGTTGCCTAGCAAAGTGAAGGTAGCATTTTGCATGTCTATTGCATTTTTTGTTATTTTTTCCAGGACACTTGGTTGTGAAAATGTTAGACTTAAATTGAAAGTAACGGTAACAGATTGAATTATTCTATACTCCCACGAGACTTCTACTTCATTTGCTACAAGTTGTAAAGAGATATTCATAGGAGGATCTGGTACACCTGTAATATATGATTACATTAACTGAGATGGATGTTGAACAAAAGCAAAACAAAACATAAGATTGTACAACTTAAGGGAGAAAATAATTAAGTAACCTTGATGGCTTGCATTACATGTTAAATATCAAAAGTGACTTTTATGATATACTTCTCAATGAACCTGCCTTTCATTATAAACCACCTGCATTACACAATCGAATCAATAACAGTGACTAATCTTTAAAGCTATGGCAATTTGCTCAGAGTAAGCTCTGTTTTAGCATCTAGAAATAATATGTTCATCAGAAAACGGAAACAGGATGCTCGTTAATCTTGATAGTAATTGGTTAACTAAATATAATTATCAATATGTTTGTTATATTCTTCTTAGCTAACAAAATATCAGATAAACTCATAATTTGCTAGGAATGGAGCATACAATACTGCTAAGTATATAAAGCTTAGCTCCTTGCTGCCAAATGCCGAGCAGACATGAGTGTCAATGTCATCCAGAGCATTTGTCTTAGGGAAGAAGGTGAAAGTATGTAAGGGATATCATACATATGGTACTAATTCATACGTGTTATGAATCACAGGAAGGGAAACAATAATGAAGCAGTGTTTGTGTGTAATGTTAAATCAATAATTTCGAGACTACTCAGAAATTAGAAATATGGACAGAAATTTGATATTCTAAAATAAAAGGAAGAGTGAAGGGGGGAGGGGGGTGTTTTTGTTTGGGGTGTGTGTGTGGGGTGTGGGGGGGGTGGTGGGTTGGTTTTTTTTTCTTTGGTGGTTTGTTTTTTGGTTTTGTTTTTGTTTTTTTATTTTTGTCTTTTTTTTTTTTTTTTTTTTTTTTCTTTTGTTTTTGTTTTTTTGTTTTTTTGTTTTTGTTTTTTTTTTTTTTTTTTTTTTTTCTTTTTTTTTGTTTTTTTTATTTTTTCCTTTTCTTTTTTTTTTTTTTTTGCCATTTTTTTTTCTTTGTGTTTTTTCTTAGTTTTTTTTTGTGTTTTTTTTTGTTTTCTTTTTTTGTTTTTTGTTACTTGTGGCACTGTCCGAACCTTTTCCCCCCTCACTCCCTGTCTTATTCCCTCTGGTCCCCTACAAGCTGTAGGTTAAATCTTCAAGAGGGGTGTTGTTTATAATCCCTCACGTCATTCTTGTCCCCCTATAAGGCATATTTCTACTTAAGACACATGTAATTAGTACTACTATAGGAAAAATGTGTTGATGATGCTATTACAGCCCACTTAGGGGACAAACAGAAGGTGGTTGAGGACCAAGGACAAAATCAATAAATCAGGGACTAGGACAGGATTTCAAGCTGGTGTAATTGAGGACAAGCCTGCCAACATTAGTAGCTAAATTGACAGCATCACTGGGCATAACTACTCCCACCACCAAACTTTTATTGTTGTACCATTTCAAGTTGAGTTGTTAGGATCACTTTTTCAAACAATAACTTCTAGTACGAAATGGATTTCATCATTTCAAAATATAATCTTGAAGTGCTCAAAAAGTCAACTTACCATAAATCGTTACACACACCCTAGGTTCAAAAAATTGGCTTCTAGCAGAAAATTGAACACCAATACAAGAAACTGATGTAATACTGGTATTTGAAGTGTTCAGAGTCAGCATAGATAATCCAGACTGTCCAACTGCAGTCACACCTGGCAATGGAGAATTGGTGTGTGTTACACTTACTGTAGTATTAAGATCCATAAATTGTACATTCCAGCCAAGGAATGTGGTATCAGATGTTAGTGTGCAGTTTATAGTTGTTGATTGACCCACTGCTATGATAATAGGACCACTTGGTTGCACAGTAACTGCAAGTTAAATTCAAAATAATTAATAAATGATTGATAAACTATATATTTAGTATTTAATGTATTTTCAGACCCCTCCCTCAATCAAATGCTTGAAAACATAATTTTACAGTGAATTTTACTTATGAATGTTTATTATTCTTATGTCAATAGTTTACCCATCTTCAGTGGCAGAGTTTGTTTTATATAAGCAGCATGAGGACTTACTCTCTACTTTGTTCAGTGGAAGAAACTATAACTTTTAGCAAGTCTACAGATGTCTAATAAGGAACCAAGCATAGTCAATCTTAATGCATCATCCAGATGCTCAGTGTTAAGCTGAATATGCTCCAAGCACTCTACAATTACTACTGTCAGCAAATGCTTACTTAATTGTATGTCACTCCTGCCCACATTAATAGGTATATAGTAGTACAGGGGTAGCTTAGCTACCAACACTAGAGACGTACCTTGGGAGTAAACTCCGTCAAAGAAGATGTTCACGGTCACAGAAAAAAGAATCCAAAACACAGCCATATTTTTTACAACCCCCGTTTGTAGTGAGTTGTCCGTACCCAATTTAATTAGATCGTACAAAAAAAAAAGATAGCGCGGATACTCAAAAAATTGAAAAAGGTGGGGAGGGGTAGCAGAGCTTTGAATGATTGGTAAGGGGTTTTTAACTTCCGCGATCTATAATGTCCAGACCTCTATCAAGTTTCTTTTTAGGAAGAAGCTCATCTTTCCAGGATTGCCAAAATATGTTCAGGTTACAAAATCCATAAACTGTCTTGATAGTTAGAATTAACAAACAACAATTACAAGGCTGTAAAGTTTAACTAGTTATCAACACATTTTACACTTTTGTTATGGTTGTAAAAGGACACTTTTCAGGCAGTACTATAACTACTATTAAAGCATGGATGATTTGACAGTGTAGATGTACTAACTTTTTGCAGATTGGGATGGAGTAGCACAAGATATTTCTATACTCATTTAGCAGTACCCCTCAGTTAACGTTAATTATTCTCACTTCTCTTGACCGTCGTGGTCCGTCCGTTGTCGGCATCCGAGCCAATGACGATGCTTTACCAGCCCGACACAACTCGATGAATACACACATCATCGTCTGAACAATGCTTCCATAACCTAGTACGGCTGAGCTGGTGTTACAGGGAATTCTGCATCCCAGAAATGACAGATTCCCCCGAGTAAAATATCCTAGGATATTTTGTACCCTCATGGGAAATATTGCCCCGCCTCCCTGGAGTAGCCACCAGTGAAAGAACAGCATTATGTAGTAACTGAAAGGTTGATATTTATGCTGGAACATGATTATCCAGTATTTTAACTGTTTATGGCAACTTTTAGACTTGTATAGACAGGCAGATTTTTTGAAAGGTCATTTAGCTACCATTATTATGTTTTGAGTAGCAAGGTATAAAAATAATAGCATGAAACACCTTATTATTCCATTTACATGCAAGTGTAAGGCTGGCAGTGACAAATTATAAATACCAATTGATATGTAGCAACACACCAGAAGATGAATTGGTCTCTATGAGACAATTACTACTCCATAATCTATGTAATACCTATATAGTATTCATTATAGTACAGCAGATATATTTCTGGTTACTTGTAGCTAGCTACAGAAGCAGTATACTCTTTTAGCTATTAAAATAACCTTAGAGGTGCAGGACTGATTGATAACATGCCTTAAAAATATCTACTATTACACAACTACTTTAGCTAATATTAAAATTATCATTGTGTAATTTTTGTGACCAAGTTTAATTATGTTTTGTATTGAACCTGAATTGAAATGTATTAATTGAGGTTGAGAAAGAGTTGATATATTGTATACATTAGAATGAAACCAGAACTTGACTGAATTATTTTTATCAGTTGATAGCTATAACACCAATCTGTAGTTTCAAAAGTACCAAGTACATCATCTATATTTAATTAGTGATGCTTACAGCTAAAGGTAATAGCCTCTTGCTATCCATACCTTTAGATATTGATTTTAGAAATTTTTCACTTGCATTGTATTTTCTTCATCTTGTTGTCAATAATATAGCTATCCTTATAATTGTTATTAAATTCAACAGAGTTAAAACTATTACGCTGCATTTCAGTAGTGGTATTATGTATACTTTGTAATAACATTGTTCATTATATGCACACATTAAAATCACAATGAAAAATGATGGTATACACAACAAGAAGACAAAACAGAAAGTCAACTAGCTACTACAAGTTGTGAATCCAAGAGGATGGTACATATGCACAGTGAAAAGAGTTTTATATTTGCATGTAATTCCAACACTTTTGTAGTGAAACCATAAATTATATATAACCTGCAAGTGGGGAAGTTTACAAAGTAGCTAGGTCAAAGATTATTGACTTGTATAAGAAAATTGTTACCATCTTAGTTATCTTTGTACATTAAAGTTCCATCCTGAAGTTCAACTTCTCTGATCTTCTGACTATTGCTTTATGGGCTTTGTCTTAATCTTAAAAGTATGCTCCATCGTGAGATATTTTATAAATTCTCATATTATTTGCTCATTTTCAGAGTCTTCCTCCACGCCAACTTCTCAATAAACACTACTGAGTTGCAAACACGTGGAGTCAAGAACGGATGCAAAATTTCCAGAGGGATGCAAAATATTCTGGAGGGATGCATGATTTCCTTAGGAATTTTGGCACGGGGATACATAATACACTAGGGCATACATAATACAATAGTGCATTTTACGCTTAGGCCGCAAAAAACGGTAGGTTACTATACGCGATGAAGCAAAAATCAATCTTGCTGTCTGTATAGGAGTCTGTAGATCAGGTAGAGGATGTCCCTGGATGAGTACCTGTGGGACTGTTAATGGAGACTATTATTGGAGATGATGCTTGACTATTTGGCCTGTTTTATGGTGAATATCTTTCTGGGTTTCACTCAAGCTACATTGAAGTATTTCCATGACAAGCTTATTCACTATTAACTACTACCTGTATTAACATACACTATGACTGATATATAAGCTCTAAAACTGTGTAGTATTTACAAACCTAATATAATCTCCTCTTTTAGGCTTACAGCTACTAATGTATGACTGACTGAAGGGTAAAAAAGGAGGATAAGTTGAATTTGTGTTTTTATTAATAGTTCAATAAGTCAAATTACCTCTTATTAAATCATGAAACAAATGAATATATTAAAAAAAAGATGAACTTGTGGAGATTTCAGGCTAAAAAATAAAGGGAATATGGTGTGCAGGTTATCTTGGTTGGCAATCATCAGTTATGTTATTTTTGTCAGACTAGCTAGTCCACGACACCAGATTCTCCTTTTCTTTTTCCGTAGAGAACTATAAAGGCTATTACATGATTTTGAATGCATGATACTTTTGTTGCAATAGAGCTGATTAATTAACTATGTGCTGGTGACGTTTATTAAAACTCAAATGACGACATAAAGACTGTAAATTTAATCAAAAAAATATAGAAGACATAAAAATATTAGGTTCTAATCTAAGCTTGTGCTGATTGATAATAATCACATTATGTAATTCCAGCATCAAGTTATAATTTTCATTAATTTTTTCTAGTTTTAATGTTTGTGTTTTTTTATTTTTTTTTAGCGATATAATATTAAAATAAGAAAGATTGGTAAGGTAGTTTAAAAGTTGAGCACTCTTGTTTGGCAGCACTCTCAAAAATTAATGGTTGCAGTCTTTGAGGTATAGTACTCACAGAATAGCAGGAAATAGCCACAGTTATAATTAGTAGGACATCAGAGAAAACAGAAACATAACGAAGCTAAGCATTAGAACTGTCTAAACTGCTGAAGGAAAATTTATTACAAATTATAATCAAACGAGTATACAATAGTATGTTCTTATGCAGTTATTTGATAATGGGGTTTCAAATTGTGTGCCCACTTTTACACAAGGCATAAGTTATGGAGGTTTATAAGAGGACAATTTTTATTCACACAGAGAAAATTAATGAAAAAAATAATATTATGCTTGCCAATATCCAACTTAAACACATCTCTAACATCAATATATATAAATGTTTAAATCTTCAGTCTTTGCTTGGTCAATCTGAGAAAGTGTTTATGGTTCTTGAAAGCATTTGGGCAAAGCAGATGGATATAAATGGATTGCTTTGTTTATTTGAAATGAATGGAGCAGCATGGATGATGAAAGTTGCTTACAAGTGTGGGATTGGAGGGGGGTGGGGGCATAATCTACTAACACCAATTTACTGTCATGAAAAACCATTTTCCAATTATATATTTCATGTAAATAACATTTACATTAACTCAGCTAAATTAAAGTGTAATGCTATAGTGATAATTTTATGGGATTTAGCTAGTTCAATTAAGTTATTTCAAACATTTCCATTTTTTTCATTTATTTCAAAGAATTCCTGCAATGTCAGTTTGTTCAATGTTATAAGTTTTGTCTTTGAGGATATGCATCAATACGAAATTCTTAACTTTCATCAGGACCATCAAATATTCTTCTTGATATCTCATGACAGTTGTAAATACAAACTAAGTTCTATATTTGGTATTAACAGTAACAAACACCTAGCTATTTATTGTTTTGGAAATTGATTTGAATTCATGAGTCAATCAGTCAAGAAATTAATGCTTAATGGTGGTACTTTTACAAGGTGTAATAATCTGCACGCTGTGAACCCCCTCCCCCCCCCCAATCTTTTGCTGCATGTAGCTAAGGATTTGCAATGATAAAAGTAAATATATTTGATCTGAGTAGTTGACATTATATATACACACAATTATGATATTAGAACACATAGCTATTAAAGTTAACAATAAGACTCACATAGCTATTTGTATCTGTACTTTTTAATTCTTCACTGATTACTGAATTTTAGTCAGCAATACAAAATTACAATCATTTTATGTTACAACTATCGTGCAACCAAGAAGTCCTACTATCATAGCAGTTGGTGAATTAGTAACTATAAAATACACACTAGGAGATGAAATCACACTAATTGGCTGGAATGTAGAACTTATGGATTTTAATACTACAATAAATGTAAAACCCAACAATATGAGCTAGTTGTGAGGTCTGTCTTAACTAATGATACTCGATCATCTCTTCCAGTTCTAGCTGATCAGACAACTTGTTACAGATTAGGAATTTGTTTCCAAACTATTCTTAAGTGTTTACAATAACATCACTTAATCTGATTGCAGAATGAAGATCTAAAGAAGTAGCATTTTGTAGGAGTGTACGTTTGTGTTGGTTTATTGGTATGAAATGTAGTTATTTCATTCAACTTATAATTTGTAACCTCTTTTCTTGTCAGCCACAAGCTGTATTGTATTCAGGGAATAAGAATATTATGTTTAGAGGGAAGTGGGCTCAGACAATCATGTGACTATGTCCCAGGATGTGAATATATAGGATGTAACCACATCATCACTGTAGATAGTAACATCAAAAGTATTAAAGGGGCCATTTTCCTAAGGAATTTACCTTGCTGTCTATAATAATGGTAGTAGTGTTAGAAGGTGTGACAGTATATGTTGTATTGCCTTGAGTGGATGAGGTACAGTCTGTAGAATATAAGAATAATTAGTTGGTGATGCAGAGCATCTCTAGTACTAACCTGTTGAATGTAAACACAATTCCACCGAATTGAAGTTCAGTTGTTGCCTCACTGCATTACTATAATTATTATTAACTGTTATAGAATTGTATAAACTGATGTTAACAGACAATAATAAGAACCCATTAGGAGAAATAGTCCCATCGATATCTGTGATGTTATTGTCTCCACTGATAATGTAATTGCATCCTATATCTTCACATCCAGGGACATAGTCACATGACACTCTGAACCCACTTCCCTCTAGTGAGCAAATTCTTACTCCATGTGTACAGCTTGTAGCTAATAAGAAATATGTTATAAATTTTTATGACTAGCTAATAAGAAGTTAGAAAAGTAATTTAGTTTGTACCAATAAATTAACACAAAGTTACACTGCAACCAAAACTTACTAAATGATATATCTTCTGATCTTCCTTCTCCAATCAGATTAAGTGATGTTATTGTAAACACATAAGAATTACTTTCTAACAAATTCCCAATGTGTAACATAGTCATCAGATCAGCTAGAACTGGAAGAGAGGATCGAGTATCATTAGTTAGCACAGACCTCACAACTAGCTCATATCTCTGTTCACTGTTGTGACACTCTTTAGGCATCTAAAAAATGTTTTGTAAAAGTAAATTTTTTTTAGTATGTATGCACTTACCATTATCATGACTGTTAAAGCAAAGTTTCCATTATGTTTAGACAATGAATATTGAATCCTGTCAAGTGTCGGTATATAAGGTAGACTTCCTACAGTACAAGAGTCGTCTCCTTGACCTACTATGTTTCTACCTGCTATACACAATCTGTGTGGGTCACATGACCTGTTGCCTAGCAAAGTGAAGGTAATATTTTGCATATCTGTAACGTTTTTTGTCATTTCTTCCAGGACACTTGGTTGTGAAAATGTTAGACTTAAATTGAAAGTAACTGTAACAGATTGAATTATTCTGAACTCCCACGAGACTTCTACTTCATTTGCTACAAGTTGTAAAGAGAGATTCATAGGAGCATCTGGTACACCTGTAATATATGATTACATTTACTGAGTTAATGCAAGTTATGCAAAAGCAAAACAAATCATAAGATTGTACAAATTAAGGGAGAAAATAATTATGTAACCTTGATGACATGTATTACATGATGAACGGCAAAAGAGAGTTTTATGTGATATACTTCTCGATGAACAAGCCTTCCTTATAATATAACCACCTGCGTTGTACACTCATAACATTAACAGTAACAGCTCTTTAAGGCTATTGCAATTTGCTCAGAATAAGCTCTATCTTTAACTGGTAGAAACAATTTGGTCATCAGGAAATGGAAACAGGATGCTCTGTAATCTGGATAGTAATTGGTTAAATTATCAGTATCTTTGTTATATTTGGGGATTGTAGCTGCAGACACGAGTGTCAATGTCATCCAGAGCATTTTTCTTAGGAAAGAAGGTGAAAGAATCTGAGGGATATCATCATAATATGGTGCTAATTCAAATGTGTTATGAATCACAGGAAGGGAAGAAAACACAACGAGGCAGTGATTGTGTGCAATGTTAAAGTGATAAATTTGAGACTATTCAGAAATTGGAAATATTTAAGGAATTTGATATTCTAAAATAAAGGGGGGGGTGGGAAGACATGTTTATGAAAATGGTGTTAAGATAATATATAACAATATTTATGATGTCGATTTACCTGTTCAAAATTCCTGGAAAAATAAATAAACGGTGAAAGGGTTAAAATGGGATACTCATTAGTAGTTAACTTTAGCTTGTTAGAGTCTAAGGTTGCATTACAAAATAGTGATTTCTCTCAAAGGTGAGGAGACTACCTACTTGAGTCAACTTCACCGCAGCAGCACTTCATTTAGAATGCTAAACACTGCCTAGCCTCAACTAAGTGAAGATCAATAAATTTGAAACAATCCCCACCCACTTGACTAGGGTTCAGACTGACAATAATAAAGACAGAGAGTAAGCATTAACAATATAGGGACACTTCTAGCAATCGTTTACAAACTGTGAGTTAGATCGTCCAGAGGGGAATTCTTTCGAACACCTCACATCACCCCTGTCCCCCTACAAGGCACATTTGTATAAGTAATAGCATGAATAACCACGCTAATAACACAGATTACTCGTGCTATCACTCGCTAATAGTAGGCCAGCTTCTCTTAAAATCATGTTCAGTGTAGCTATACAGTGTACCGTTCACTCACTATCTCCGTATTTCAGGATTAGCTTCTTTTGGGACTTAGCTTTCAACCGATAGCTTCTCCTGTTGAAAATGTTTTGTCTAATACCGGTAGAGCTTCTGCACTAAAGTATGACATAATCTTCAACAAGAAACTACTTGTATTGTACGTTTCCAAGGCTAGAGCTTCACGCGTGCACACTTACCCGTACTATTTCACTTAGCTACCAAGGTACTTCAATTAGTTTGCGTGCTATTTCACTTAGTTACATGCAATATCACTTTCCCCATGCAATTTCAATTGAACACAGATTTTCCCATTCATTCTTTAATGGACTATTTACGTGCTGTACTATTGCTATGTAAAATAGCCTGTAACTACTACAATAGGCACAAAGTGTTGATTCCATGGCCACTTAGGGGACAAACAGAAGATGTTCTGGGGACTAAGGACAAATCAATAAATCAGGGACTATGAGATTTATGATAGATTTTTTTTTCATACTGGAAGTTATCGTTTTGAGACACTGATCAAAACTACTCATAACATGAAATAGCATAAAATAAAAGTTTAGGGGTGAGAGTAGTTGTGCCCAGTGATGCTGTAAATTAACTCATGTTAGGAGGCTAGTCCTCAATTACCTCTTCTGGCAATCTTTAAGTACTCCAAATGTCAACTTACCATATATTGTTACACTCACTCTAGGCTTAAAGAATTCGGTAGGAAATAATCGAGCACCAAACAAGTAACTGCTGTAATACTGGTATTTGAAGTGTTTAGAGTCAGCACAGAAAATTCAGATTGTTCAACTGCAGTCACTCCTGGCAATGGAGAATTGGTGGGTGTTACACTTATTGTAGTAATAAGATTCATAAATTCTACATTCCAGCCAATGAGTGTGATACCATCTCCTAGCGTGCAGTTTATAGTTGTTGATTCATCCACTGCTATGATAATAGGACCACTGGGTTGCAGAGTAACTGTAAGTTTAATTCAAAATAGTTAATAAATGAAACTAATTCATTGATAAAAAATATATTTAGGTTCTAATATTTTTCTGAGACCATTCCCACAATCAAGTGTGTTTTAAAACATAATTCCTGAGTGAATTTCATCTGTACAATCATAAATAAGCTTGCCTGCTTTAGCATAGCAGTATATTGGTTAGTTAAATTTGAGAGGAAGTAGGTGGAGACTTAGGTGGAGTCAATGCAATTTAAAATGCTTAAGAGTGTTAGGTGTAAAGTTTATAGGATGAGTCACATCAGGACAGACTCAGCAGCAGCTGCCAGTGAAGACATGCAGTGACATACTGATTAACATCACTGTGACTGGGTTAGTAAAACAACTTAGCTTAAGACTATAGTGTATACACATTGGGTATATTTGTGTCACTCATTCACTGGAGGTTAAGTTTCCTACAGTTTCCAGAGTGGTGGAAGAAATATGAAATAATAATGGTTAAGCTCGTGGGAATAGTTCTAGGGTTTAGAGAATAATAGGAGAAACTAAGCAGCATCAAAGAATAGAATAATAGGTAAAAACATTAGTACAATTGGGCAAGGCCTACTCTCTTGTGTTAATAATTGACCCATCTTCAGTGGCAGATGGTTTTTCAGCAGCATGACTACTTGCTCTCTACTTTGTTGAGTGGAAGAATCAATAAGTTTTAGAAAATCTACAGATGTCTAATAAACAAGGTAGTCAATCTTAATGCATCATTCAGATGCACAGTATTAAGAATCTGAATATGCTCCAAGTACTCTACAATTTGCAGTTATCTAATACTTAATTGTATGTCATTCCTGCCTGCTTTAATGGCTATAGCTAATACAGTGGTCACAGCTAAGCTACCAACACTAGAGAGTACCTTGAGACGTACCTTGAGAGGACACTTGGTCAAAGATGTTCATAGTGACAGAAAAAAGGATCCAAAACGTAGCCATATTTAACTCTGTACAACCCTCAAGTCCACGTTTGAGGTTAGTCATTCTGCGTACTCAATTTAATTAGATTGCACAAAAAAATATCACGGGATACCCAGAAATTAAAAAAAGGGAGCGGGGCAAAGCTTTGAATTATTGGTAAAGGGTTTTCGACGTCCGCGATCTATAATGTCCGGACTCAAAAATGTTGTATTCAATATTGTTTCTGGGGCCCAAATATTGTTAAAAAACATGGATAATTAGACAGTGGCGCTAGACGTACTAACTTTTATAACAGTAGCAACACAAACATTAAGTAAAACTCATTCTAAAAATGTGGTTCATTGATCCCTTTGTGATATTTATTTATTTATTATCTCTCTGAATGTTTTACCACACTTGTGAAGCAGTAGCCTCAATTTTGGTAAAGTCATTTAATAAATAACACCCTTTGAACACAAAATTATTACTTTTCCTTTCGTCCTCATTTAATTAATACACACTGCCTCAAAAGTGTCCATTGACAACCAAACAAAATCGTAAATTAGTGTATAATGTGCTGATAAGCTACTAGTTTGTTAAACTCTACAGCCTTGTAATTTTTTGTTAACTCTAATTACCAAGACAGTTATTTTGGACTCTTTTCACCCGGTGATATCCTTTGAACTGAGAACAATTTGGGACCAGCGCTTTCTTTTGATAATTTAGGATTCAATTTTATCTTACAAAGTTCATGTGGTTCACAAAAGATTATAGTTGGTAAAGGTATACTAAATTATAGTCGGATGAAGACACAGGGATCAGCACAACCAGGCCTATGACTTTTCTGATCATATAAAAGATAATTTTTCGAATTTTTGTCATAATCCCCTAAATCGAAGCTTTTCTGCTTTCCCACCCAATTTCTTCCGATTGCAAATCAGAAATTAGTGCATATGCAACACAACCAAATACTTTGAGATGGTTTAAACACTAGGCTTGCAACCACATTACCTTTCGTATGGGGTCATTTCTTTGATAACCGCTGGTGGCTGAACAGTCTCCCCACATGGAGTTAGATATGGAGTAGAGAAATCGTGAAGTAGAGAGAGAATGATTGGGGTTTTGGGTAGGTGTGAAAAATTCACATCTAGGTGTTAATTGAGTACAGGAAAATAGCATCTCAATCTTACTTGACCATAGCTAAGGTCTTCCCATGCACTCACAACCAATCCCACTTTTCACCTGCATATGACATTAAATAAAGTTCAGTGTTGATTTGTTTAGAGATATTCTAACATTGTTAGTTTTACTTTAATGAACTACTTCACAAGTGTGATAAAAACATTCAGAGAAAAAAAAATCACACAGATTGAAGGTTTAGTTTAGTTGTTGTCTTTTATTTATTTTTTCGAACACTCCCTGAAGATTTAGTTAGCTCTTAGTATTTCTATCATGTAATAGTTGCAATTGACTTTATTTTTGTTAACTTGTGTTGCTTCTCAAATTCATCCGTAAAGACAATTCTTATAATCTATACTCCCAACTCCCAATGCTTTTGCTATCCTTACAACGCCAAGGTACACATTTTCCAGCTCATCAAATTCTTTGAAACACAATTTATTTTTTTATTACAAGTCGTGCGGCTAGAAGCCCTAGAATCAACGAATAAACTTTCATCACCAGATGTTGGAATTGCAAAAGTACTTTCACCATTGATATTATTTCAATCTTCTTGAACACAGCAGCAGCATGTGGGGACTTCTTTCTATAACTATACATTAAGATGTGATTAACTTCGTTACATTGCCAACAAGTTGAGGTAGAGGGGGGGGGGGGGGGGCCTATTTGTTGCTGACTCAGCAGAACTATGTCTTGTGGGCTGATCATATCAGATAATTGCTCTTTTGATGTGAATTTCTGCTCATGATGGACTTGTGTCGCTCTTGAACATAATCCTAGTTAAACCATTTCTTGCTTCCAGTGCTGTACCGACCATAGCAATGGCAAGTGTGGGTGCAATGGAAGGTGTGGTACTTGAATAAATCACGGTTAATGCTATATTATAATTAAATTTTGCTTAAGAAATAATAATTAATGAAGGAGTGAATCATTTCTGAGACTAATTAGGTATTATTATAGCTTTAAAAGTGATAGCCTTCCATTCAAGCATCCAATAATTTCTCAGAATAAAAAAAACTACCACATACAGCAAGAAATTATGGACTCTGGTGACAATGAAGTGAAGAAAACCAGGGTTAGAAAGCGCAGCTTTATCATCGCGTTTACTAAAAAAAATCAACCCCAGAAAAAAGCACAATTGAGTATAATTTTTAAATCTGAGTAGGTTCATGATGATTTTCAGTATACACCAAATCAGAGTAGACACACATAGAAACAGATAGACATGCACAACCTTATGACGCATGCACGTTTTGAAATCACAACTGCCTGGGGTGTGGCTTTCGTTGCGGAGCGTGCTTACAAACTGGAAAATTCTCGCAGGGCTGACCAGACGGCTACATCTAGCTCTAGTGTGGAAACTCAATCTTGCTGTCGGTATAGTAGTCTCTAGCTTAGGTAGAGTAGTGGGTCTCACTGGATGAATACCTGTGGGACTGTTAACGAGACTGTATTGAAGATGATGCTTGGCTATTTGGCCTGTTTTATGGTGAATATCTCTCTGGGTTTCACCCAAGGTACGTTATAGTATTTCCATGACAAGCTCATTCACTATTAACTACTTGTATGAACATACACTATGACTGATAAACAGGTTCTAACTGTGTATATTTTACAAACCTAGTCTATAATCTCTTCTGTTAGGCTAACAGCTACTAATGTGTGACTGACTGAAGGAAAAAAAAGAGGATTAGTTGAGTTATTGTATTTATTAAAGTTCAATAAGTCTTCAACAAGTCAAATCACCTCTTGTAAAATCATGAAACAAATGAATACATTTAAAAAAAGCTGTACTTATGGATTTTTTAGGCATTAAAGAAATGAATGGGGAGATATCTTAATTTTTATGGACCTCTAATAATATATAAAAATATAAACGCGGGTTGTCAAGCGCCCCATGCTAGTTAAGCGCTGCTTTATGTTAAGTTCCTGTTTTTTTCGGGGTTTAAGCACTTTTTTTTATTAAGCGTTCTATGCATTCAGTCTATAATATATAATTATATTTAATATATATATTTATCTGGAGTTTACGTAGCTACCAAACAAAATAATGTGTGTGAGCAGGTCACAAAAATTAAGTAACGTATAACTTGAATAACACAGGGATATCTTAATTTCTTTATGTAATGTAATATGGCAAAAAAAATTTCTACTCACTTTACTCAATCAACACGTAACTATACCCATCTGAACAGTGGAACGGATGTTTAGGTGAGTAGGAGTGTTTTTGTAAACATAGAGAGCAACTCCAGGCTTTTTTTTTTTGTAATGTATTATTCAATTCATAACATAATAATGATAAAGTGTTCAGTCGTTCACATGCAGATTGAGATACAGTAGCATAAAGTATTGCAATCCTCTTTAATTTTCTTTTAATTTTTTTAGCAGTACACCTCAGTTCAGTTATTCCTCACTTCTCGTGACCCTGACCCAAATATGCCCGTCGTCGTCGTGGTCCGTCGGTGCAGTCAGTGAAAATGCTTTACCAATCCGACACAACTTTATGAATTATACACACATCGTTGTCTGGATAACCGTGCTTGTAATATTCCTATCACCACTTTTCTCACTTACTTATCTTGACCCTTGTATTGAATATTCATGACTGTACACTCCATTGCCAGCGGCATTGTACCTATGACCTTTTACCAATACGGTCTGACAAAGCTTTGTCAACATGGCTAAGCGTATGAATTATTAATAAATACACGACTATCGTTGACGTTGTAAATTTAATAAGAAACCAAAAGTAAAGGGGGATACGTAACTGAAAACAGTTCACTCTCTGTTCTTATTATTAATTATCAGTCAAACTCTTTATTTACTATTACAGCAGCACACAGTTGAAATAAAATTTCTTGTCTTATGATTGGAGATATGCCATAGGTAACTATCATGTAATTTGGATGAAGTCTTTCAAGTAAAATGAGCCATCCTTCCTAGCTACTGAGATATAATGGAATAGCCATGCCATTGTTTTTGGTAAAAAACAAAAACAAAAAAACAAAACAAGATATTTTGTTCGAATATCATTATACATTTTTTTATAATCTTCAATAATATCATACCAAATCAATGAACCACATTTTTAGAATGAGTTTTACTTGATGTTTGTGTTACACTGTTATAGAAGTTAGTATATCTAGCGCCACTGTCAAATTATCCATGTTTTAATATAAGTTTTAACCATATTTGGGCCCCTGAATAATGAACTTCTTCCTATTAAGAAACAATATTGAATACAATTATTTTGAGTCTGGACATTATATAGATCGCGGACGTCGAAAACCCTTTACCAATAATTCAAACCTTTGCCCCCACTCCCTTTTTTTTTATTTCTGGGTATCTCGTGATATTTTTTTGTGCAATCTTTGAGCGCACAGAATAACTAGCCTCAAACGTAGACTTGAGGGTTGTACAACAGAGTTAAAATATGGCTACGTTTTGGATCCTTTTTTCGGTCACTATGAACATCTTTGACCAAGTGTCCTCTCAAGGTACGTCTCAAGGTACTCTCTAGTGTTGGTAGCTTAGGCTATTAGCTGTGACCACTGTATTATAGCCATTAACACAGGCAGGAATGACATACAGTTAAGTATTAGATAACTGCAAATTGTAGAGTACTTGGAGCATATTCAGATTCTTAATACTGTGCATCTGAATGATGCATTAAGATTGACTACCTTGTATTCTTATTAGACATCTGTAGATTTGCTAAAACTTATTGATTCTTCCACTCAACAAAGTAGAGAGCAAGTAGTCATGCTGCTGAAAAACCATCTGCCACTGAAGATGGGTCAATTATTAACACAAGAGAGTAGGCCTTGCCCAATTGTACTAATGTTTTTACCTATTATTCTATTCTTTGATGCTGCTTAGTTTCTCCTATTATTCTCTAAACCCTACCTACTATTCCCATGAGCTTAACCATTATTATTTCATATTTGTAAAGGGTTTCTTCCACCACTCTGGAAACTGTAGGAAACTTAACCTCCAGTGGATGAGTGACACTGGCAGCTGCTGAGTCTGTCCTGTGACTCCTCTGAACCTTACACCTAACACTCTTAAGCATTTTAAATTGCATTGACTCCACCTAAGTCTCCACCTACTTCCTCTCAAATTTAACTAACCAATATACTGCTATGCTAAAGCAGGCACGATTATTCATGATTGTACAGATGAAATTCACTCTGGAATTATGTTTTAAAGCACACTTGATTGTGGGAATGGTCTCTGAAAAAAAAAAATTTTTATCAATGAATTAGTTTCATTTATTAACTATTTCTAATATAACTTGCAGTTACTGTGCAACCAAGTGGTCCTATTATCATAGCAGTGGGTGAATCAGCAACTATAAACTGCACACTAGGAGATGGTATCACACTCATTGGCTGGAATGTAGAACTTATGAATCTTGATACTATAGTAAGTGTAAATCCCAACAATTCTCCATTGCCAGGAGTGACTGCAGTAGAACAATCTGAATTTTCTATGCTGACTCTAAACACTTCAAATACCAGTATTACATCAGCTACTTGTGTTGCTGCTAGATTATTTCCTGCCGAATTCTTTAGGCCTAGAGTGCATATAATGATATATGGTAAGTTGATATTCGGAACATATAACTCTTGTACTATAATTGTAAGCTAGCTAAGTAGCATGTCTTGATAATTCAGATACTTCTATTGAATGTCACAAGAAAATGCAAAGAAATTTATTTCTAGTACATAATGCATTCTTGGTTTAACAAGTGTAATATAATTATGCCTAGAAAGAGCAGTTCTCTCTTATTCAATTAATTACTATGAACCTGTCTGTTGCCACATAGGAAAACATTAAAGTAAGCAGGATGTAGCTCAAGGCATTATTTTTCGATATTGCCTGGGTTCACAGTTATTGTGTTGGGTTATAACATCCACCAGATTATGCAAGTGTTCATTGCACAAGAAACTCTTGCTAAGGTATTCGTAAATGAGCACTACATAATAAATATATTATTCATTGGATACCGCAGAATATCACGTGTCTGATTATGCTTTATTTATGCTTGGGCCTGCAGCACTCGTGTAAATACTAAGCCATCAAACTTGTGCTATTCTTCTGTATCAAATAAGTATAGGGTGGAGGATATATACAAGCGAGGGTCGAACGCTTGTGTTGTGCAACTGACTTGTGCCATGATTCTAGGCTATAGGAAATGGATAAAAACTAATTTTAATTGGATAGTTTACTTATTAACCTCCTAGGAGGTGGGTTTGAAATACATTCAACCCGAATTGAGCTGTCTGATTAGACAGTTTGGTTGTATCATGGTACGAATAACATATATTTATTGGTTGGGTATATTAATAGCTGTAATATAGATATTTACTTTGTAGGGATTTAGACCTGCATCTTTTTTAATTTAAATGACTCCTTTTGACGTCCTAAACTATTTACTTGAATGCCACAACAATTTCCTTCTCTCATGATGTGTTTGGTTTATTTAGTTAGAATACAGCACTCAAGACTAGACAACACTATCGTAACAGCAGAGACATAGTATATATATATGTATATGCATTTCTTTTCATAAAGGCTATTAAAACAAGACACATTCATTTATTTAGAATGGAGATAGAATGTATATACTGAAAGTATGGCTTCTGATGTGTGACATATTTTCTTAATAAGAATTTGTTCCCTGATCCTCCAAGTATTAATTCCTTATGAAAAGTAACAAATGAATTATAAGTTTTAGTGGAATTTTGGAGTAATTGAACTGTTTGATGTATAGCTGTAGAGTTTATGAGGCAAGATGTATCTAAGTGAACATTAAGTTACTCCATGTTATATGCATACATGAGTTTATCTAGCTTTTGTTGATCCGTACCTATTGCTGCAGATGAACATTGTCCGTATTTTTTTGCATTAACTCAATTGATGTAATCATAAATTACAGGTGTACCAGATCCTCCTATGAATCTCTCTTTACAACTTGTAAAAAATGTAGTAGAAGTCTCATGGGTGTATAGAATAATTCAATCTGTGGGAGTTACTTTCAATTTAAGTTTAACATTTTCACAACCAAGTATCCTGGAAAAAATGACAAAAGATGTAACAAATATGCAAAATACTACCTTCACTTTGCTAGGCAACAGGTCATGTGACCCATACATATTGTGTATAGCAGGTAGAAACACAGTAGGTCAAGGAGAAGACTCTTGTACTGTAGGAAGTCTACCTTATATACCATCACTCGATAGGATTCAATATTCATTGTCTAAACGTAATGGAAACTTTACTTTGGCAGTCATGATAATTGTAAGTACAGACATACTAATTTGAATGTATTTTTATCAAAACATTTTTTTTAGATGCCTAAAGAGTGTCACAACAGTGAACAGAGATATGCACTAGTTGTGAGGTCTGTATTAACTAATGATACTCTATCCTCTCTTCCAGTTCTAGCTGATCAGACAACTATGTTACAAACTGGGAATTTGTTAGAAAGTAATTTGTATGTGTTTACAATAACATCACTTAATCTGATTGGAGAAGGAAGATCAGAAGAAGTATCATTTTGTAAGTTTTGATACAAGTGTAGGATGTTGGTGTTTATACACAGTAGTTACTTTCTAACCTGTTTTCTTTATACCCCACTTTCTCATTAGCCACAAACTGTATTCAGGGAATAACAATCTGCTCACCAGAGGGAGGCGGGTTCAGATTGTCATGTGACTATATCAGTGGATGTGAAGATATAGGATGTAATTATATCATCACTGGAGATAACATTACAGATATTGAGGGGGCTATTCCTCCTAATGGGATCACATTGTTGTCAATTAACATCAGTTTATACAATTCTATAACAGTTAATAATAGTAATAGTAATGCAGGGAGACAACAACTGAACTTCAAGTCAGTGGAATCATGTTTACATTCAACAGGCTAGTACTAGAGATACTGTGTATCACCAACTATAATTATTCTTATATTCTACAGACTCTACTTCAACCACTCGGGGCATTATAACCTCAACTGTCACACCTTCTATTATTATTGTTGCTGTAATTGTAGGCATAGCCTTTGTTGCAGTGTTAATAATAACTTTAAATATTTTCTTCTGTCTCTGCATTCATAGTAAGTTTCAGACTCTTTGTTCATAAATATTATAATATTAATGATGTGTTTCAGAAAATAAGGTTAGAGGAGTATTGAAGACAACAAACATTGATACCTTACAAAACATACAAAATGACAAGTAAGTCATTTGTGAATTTTGTCATGAATATACTATTTTCAATTATTGATAATAGAAACAAGAAAGGTATAAATCAGGACCTAAACGTAAGTTAATGGTTTACTAATTCTTAATTATTTTTTCGACAATATTCACTAGCTCTTATATCATGCTATTTTCACTTGGGACAGTGATGACAGGAGTTTATGTAAAGTGGATCGATGAAAAAAATTTGATGAAATAATAACATTTTAATAACACATAGTTGATATGAATACTTGCTAATCAATATTTAGAATTAATATTTTTAAATCAGAGGTATATTTCCTTAGTAATAATGAGTGTTGCTAATTATTATTGTTAATTTACACATTTCAGAGCATATATAATTACCTCATTATTTTTACTACTTAACTTGCTTTATTAAACAAAATTAGACTTAAAGCTATAGCTTTAAAATTTAATGTTATAGCTCATTCTTCATTTTCATGTGGCACATATTATAATTTGTATATAAGGTATTTTTAATTGAGTTGGGAGACAATTAAAAGTTCAGATATTTAGCTTTATACGTAGCTTATTCTTAATTTTAACTGGCCTGAAAATTTTTGTTATTGTATTTTATTTCATTAAGGTATTTTTAATTCACTTCACATAAGCTACCAATCAATTGAAAATTTGTTAATGTGATATAGACTTTGGAAGCTGTTGATGCTAATCCATCATACGGAGTTATTTCACTTGGAAAGGATAATGTACAATATGATAGTAATCCATCCTATGAGGCCGTTTTAATAAAAGGCACACATTCTGTGCCTAAATTGTCATATGTTAATCAGAGTCCACCCTCTGATCCTCCTCAACAAAATATTGAACATTATGAAACAGTTCATTGAATAAAGAGTACATATTATTTTTTTCACAATACATTATTTTGATTTTGATTTTGTATATTGTTGCTAAAATTACATGTAGATTTTTTTTATAATTTTGTACAGCACTTAACCATTATGCAACTTGAATAGGACAGCATATAATGTGGTGAAGTACTTTTTCAATATTGTCTTTCTATTCAATAAAGAAAACCAATATTTGCATGATCAAAAAAAAGAAAAACTATATTTTGTCCTATAATTTCTTATATTATCATTAACAACTAAAAAATAATTTTTTTTTATACTTTTAACATTACTATGAGTAAGTTAAATAGATTGTATGTTGAGTAATGATGTTTTAACAATCAAAACAGACAAACTTTCCATGTTATGTTAGCTAGCAAATTGAAAGAGGATATGCTTCAGGAAATTTGATGAAAGTTATTGGCTACTTTGATAATTTAGAATGAATATTATAATTGAATTGTTGTTACCTAGATGAACATACATAATTAAACTTAAGCAATAAACTAACTATTAGATGCATTGAAAGAATAAACATTTGGTAAAGCATGACCAAAGAGCTGAAACGATCCATTAGCAGCAAATAGAGGCTTTTACATTAAAAAAAAAAAATTATATATGTACTATTTATTCCACCATAGATATCTTCACAATGATATGTTTAGGTACATGACCCTGAAATAACTAGAGATATTTAATGTTGTTATTTCACTGTAATGCAGCATGCCCATTACCCTTGTAATTATAGCCAAACTTGTCAAATTTCTTGATTTTTTACTGCTACTTTCTATGGTGCAGCCTACTCAACCAGGGGGGTGGGGTGGGGTAGGGTTAGAGCAGCTGCTAAAATAGTACAACCAACTTGACCCTGTTACTTACCCTTCTACTAGTACACACTACAGTAGTAAAGATGTCTAGTGTGGAATAAACCACTTCAGAGTGATATGGCAAGATATTTCACTTTCAGGCTTTACTTTCACTGGCCTCTGGCTCTTGAAAATAAATTATTAGCCCTTGGTGAAATATTTAGCCTTATCACACTCTCACTCATGTAATAAGAACTATTTATATAATTCCACCCTAGATATCTTCACAATGATAGGTACATGACCTTTGTTGAAGCCATAACTGAAATAATCTTCTTTGTTTTGTATACTTTATTTATTTCATGTTATTTCACTTACTTTATTTCCTTTCCCTATCTTTATTTCTTTTCTGCCTTCAGTTTCCTCATCGATGTATTTGTCAGAGTTCTCGTCGTCAATTATTGCTCTTCATGACTTCGAGCTATTCATCACGCATATCTCCTAACATATAAACAGTTGTCATAGTTCAAGTTTTCAGTTCTCGCTTGTTATTCTTAGTCATCTATTGTCTCACCCTTGTTTTTACAGCCAAAGAACTCATCCAAGGTAGTCAACCAGTTTTTATATCACCGATATTACTTATATCATATTTAAAATCATATTTAAACTGTCTATTTTTGGTTTCATCTTTTACTTGTAAGGACTACAGTCCTCTTTCACTTAGTGTTCTCGGTGCCTTTGGCATATGTTCTTTATAATTCATGATTAAACATTTTAGTTATTTATTCAGTAAAGAACTGACTCAGAAGGTGACACCAGTGGTTGGGAGTTACGCCCCAGTTAATGAGAGTAGCATCAGCTCGCCCAGCAACTTGGTTGGAAAAGAGTATCTTGGTTTGGGTATTAGCCATTCCGTAACCTAACAACCTTTGAAATAACTTGTGATATTTCACCTGTTATTTCACCAGTATTGGCAAGCTCATTGCCCTAGTAGTTATAGCAATTGGCCAAACTAGTCCATTTCTTGGTTATTACAGCTACCTTCCTCTGGTGTAGCCTACACTCAACTGGTTAGAGCAGCTGCTAGAATATCAGCTGAGGGTGTGGGTAGCCCCTACTACCAACTTTACACTGTGAGTTACACTTCCTCTAGTACTAACTTTAACAGTGTGGAATGTATCTAGTGTGGAATAAACCACTTATTACACTCTTCAGAGTGATATTGTAGATATTTCAATCTCAGGCTTTATTTTCACTCTACTCTAGCTCATGAAAATAAATTAGCCTGCTCTTGGAATGTTTCGCCATATCACACTCTGACTCATGTAATAAGTACTATAATTTATATATGTATATTTTAAAAAGTTGATTCTATTCCGTGAAACTACTATAATTTATGATATAGATTTTGAAAGTTACTAATACTAATCAATCTCATGAAGTAAACTTTACTTGGCCAGGAGAACATGTGATGCATAATATGAAGTAGTTGATAATATGGTCAGCAAGTGTAAGATTGTGAAATGTAGATCAAGTGATAAAAACTTACTTAACTGAGTGAGGATCACGATACTTCTCCCTGCTCTAGTATTAGCATATGATGTACACAATTGTAAACAAAATTGAGTTTTTTTCTTAATCATGCAGTTATGCAGTTGCTGCTGTGTTATCATCATGTGAATCTGAAACTAATATTGTGATGTTTGTTCGATGCCAATAGCTACATGGATAAGCACATCTGATAGACAGAATGTACATAATATGTTGTCAAAGAGTTAGAAAGTGAGTATAATTGAGTGAAGAAATGCTCCATATAATTGACTTTGAGGACTCTAAGAGATGCTATAAAAACAGCACATGACTACAGCATGCCCATTAACTTCAAACAACAATTAAACTTTCATAGTAATATAATAGACATCATTTATTTGTGCAATATATGAACGCTACCACAGGACCAAAACTTGAATTTCCTGTACTTTCAAAAGTACAAGATTTGTAACTGAAATATTGCTCTGTATTTTCACTACTATAAATATCATGTTTCCTTAAGAATGTATTACACATAAGGAAATCTGATACAGACATCTGAATTCCCTCTGAAAGACATATGACCTGTCATACAGTTTTCTGGTAGTCCAGGAAATCTGCTATACCCAGCTGAATTTCCCACTGAAAGACATGTGGCCTGTCATACGGTTTTCTGGTAGTCCAGTAAATCTGACATAGCCAGCTGAATTTCCCACTGAAAGACATGTGACCTGTCATACAGTTTTCTGGTAGTCGGTAAATCTAATCCAGCTAAATTGTCTACTGAGACATATGACCTGTAACTGAATTTCTCACTGAAGGAACCAGCTACTATCCTACTGAAGACTAAATAATTATGGATGTGAAATGGGTTTATTTGTTCTATACACTTTTTGATAAAATAATTACTTAAGTTGAAAGCATAAGAATGAATTAATCAGTAAGTATTGAAAGACTTTGTGGAGGACTGTGATTATGAAGTTGTACTGACACAGCCAGTGGACTACAAGAATCATAAAAAAATGTCATTAACATCAGCAGGAACATATACTAAAATGGAAAGTTGCTGGTAAGAATGAGGCTATATAAACCCTTTACCGAAAAGTCAGGTGTAATAAAACCCTTTACCTGAAGTTCATCGGTTTGGTATAGGGTCGACACCAGCTTTGGGCACCTATGCATATACCACCATAAGTGATATAAATTGCGAACACCCTGTAAGATGACGGTGAGGTGCTCAAATAATTCTGCGCTCATTTATATTGTTGGCGGTGAAATGTTGTCTGTCTTCTTAAACGCCGAAACTGCTGAAATTTCGGTGAGTGACAAAAAAGAAGCAAGGAAACACAATGTTTAGGTGGTAGCTAATTCTATGACACTTGAGTTATGTAGCTATTGAGAGTTGCAGCATAGTTGCTGCTGGCAACTCAAAAATGGAAAGTATATATTGAGATTTAATGGTAAGGGAGTGTGGTTAAATGGTGGAGAGCAGGGACATCATTGGAGCCGTAGTAGGAAGAGTACCTCCAGTCTTATAGTCTTATAATTAGGGTGTAGTTGAGCAATTTTTCATGTGTGCACGTGCTACTACAGTACCCTTTCGGATAACTGACTCTACTGTACCAACTGGTAGTGTAGCAATTATTGCTGAATTTTTGAAGAGCAGAGCAGATTTTAATTCCTTTTTTTTTTTCTTTTATTGCTTCATTAATATAAAGAAAAAATGTGCTCTTGGGAACAGAGTATTATACACTGGTGGATGGTGTTTCCCATGTTGTTGTAGTTTTTGTTTGTTTTCTTTTGGTTTTCACTGCTTTATCAGGTATCATTTGCTGTTGTTCTTTTGCAACTGCTTTCTGTATGTGTTGTATTCATTATAATTAAAGTGCCATAAACTAAATATTACACTTCCAATAGACCGGTTGCAGTGACGTAATTATTAATTACGTAATGACGACCTCCGCCATATTGGTGTACATGCGGGTGCTTGCGTGCAACGTTGTGAACGGTCGTATGGCTTCAAGAAAAGCTTTCTTAAGTGGCTACGCCTTCACTCTGCAGGATAAAGATAGTAAGACACGGTACCAACTTAAGTTAAAAGAGATTGGTGGGCTTGATCCATATGAGACGACCAGAAGCGAATGGCAAGATGATTTAGATTTATGGCCTAGCACTACCAGTATTCATATTGGAATGTACCTGTTACTGACACCAAGTCCATATTCTAAGCAAGATCTTTTAAATTACAAGAGTCTTGATTGCTATGTGAACTTTTTATCTGGTTGGGTTCGAGAAATTTTGGTCAGAGAAGTAACTAATGACAAGCGGGTTATCATTGCTAAGGTAAGATATATTATATACACGCTTTGATAGCTCAATTCATCTTATTGTCATAGGTTAATCATTCCCAAAGATTAAGTGAGAAGCCACTCACTCCTTGGATTATTGCTAAACCAGATGGAGAAATTATTACAGCACATTGTGACTGCATGGCGGGGTTAGGGGAAACCTGCTCCCATGTAGCATCAGTTTTATGGGCCATAGAGTCTGGCATTCGTTCAAGAGATTCCTTGACTGTTACCCAGAAAAAAGCATACTGGGTAATTCCTCATGCGATCAAGCAGGTTCCATATGCTACAGTTAATGAAATTTCATTTGTTGGAAAGAAAAAAAGTCAGAAGTTATTATTTAACACTCCAACACCATCCCCTTCAGCGAATCAATTATCGCCTTCCGCACCATCCGTAGCTAGTACCTCCACAGGTGAATGCAGTACTAAAAGACCACCACTTACACCAAGTCAAGAAGAGGTCAGTGTATTTTTTGCATCCTTAGCATCAACTTCAAAACATCCAGCAATTTTATCTTTGATAGAACCCTATAGTGATAAATACGTGCCTTCATCACTCCATGAAGCTTTGCCAATGTGCTTGTCAGAATTGAAGAAACCGGACTATTTAGAATACAGCTATTCTCAGCTACTGAAGGTTGCAAGAGAGACGCCGATTTGTTTAACAATGGATCAAGTACAAGCTGTGGAATCTAAAACCAAGCTGCAAGCAAAGACACCGCTATGGTTTCGAATGCGTACTGGCAGAGTGACAGCATCACTATTTAAAAGAGTTTCATGTACAGATCCAGCTTCTCCTTCCATTAGTCTACTCATGCTAATTTGCCATCCTGAATTAAACCGCTTTAAGACTGCCGTAACTAGTTGGGGATGCGAGCACGAGAAAGTAGCTCTTTCTGAATACTTTGAAGCACATTCTTCGAAGTGTAAACATGGAAAAGTTGAGGTAATTTATACATAATATAAAGTATCTAGCTTAGTAATTGTGTCACTGTGTTGCATCATAGGTTGATCGGTGCGGTTTATTCCTGGATTTAGACAATCCATACATTGGTGCTTCTCCTGATGGAGTGGTGACATGTACATGTTGTGGTGATGGTATTTGTGAGATAAAGGTAAATTTACAACTGTAATAAATATTGTTATTGTTTCTTGTTATGTTTGATTTATTTTTCTCAAAGTTATGCCAAATTTTGTTATTTTCTTCAGTGTCCTCATTGCCATAAAGATGAAAGCATTGTTGAAGCCACTTCTGGAGATAAATCTTTCTGTTTGGGTCTCAATAGTGAAGGAAATATTGAAATCAAGCATGACCACACTTATTACTACCAGGTAAAAACTTACTTTTGTAGATTATTCATTATTATTTATTATTACGGTTATTAATAATAGGTTCAGTGCCAGCTGTTTTGCACAAAGAGAAGCTATTGTGACTTTGTTGTATGGACCAACAGGGACATTCACATCGAGCGAATTTATCCAGACGATTTTTGGCATGAAAATTTAAAACGTGCCAAGCAATTTTTTTTGACTGCCATTATGCCAGAACTGCTTGGAAAGTTCTATTCACGTCCCACCTTGTCTGCATTTGAAGACAACCCTTGCAACACACCAGAAAAGTTGGCTACCAACGATTCAAGTGAAATCGAATTGAAAATTTCAAATGATATTTTTTGCTACTGTCGTGGTCCTGAGGAAGGTGAAATGGTTGGCTGTGATAATCCCAAGTGTTTGTATCAGTGGTTTCATTTAGAATGCATTGGATTGAAATCATTGCCACAATCCAAGTATTGGTATTGCCCTGACTGTCGAAAAATTGATGAATTCAAGTGTAAAAAACTGAAGAAAAAGTAACTAATAAGTAACTATATAATTATTCATGTTTGAATATTGTATTTGTTAATACCAAGATGTATCTTATTGAATAATCAACAATAAATTATTTATTCAAAGGGAACAACAGAGTCACATATATTAATGAGAGCACATGAAACATAAACTATTTTGTCCAGTGTAGTATAGCTGCTTGCATCACTCATTACAAAGTCAATTGGTTGGGTGGCATTCAATATTGAGTACTTCTTCCTCACATTCCCAATAACCCTTTCTACATGAATTCTAACATTAGCAATATTTCTGGTCTGCTCGACTGTAATAGAATCCAATTGTTTTTTGTTCTTTGTAAACGCAGGAATCGCTAATCGTGCCATGAACATTCCAACAGAATCTCCTATATCAAACCCACGATCAGCTAGCACTGTATCACCTGGAAGAAGTTTATTGAGCAATGATGTATGCTCAGTAATATATTTATCACTGGTTCGGCCTCCCCAACCTTCCGAGATGAAACTGACAGTTCCTTGTGGCGTGATACCAATCAAGTACTTGACAGTGTTGTGGTGCTTATATGATGAGAAAGTTTGAGCACGGGCAAGGAGATTGGTGGGGCGATCCAAAAAAATCTCGAAGCAATCAATTATTACTACGCATGATGGATAATACTTCCGAAATACCATAGGCATTGTCTTTCTCAATGATTCCCTATCTGGCCATAAGATTAAGGGCTTTAGTCGTACAAACAAGACATTCAAAGCATGTAAAAATA
>WLWD01002838.1_pt1 | contig 29374 bp, 21 predicted proteins | sample 6712731 | NCBI WGS metagenome assembly WLWD01 (sample SAMN12718690, study PRJNA576275) | sponge metagenome | isolation source: marine sponge | host: Mycale hentscheli | place: New Zealand: South Island, Marlborough, Capsize Point | collected 2014-11-01
CTTTTATCATCATAATTTCTTTTCACTTACACAATTTCTTTCTCAGCCTTGCTTTACTCAATGTATTCTCTCTCTTTCAAAGGCTTTTTTCAACAATAAAGAATTAAAAATATTTGGTCGCCACCAATGTTTGTTTGCTGGCTGGTTGTCATAGCTCGGTGGCAGAGCAATTGTGCGTTAAGCAGCGTTCCTGGGTTCGAATCCCAGTGGCGACCAAATATTTTTAATTCTGTATTGTTTAATAAAGCTGTGAAAGGAAGAGAATACATCTAATAATTTCTCTTCAATCTTTTTTTTTTCCTTGAAGTAGACATATATGTTTGATTTGGCAATATACTCACATGGTTTTGGGGATAATGGTGATATTTTCAGAGCTATAGAATGGTGTTTACAATGAAGTGAGAAACATTTTAAAAATTATTTTGTTTATACATCTACCTTTCTGTTTCAGTTAGAAGACATAACAGAACCTAACTTTAAAAACACAAAGCTGAATTTTTTAATCTCACATTCACAATCTCGGGCAGAATGAAGCTATATTTGACTTATATTGTGGCATCTTTAGTGATGGTCAACTTGATCCATCAGTCATGCTCTTCAGGACAAATAAATGGCAGTGAACTGGACAGCTATGTCTCCAATGCCTCCATCACTTCCTGTGATTCTTGTCCACCGTGGAGTGTTTGTAAAGAGAGCAAGTGTAAGTGTTTAAAATCAAATGAAGTGTACATGAAGTGTGGCAAACATAAAACACATCTGCAGTCATGTGCATGTCTCAGTTTCAATCAGCAGTTCCTTGTGGGGAAGTGTCTCTTCAGCTGTCATTCCAATATAACACTCACAGTGTTTCAAAATCGTTTCGACAGTTTTGAAAACAAAGTTTGCAAGAAATTCAACAGGACTGGAAATCTGTGTGGAGTATGCAGAGATGAACATTGCCCTTTAGCTCTCTCATATAGACTGGATTGTGTACATTGCAAAAAGAACACACAAAACTGGGTGAAAGTCGTATTCTTAGCTTTTGCTCCCATCACTGTTCTGTATGCTGTAATTAGTTTAACTAAATTAGACATCACTAAACCCCATATCTATGCCTTCATCACGTACTCCCAGATACTGACTGCTCCTGTGTTCATGCAGCGCTCTCTTGTAATGTTCTCTTCTACCTTCCACAAGAAGTTGTCAGATGTGTATTTCACTATGACATCGTCTATTTATGGTTTCTGGTCACTGGATTTCTGCCGAGAATGCTATAGCATAAACTTAAAATCTGAATACAGTACAGATTCAGATGTTGGAGTACTTGGTTGTTATATTTCCTCTTTATCTGATCTTTCTTACTTACATAATACAGAAAACTTGCCAGTATATCTTCTACAGCTGTTCAAAGACTTCAGCTTCCAGTATTTCATGCCTCAATAAGAAGAAAGAAGAACAGACGCCTTTCTGTGACTTCATTGATCAATTCACTACATTTTTTGTTTTTTCATCCACAAAAGTTTTGTCTGCTTCCATCAACCTTTTACTACCAGTGAAGATACACTCATTAAAAGGCAATCTAGTCAGCACTGCACTATACTTAGATGGCAGCAAGGAATACTTTGGTGAAGACCATTATGTACCTGGAGCAATGGCTTTATTGATAACATTTATTTTATTAGTCTTACCAACTCTGACAATTCTTGCTCACTTCTTCAAATGCAGAAGGCACGAGAATTCTCTCACTGTCGTAGCCCACCAGTTTGCAGACCGCTTCTACAAGCACTACAAAGATGGAGCTGGCGAGACCAGAGACTGTGGCTACTTTGCAACCTTCCACATAGTCTTGGTCACCTCAATGCAGCTAATTTATGGTATTGTTTCTTCACCTATGATGTTTCTATTGGGGAGCGGAGTGCTCTTCCTAGCAGCTTTCTTATTTGCTATGTGTAAGCCTTACAAAAACAACTGCCACACTAAAGTCACATTTGGTCTGTTTCTCACACTTGCACTTCAACACATCCTTTTGTTTGAGGTGGACAATGGAACTCTGACTGCTAAGCAAGTTATTGCTGTTTGGTGTTTCTTGTTTATATTTTCATGGATTCCATTAGTACACTGTTTCCTGGCACTGTTCTATTTGTACATAAATCCAATGAAATATTGGAATACTGTGTTGGGTAGTAGGAGAGATCGTCTGATGAATCCATTGTCTAATACCGATATTCAAACCTCACGAGTGACAGACATTGAGTGAACAACTTTTTATTATGTATTCATTTTCATAATTATACTGTAAGTATATGTATTACAAGTATATAGAATTATTGTAGGCCACAATTTTACATATTTTTATTCTGTACTCCAATACATTTTTTGGAATAAAACTTTGTTATGAAATGTATTTGAATTCCAACTGTTGGCTATCTTATTTTCTTCTTATTTACCTTGGAAATCTTTTCTGTGGAACAACAACTTCACCATGTGGACTAATGTTAACTGGTTTCTACAAAGCAGGGTGAAGAGGTGCAGTTTTGGTTAACACACAGCTATTCTAGAATTTCAGGGCAGTTTGGTAGGTCACAGCTAAACTAGATGTAAAGGTAGGAGGGGTACACAGGTTGATGTACTCATTTTTAAACTAGTAGCTGAAATGAACAGGGCTCTACAGTCATTTACAATCAATGCCCATTAATTTTTTATTACCCGTCAAGAAAATGTTATACTTTATTAATATCGCACTGTTTAAAAAGTGTTTATGCTCCAACAGATACAGAAAAGGTGTTTTTATCTCTCAGTAGTTATTGTTTAGTTTTATGTGAATGCTTTAGCCTAACAAAAACTTGTGAATATGAAGGATAAACTGTATAATTCTGCCAGGTGCTCAGAGGTACCAAAGTTACTAAAACAGCTATACAGAAACAATAATACAGGACTAATAAGAACATGAATCTCTGGTCAACATAATGTATGCATTGATGAAATTTTTCATTATTTTATAATAGTATAATAATACTAATACTAAATATATAATAATAATAATAATACAACAACTAATGATAATAATTAATAATAATAATGATAGGTAATAATGTTATACTCACGATAAAATTGTGTCCAATTGCAAAGATGAAAGAAAATATTTTTTACTATAGCTTTCAGTAGAAACATTAGTTAGAAATTCTAAACGGAAGTTAGTTTAGCAGGAGACAGTTTATAATAGGCAATACTGTTGCGTCTTACTAAGTTTCGCTTTTCTGTCCTGGAACTTCGATAAGTTTTGCGATTTTTTTTTGTCTGCTGAAGTTATTAGTTGAAATATTGTGTGTTAAAAGAGTGTAACATGATTGTTAGATCATTCATAATCTTGGTGTGTTCCCAGTTCTTACTGAAAGCTAATTCCTCTTCTGATTCTCTTAATGACGAGATTGATTACTCTCAAGATGGACAATATCTGCCAGATTGTGTTGCCAATGACAGCAATACATCCAGCTGGGAGTCCTGTCCTCCTTGGTCTACTTGCAAGAACAACTCCTGCTCTTGTGCTACTTTATCCTGGAATATACCTATTCATTGTGCAAGACATTTCACTGAAATAGCATCATGTATGTGCCTTACATACAACAAAGAAGACAACACCTTTGCACTTGGAGGAAGCATTTTCTGCTGTGATTTGCACAGTTCTAACTCATTTAATGATATTCAAATTCCAAATCAAATTGAAAACTTCACAGAAGAACACAGAAGAAATGGAACTGTGTGTGGGAAATGTATCAATAACTACTGGCCTTCTGTGTACTCCTATAGTTTGACATGCATCGAGTGTAAACATAGCAAATGGTTTGAATATGTGTTGGCTACATTAGGTCCTATCACAGTATTCTACGTGGTCGTAATAACTCCAAAGATCAGTATTACTTCACCATATGCATATAGCTTTGTGTTTTACACACAAGCTATATCTACACCACACATGGTGAGAATTGCTCTTTTGTATGTAGAAGATAATAAAATATTAAAAGAGTTTGTAAGAATAATTTCCTCATTTTATGGCATATGGTCTTTAGACTTCTTTCGTTCATACTACTCTGATAGTATCTGCTTGAGAATCAGTATTCTAGAAGCTTACGCTCTAGAGTTTGTTCTTGTACTTTATCCAATACTTCTTGTAATAATCTCATATTTATTAATCCAAGGATACAATAGAGGATACAAATGCTTTGTGTATGCGTGGAAGCCATTTAATTGGTTATTAGCTTGGGAAGGTAAAGGAAGAAACAGGAGGTGTCTTATAGAGGCTTACACTGTATTTCTAAATGTATCTGTGTTTAAAGTACTTTATGTAGCCATTGATTTGTTATTTCCTTCTGAAGTTACTGTGTTAAATACAGAAGGAGAGAAAACACACAAATTAGTGTTATATTGGGATGGCAATATAAAATACATGAGTATACAACACTTACCATATGTTGTATTGGCCTGTATTTTTGTGACTGTTTTCATCACTACACCTATAATTGTGTTGTTTTTCTATCAGTTTCGCATCTTTCAAGTTCTCCTAAATAAGTTACCAGTTAGAATACGAATTATAATACATCACTATGTAGAAAAGTTCCAAGGACACTATAAAGACGGAACTGGCACAAGTCGTGACTGTCGTTCTTTCTCTGTGTTCTATATTGTCTTAAGTTGCTTCTTGTTCGTCTGGTATGCTACAATTAAGAGTGACTTTTTTCTTCTTGGAAGCGGTTTTCTAATGATTGCCACATTTATGTTCTGTTCTATTCAGCCATACAAAGACCAACTTGCTAACATAATAGCATGTTTCTTCTTGTTTCTTCTTTCTCTACAATATATAACCATCCATGCCTCCATGTTTATGGTATTTGATCAACATAAGAGAACATGTCTTTATTTTTTAGCTGCATTGATGGCTCTTCTCCCAATTATTTATTTGATCATTCTTGTTTCCTACCAAATTTTAAAGAGTACAGACTATGGGAAAAAGATTGCTATATATTGTAGGAACTAGAACAGATTTAATATTTTAAGATACTGTGTGCAAAGCTTCTAGAGTTACTCAAAATAGTAGTACACTAACTATGTTTGCTGTTTTAAATACACTTTTGCTTAGTTGCTATTTAAAGATAATGTATTATTATTTACTTGTGTTTTTGTCTTGAAGTTATATTTAATTGAATCAATTATATTTGCAAAATATTTTTTTCATTTTATTACTTTGTGTAGTAATTTAAGATCACAAATTATAATTAATTTATATGTGAATCATACTACTCTTGTGTGTGTGTGTGTGTTTTGTGAGAATTGTAATGATATAGTGGATCTGCTAAACATTTTGTGTATGCATTTTATGATTAAAGTATGAAACTTTGTACATATAATACTAATTTTTATGTTGCACTCGAGATAATAATATTTAAGATTAAAATTGGACCAATTTTCTTGGTTTAACCTTTGGTGATTGGAAACCTTTAGGCAATAAATAAAATTATATATGAAATATTACATTACTAGAAAAACTGTTAATACAAATATCATTAGGAATAAAACACAATTTGAATTATCTCAATATCTTATCAGATTATGGCCAAAACAAACAAGAATATACAGCAAACATGACATGCAACTGGAAACATGTTTAATAAAAGAATCATTTATAAAAGAATCCATGAGCCTGTGTTTCTGTTGTAACAAGTCTGTAAACTTTGCCTGTAAAGTTCACATCTACAAACTTTAGTACAACTCAATGAGTAGATACATGATGAATCCCTTCAGACTGCAGTGTGAACTGATTTAGTTGAAGTTTTAATTAACACAGGGGCTGATCCAGAGGGTGAATGGAGTGACATGTCAACCCTCTTCTAAATTTTAATGATATTCAATTCATTGAAATGAAGGCCTTTTTCATTGGGCTTGAGATTGAAAGCATTCTTATTAGTCTGTTAGATACACCTATTTTTTTTAACTGTAGAGTCAAGTCTAATACACAAGCGCCCACTGCACTTGAAGCAAAATTTCCCCCAATCTAGTCTGAGATGACTTCCTGTAGCATAGGCTACTTCTAGATACATTGGGGTAGTTGTGTCACAAGCAGAAGAAAATTCACAAACACTTTCTTGTGAACATGGAGATCAAACTCAGCTGTTTATTAGTAATGAATTGTCAGGGAACTCAATAGTGATACTCAAAGACACCTGTATTTATGAATTGTCAGGGAACTCAATACTGATACTCAGAGACACCTGTATTTATGAATTATTAGGGAACTCAATACTGATACTCAAAGACACCTGTATTTATGAATTGTCAGGGAACTCAATACTGATACTCAGACTCCTGTATTTACTGTAGAGTTGTGCAAATGTGCATGTGTGTGTGTGTATTTGTGAGTGTGCATAATTTTGAGTACACTTTGGCATTGTCTGGTACATTGTTATAAGATAGAAGCACTACTTAAGTTATGTATAAAAACATGAACTTTTTACATGGCTTTCTCCAAGTTCATAATAAATATGCCACGATATATATCAATAGAACATGAATTAAGTTGACACATATTGAAAACTTTTGGGAGCATAAATAGTGATCTACCTTGCACAAAGAGTTCCATGTTTTAGTTCAACTTGGCTTTATTATGCAATTTCTGTGACACTTTAACATCAGCCAGGTCACATTTGCCTTCTCAAATGATTTATAAAATAGTGAAAGTAAACATAATATAAGTAAATGTTTCTTATCCAGTTTTCATTGAAAGGTAAACTTGCTCAAACTTGTTACATTATTAGCTAATATATTACGTCTTCAGTTGGAAGCTAGAGTCTAATAGAATATTTTGAAGTGAACATGTATTACTAGAATTATCGCTACTAAATACTTGGGACAAATAGAAATAGTGTAACTTCATCATGGTCTGCAGGTCATTGCTAGTCTTGGGATGTATGGTTCAGTTTATTTCAAGAGTGCATTCTGAATCTCTTTATGATGAGATGGATTTCTTTGAAAATGGACAACATCTGCCATATTGTGTTGCCAATGACAGCAATACATCCAGTTGGGGGTCCTGTCCTCCTTGGTCTACTTGCAAGAACAACTCCTGCTCTTGTGCTACTTTACCCTGGAATATACATATTCGTTGTGCAAGAAGTTACACTGAATTTTCCTCATGTAGATGCCTAACCTATGATAAAAACAACAACTCCTTTGTGTTTGGATGGAGTATTTTCTGTTGTCATTTTCATGGCACTGGACCATTCAATTATATTCAAATTCCTAATCAAATTGAAAACTTCACAACTACCATGTGCAGCAACCACAGAAGAAATGGAACTCTGTGTGGGAAATGTATCAATAACTACTGGCCTTCTGTGTACTCCTTTAATTTGACATGCATCGAGTGTAAACATAGCAAATGGTTTGAGTATGTGTTGGCTACATTAGGTCCTATCACAGTATTCTACATGGTTGTAATAACTCTGAAGATCAGTATTACTTCACCGTATATATATAGCTTTGTGTTATATGCACAAGCTATATCTACACCTCACATGGTGAGAATTGCTCTTTTGTATGTAGAAGATAAGAAATTATTGAAAGAGTTTGTGAGAGTAATTTCCTCATTTTATGGCATATGGTCTTTAGACTTCTTTCGTTCATACTACTCTGATAGTATCTGCTTGAGAATCAGTATTCTTGAAGCTTACGCTCTAGAACTTGTTCTTGTACTTTATCCAATACTTCTTGTAATAATCTCATATTTATTAATCCAAGGACACAATAGAGGATACAAATGCATTGTGTATGCATGGAAGCCATTTAATTGGTTATTAGCTTTAGAAGGTAAAGAGCAGAATAGAAGGTCCCTCATTGATGCACATACAGTCTTTGTACATGTATCCTTGTTTAAAGTACTCTATGTATCCATCAATTTGTTAATTCCAATTCAGGTCACTTTATTAAATTCTGAAGGAAAGAAATCTAACAAGTTTGTATTGTTTTGGGATGGCACTATACAATACATGAGTATACAACACTTACCATACGCTATATTGGCCTGTATTTTTGTGACTGTTTTCATCACTACACCTATCATTGTGTTGTTTTTCTATCAGTTTCGCATCTTTCAAGTTCTCCTAAATAAGCTACCAGTTAGAATCCGAATAATACTACATCACTATGTAGAGAAGTTCCAAGGACACTATAAAGATGGAACTGGCACAAGTCGTGACTGTCGTTCTTTCTCTGTGTTCTATATTGTTTTAAGTTGCTTCTTGTTCGTCTGGTATGCTACAAATTATAGTGAGTCCTTTCTTTTTGGAAGCTGTTTTCTAATGATTGCCACATTTATGTTCTATTCTATTCAGCCTTACAAAGACCAACTTGCTAACGTAGTAGCATGTTTTTTCTTGTTTCTACTGTCTCTACAATACCTAACCATCCACGCCTCTAAGTTTATGGTATTTGATAAACATAATGGAGAATTTCTGCAGCTATTAGCTGCATTGATGACTCTTCTGCCAATTATTTACTTAATTATTCTAGTTTTTCACTATAATTTAAAACGTTCAGACAATTGGGAAAGGATCACCAAATGTTGCTAACTTAGATGTCATATGCAGCAAGCTACAAAAAATTCAACATCCTAATATATTTTGTTCAGCAACTTTTAGTTACCAGTCAATGTGTATCAGTCACTGTGTGCACCACTTTAAACATGTTCATTTATGAATTAATAAATCATACAAGCATATAGCACTGTAATAATGATGTAAATCAATTCAATGTCTATAATGGATCAGTTGATTAAATACACACTAGCAATAATCCACTTTCAAATTCATAAAAAAAATCATTAAATGACTATGCACTTTGAAAGACTCAAAGGTAATGTGAATAGCAACATGGGTAAAGCATTGTGATGTGTATTACAACAAAATTTACTAATATGTGCCACAAATTAAATTATATGTACTATTATTACAATAATTTTCAACTTAAATTGAACTTCAGGCTTATTAGAAAGTATAGTTATCTTATATGAATCTAACAACAAAATCTTGAGTAATGCGCATGTTTCTATCAATTGATATTTCTCTGACAGTGATATCATAATGTAGTTCATGTTGGGGTTGTTTTATTATCATAACATAGTGCACATTCTCATTCAATTTATCATTTGATTAGAGCTTTTTTAGTACTTATGTGGGTCTCCTCTGCTATTCAGGTACTCTCATTCGCTACCAGTTTGCCCAACCTGACTAATAACCAGAGAAATTTAGGTTTTTGTCTTATCCAAGTAAGCAAGGTTAATGAGAAAATATTACTGAATGACTGAGTTAGGCACAAGAGTAAATATATCCAGGGCTCAGTCCATAGAAAAAAGTGATATAAAAATAACAGAGACATGTAACTAATACACGACACAAACGAACACACAACAGACACTAGTTGCTAAGAGCACCCATTACAAAACATGCAACAGCCACAGTGACTTCATCAAGTTATGTCAAACAACTAAGTTTATTAGGGCACAATTAACAATTAATATTACTTTATTTTTGTGAATTTGAAGGCCATTTGTAATCTTTCTGATGCCACTCATATAATATATGCTGATTTCTTCAAAACAGTTAATCCTCAGGCATCTGTCTCGTTACTCACCAATACCAATACTTACCTCTACACGTACTCCAATGTGGTTTTCAGTTCTTCTCTGGGACTAGGCACAGTATTAGCTGTGTAGTTCAGTAGAGGTGTGGGAAGGAAACTCCACCCTCTCACAGCTCGTGATATTGCTTGAGCTTTGAGGAGCAGGGGAAAACCCCAAATGTAGAACCCACCCCGATCACATCTGAAGGTGAACCCAGGTGACAGAGATCACTAGCATCATATTTGGCTCTGCCCAGCATTAACCATGCATAACTTCTGTTAACCGTACTTAAGTCCATGGGCATTCGTCCTGTTAAATACCAATAGTCACCTCTATAGTTTAATGTGGTTTCTTATCTTTCATCATTTCCTCTGCAGGAGACTGGCTACAGCATTGGCAGTGTAGTTTGGTGGAGGTGTGGTCTGAAAACATTATCCCCTCACAGATAGTGATGCTGCTTGGGCTTATAGAGCAAAGAAAAACCACAAATGTGGGACCCAACAAAGAACTACCCCCCAAACAAAGAACTACCCCCCCCAAACTGCCAGGCTTTCTTCCATTGCCCCAGTGTCTTGAATGGAATCCTCCATTCCCCTGGCAGCTGCAGTGGTGGATGCTCCCAATCTAGAATCTGTCACTAAATTAAGTAGCGGCATAATTTCTGCTAATTGGGAGAAACGGTCAGATTCAGCAATAGTAAGCTAACTGGTTGTGTGAGTCAAGGAGCAAGGCCCACTGTTTCTCTTTGCCAAAAGATGAGACAGAGGTTTGTAACAGCAGTGAGAGATTCTCTCTGGGCAAGGTTGGTATTGAGTATTCCTGGTAATTTGGTGACAGAATCTGGATTGGAGTGGCCACCACTGCAGCTGCTAGGACTCTGGGAAGATGGAAGAGAACCTGTCTTATGTGTAGTACATTAAGATACCCAGACAGTAGCTAGCCACTTTCTCTGTAATGTTGTGTTAATCTCTTTCCACTGTGTTTTGTGTGTGCAAGTGCATTCGTGTGGTTGATGAAGGTCAGTATTGCATCTCATATGCTATAGCAGCGGCACATTTCTGCTGATTGGGAGAAATGGGTCAGATTAGTGCCCAGTCACAGCAATGGTAAGCTACCTTGGTTGCGTGAGGCAATGAGCAAGGCCCTCTGTTTCTCTTTGCCAACAGATGAGACAGAGGTTTGTGACAGCAGCAAGAGATGCTCTGGGAAAGGCTGGTATAAGTTACTTGGGTTACTTGGATTATCCACTGCCAGGTTTTTCATCATCAATTGGGCAGTACATATTATCAAATGCACCATCATTACGGACTGTCAGCTTAGGATGCCGAAAAATGCTAGTCAGAACACAGTCCTCAATATGTCTTCATCCTGGCCTGGTGTCCGTAAGTCCCATATTTTCTAATTTGTCAAAACAAGGTCTGGGTTGATGGGTAGCCATTCTCAATTACTGGCCCTTCTCTCACCCTCTAACCATTCTATTTTTCTTAAAATGTAGTTAAGTCTCTCTAACCGCTGCACAAAAGTATCCAGAAAACCCTCTTCAAGTGCATGTATCCTATTCCTGGATAATCTTACTCTTCAAATCCTCCCTGCCCACTGGCCGCAAACCTGCAGAGTCCCTCTTGGACTGCTTGACGACCTTCTTTGGCACAAAACTCTTTGTATTGCCACTATATGCTCTCCTATATACTCGATGAGTTGAATCAGCCAATCCTTTCAAGAAGTGGTGGTGAGTAAACTAACTTAGCTCGTCACTGTCCAGTCAGGCTGATCCAACACCAGAGTTAGTAGTAGCTAGTAGAACTCTTTCAGTGGGGCTTGGCAGGTGTGCAGTTTCAGCTTCAAAAGTAGGTAAATTATTGCACGACAATGAATCTGCCACCATATTATCTCCCTCAAGTATGTGTTGGCATCCCAGTGTGCCGCACAACAGACTCCTCAAAAGGTACATGGCTCATTCCACTTTACTCCTCCGAGAATGGACAATAGCGACTACCGCTGCATTGTCACAGTGACATGAGATTGCATTCGGCTCCACTGACTGGCCCACTGCTGCACCAATGACTATTTGACAACATCTCTTCACAGATAATTCTGTGCATCATCCCAACTATTAGGCAGTTCCATCTGGAAGCACTCGATTGACATCACAATCCTGTGAGCTTGGGTTAACAACATCTACGATAAACTCCTTATCACATGACTTATCATGTCCTTTGGCCCAATGCCACCATCTTTCTACACTTGAACATCATAGGTAAGAGGAATCCATTATTGAGTGCTATCTACCAGGTTGAGAGGCCAACATAAACCTGTTCTGTACATTCTGATAGTTCTCCACCTCCAAAGGGCCCATGAATCACTTTGTGCTGCACCACTGCTGATTTGCATGTTGGTGGAGGTATATATACAGACACAACTCCAGTTACCCAGAACTCTTCTTGCTGGCCTCGCAGTAAGTCGTCTCTAAATGATCATCAGGATGCCCTCTCAAATGCCTCAACTCATGCATCATTGGGCATATTACTTCACTCCACTCTGCTATGTGAGAAGAACTCTGACGGTCTCATATCAACCAACTTTGGTTGAACTTCAATAAGTGTTATGTGTATGTAAGCACTACATCCCTGTGAACTTGGGTCACCACTTTATAATCACACCTTCATACCCTCCCAGCACTATATCACCGACTCACTCTACAAGCTTCTATGTTGTTGCCGACAATTACCCACTAGGATATTACTTATGCATAGTTGTCAACCTGCCGTACAGATTAAGTGAAACAAATTGGGGGGAAAATACTTGATTTTGTGTAAAAAAAAGAGTGACAATTCATCCACTCACCAATTATAGAAAGGTAAGGGTTGGCAATACTTGGCTAAACCAATGTTCACTGACCTTTTAAGCCTTTTCTTAGCTATGAATGGCCACAGGTGAAGGGCCTACAACATTGCATGCCAGAAGAATAACTAGATAAGATATTTTCTATACAGTGGTAACTGAGCAGTGGTATAGAGAAAAAATCATCACAAAGACGAGGTAAGCATGGCAGAGTGACATAATGGACTGAAAATCGTGACTGTCACACCAAATTCAGTAAAGTTGGCAACTATGCTTATGATTACCAGTGCCAACCGGGCCACACTTATGCCAATATTGTACAGTCACACAACAGAGTAAACTGGATAAACAATAACACAGAATACATCTACAGACATCAAATGAACAAGCCAAAGTATAGGAGTCTCTGGCACATCAGTGCACCTTCCTGTGGTGTCTCCCACTCCTGCCACTATCTTTTACTGGCTCTCCAATACTGCTGTATGTCTACCACTTATGGTCCCCTTGACACTTGGAAAGATATACTCATATCTGCACCGCATTATAGCTGCCATCATTCCAGGCATAACAAGCCCCTCTTCTTCTTCATTTGTAATCTGACCACTCTGCCTATCTCTTGGTGGGCCCTAGCACTCATTGCAAGCCTCCTCCCATCTTCAAACTCGTCATTGTCTTGCCACACTGGCAGGAATCCTCCACAGCTGTACGTACATCATCAGTAAGAGAGAATAGTTGCGGCAAATATTGTTACGTCTACTCTCCAAAATTTTTTTGTCTTCAATGATGCAAACTGGAATCTGTTCTAGACACTCTCATTTCTTTCTTTGACATCAGCTACACTGATGCTCTCAGAACTAGATTACTCTGCCGCAAAAGCTGGCAGGTCTATCGCAGGTAGCCTCTCTTTGCACAGCTTCAAGGCTAGCACCTGCAGTTGTATATACTATCATACTAATTACAACTCAAAGGATTTACCAGCAAACTCACTACACACTTGCCACCAAGGCTCCTTACTCATAGTGTCTTATGTACTGATTCATGCTTATTATTATTATTATTAACCACATTGTTCTACACTACTACTGACAGCCAGAGCAGAACTGACCACTAACCCTGCCCATCATGAGCATAGTACCACAATGCACCAAGAGAGTGCCATGGGTCCAGTTTACCACCAGCTATGTGGACTGTCGCTGATTTGAGCAAGTCTGTGGCCATTCCCCCCCCCCCTCCCCGCCCACACACACACCTAAGGCTCTATGTGTGTGCATTAATTCTGCCATCAAATCAGTGTACAGCAAGTAGCACTTAATCATCGGCCACTTCTGGAACAAAGCAAAAGTGAACACACACACATGATGTGCATAAATTTAAAAATAATACACACACGATATATATAAATATAAAAGTGAACACACACAAAAAGTTTTGTTAGATTAATGTATTCACTAACTGTTGAGAGATAAAAACACTTCCATAGTTTCAGTTAAAGCATAAACACTTTATAGATTGTGAAATATTAAAAAAAAATTTTTTTCCTCAATAACGAATTATACTCTGAATTGATTCAATGTTGTTGAATGACCAGAGGTAGGGCTGATCACCAATTAGTTAGCTATCAACTTGGATGGACCAGCCTCTTGTATGAGGGACTCCACTAACAAAGGGTTAGGAATTTTAATTTAAGTAGAGTAGATTAGTTTTTGAACTAACTGAACTGATAACCGAATTTGAAGAGTTTATATAGATGACACAAAGTAGAATGAATGCAGAAAAACACACAAGTGATTAACACCACTACTAGTGGTGTGCTTGAGCACAAATGGCGAGGAAGCCTTAAACTACACTATTGTTATTCAAACTACTAAAATAAAGTCGAGTTGTTAAATTACGCATATACGGTAAAGGGGTTTCAATGCCATAGTAACCACTCCCCTCAACTGTTTGAATTGAAAAAGAAGTAACAAAATCAAGTCACGTTATTTAAAAAAAATTTTTGTGATATTCTTAATAGTAGTTGTAACGCACAATACTTTCACACAACTGAACATACCTACGCAAGACTTACCTTCGTGGTTCGTCTAGTGGACAATGAATCAGAATTGTCAAGTAAATGCTGTTGAGTAGTGCTTATAACTGTGACAAACTTACCACCGCCACTAACTCGAATAGAAATGGAGCTCCCATAAGTTTTTTGAGTTTTAACTGCACCCGCAAAACAATTCAAAACCGTAAACAATTCAATTTCTAAGGTGACACGGGTAATGGTCGCTAAACCAGAGGATTCTGTTTAGTGAAGTTTGGGACGGGGTCGAACATCGAGCGAACACAAAAATATGGAGGGTCAAAGTACAAAATGACATGCATACATCCAAACATATATATAAATAAACTAGTGGTGTGCTTGAGCACAAATGGCGAGCGAGCCTGATAGTTAGGTAACATAAAATGTTACTATGTTTTAGCTTTTACTTCATGCAAACACTATAATAGCAGTTATGACATTTGATTTCAGCAAATAAATACAAAATCACTCTCTTACCTTATTAATGGTAACTTTTGTAGTATCAAACATCAACCATTCTGATAATCTCAATCACCAGTAACTCTTGAACAAGCTCTCAGCTACGATAAAAAATAAACTAGTGTTATTATTTGTAATTTTAGCCAAAAAATATGGAATTACTACTTACATCATTCTTGAGTATTGATAACTTCTGTAGTATCAAATTGAAGTTACTTTGACCATCTGAATTACCTTGAATTCTTGACAACAAGCTCTCACCTACAAAAACAAAAGACAATCAATTTTAGTACACAAATACAAAATTACTTTCTTACCTCATTTTCTTGAGCAGTGGTAACTTTTGTAGTGCCAAATTTGAGCCAATCTGACTATTTGAATTTACCAGTCACTGTTGATTAGCTCTTAGCCACAAAAAAGAAAGGCCAGAGTTAATTTTGCATATTTAGCTAACTAATATGGAATTGCGTACTTATCTCAGCTTCCCTCGAGAAGTAGTAGCTTCCATAGCATTAATACTACGGCATTCTGACTACCAACGGCTCTTGACAACAACCAACCCCCCATAAAACGGCGAAGTTTTGAAATTAAGTCTGGAAAAGGGTCTTCAATGCCATAGTAACCTGTCGAATCAACTTTTTGTGTCTTGAAAACAAGCGTTTTAGCAGGAATTTTCTCATACTTTGGAGCTTAAGTATAAAGTAAGGTTTGCTTAATGCTGTAGTTTCATAATAAACTGGAGTCAAGCCTAAATAGCCGTGTTTAGGAGAAAAAAGTTCCCCGCGCGCGCGTTTAAAGAGCATACGTACCATCCATACATACATACATATAACATATACCCGATTTTGCATTATCCACCCCTAATACTGTCTCGCTCGCTTCGCTCGCTCACCAATAAATAAACTAGTGGTGTGCTTGAGCACAAATGGCGAGCGAGCTTTAAACTACACTATTGTTAAATGATTGATTTTAACAAGTAACACTCAAGCTACTAAAATAATAGTCAAGTTTTTCGGTAAAGGGGATTCAAAGCCATAGTAACCGCTCCCAGCAACTGTTTGAATTGAAAAAGAAGCAACAAAATCAAGTCACTTTATTTAAAGTTTTCTTTGTGACATTCTTAATAGTAGTTGTAACGCACAATACTTTCACACAACTGAACATACCTACGCAAGACTTACCTTCGCGGTTCGTCTAGTGGACAATGAATTTACAAGTAAATGCTGTTGAGTAGGGCTAATAACTGTGACAAATAGCAATTAACTCGAATAGAAATGGAGCTCCCATACGTTTTTGCGTTTAAACTGCACCCGCAAAAGAATTCAAAGCAGTAAACAATTCAATTTCTAAGGTGATACGGGTAATGGTCGCTAAACCAAAGGATTCGGTTTAGTGAAGTTTGAGACGGGGTCGAACGCGGAGCGAACACAAAAATACGGAGGGTCAAAGTACAAAATGACATACATACGTCCAAACATATATATAACTAGTGGTGTGCTTGAGCACAAATGGCGAGCGAGCCTGATAGTTACGTAACATAAAATGTTACTATTTTTAAGCTTACTTCATGCAAACACTATAATAGCAGTTATGACATTTTATTTCAGCAAACAAATACAAAATCACTCTCTTACCTGATTAATGGTAACTTTTGTAGTATCAAACATCAACCATTCTGATAATCTCAATCACCAGTAACTCTTGAACAAGCTCTCAGCTACGATAAAAAAATAAACCGGTGTTATTATTTGTAATTTTAGCCAACAAAATAATATGGAATTACTACTTACTTCATTCTTGAGTATGGATAACTTCTGATTGAAGTTACTTTGACCATCTGAATTACCTTGAATTCTTGACAACAAGCTCTCACCTACAAAAACAAAAACAATCAATTTTAGCACACAAATACAAAATTATTTTCTTACCTCATTTTCTTGAGCAGTGGTAACTTTTGTAGTACCAAATTTGAGCCAATCTGACTATTTGAATTTACGAGTCACTGTTGACAAGCTCTTAGCTACAAAAAAGAAAGGCCAGAGTTAATTTTGCATATTTAGCTAACAAATATGGAATTACGTACTTACCTCAGCTTCCCTCGAGAAGTAGTAGCTTCCTTAGCATTAATACTACGGCATTCTGACTACCAACAGCTCTTGACAACCAACAACCAGCACTCCGTATCCCCCCCATAAAACGGCGAAGTTTTGAAATTAAGTCTGGAAAAGGGTCTTCAATGCCATAGTAACCGGTCGAATCAACTTTTTGTTTCTTGAAAAGCAAGCATTTTCGCAGGAATTTTCTCACACTTTGGAGCTTAAGTATAAAGTAAGGCTTGCTTAATCCTGTAGTTTCAGAATAAACTGGGGTCAAGCCTAAAAAGCCGGAGAAAAACGTTCCCCGCGCGCGCGTTTAAGGGGCATACGTACCATCCCACATACATATATACATATAACATACCCGATTTTGCATTATCCACCCCTAATACTGTCTCGCTCGCTACGCTCGCTCGCCACTAACATATACCCGATTTTGCATTATCCACCCCTAATACTGTCTCGCTCGCTTCGCTCGCTCGCCAATAAACAAACATCCCCGATTTTCGATTGTGTTACCCCTGTAAGTGTCTCGCTAGCTACGCTCGCTCGCCAATAAACAAACATCCCCGATTTTCAATTGTGTTACCCCTGTAAGTGTCTCGCTCGCTACGCTCGCTCGCCGATAAACACAATTAGCAGTCTTCAAAAGTTAATGGACTAAGTTCTGGGTCCTGCCCTGCTAGGTTGCATGCATTGGTGGGTAGGGCTAGTATTCTGTGGTAGACAATACGTTCAGTCCCGAAGAAGCATAAAAGAATGTAAAATGACAAAATGAACATGTGTTCTATAATCCTGCTCATTTCAGTACTTTTTCAAATGTGCTTGAAAAATGAAGATATATACTTGTGCCTGCTACTCCTTTTGTGGTCAGTACAGACATGGCCAAATCTGCAGTCACTTGTGGTGTTTGAATATCAGTATTAGACAAAGTTTAGTGCTTTTAAAAGAAGTCTGCAGACTGGTGGGGCTATGACATCAAGAACATTCTGGTTTTGTTTTATTTAAATAAAATTGTTAATTTCATCAAGCAAAAGACAACGGCTAGAATTCTTCTGTTGTCAGAGTGCATCAGTTTGCAGACCAGAGACTGTCACTTCTTTTCAGCCTTCCATATTGTTTTGTCAGCTACCCCAAGAACTCTTTACTTATTACACATTAATTAACGTTTACTGTTATTTCTAGTAACTTATGTATTTGTTTGTGATTTCCCTTTACCCATTATTTTTTAATAACTTGTGTAATTGCTTGTGTGAACTCTTTACCCATCTTCTAGAACATTCTATTCATGTCACTTCTACTTGCACACACATTGTATTGGGATTCTCGATATGTCGATAAAGACTTAACACTAAGTCCGTTACACTTGTCAGGGTATGTAGGATCGCCAGTGTAGTAACACTAGCTAGAGAGTGCTAGGCATAGATACCTGCCCACTTGCCTAAAGGTACTGTAGTGGCAGTAGTTGCCACACCTCTAACCAAGGGGTCTGCACAACAAGAACATTTATCAGTATTCTGAAACTTTCAATGCTAATAAGCTTTAAATAAATTTGTATTGAGTAGTATTATCAAAGTAGTTCAATGCTATATATTGTTGGCTAGTGACACATTAGTGAGTTTTGTATGTTAATGAAACTAAGGATATAATAGGTTACAACAACCAGCGCTGTTTGAGTGTGTGTGTGTGTGTGTGATGATGTGTTTGTGTGTGCATGTGTACTCCTTGGCACTGGCTGGTGCATTATTACAAGATAGCTAGTAAATGAGTACTGCTTATGCGATACATTTTAGACACATCATGAATGCTGAATACTAGCATGTCATATGAAAGTAACAGTCCACATGATCATAGCACCAGATAGACATTGCAACAGGTATAATTAATTTATTATACCCAACATAAAAGTAACACCGGGTATTAATAAATTGCAGTCATAGAGTCATACAAGTATCAATCACGTAGTCATTGTTATCATTAGGTATGAAATTCTTGGCCAGTTTTATCTTCACCCACTGACTTTGTAGTTATGCAGTCCCCAAGATGAACTTGCCACTAAGAACATAGGCACACCATGGTTTCAGAGGTGATTGCTAGTCTGGAACACCCTTGTGTGAAAGATACCACTGTCTACAAGAAAACTATATCTATAATTGGTAGTATTTGTGCCTTGTGAAAAAGAATTATGTAATCTTTATAGCCATTGTACCCAGGGAAGAAAGATAATAAAGTGCCCTGTAAGAAAGCTCTAAAAGACGTCAGACAGAAGAAGAACTAAGTTGTGTGACATGTCTACATTTTAAACGCATGTGTAATTCATCAGCTAGCTAGGACATATCATATTTTTTTATACATTCCAAGGAAATGATTGGAAAATATCCATCTTCCTGTACTATTATGCACTATAACTTAAGTAGTATACCCTTTATTGTTATTTAATCTAGCCAGTGTCAAAGACACTAATCATGCACACACATACACTATCACACCGAGCCATTACTGTAAATATTGCTGAATCAGCTTCTCTGTAAAGCTATAGTGTACCATTCATATGTGTATTATTTTTTTAATAGAAGTATCAGAATTACCAAATACACTGCCACACAGTGGCACTTGATGTTGTACTCTTTTGCAGGTTAGGAATGCAGAAGCATAAGGTATTTCTATCCATTGTTATCATTCTCTGCCACTTGTGATAAAGGTTTCCCTTTAATTAATTTTTCTTTCTGAGTCATCTCAGTTCTTCTTATTCTCTTTCTTTCCTATCTTCAGCTCTTGAATCCTTGTCTCTCAGTTTCTCTGTATTATATCTTCATGGTTGTGTATTCATGGTTGTATACTGAGGCCTTTTGAAACTTTAGCTATCCTTTAACCTTTACTTGCTGACTTCAATTTGTAAAGCTTAGTACACTCAGTACACTGCTAGTGGCAACATGAAATGCACACAATATACGTTTCATATTGATCAGTTAGTAGTTACACATACAATGCCTTAAGATGTTGAATCTGTTAGTTTGTTGCACATGATGGCATCTATGTCTGCAATATGTAGTGATCATTTTCCCACAGTCCGTGTTCTTGAAGATTTGATAGAAAACGAGAACAATAAAATAAATAATAGGGAGAAGAGCCATCAATGCAGCCAAAAACTGAAGATTTTTGCTCGCATGATTGTCAAATACCATAAACCTGGAGGCATGGATGGTTAGACATTGTAGAGAAAGAAGAAACAAGAAGAAACATAATATTAGGTTAGCTAGTTGGTCTTTGTATGGCTGAATAGAATAGAATATAAATGTGGCAATCATTAGAAAACCGCTTCCAAGAAGAAAGAAGTCACTATTATTTGCTGCATACCAGACAAACAAGAAGCAACTTAAGACAATATAGAACACTGAGAAAGAACGACACTCATCTGTTCTTTTTACCTCCTAAAGCTAATAACCAATTATAAGGCTTCCATGCATACACAAAACATTTGTATCCTCTATTGTATCCTTGGATTAATAAATATGAGATTATTACAAGAAGTATTGGGTAAAGTACAAGAACAAGTTATAAAGCGTAAACTTCAAGAATACCAATTCTCAAGCAGATGCTATCAGAGTAGTATGAACAAAAGAAGTTTAAAGACCATATGCCATAAAATGAGGAAATTATTCATACTAACTCTTTTAATAATTTTCTATTCTACACGTGAAGAAGTACATTATTCACCATGTCAGGCATGGATATAGTTTGAGCATAAAACACAAAGCTATATACATACGGTAAAGTAATCCTTACCTATACATGTAGGAGGGTTGACATGTCACCCCATTCACCCCCTGGATCAGACCCTGTATCATCACAACTTGAAGTAAATCAGTTCACATTGCGATTTGAAGGGTTTCATCATGTATCTACTCATTGAGTTGTACTAAAGTTTGTAGATGTGAACTTTACAGGCAAAGTTTACAGACTTGTTACAACAGAGACACATGCTCATGGATTCTTTTATAAATGATTCTTTTATTAAACATGTTTTTGTTGCATGTCATGTTTGCTGTATATTCTTGTTTGTTTTGGCCATAATCTAAGATGAGATATTGAGATAATCCAAATTGTGTTTTATTCCTAATGATATTTGTATTAACAGTTCTTCTAGTAATGTAATATTTAATATATGTTTTTATTTATTGCCTAAAGGTTTCCAATCACCAAAGGTTAAACCGAGAATTTCATTTGGAGTGCAACATAAAAAGCAGTATTATATGTGCAAAGTTTCATACTTTAATCATAAAAAGCATACACAATTTTTTTAGCAGATCCACTATATCATTACAATTATCACAAAACACACACACACACACACACAAGAGTAGTATGATTCACATATAAATTAATTATGATAAACACAAGTAAATAATAATAAATTATTTTTAAATAGCAACAAAACAAAAGTGTATTTAAAACAGCAAACATAGTTAGTATACTACTACTACTATTTTGAGTAACTCTAGAAGCTTTGCACACAGTATCTTAAAATATTAAATCTGTTCTAGTTGACTGCACACAGTAACATCAATGTCTACAATATATAGCAATCTTTTTCCCACAGTTTGTACTCTTCAAAATATGGTAGAAAACAAGAATGATCAAGTAAATAATTGGGAGAAGAGCCATCAATGCCGCCAAAAACTGAAGACATGTTCTCTTAGGTTGATCAAATACCATAAACATGGAGGCATGGATGATTATATATTGTAGGGAAGGTAGAAACAAGAAGAAACATGCTACTACGTTAGCAAGTTGGTCTTTGTATGGCTGAATAGAGTAGAACATAAATGTGGCAATCATTAGAAAACCGCTTCCAAGAAGAAAGAAGTCACTATTATTTGTAGCATACCAGACGAACAAGAAGCAACTTAAGACAATATAGAACACAGAGAAAGAACGACAGTCACGACTTGTGCCAGTTCCGTCTTTATAGTGTCCTTGGAACTTCTCTACATAGTGATGTAGTATTATTCGGATTCTAACTGGTAGCTTATTTAGGAGAACTTGAAAAATGCGAAACTGATAGAAAAACAACACAATTATAGGTGTAGTGATGAAAACAGTCACAAAAATACAGGCCAATATAGCATATGGTAAGTGTTGTATACTCATGTATTTTATATTGCCATCCCAATATAACACAAATTTGTGTGTTTTCTCTCCTTCTGTATTTAACACAGTAACTTCAGAAGGAAATAACAAATCAATGGCTACATAAAGCACTTTAAACATTGATACATTTAGAAATACAGTGTAAGCATCTATAAGAGACCTCCTGTTTCTTCCTTTACCTTCCCAAGCTAATAACCAATTAAATGGCTTCCACGCATACACAAAGCATTTGTATCCTCTATTGTGTCCTTGGATTATTAAATATGAGATTATTACAAGAAGTATTGGATAAAGTACAAGAACAAACTCTAGAGCGTAAGCTTCAAGAATGCTGATTCTCAAGCAGATGCTATCGGAATAGTATGAACGAAAGAAGTCTAAAGACCATATGCCATAAAATGAAGAAATTATTCTTACAAACTTCTTCAACCATCTATTATTATCTACATGCATAAGAGCAATCCTCACAATGTGTGGTGTGGATATAGCTTGTGCATAGAATACAAAACTGTATACATACGGTGAAGTAATACTGATCTTTAGAGTTATTACAACCATGTAGAATACTGTGATAGGACCTAATGTAGCCAGCACATACTGAAACCATTTGCTATGTTTACACTCGATGCATGTCAAACTATAGGAGTACACAGAAGGCCAGTAGTTATTGATACATTTCCCACACAGAGTTCCATTTCTTCTGTATTTTCTGCACATGGTAGTTGTTAAATTTTCAATCTGATTAGGAATTTGAATGTAATTGTATAGGTTAGAACTGTGAAAATGACAACAGAAAATGCTTCTTCCAAGTGCAAAGGTGTTGTTTACCTTGTCATAAGTAAGGCACAAACATGAGGAAAGTTCAGTGTAGCTTCTTGCACAACGAATATGTACATTCCATGAATACGGGGCACAAGAGCAGGAGTTGTTCTTGCAAGTAGACCAAGGAGGACAGGACCCCCAGCTGGATGTATTGCTGTCATTGGCAACACAATATGGCAGATATTGTCCATCTTGAGAGTAATCTATCTCGTCATAAAGAGATTCAGGAGAGGAATTAGCTTTCAGTAAGAACTGGAAACACACAAAGATTATGAATAATCTAATAATCATGTTACAGTATGTTTCAACTTAAAACTTCAGCAGAAAAAAATCGCAAAACTTATTGAAGTTCCAGGACAGAAAAGTGAAACTTAGCAAGACGCAACAGTATAACCTATTATAAACTGTCTCCTGCTAAACTAACTTCCGTTTAGAATCTCAAACTAATGTTTCTACTGAAAGCTAAAGTAAAAAAATGTTTTTTTTCATCCTTGCAATTTGACATTCAGTTTTGTGTTTTTTAGTTAGGTTCTGTTATGCCTTCTAACTGAAACAAAAAAGTAGATGTATAAACAAAATCATTTTGAAAGTGTTTCCCACTTGATTGTAAACACCATTCTATAGCTCTGAAAAATATCACCATTATCCCCAAAACCATGTGAGTATATTGCCAAATCAAACATATATGTCTACTTCAAGTAAAAAAAAAAGATTGAAGAGAAAATTATTAGATGTATTCTCTCTCTGATAGTTAGGATTATAAACTGGATAAAGAAGTGCAGTTTTGGTAACACACAGCTATTCTAGAATTTCCAGGCAGTTTGGTAGGTCACCGCTAAACTAGATGTTCTCTCTCTTACAATACAGAATTAAAAAATATTTGGTCGCCACCGGGAATCGAACCCAGGACCGCTTGCTTAACGCACAAGTGCTCTGCCATTGAGCTATGACAACCAGCCAGCAAACAAACACTGGTGGCGACCAAATATTTTTAATTCTTTATTGTTGAAAAAAGCCTTTGAAAGAGAGAGAATACATCTGATGAGTAAAGCAAGGCTGAGAAAGAAATTGTGTAAGTGAAAAGAAATTATGATGATAAAAGTTATAGAATTTACATATAAAGCCAAGTAGCAGTGTAGAACAATGAAGTATTTTTACAGGCAATTACACTGGTGGGTTGTGCTCTTAAAAATCACATTTTAAGCTCAATGCTAACTGACATGAGTAAGTACATACTCCTTGTCAAAACTTTTTGTTGTTTTTTAAACAAACCAATACGTAGTGCCAACCTGTGTCACGTTGTACCAAAATACACACACATATACACTTACATGCACACACATGTTTATACACTCTTACACTCACGTAGAGGAGTATTAATTGAAACTAATGGTATAAGACTGTGGGGGGATGGTTTGCATCTACTGAGACTTCACCAGAGATATATGCTGATTTAGCTGTTTGCACTGGTCAAAGGATTCAAGCCCGAGGCAAGCAATTTTGGGGTGGTGAGGCCCAGAAAAGGGTGTAGTCACAATGTATGGATGTGGGTGTGGCTAATAGTTTTGTGGGTGTGGCTTGTTTACATTTCTTACAAGCAATGTTACAAGTTTTTACAGTAATTACAGGTGGAAGTGGCTTCACAAGTGGCAAGAAAACCAGTAAAAAAAATTCATTTTTTAATGATTGTGAACATAATAACATTTTCTTCTAATGAATTTTTATTAAAATAAATAGCTACATACATATGATTAAGTTCTTATAACAATAATACTATGACATTTGACATTAAAACTTAGATAGTGCTGCTACAGTGTTCGGATTCATCTATTAATAATATTGACAATACATTTTAAATCTATTTCATCTGTTCTTGTTTTGTGAATCTGCAGAAGCATTAAATAATCAATGCTCTTGATTTATAGTAAATCTTAAATATATTTTAATGTGTCTCAAAGCACTAAAATATCTCTCAGATGCATTTGTAGCTGGCATCACCAGATTAACTGCAAAAGACGATAGACTTGGGAAACATTGACAGTAGGCCAGGAGAGAGGGACAAAAACTTGTTTTTTTTTAAGTTGAAAATGTCAATTGTTTGAGGCCAGTGTCAGTCTGAGTTGAACTAAAATATTAAAAACTTGAAGTTGAGTCTGAAGAGTGCTACAATCAAAGACGTCTTAGTAGAATGGGAAAATTTCTGCAACTTCCTCTTCAGTATCCACTGAAGTACATGCCTTAAGAAGTAAAGATTCTAGTGGCTTATACTCTTCATACCCTGGTTGTATAAATCTGTCTTCAATGCAAGAAATAAGCAAGCCCACTGGAAGAGGAGAGTGCTAGAAGCCATTAGGATCCAGTCTAAAACTGACACCATGAATCTGGACTGTGGCTTGAATCTCACTAGCCATTGGAAAGCATTCATTCACAAGACAACTGAAAGCGAACTAATTAACACACACATTCAGCTCCTCACACTAGTGCACATTTTTCAGCACCTACACTCCTGCTTAAGCACACACACACACACACATACTGTATCATGCCATTTCTCACCTGATTTTACTGAAGAAGGCCTTCTGTGGGGTCGTCGGGTTCTCGGCTCCGTGATCTCTGTCCTCAGAGCTCCAGGTAGCGTCCCCGCTGCCACCAGAGATAATGCACAGACTATTGAAGGATGTTCCACAGTAAGCTGGTAGTCCCCCAGTTATGCAGGCAACCCAAATCAAGCCCCACCAGACTCTACTGGAATCAATGTCTTTATTCAAAAGCCACACTGTACAAAATCTGAGGTGGGTGAGACAGGCCACAGTATATAAGACCCTATGTCTCACCCACACTCCCAAATCTGGTTGGCCAACAGAACTGACACCATGACTTACAAAAACGAAGTAAGGACACACACACACACACACCAATTAACACTTAATACACACAAACACACAAACTGTCCAATTAGTTCAAAGGCATATGCCTGGCTCTTGCTCCCTCTCACCTCCATCTGGCTGAGTGGGTGTTCCCACACCTTTGAGCCAAACAGTTGAAAGAAAACTTCACTTGATGCTATGTAATGCTCTATTAATAAGTCCAAAATAAGCATAATCATAGCAACGAGCCTGCAACTTCATAGTAGCATGACTGCTGGTAAAAAGATTTCATTTCAGAATAAAAATGATCTTCTGGTTCACCATCATCACATCGCAAGGGACGTTTATGTCATACAAGGTAAAGATGGCTTTTCAAAGCCATTTTAAGTTATTTGAATATTTAAGCTACATCTCACCAAAAATATTACCAAAATATAATCAAAACAATTCATTATCTTGGAATATTCGTAAATTCTGCAATTTGTATCAGTATCCTTGACGATGTTTGCTGTCTCTTCCCACGTTAGTATAAAAGCTTTGAAATTACTTGCAATGCTTGCAAGAGCATCAGCTCTGACTGTCCAGCATGTAGGACATAGCACTTGTATACCACTTGTATCATCAAGATGTGCTTCCTTGATACTCTTAAAAATGCCTTCTCTTTGTGGTCAATACTTAATTATATTAGTTTAGCTATCTCCTGTGCTAAGTTGAGTGCATCCTTTACTATCTTCGATTTTTTTCACAGTATCACTTGCTGCCAGATTTAAAGCATGGCCATAGCAATGGGCAAATAATGCTTTTGGTTCAATGTCACTGATGTACTTGGCAACACCATTCTTACTCCTACTTATGGCACTTGCCCAATCATAATATTGCCCTCCGTAGTTGGTCAAAACAAATACTCAACAAAATACATATTATATTGCTGAGAATAACATTGTAGCATCAATAGATAGCACAGAGTATAAACCCCAAAAAATCCACATGAACTTCAAATTCATCAGTTATATAATGTACTTGCTCAACATTGGAAAATTTTGCCATTTCATCAGCCGTTACAGTAATAAATGGGGAAGTATGAATATCTGTAGCTATTTTACGCACAATATTAATTCCTCATTAACTCTTTGACTGTTCTGTTTATACATAAATCCAATGAAATATTGGAATACAGTGTTGGGTAGTAGGAGTGATCGTCTGATGAATCCATTGTCTACTACCTGTAACCACCTAGGCTACTGAACACTACACCGACCAACTATCTAGCTGGATTTTAATGGATTATATTTCAGGCACTTCATCTTTTACTCACACAGAGAGCGCACACAGAGACTGAGCATGCTCACAACAAAACCACAACATACACTAAAACAATGAATATGATTAATGACAACTGTAACATACAGATATTCAAACATCAAGAGTGACAGACATCGAGTGAACAATTTTTTATTGTGTATTCAATTATATAATTATACTGTAAGTATATATATATATATGTATATATATAATACTTATAGCACGAGTCAGAGTACAATATGGGAAAATATTTTACGAGCAAGCAAAATATTTTCACGAGCCAAAGGCGAGTGAAAATGTGGCGTGAGAGTAAAATATCATTCCCATATTGTACGACGAGTGTGATAAGTGATTTATTGCTTCTTTGAAATTTTTCTCAACCGGTTAAAATACAATTTTCATTGATTTTACTCGCTACGCGCGCGCTACAAGGAGCGTACAATATAAACCGTACAATATGGGAGAATACAGAACGCTCGCGTGATTCGGAAATATTCAAGTAAAAATATCAAAGCTGCAATAAATATATATATTTATTCCAAGCTATATATCTTCACAATGCTATTTTTAGGATCACAAAGTGTTGTCTCAGGGCTCATTACCAGAGTAGTTATAGCAACTGGGCCTGACCACAAGTTTTCTGGGTTTTTACAGCTACCTTTACTCTAGTGGAGCCTACCAGCTAGGTTAGAGCAGCTGCTATAATATCAGCTGGGGTTGTGGGGAGCCCCTAGTGAGTTTTCGCTAACTTTACACATTGAGTTACCAAAAAAACTACTGCAGTGAAGATATCTAGTGTGGAATAAACCACTTATTACACTTGTCAGAGTGATATGGCTAGATATTTCACTCTCAGGCTTTATTTTCACTCTCCTTTGGCTCTTGAAAATAAATTAGCCTGCTCTTGAAATATTTCACCATATCACACTCTGACTCATGTAATAAGTACTATATATATTGTATATTATAAGTATATATAATTATTGTATTAGACAATTCTGTACTCCAATAAATTTAATAGAATAAAACTTTGTTATGAAATATAGTTGAATTCCAACTGTTGGCTTTCTTATTTTCTTCAAATTTACTTCGCAAATTTTTCTGTGAAACAACTTGACCTTGTTGACTAACATTAACTGGCTGCATCTAATACAAAGCAGAGTGCTAGTGCAGTTTTTGTTAACACACAGCTATTCTAGAATTTCAGGGCAGTTTGGTTGGCCATAGCTAAACTAGATGTAAAGGGAGGTGGGGTACACAGGTTGATGTACTCATTTTTAAACTAGTAACTGAAATGAACAGGACTCTACAGTCATTTACAATCAATGCCCATTAATTTTTTATTACCCGTCAAGAAAATGTTATACTTTATTAATATCGCAGTTTAAAAAGTGTTTATGCTCCAACAGATACAGAAAAGGTGTTTTTAGCTCTCAGTAGTTATTGTTTAGTTTTATGTGAATGCTTTTAGCCTAACAAAAACTTATGAATATGAAGGATAAACTGTATGATTCTGCCAGGTGCTCAGAGGTACCAAAGTTACTAAAACAGTTATACAGAAACAATAATACAGGACAAAAAAATATATGAATCTCTGGTCAACATAGTGTATGCATTGATGAGGTTTTTCATTATTTTATAATAGTACAATAAAACTAATACTATATATAATAATAATAATAATAATAATACAACTAATGATAATAATTAACAATAATAATGATGATAGGTAATAATGTTATACTCACGATAAAATTGTGTCAAATTGCAAGGATGAAAAAAACATTTTTTTACTTTAGCTTTCAGTAGAAACATTAGTTAGAGATTCTAAACGGAAGTTAGTTTAGCAGGAGACAGTTTATAATAGGTTATACTGTTGCGTCTTGCTAAGTTTCACTTTTCTGTCCTGGAACTTCAACAAGTTTTGCGTTTTTTTTCTGCTGAAGTTTTAAGTTGAATCATACTGTAACATGATTATTAGATTATTCATAATCTTTGTGTGTTTCCAGTTCTTACTGAAAGCTAATTCCTCTTCTGATTCTCTTTATGACGAGATTGATTACTCTCAAGATGGACAACATCTGCCATATTGTGTTGCCAGTGACAGCAATACATCCAATTGGGG
>WLWD01005598.1_pt1 | contig 29373 bp, 19 predicted proteins | sample 6712731 | NCBI WGS metagenome assembly WLWD01 (sample SAMN12718690, study PRJNA576275) | sponge metagenome | isolation source: marine sponge | host: Mycale hentscheli | place: New Zealand: South Island, Marlborough, Capsize Point | collected 2014-11-01
CCCGAGAAATGGCGTTGAGCCCCGAACCGGCCGACAGATCGGCGTACAGATTGCGGTATTTCCCCAGCATCTGCGACACCCGTCCACCCGGCACTACCGAGCCTTCAGGGTAGCTCTCGTCCTGGCCTCGTTTATCACCCGAAATATGGCTCCAGAAACCGGGCGCATGGCCGATAAAGACCGTCTCGGGACATTCTATTAGGGCCCGTTCAAAGGCGTCCATGCTGCCCCCGTACCACCAGTTGGGACGCGGATAATCGCCCCGGCCGTGGTCGATGGGATAGTCCAGATGAATGGTGATGGGCAATTTCTGCTCACCGCAAAACTGATACAGACGCAGGGCGTCCGGGTCGTCGAATAATACCCGCACCTTCAATTCGCTTGCCAGGCGTACCCCGTGAATCTCTAGCGCCGCCTTGAGTCGGTCGATGGCGTCGGGCCGCTTGGGATGCGGCATATACCCCATAACAAAGCGGTCGGGGGCCTGACGCCCTACTTCGAGAACGTCGGCCAGGGGGATACCCAGGCCACCGGGGGGCAATACTTTGTGGTAGTGCGGCGAATATTCGTCCTCGGGCACTTCCCAGGAAAACAGCCACAATTGGTCTATGCCCTGTTCGTCCATATTGGCCAGGATGCGCTCGGCGTCGTGGCCGTGCCAATTGGGGTGGTTATGCGCGTCGATAAGCATAGGATACTTTCCTCGATCCAGCCGCAGGGCCAGAATTGCTGTTGTGGCGCGAAATAAAGGGCCGCAGCCCCTGTCCCATACTAGCTGCTTGAAAAGCCGACGGGATTAACTGTATATTTTGCCGCGAGGGGCAAATTTGCCCCTTACAATCTAAGGGAATTTTTAAGCAGAGGAAAAATTCCGATCGAATTTAATATTTATTCTTGTTTTTTAATAATTATTACTTAAATTTAGCACGACCTTTTCACTAACCAATCTCTGAGGAATCCATGGATATCACCCAACTCAAAGGACAGACCATAATGGTCGCCGTCTCCGGCGGCCTCGACAGCTGCACTCTCACCCACTGGCTGGCGGCCCAGGACGTGACTGTTATTGGCTATACCGCCGATCTGGGGCAACCCGACGAGGACGATATCGAAGATATCCGCCAGCGCATGTTGGCCTGCGGGGTGCAGGAAATGATCATCGACGACCTCAAAGACGCCATCTGCCGGGCCGGCATCCAGCTGGTGCAGGCCCAGGCCCGCTACGAGGGCGGCTATTGGAATACCACGGGCATCGGCCGCCACGTCGTGGTCGAAGCCATGGTGCCGCAAATGCAGCAACGCGGTATCTACGTCCTGGGGCACGGGGCCACCGGTCGGGGCAATGATCAAGTTCGCTTCCAGCTGGCGGCGCAAATGCTCGATCCTCGCATTGCCGTCTACGCCCCCTGGCGCGACCAGGCCTTTCTCTCGGTCTTCCCCGGCCGCACGGAGATGATCGATTATTGCCAATCCCATAGCCTGCCGATCCGCGCCTCGCACGACAAACCCTATTCCACCGACGCCAATATTCTCGGCCTGACCCACGAGGCCGGCGAATTGGAGGCCCTCACGACTTCGAGCCGGCGCGTCAATCCGGGCATGGGCAATTTCCCGGAACAAGCCCCGGCCCAGGCCCAATTGGTCGAAATCCGCTTTGAGGCCGGCATGCCCGTAGCCATCGACGGCAATCAGGTAAATCCCCTACAAGCGATAGAACTGTGCAACCAGTTGGCCGGCCAACACGGGGTTGGCATTGGCCTGCACGCGGTGGAAAACCGCTTTGTCGGCATCAAATCGCGCGGTATCTACGAAGCTCCGGGGATGGAATTGCTCGGCCAGTGCTACGAATTGCTGCTGCAGTTGGTTCTAGACCGGCGGGCACGGCGGCTGTATCAGCCCATTTCAGACTATATTTCCGAGCAGGTTTACCAGGGCTATTGGTTCGATACGGCCACCCAGGCGGCGCGCCAATTCGTCGATCACCTGACCCGTCTGGCCACCGGCACCATCACCGTGCAGATGTATAAGGGCACGGTCTCCTTTCACAGCGCTGAAAACGCCCCCCATTCGCTCTACAGCGAGGATACGGCTTCGATGGAAGGCGTCGGCGATTTCGATCACCGCGATTCCGAGGGTTTCCTCGGCGTTTTGGGGGTCAGTGCCCGGGCCCTCAATTCGGCCGGACAAATCCCCTCCTAATAGGGTATATTCCAACAAAGGTACGGGGACTTACATAGGCTTGTTCTAAGGACCCAGTCACCTATTGCCTACATCAAAACCCGTTCGTCGGCCGGTAAAAAGAGCCGTGGACGCGTTCTAAACTCATTCCCTTGGCCGATGGTTTCTCCACATATTGTCCCTGGAACCCCAACTCCGGACGAGAAAGCATGCCGAACACATCGCCCCCCCAGCCCCCCCAGCACGGCACCTGGCGCACCTATACCACCGCCGACGGCTTGGCCGGCAACGAAGTTGAGCATCTAGCTACAGACAGGGATGGGGCGCTGTGGATCGCGACCTTTTCCAGTGGGGTCTCTCGCTTTGATGGGGATACCTTTGAGACCTTTACGAGCCGGGAAGGACTCTGTGGCAATCAGATCAGCTTTATTTTGCTGGATCGCCACGACCGGCTTTGGTTTGGTAGTCTCGATGGCGGGGTCTGCTGGTACGACGGGCAGGCCTTTCACGGGTTTGACGGCGAGGATGGGGTCTCTGGTGGATGCGCCCAGTGGCTCTTTGAGGACAGCCAGGGGCGGCTCTGGGTCGCCGGGCCCAACACCTTAGGCTTCTACGATGGGACCCATTGGCACAACCTCTATCCGCTTTGTTGCCGGCAGACCGATATGGGCGGCAAGCAGATGTGCTGGGGCATAGTCGAAGACGAAGTGGGCCAGCTGTGGTTCGGCTATAAGCGGCTGGTGCTCTATGACGGGGCACGTTTTGATAGCTTCGGCTTCGAGCACGGGCTGCCGGGACCGGGTGCTTACGCAATTAACCGGGGGCCTGGAGGAGCAGGCCTTTGGGTCGGCGGTCGCGAAGTCGGTCACTGGGACGGACATACCTACCAGCCGCTACCAGTTGATCCGGTGCCGGCTTTTGGACATTGCCGCAAAATCCAGTACGATCGCCAGGGCCGCCTCTGGGTCTGCAGTGCTGAGGGGGCCTTTTGCTACGACGGGCGACAGTTCCAGGCCTTTAGCGTCGAGGGGGGGGTTGCCCATTCGGTCAACGGCATGGCCGAGGACCGCGACGGCCAGATCTGGCTGGGCACCTGGAGCGGTGGGATCCACTGCTATAGCCCCAACAGCGGCGCCGTCTTGACCACCCGTGACGGCTTGCCGGCCACCGGCATTATGGCACTAGCGGAGGATCAGCGCGGCCAGCTATGGTTGGGCTACAAGCGTTTTGCCGCGAGGAACGGTGGAACGGTTTATGGCGGGGCCGCTCAGTATGACGGCGCTTGTCTTACCCAAGGCCACCATAAGGATCTGGGTGGATGTTCGGCCCTATACCAGGACCCGCAAGGGCTGCTGTGGTTGGGCTATGAAAGAGGCTTGGTCTGCTACGACGGCGACACGTTCCAGCGATTTGGGCCCGAGCAGGGCTTCCCCGGATCGCGGGTCACCGCGCTCTGCCAGGGCCGGGATGGAGGCCTTTACATCGCCTACGCCGCTATCGAGCAGGAATCAGGGAGATGCCATATCCATCTGATCCGCTCTGATGGTCAAAAAATTCACCCCCTCTTCGACGCCGAGTTCGAGCATGGGTGGGATTATATCTCGGCGATGGTTCAAACCGACGATGGGACGCTTTTTTTTGGCTGGGGAAAAGTGCTGGGAGGAGGAAGGGGTAAAGGGAAGGGATTGGGTCGTCTGAGTGCCCAGGGTACGCGGTCGTTTCTCACCACCGCCGAGGGCCTGGTCGACGACCGCGTCGAGGATCTACTGCTCGACCGTCAAGGACAGCTATGGATCGCCACCGTCGCCGGGCTGAGCCGCTTCGACGGGAAGGGCTGCGAAAATTTCACCACGGCCGACGGCCTGCCCCACAACTATATCCACTGTATCTGTGAAGATCGCCAGGGCCACCTTTGGTTCGGCACCGAGCGGGGCGTCGTGCGCTATAACGGCGCCTTTTTTCAGCCGGTCGAGGCCGCTTATATCGGCCCTACACGACGGATCCTCCAGGATCGCGACGACACCTACTGGTTCGGCACGGCCGCCGGGCTGGTGCGCTATACCTGCGCGGCAACCCCCCCGCAAATACAGATCGTCCAGGTGGTCGCCGATCGAGAATACCCGGCGGCCGCAGCGGTCGATATTTCGAGTCCGAGCCGGCAGGTCATGTTTGCGTTCAAAGGCGTGAGTTTTCGCTCTGCTAGCCCGAATATGCTCTACACCTATCGGCTCCAGGGCCTCGAAGACGGCTGGCAGGCCCCGACACGTCAGCTGCGCATCTTCTACCGCGAATTGCCACCTGGTCAGTACGTCTTTCAGGTCAGGGCCATCGACCGCGATCTCAACTATTCCGAACCGGCCGCGGTGCCGCTGACCGTCGAACCGGATCCGCGCCTGGAGGGGTGGGCCCAAGTCCTCAGCGGGGGGGCTGGGACGGAGTTCGTCGGCACCAGCCCGGCGCTGCGTCGGGTCCAAAGCCAACTGGCCCAGGCCGCCCCCACCGATGTGACCATGCTCATTTTGGGCGAAACCGGCACCGGCAAGGGCCTGGCCGCCCGCCAGGTGCATCACCTCAGCCCGCGCCAGAGCGGGCCCTTCATCCCGGTCAATTGCGCCGGCCTGCCCTTCGGCCTGATCGAGTCCGAACTCTTCGGCCACGAAAAGGGCGCCTTCACCGGGGCGACCCACCGCAAATTGGGCAAGGTCGAACTGGCCCAAGGAGGCACGCTGTTCCTCGATGAGATCGGCGATTTGGCGCTCGAAGCCCAGGTCAAACTCCTGAACGTGTTGGAAGATCATCGCTTCGAGCGGGTTGGGGGTAGCCAGACGTTGACGGCGGACGTGCGCATCCTAGCCGCGACCAATCGGCGTTTAGAGGCGATGGTGGCGGCGGGCACCTTCCGCGAGGATCTCTACTTTCGGCTACGGGTTTTCGAGGTGCACCTGCCCCCCTTGCGCCAGCGACGGGAGGACATCCAGCAGTTAGCCAACTATTTCATGGAACGCATGGCCGCCCATCTGAATAAACCGGTAACACCGCTGGCGCCCGAGGTGGTGACCGCCTTGCAGGCCTACGACTGGCCGGGCAATGTCCGCGAGCTGGAGCACACCATCCAACGGGCCGTGATCCTATGCTCAGGCCCTATCATCCGGATGCAAGATGTCCGGTTGGAAGGGCTTCCTGCGGCTGCGGAACTGGGCGACGGATCCCTCAGGTTAGCCGAGGTGGAACGGCGGCATATTTGCCAGGTGCTGGAAAAGACCGGGTGGGTGCTCAAAGGGCCCAAAGGCGCCGCCGTTCTCTTGGGGCTGCCCAGCTCGACCTTGCAGAGCCGGATGAAGAAGCTGGGCATCGAACGACCCAAGGGCTGATATATCGGCCTTTGGGACGATATATCAGCCCTCTTCTATAATTCCTCTAACCCTTTATCCATCAGCAAGTTAAGAGATAGATGATTTAATCGAGGGCCGGTATATCAGCTCCTCGCACCTGAAAGGGCCGTGAACCAGGCGGTCTTTACGACCCCCTTTTAATTGTACAACTCCTTTATAAACAACCCCCTGACGCCTTAGACATCAGGGGGTTGTTTTTTTTGGTACGGAGATTGCAATAGAAGTGACATCTCATGGCATGGATGCGCCTATGTTGCGGATCACCATCGTCTCACAAAGCCCCGCTGTCGTCGTCCTTCAGCTGGAAGGCTGGGTGGCCGCCGAGACCGTCGAGGTGCTGGCCGAGGAAGGCCAGGGCTGGCTACAGCGGGCACAACGGCTGGAGCTGGAGCTAAGGGGGGTCAAGTTCATCGATGAAGCCGGCCTGGCGCTGCTGCACAGCTGGGCCGGTCCTCGGCTGGTGCTGCGGGGTGCGTCCGCCTACCTGGGCACCGTGCTGGCCGCTTCGGGGCTCGAGAAAGGAGGAAACCGAGAGCCTCATTGAAGACGCCGTTGGTTCCCCTGGACCGGATGACGAACGGCGCGACCACCCGACAACCGGGATCCAACCCGGCGTCGGCCTCTATTTCTACTCTCACCCACGGCCGGCCTCAAGCTAGGCCGTAGAGCCAGGAGAATACCCATGAAGGCAACTCCAAAAATGAACAGAAAGACGCGTGCCCCCTCGCTGTTAGCGCGTTTGATTTTCGGATACCTAGTACTCTGACATTATGAATTTGCAGGATAGAGTGATTTCATCTTTTGCCGGGCCTTTTCGGCGGTAAATCGCCATTGGACCGTCTTTTGTTGCTGGTTGCGCTGTTGTTGCCAGGGAGCGATCTCTCGTCGAAGAGTCTCTTGGTCGGGCAGTCGTCGGCCAATGCACTGCTCACTGAGGACCGACAGTTCAATCTCCACCATGTTCAGCCAACTGGCATGGGGCGGCGTATGGTGGAATTCTAATTTGCGTAAGAGGCGGCGGGCTTCCGCCGGGGCAAAGGTTTCATACAGGGCCGCCGGGGTATGGGTATTGAGATTATCCTCGATCACGCGAATTCGTTGAGCCTGTGGAAAATGGATATCGACCAAGTCTTTCATACAGTGGGCATAATCGGTTTTACAGCGTTGCTTAGTGACTTTGATGTGCCGCCAGCCCAAGTGGGGCGCAAAGAAGGCAAATAGGTTACAATGCCCCTGGCGTTTATAGGTATAATCGTATCGGTGCGGTTTCCCTGCTTCCATGGGCAAGGGCGCCCGGGCTTCGCCGATGAGTTGATAGGGCTGCTCATCAAAACAGACCACCGGACTCGCCTCGTCGAGGGGGGCGGCATACAAGTCGAGGATGGCTTCCATGCGCCAGATAAATTCGGCATCGACTCGAGGAATGATCCACTGTTTGCGTTGCCAGGGTTTCAACTCACTTTTTTTAAGCGTTGGCGGACCGTCTCCCGGGAGATTCGGTCGACCACCTGCATCTCGACCAGGCGCTGGGCCAGCAAGCGTATGGTCCAGCGTTTGCGCCCCTCGGGGGGCTTTTCGCTGGCCAACGCTAATAACACGACTTCTTGTTTGCCCGTCAGCTTGAGCCGGTTGCCCGGCCGCGGTTTTTCCGACAGCGCCGCCTCCAAGCCCTCTTCGACAAAGCGTTTCCGAATCCGCTCCACCGTCGTACGATGGGTGTGAAGCCCTTCAGCAATGGCTTGATCGGTTTGGCCTTGGTCGGCCAATAGCAGAATCCGAGCCCGAGTGAGACGACGGGCTTTGCCCGTACCTTGATGGATCAAACCATGAAGTTGGTCCCGCTCGCTGGCAGACAGATCGACCAAATAGCGTTTGCGCATGGATCACCTCCGTTGTAGGGCTTAATAGGATAACGGAGAATCCACTAAAATAAAAATGTCAGAGTACTAGTCTGTGCGGCAAATTTTAGCTTTGCCCAGGGAGAATGGACCACAAAATCCGACATGTCCACCGCAAGGTTTGGACTATCCGCCGAAGCCGTTAATGGAAAGATTTATGCCATTGGTGGATCGACTGGGGGTAGCAGCCAACTCGGAACGGTCGAAGAATACGATCCGGCGACTGACACGTGGTCAACCAAGACGGATATGCCGACGATAAGAAAGGGCATAGCTACGAGTGTTGTGAACGGGAAAATCTATGCCTTTGGAGGGTCTGGCGACGGTGTGAGCAGTCTGGCAACGGTCGAAGAATATGATCCGGCGACAGATACATGGACAGCAAAGAGTGACATGTCTTTTGCAAGATTCGGACCTGCGGCTGTTGAGATACGTGGGAAAATCTATGTGATTGGTGGATGGGGAGGTCCCTCCTCGTTGGATTTCTTATCTGCGATAGAGGTGTACGATCCAGCGACAGATAGCTGGCAGCAACAGACTGACGCGCCTTTTGAAAATGCCCATTTTGGTTTTACCCGCGTCAATGGAAAGATTTACCTGGTTGGCGGAACTCGGAAACGCCCAGAAACATGGGAATATGATCCGGCAACAGATGTCTGGACTGCGAAAGCGGAGATGATCTTCCCCTCGCACTTTCTATCCGCCAGCAATTTAGAGGGAAAACTTTACGCTATTGGAGGGAGCAGTGAAGCCACCCAAGCAGTGCGCGTGTATGATCCTGGAATAGATACCTGGAGCTCGCTACTAGAGAGTCCCATGCCTACTGCAAGAGGGAGTCTTGCGACAGCGATAGTGAATGGAAAAATCTATGCGATTGGCGGACATACGGGTATTTCCTGGGGACCTGCTGGAACCGTCTACTCCACGGTGGAAGAATTATCACTCCAGCCCAACTCTACCGCTGTAACTCCGCAGAGTTGGGGCCAGGTCAAAGCCCTCAAATAATACCAATCTGATGTGAAGATGGCCGGATGTTTAGCGGTGTTTTCCCGGAGATACAACAAAAACATCCGGCCATTTTGAAGGTCGCCGAATCCTGTGTAGGCCATCTCACCGCCGTCGAAGAGCCCAATGGAGAGCACCACCGCAAGCGACTGATGCTCAGATGAATCGTGTGTATCTCGGAGGCAGGCAGACTACGATGCGGAACAGGCGAGGTAGGCTGACGGCCGTTGTAATTTTTGTCTCGCTGGTGTCGGCTGGCGCCCTCAAGGCCGAAACTCTACAGGGAACCGTCAATGCCGTAGTGATCTTCGCCGGCTTCCAGGGCGAAGCTCCGGCCGACACACTCGCACCACCGTGGGCCGAAGGCTTCTTCGATCCCGAGAAGCCAGGCAGCTTCAGCCATTTCTATGACCAGATGTCCTTTGGTCGACTGCGTGTGCGCGGCGAGGTGTCGCGCCGCCGCTACGCCTCGCTGGCCCGCGCGGAGGCCTATCTCCCCATCAATCCCAACGACCCCGGCCGCTACGGCGCATTCGCTCTCGAGATCCTCACCCAGGCGGACGGAGACATTGACTTCTCTCGCTTCGACAACGACGGGGCCGATGGCATTCCGAACTCGGGCGACGACGACGGCGCTGTCGACGCCGTCTTCCTGGTGCTGTCGTCGACGCCTAGGAATTTCCTGGTGGGTGGGGCCACGGGCGTCCAGGGCCTGGATTTGGGATCGGCCTTCATCACGGACGACGAAGCGGTCGACGGAAGCCCGATCCGTATCGATCCGGCGCTGGGGGCGCTGCAGCGCGGGCGGTCGTTTGCAGAAGCCGTCGGTAGCGCGGCGCACGAGTACGGGCACATGCTGGGTCTGAAGGATCTCTACAACAAGAGCTACGTGGCCGGCGATTCCCCCGGGGAGGACTCGGCCGGTATCGGACGATGGGGGCTGATGGGCTGGGGTGCTTTGGGCTGGCGCGGCGATGATGGACCGACGAGCCTGTCGGCCTGGAGTCGCCAGCGGTTGGGCTGGCTGCGTGTGGATGAGATGCGGACGCCTGAGCTCGACCTGCGCCTGGCGGATGTCGGTTCGGGCAGCGCCTTCAAAGTGCGGCTGACCGCCCTCGATTACTTTCTGCTGGAGTACCGGCGGCGCGACAGCAGCTACTACGATCGCAACCTTCCTGCAGAGGGCTTGCTGATCTGGCATGTGCGGCACGACGGCAGCTACTACAACCAGTTGGGGTTCGAGTACTCTTCACGCGTTGATCTGGTGTGTGCCGATGGCCGGTGGCTGGACGCGGGGTATCCGCTGGGGACCCAGGCCGATCCCCTCAACGGGGCAGACAATCTCGACTTCTGGTCTCACGACGCCGCCTATACACGGGCTCACGGCGGCAATCTTGGGGATGAGACCGATCCGTTCGATGGGACGCGCTTCGACCGATTCACGCCCGAGTCGAATCCATCTTCTGCCAGTGAGGGTAGCCCCGTCGCCGTTCGGGTGGAGGGGATTCGTTTCCGCGATGGGGTGATGGAGGCGCACATCCAGATTCCTCCCCTGCGGCTGGCCGTCACCGATTTCGATACGCAAGACAGCGGAGACGGTGTTTTGATGGTAGGTGCGGATTTTCGGGTGCACTTTTCAATAACCAATCAGGGCGGGCTCAGGGCGCCCGACGTCCGCACGACGTTGAGGACGAGTGACCCGTTCCTGGAACTGATCGAGCCAGAGACGGCCTTCGGCGATCTTGAGCTCGGGATGGCGACAGATCCCGTGGAAGGCCGCAACGGGTTTCCCCAGGTGCGCTTCCGGCCGGGCTTCCACGGCGCTCATACCGCTGAACTGGTGCTGGATGTGTACACCGACGGGGCGCTGGTCGCGCAGCATGCCTTCTCACTCACGGGCCTGTCTCCCGTGCAGCTCCAAGACGTCATTATCCTCAACGACCGCGGCAATCGAGATGGCCAGGTTCAGGCGGCTGAGATATTCCAGTTGCAACTCACGCTGGATTACAACCACCCCGAACTCCTGAGCATATTCCAGTTTTACCTCAGACCGTTACTGAAAGGGGTCGTCGTCATCGGTGACACATTTATGTCATTCAATCCTGACGGTAGCTGGGCAAAGGACTCGGCGCCTGCGTTCATGGCGCCATCCGAGTTGGCACCGGGGACGGAGATCCCCTTCGAGTTCGAGGTCTCCAGCCCGTTCAGGAGTCGGTACGATACACTGCAGGTCGTCGTCGCGCCCGGAGGGGATTTGACCGCGCCCTTCGTGCTGGCGGCCAAGAGCTGGACGGAAGAGAATGGCATCCGCATCGCGCTGACTGAAGATCAGTTCTTCGAGGCAGATCAGCTCCGCTCCGCAACGGCCCTCATCTACAGCGTCGAGGATACGACTGAGATCGCATCCGTAGTACTATCGACCCAGGACGGCCGCCTTGGCGGGCTGTGGGTTACCGAGAGAGGGGGCGAGTTCCTGCTCCGCACCGAACTGGTCGATGGCAGTGGCAACACAGGTACGAGTCCCTTCCAACAGATATTCGCCAATCCGGTTCGACGGCTCTGGGATACCCTGCGTCTCAGCGATGATCCCCTGCAGCCCGTAGTGCGAGACGTCGCCTTCGCTCCCGGCGACGCGAGCACGGCGTACGCACTCACTCAGAGTGCCCTGTGGAGGAGCACGAATCGAGGCGACAGCTGGACCCGTGTCGGATACATGAACCCGCTCTTTAACAAAGCTCCCGCCCCGAGCACCGTGGGAATCGACGCCGTCGATCCGCAGACGGTCTATATCGGCAACAGGAGGAGCCGCGACGGGGGCCAATCCTGGGCCGAAATGGATGGCATCGCGATGGCTGTGGATCCGGTGCGCGCAGGTCGGCTCTACAGTGTGACGGCAGACTACAACCCCGACGACCGTCTGCTGCAGGTGTCGGCCGACTGGGGACACACCTGGCGCACTCTGGACACCCGCAACATTCCGGACACCCGCAGCATGGGAGACTCTTGGTCTGGCCGTCTGACCATCCACCCGGCCAACACCGACATCCTGTATTATTCCCAAAGACAACTGTCTCGCAGCACGGACGGTGGCCGCACGTGGGCGCAAACGAACGGATTCTGGCAGGCCATACAGCCCGATCCAGCCGATGAACTGGGTGTCTTCGGACTGCGGGATAACGAGCTCCATTACAGTTCGGACGCCGGCGAATCCTGGCGCGTCCTCCGGAGCCTTGGTGGATTGGCGTGGCAGATCAAGGCCTATGCCCAGGGCATCCTGGTCTGGGGTGACGTGGGAGAACTGCTGAGATCAGGAGATAGTGGTGTCGAGGAGGTTACCCTGCCTCCTTTGTTGGATGTGCCTCCCGGGGATCGCACAATGACTCCTTTCATAGATCCCCGGGACACGCGGAGGATGTTCCTGTCGCTGGCCGAAGGTCCGCGCCGCGTCTTCATGAAGACAGATGACGGCGGGCGAAGCTGGCGCCAAATTACCTTCCCGGCCATCGACTCGCCGGCAGGAGCCCTCGTATTCGACGCAGCCGGCAGCCTGTATGTCGGCTCCGGCGGGCGTCCCGGTGCCGATGGGCGTGCACACCCAGGCATTTACTCGAGCAGCGATGGCAATAGAAGCTGGAAATGGCAGAGCTCTAACGTGTATGTGTACCGCGATGCCGTGTTCCGCTCTCTGCTGGTCGATCGACGCAACGGGATTTGGCTTGGGATGGCAGGTAATTTCGCGGACATGGCAGCTCGGGTTTGGGGGGACTGGTACGACATACTGCGGAGTGTGGATGGAGGGCGTTCCTGGTCCACGACTGGGGGTGGGTATTTTCTTACTCCACCCTTCAGTCCACCCAAACTGCTAAAAGGAGCGGATGGCTACTTCACGGGAGGTAGCCTGGAGGGCCTCTCAAGGAGCAGCGATGGGGAGACCTGGGAGTATTTCAGAGACGACTTCGAAGCCGTTACGTCGTTCACGTTGAACCCGGCGGACGGGCGTCGAGTCTACGCCGCGACGAACGACAACACGCTGATGCTGAGTGTGGATTCGGGCAGGAACTGGGAGCTTCTGGAAGCAGGCCATTTCCGCGAGACGATCTTCGAATTGTCTTTCAATCCAAGCGCTACGAGACTGTATGCGGTAACCTCAGACGAAATCCACCAGTCCAGTGACCAGGGCCGCACGTGGTCTCTGCTCTCCACGCTGGAACGTGCGGCTGGAACGCGCACCTCGGTGGCGTATCGTCTCCGGTTTCATCCGTCAGATCCCGGACGCATGTATCTATTCAGTAGTAATGTGCTGCTGTCGACGACGGATGCCGGGGCCACATGGCAGTCCATCGGAGAGGACCTGGCCGGTCGCCCGTGGTTCAACGATGTGGCCGTTGATCCTGCTAATCCTGAACTCCTGTATGTGGCAACGCCATGGGGGGTGTATCGCTCCAGTACGACGTACGATGAGACATCGGTGGCCGACGAAACTCAGGGCACCAGGCCCGAAGAGTTCCAGCTGTACCAGAATTACCCCAACCCGTTCAATCCCAGCACCGCCATCCGCTTCGACCTGGGGCGGCCCGAGAAGATTGACCTGGCACTCTACAACCTCGCCGGCCAGAAGGTGGCTACATTGGCCCAGGGCCACCGCGAGGCAGGCACCTACAACCTGCGCTGGGATGGACGTGACGAGAATGGACGGGAACTCGCATCAGGCGTGTACCTGTACCGCTTGCAGGCTGGATCTCTGGTGGAGACACGCAAGCTTCTACTGCTTCGCTGAACGGCCGTAGGGGTTTTCTTGATGGACGACTTTCACATCGTACACCTCTCCGGCTTAGCCGGCGCACGGAGGGCCATGAAAATGGCAAAACCCGTCAACAGATCGCCGGTTTGAGATCGCAGGTATTAGGCCCTCTTACCATACGTAATCGGGGTAATTATGACTACGAGTGTTGTCTTTATTCTATTTGTTTTATTGGCTGCCAGCTTTAATCCTGCATTTAGCCAGATAGCAGTCTTTGGCTCAGTACGAGACCATGAAGGCGTCCCTGTGGATTCGGCTAGGGTAGCTTTTATACTTGAGGCGGATACCACGCAGGTTTTTGCAAACGTAACGGACATAGAGGGACACTATACAGTTACCTTAGACCATAGAACGGCCGTAGAAGAGGGCGCTTTCTTCCGTATCCCGGCCGACTACCAGCTGCTTCATAATTTTCCCAATCCCTTCAATCCGTCTACACTTATTCCGTATGCGCTCCCCCGGCCAGGCCCCGTTGAATTGTCCATATATAATATTCTGGGCCACAACGTGCGCACCTTGGTACATACCCATAAGGAGGCCGGATGGCACACCGAAGAATGGGATGGGCGCGATCGCCAAGGCAGGGGCGTTTCGGCAGGCGTATATCTCTACCGGATGAAGGCCGGAAAGTTTGTCGCTTCGGGGAAGATGACAATAATAGATGGGACAAAATCCAACCCACCCGGCCCTGCAAGTGCCAAGATGTTAAAACCGACCAGATCGGCGCAACCGGCAGCAGCAATCTATTCGGTGAAGATTACAGGCGTGGGTATAGAACCGGTCTTTCAGATGGGCGTAAGTATACCTGAGGACGGAAAGCTAGATTTTGTGGTGGTGAGCCTACCCATTGCCCCCCCCGTGAACGCGCCGCTGGTTCTTCAGCCAAACGACCTGTGCAGCGATTACGCTGCCGCCGCCGTCGCCACCTTCTTCGACGCCCACCTGGAGGCGACGGTAAGGTCTGAGCTGGGGATCGGATCCCAGGACGTTCTCACCTGCGGCCTGCTCTTGGGGGTGATGTCGTTAGATTTAGATGTTAGAAACGCTGGGCCCGGGTACTTGGTTGGCGTCCAGAATCTCACGAATCTGACGGAGCTGGGCCTCGCTTTCAACGGGCTCACCGATATCAGCGTGCTGAGCGGGCTCACGAACCTGACGAGGCTGACCCTCGACTACAACGCCAACCTCAGCAATATCCAACCGCTCCTCGACAACGCGGGGCTCGCCAGAGCAGGCAACAGAGTCGATCTCTCGGGGACAAACGTGGCTTGTGCAGACGTGGCTGTATTGAAGGCCAAATTGGTGACGGTCACTTCGGACTGTCCGTGACCAAAACCCGGGAAAGTGACGGCCACCCCAAATCAGCGCAGGGCTAATCCAAAACCGTAATTTTCTGCGCGAAGTGCGTCCAGATAAGGATGCTGTTGCCGAATTCTACGCGGCGAAAGCGGCCAGCGGTGATGTGCGGGTTTCGGCCCGTGGCTTTTCCTCCAGCCAATTGAAGACCCGTCTCAAATTCATTGCGGCGGCCGTAGCGACATGCTGGAAATGGACTTTCGCCCGGCCGCGATACCGGGTCCGTCGCATACCCAACCCGCCCACCGCTTGGGAGAGCGTCCCTTCGATCCCGGCTCGAGCCTTATAGCGCTCTTTGAAAGGGTCCTCCTGCTGGGCCTGGCGCGTGGCTTGGACGGCTTCATGCTCGGCCTGGGGTTGCAGACTTAAACTGCGGCCTACCGTACTGTGGGTACACTGGGCACGGACCGGACAGGCCGTACAGCTTTGGGCGGGGAAAAGGACCCGGATCACGGGGTGCTCGTGCCGATCTCGAGCCCACTGCCAGTAGCGATTGGTGTGGCCTTGGGGGCAGGTCACCCTTTCCTGGGCCCAATCGATGTGGAAATGGGTCAGGTCAAAGCCTTGATCGGCTTCGGCTTGCCAACTGGTATCGGGTCGGACCGGACCGAGTAATTCGACGCCAAAGGTGTGCTGGCTTTCGACCAAGAGCGGCCCACTCACATAGGCGGTATCGACCAGGTGGGTGGCCGGCAGCAACCCCTCGGCTTGTAAGTGCTGATGGATTGGCTCGGTGACCAGGGCATCCTGCTGGGGGGCTGGTCGGGTTTCCACATGGGTAATCAGATGGGGCTGATCCGGGTCACAAGTTTCCGTCATATGGACCTTGTAGCCCACCCAGTGGGTCGCCCGTTTACTGGCTTGACGGGCTTGGGGATCATAGGGGGAAACAAGGCCCTCGCTGGCCGGAGGGGTTTCGGCCTCGGTGCGCCAGCGGAGGGCGTCGTCGATTTCGTAGAATTGTTGCACCCAGATCTGCCGCAGCGTTTCAACAGCAGGCACCACCTGGAGTCCAGACCAGCGGGTATCTTGGTAGATCCATTGGAGGAGCGTGCGCCCATCCAACCCGATGGTCTGGGCCAGCCCTCGCCGACCCGCTGGATCGGCGGGCAGTCGATAATCCTGGAGCGGTTGGCCATAGCGCTCAAGCCACTCGATGGGTACGCGTCCCTGGAGAAACGGCGGGGCGGCTTGGGCGAGGGTATTTAACACCTGGCGGACCGCTTCGCCGACTAATTCGACGCGATTTAAGGTGCGGATGGCCCCCAGAATATGCGTCGAATCCGTCCGTTGCTGGCCGCGAGCGGCCACCCAGCCGCGTTGGCTAAATACCGCCAACAGGGTGTCGAAAAGCCGACGCGTGGCCTGCTGCTGGATGAGCCGCCGACGAAACTTGCACAGCACTGAAAAGTCGAAGCCGGCATCACTCAAAGTCAGGCCCAACGCATATTTCCAATCGATGCGACTGCGCACGGCATCGGCGGCTTGGCGGTCGGTCAAATTCTCGGCAAACTGCATGATGGTCACCAAGGCTAAGCGCCAGGGATCTTCGGCCGACTGGCCTCGACGCGGAAAGAGATCGGCAAACTGAGGATTTTCATAGATCGTGCCCAATTCATCCCGCATCTTCATGTAGATACTGCCTTTAGGAAAGGCCGCTTGGGCAATGCGGACGGTCTCTTCCGGCACGGGCTCAATCGGTCGCTGGGACAGAGACATAGACCACCTCGGGGAGAAGGGGGAGAATGGACAACGGGAAATTAGTGCTCTATGATAAAGGCCTCCCTGAATTCGGCAACAGCATCAGATAAGGTTGACACATTCAGTGGGAGTCAGTCCCACCGGGGTCAAAGCCAGCGCCCCGCAGTCCTGTCTTCGACGACGTCATCTGGGGTCAACCCGGTTCTCTGCAGCGGCGCGGGCTGTAGCTGCGGTTGCCGCCGGAGCGGGGCGCCTCGATGCGGGTCGGTTGTTGGTAGGTCATGCGGCTTTTTCCTTTGCGTGCCCCCGTCCCCTTGAGCGGCTACCGCTCGAACTAAACACCTATTATTCCGAGCAAAACCAGCCTCGAGTCGCTGTGTCCAGAGCACTCCAGGCTGGTTTCTTTTTTGCCCATCCAGATAAAATACTTGTGCCGATACCCTAAAAAAGGTTAGGGTTATAGTTCTACTTTGTAATACAAATTACTTTACAAGACAAGCCCATGCATCTTCACCTGATCACCGCCGAAGACCCGTTGACCCTGCAGGCCAGGGCCCGCGAATTAATCCGCATGCCGCAATTGACCATGCCGCTTTTAGCCGCCCTGACTCCATCCTCCTGGCAAGTAACACACACCGACGAGATCACCCATCAAGTCGACCCGGACTGCAGCTGCGACCTAGTCGGCCTCACCGCTGCCACCCCCGGAGCCCCACACGCCTACGACCTAGCCCAATCCTTTCGCAACCGCCGGGTCAAAGTCGCCATGGGCGGCCCCCACGCCACCCTATTGCCCTACGAAGTGGCCCAGCACGTAGATATCGTCCTAGTCGGCGAAGCCGAAAGCCAGTGGACCCGAGTGCTGGAAGATTACGAATTGGAACGGCGCTATCGGCCGGGCCGACATATTCTTGACGAAGAGACGCAGGCACAAGTGGAAAGCCTGCCCAACGGCTCCCTGATCTACCGCTGCCCAACCCCCGCCTCCCTCGATGGCTTGCCCGCCGCCCGCCGCGACCTGATCCGCCACGGCGGTTGGAACCGGTGGTGGGCCACCCGGGGTGCCGCCATCGCCACCCGAGGCTGCCCCCATAGTTGCGACTACTGCACTATTCCCGCCCTCTACCCCCAGGCCCGCCGCATGCGCCTGCGCCCGGTGGACCAGGTGGCCGCCGAAATCGCCGCTATCCCCGACAAAGGCATTGTCTTTTGGGACGACAATATCGGCGCCCACCCCGCCTACGCCAAAGCCCTATTTCGCGCCCTGATCCCGCTGCGCAAATGGTGGACCAGCCAGACCACTATGGTCTCCATCCGCGACGACGAATTTTTGCGCCTGGCCGCCGCAAGCGGCTGCAAAGCCCTGTTCATCGGCTTGGAAAGCGTCCACCAGGAAAGTCTTGCTGGGGCCCGCAAAAGCCATAATCAGGTAAAGGGCTACCGGGACCTGCTGCAGCGCGCCCACGACCACGGCATTGCCATCCAGGCCGGTATTATATTCGGCTTTGCAGAGGATACAACGGATATTTTCGCACAGACCGTCGATCTGATGGACGCCATCGGTCTGGACAACGCCACCGTCAGCCTGCTGGTGCCCTATCCAGGCCTGCCCGCCTATGCCAAATTAGAGCGGGAAAACCGCATCATCGACCGCAACTGGCGCCACTACAACGGCAAGACTCACGTCGTCCACCGGCCCCGCCATATGACAGCGGACCAGCTGTTGGCCGGTTACGAATGGGCCAAGACTCAATTCTATTCGCCGGCCAGTATTTTCCGGCGGCTCAACAAAAGCCGCACCGGATTGTGGTGGAATATTCCCCGCAATATCGGTTATATGCGGGGCCTAACCGGCGAAGTGCGGGCCCGGGCGGCCATGCACAGGGGCTGACCAACCGGCTGATTTACTGCAGAACATCCTCAGGGCGTTCGGGAAAGCCGACAATACCCCGCGAGCGGTCGAATTGGTAAATCCGCATGGCGTCCCGGGCCGCAAAGGGAAATGCGCGCAAATCGCCCCTTTCCAAGGCATCGTCGCCGGCGGCATTGTCCAGCGCTGCAATGGCGACCTGGCGCAAAGCCCGGACCATATCGGGCTGGTCGGCCGCCTTATTGTCCACTTCGTGCGGATCGGTTTGGCTGTCGAATAATTGTTCCCCCCCGCCATTGGCAAAGAAGATATATTTCCAGCGCTGGCCCCGCACCATCACCTTAAACTGCGACGTGCCGGGTGCCCCGTACAGGCCAATCAGGTGCTCCCGGGGTGCAACGCTGCCTACCACCGTCCCCAGGACATCGATCCCCTCACGGGCCTCGACAGAGCCGGCGGCCCCGGTGGCCAGAGCGAATAAATCGTGCAGTCCGACCAATTCTTCGCGCCGTTGGTCTTTGGCCAAACGCGCCGGCCAGCTCACTAGGAAAGGCACCCGACAGGACACATCAAAAAAGCTTTCCTTCTGCCAAGCAGTATGGTCCCCCATATGATCGCCGTGATCGGCGAAAAAGCAGATCAGGGTATTATCGCTGTCGGGCCGGGCTTCCACGGCATCGAGAATTCGGCCCAGACACTGGTCGATATAGGTCAATTCGCCGTAGTAGCGCGCCTTGAGTACACGGGCGTGGGCATCGGTGATATCCTCGGCCCAGATAGCGTGGTTCATCCAGGGGATTTGCTCGTCCATATGGTCTGTGGCCAACTGGCCACGCACCGGATTGGGCATGCGGTCGGGGTCGTACATGCGATTGAAGGGAATGGGCGGGGCCAGGGGCGGATGCGGGCCAATAAAAGAAACGAAACCAAAAAACGGCCTCTCGCCGGCGGCCCCCACCTGCTCCACCGCCCGATCGGCGGCCCAGGCCTCCACCCCCAATTCCGCCGGCACGCCGCTCATCTGCGGCATATAATACATTTCGGTGCGCTCGCCCATCAGTCCTTCGATAAAGTCGAAATGGGGATGTTCTGTTTTTATATACGAAGCATAGGCGTCTTTTTCGCGCCCCTCGGCATTGCCGTACAATTCCTCGCTGTGGAGATGAACCTCATAGCCTAGATCTTCGTCGCGCGGGGTCGTATGAAATTTGCCAATACCAAAAGTGCGGTAACCCCGGTCCTGCATGGTCTGCGCCAGGTAGGGCCCGCAGCGCCCGGTCATAGTATCCGCCTGCTCGGGGGCCGGCGGGATTTGGCCATTGGAGAAGACCCGCGTGGAAAGGGGCGTGCAGCCGGTGCGAATAGTATAGCGGGCGGCCACGCATACTGGACAGGGCGAATAGGCCTGGGTAAAGGAGAGGCCCCGGCGCACCAGGCGATCCATATTGGGTGTATAGATATGCTCGTTGCCTAATGCCCGGATCGTGTCGAAACGCTGCTGATCGGTCATGACGAAAAGAATATTGGGTCGTTGGCTCATGGTCTTTCTCCGGCTGGCTGTTGGCTTGCGCGGTATATTTATGGTGGAATCAGTAAATGCTCAGCCGCCCGCATAGACCAGCGGCAGCCGCAAAGTAAATACAGTCCCCTCGCCCAATTGACTCTGCACCTCAATGCCACCGCCGAGCAATTGGGCAAAGCGCCGGGTTATCGACAACCCCAAGCCGGTTCCCTTTTGCCCGGGGTCGCTCCCCTGCACCTGGCGGTATTCATCAAAAATGGTCGCCAGTTCCGCCGCCGGAATACCCTGCCCCGTATCGGCAACCCGTATCACAAGCTGGTCGTTTTCCCTTGCTGCCTGCACTGCCACCTGGCCCGCTGCCGTGAATTTTATCGCATTGCTGAGTAGATTGATCAGCATCTGCCGCAAGCGGGCCTCGTCGGTATGGGCCTGATCCAGATCCGGGGCTATTTCATAGCGCAACTCAACACCTTGGCCTACTAGGGGACTCACCGTCGCCACGCAGCCGGCTACCAGCGGCTCCACCGCAAAGGCGGCGGCATTGACCTCCATCCGCCCCACTTCGATTTTAGACAGATCGAGCAGATCGTTGATTAGGGCCAACAAGTGGTCCGAGGCCTGAGTAACTTTCTCCAGATTGGCCCGATTGCGCGGCGTCAATTCGGTTTGCCGGCGCAATACCAACCGGGTAAACCCCTTGATGGCGTTGAGCGGTGTGCGCAATTCGTGCGACATACTGGCCAGAAATTGGGATTTGCGTTGGGTGGCCAGCTGAATTTGTCGGTTGGCCGCCTCCAATTCGCTATTGGCCTGTTGCAGCTGGGCGGTGAGTTGTTGCAATTGCTCGCCGTGGCGGCTGATAGCCTGAATGAATAGGGCCAACAGCATGCTGACCCCGACCCCGATCAAGGTTAAGACCACCATAGGGCCCGAAACCCGACCATGCCAAAAAGCCTGGCTGCCGATTAGCAAACCGGCCAGGAGCAAAGCCCCACCTAGCCCCCAACGAAGGGGCAAAAATAAAAATACGTGGATAAAGCAACCAACGGCGAGGAAAGTTGCCGACTGGTCTATAAGCATCAAACCGATCCACAACCCCCATTCGACGAGAAAGAAAATCGCTTTCTTGGAGAGACTTCGATCGGCCAACGGCAAGCAGACAGCCCAACCCCAGTACCAGCCACCCCACACCAACGCCAGCCCGACAAAAGCGCCGCGTTGCTCCCAGGGCAGGGCCTGTTTGAACAGGATTAGGACCGCAATCAAGCCCAACAGGAAGTAAAAAGCCCCATGCCAGATGCGCCGCCAGCGATCTTCTAACGCCCGGGCCGCGGGCGTTTTTACCAATGGGTCTGTTGCCGAATTTTCCGGTTCAATTCGTCCCATGGGACGCAAGACTCCTGGTCAAAATCGGCCATTGGTCGAATAGGCCGCCCCACCCTTTGGGGACACTATAGCTCCAGCCCGCAAAACTAAAGGGTCACGGCTCTGGTTGACAATTAGCGGGCATCGGACTTTTAGCGCACCCGGAACAGCCCTTCCACCCGATCGAGAATGGGATTGAGTTCGGCGCGGGTATGCTCGTCTAGCCCGGCGCCCGGGGCGCGGCGAAAGGTGTCACGGATCAAACCACGCCGGTGCAATACTTCCTTGTATACCGCCACTCCGTAGAGACGCTCGTAATTCATCAGCGGCAGCAAGCCGTTGAATAGTTCCCGCGCCCCCTGACCGTCGCCGGCTTCAAGCCGCTCCCACAGATCGACCAGCACGTCGGTCGTATGGCAACCCGGCATATTGCCGCAAGCCCCGCGGCGGTGCTCATCGGGCAGATAGATGCCCCCCTGGCCGCCCATGACGCCTTTGCAGGCTTTGCCCGCCGCCGCCAGCGTCGCGGTGATTTGCATGGGCTCGGGCAGGGTCTCTTCCTTGATATAGTGCACCTGCTCCAATTCAATACACATCCGCCCCAACAGAGTCCCACTCATCGGCGTGCCCAGCGGCGGGCCAAAATTCTGCACACAAATTGGAATCCCCACCGCCTCGTTCAGGCCTTGGTAATAGCGGTAGCAACCCTCCTGGTCGGGGTGCAGCACGTGCGGGGGCATGGCCATAATACCCTGGCAACCGTTGCCTTCGGCAAAGCGGGCCAATTCCGCCGCCGGCAAATAATGGCCCGAAGTGACCGAGGCCACCACCGGCACCCGCCCCTGGCTCTCCTCCACCACTATGGCCAACCAGCGCCGCCGCTCATCGTCGGAGAGGGTGGAAAATTCGCTGGCATTGGCCGGGCCGACCAACCCCCTGGCACCGGCTTCCAGGCAAAAGGCCACCATGCGCCGCAGACTGGTCTCATCGAGGGCGCCGGTGGCGGTGAAAGGGGTGATGACAATGGGAAAAATACCGCTCCAAGTAGGGCTCATGGCAGCTCTCCTTCAAATTTTGCCGCCGCAAACGGCGGTCGTCAGGCGCGTCAGATCGGGCACCAGGGCTACCCCGGCGGCGGCCAATCGCTGCCGGGATTGGTGGCCGCTGGGTATTAACAGACAATGGACTCCCATGGCCTGGGCAACCTCGACATCGTGCAGCGTATCCCCGGCCAATACCACCTCTTGGGGGGGCCAGCCCATCTCCTTAAGCCAACGGCGGCCATTCTCTATTTTGCCCAGCCCCAAATGATTATCGACACCAATCAGGCGGCGGAAAAAAGGGCCCAGGCGGCGCTGTTCTACGACCTGGTCGAGGGTGGTCTGTTTGTACGCCGATAATACCGATTGTTCCAGCCCCGCCCGACGCACGGTTTCCAGGGCCTGGCGGGCACCGGCACGCAGGGCACATTGATGCCGCCGGGCTTCGTACTGGGCGATGAAAGCGTCGCTGACGGCGACAAAATCGGCGGCGGCAAAGCCCAGCTTAACGGTATAGTCTTGGAGGGGAAAACCAAATAGCTGCCGGTATCTGACCCCATCGATGGTCGGCAGCCCGGCCTCGGCCAGCAACCGGTTGGTAATTTCAACGCACAACCAGGCATCGTCCAGCAAGGTGCCGTTCCAGTCCCAAACCAGATGGGAATAGCGACGACTCAAAGTTTACGGGCGACCCAGACCTGCTCGCCGTAGCCGGGATAGGGAGCCCCGTCAAAATCGCCGTAGAGCGCTTCCACGGCAAAACCGCACATGCCCAACAAATATTCCATTTCGAGGCGACCGCTCCACCGCAAGGTCAAGCGCCCCACCGTGCGCCCCACTGAAATCCCGGCCCCGTCGACGGCCTCATAGACCAATTCCTGCTCCATCAATTGCACTTCCGGATCGTATATACGACTGTACCAGACTATCACCTGATGGCCGTTTGTCGGATCGATAAAATCGGTATCTTTGCGCAGCGGCTGGCGCCACCCCCCCGCGACCATATCCTGCAGTGGATCGAAGGTATTAAAGACCAGCAGGCCATCCCCTTGCAGGTGGTGGTGTAGTCTTTGCAAGGCGTCGCGCTGGTCGACCGGAGTGAGCAAATGTTGAAAAGTGCGATAGGGTATGGTAATGAGGGGAAAAGTGCGACCCAGATCGAATTCTTCCACGACGCCCTCTACCAATTGCAACCGGCGGGCCTCCTCGGGGGGCAAATCGGCGACTTTTTGGCGCAATACCGCCAACTGCCCGGGCGCCGGTTCCAAGCCCACCATTTCGACTCCGGCGCGGAGACTGGGCAGTAGAACACGGCCGGTGCCGCAGCCAATCTCCAGCACCGGACCACCGGATTCGAGGGCTTCTTCAACATAAAATTCGACATCGCCTTCGACGCCGCAAAAATAACTGTCGTAGAAGGCCCCGTGATAGGCTTCCATAGTATTCCCGGTGCAAGTATCGTTGCCGATGCGGCCCTGCCAACCCGGTCTGTCCAGGTAGGAATTCAGCGCGGCCGGTCTTGAAGGAGGTGCTAGGCGATATAGTACAGCCCGCCCAGGCGAGTAGCCTGAACGGGCTAGAGGTGCGTCTCTTTATAGAAGATCGGCGATAACCGCTTTTTCCTCTTGCAATTCAGCGGTGGTAGCGGCGATTTTTTGGCGCGCAAAATCGCTCAGCTCCAACCCTTCGACGACACTGTAACCGCCCTGACCGTCGCTGCGCAGGGGATAGGAGAAAATCAGCCCTTCCTCCACCCCATAACTGCCGTCGGAAGGCACCCCAGCCGAAAACCAATCGTCCCCCGGGGTCGCCGCCTCAAAACTGCGCACGTGATCGAGAGCGGCATTGGCCGCCGAGGCCGCCGAGGAATGCCCGCGGGCGGCGATGACAGCGGCGCCGCGCTGCTGCACAGTTTCAATAAATTCGTTCTGCAGCCAGGAGACATGACCAATGACGTCGGTAGCCGGGCGCCCGTTGATGCGGGCGTTATCGGCGTCGGGGTACTGGGTGGCGCTGTGGTTGCCCCACACCGCCATATGCGAAACCTGCCCAACAGGGGCGCCCGCCTTTTGCGCCAATTGCGCGGCGGCCCTGTTCTGGTCGAGACGCATCATCGACGAAAAGCGCTCTTTGGGCACCCCAGCCTTGACGCCGTTGTGCATAGCGATAAGACAATTGGTATTGGCCGGATTGCCGACTACGGCCACCCGCACATCGTTGGCAGCTCGGCTCAACGCCTGGCCCTGGCTGACGAAGATAGGGCCGTTTTCGCGGATCAGGTCGCCCCGCTCCATGCCCGGTCCACGCGGCTTGGAGCCGATAAAAAGCCCCCAGCTGATGCCGTCAAAGGCAACGTTGACATCGTCGGTGATCACCACCTTCTCCAACAGCGGAAAGGCACAATCGTCCAATTCCATCACCACCCCTTCCAAAGCCGGCAGGGCCGGGGTGATTTCCAACAACCGCAAGGTTACCTTGGTATCGGGGCCGAATACCTCGCCCGAGGCCAAGCGGGGCAGGATGGCATAGCCAATCTGTCCCGCCGCCCCTGTTACCGCCACCTGTACTGCTCTTGCCATAACGCACTCCTTTGGTATGTTTTTGAGACCGAAATCACCCCTACAATGTGCGCATAAAACGGCGTTCGGGCAACCGTTTGCAGCCGCTTCTCCCCCCTTCTATACATGGCTTCGACACTCCCTTCCACGGCTCCTTTTGTCGACTGCCAGGGGCTCCACAAAACCTTTGGCCAAGGCCCCGGCGCCGTCGTCGCCCTGCGTGGGGTCGATCTGGCCGTGGCCAAGGGGCAGGCCCTGGGCCTGATGGGCCCCAGCGGCTCGGGCAAGAGTACCTTGCTGCACCTGATCGGCGGCCTCGAAGCCCCGTCGGCTGGCTCGGTGACGGTAGCGGGCCGCCCGGTGGCCCGCCTCAACGATAGCCAAGCCGCCGGCTACCGTTGCCGCCACGTCGGCTTCGTTTTTCAATTCGCCAATCTGATCCCCCTGCTCAACGCCCTCGACAATATCGCCCTGCCCGCCCGCCTGGCCGGCGAAAAAGCCCGCAGCGCCCGGGCCCGGGCCCAGACTTTATTGGCGCAGGTGGGCCTGGCCGACAAAGCCGCCGCCTACCCCGACGCCCTGTCGGGCGGACAACAGCAGCGCATTGCCCTGGCCCGCGCTCTGATCAACGACCCACCCCTGCTACTGGCCGACGAACCCACCGGCAATCTCGACCGAGCCAACGGTCGACGGGTACTCGATTTGTTGGCCGAATTGGTCTCCAACCGAGATCTGACTCTGATAATGGCGACCCATTCGGACCAAGCCCTGGATCTGTTCACCCAAGTCCTGCATCTGGAGGACGGCCGCCTGCAGGCCCCGCTGTGAAGGCGACAGCCCTGCTGGTAGGCATCCTGAGCCGTGACCTGCGCCGCCGCCCGTTGGGCCTGGCCGCCAGCGCCCTGAGCATTGCCGCCGGTATTGCCGTCATTGTCGCCATATATCAGGTTGGCCTGGCGGCCCGCAGCAGTTTCCGCTCTAGTTTTGTCGTGTTGGCCGGCCGCACTACGCACCAACTAAGCGCCGATAACGGCCTGCCCCAGGAACGCCTGGCCGCCCTCAAGGCCCATCCGGACGTAACCGCCGCCCAGCCGGTTATCGAGGGGCTGGTGCCGTTACTGGACTATCCGGGCAAACCCCTGCGCCTGGTTGGGCTCGACCCGTTCCAGTGGGCCCCTTTCCTGCCCTCCCACAACAGCGGCTCCCAACCCGGCCTCGATATCGTAGACTTTGTCAATACACCGGGCGGCGTCTATCTGTCGGCGGCCTGGACCCGTTCGCAGGGCGTGCAAACGGGCCAGGCCCTGCAAGGGGCGGCGGCCGGGTACAAAGTTTCGCTGCAGGTTTTGGGCACCTATAGCACCGAGCAATTGGGCGCCCCGCCTGTCCACTTTGCCCTGGCCGACATCGCCACCGCCCAGGAAGTGCTGGATCGCCTGGGACGCATCGACCGGATCGATCTCATTTTAACCAGCAATGACGACGGCGAAATACCGGCTATCGCCCTGCTCCCCGGCGAACGCCTCGAACGCCCCGCCCAGCGTGGCGAACGGGCCGCCCGTATGCTCGACGCTTTTCGCTTTAATCTGCTCATCCTGGGGGCCCTGGCCCTTTTCGTGGGCTGTTTCCTGGTCTACAACGCCGCCGAATTTGCCGCCATCCGCCGCGAGCCTCTCCTAGCCCAACTGCGCAGTCTGGGCGCTACCCGGGGCCAGGTCTTGGGCGCTGTTTTATGCGAAGCGGCTCTGCTGGGCGCCGGTGGCAGTCTTATGGGCCTGTTCGGCGGGCACTACCTGGCCCATTTCCTCGTCGACGATCTGGCCCAGAGCATCACCGCCCTGTACGGCTTTGTCGAAATAGATCTGGGCGGACTGAATTTTAACCAACGGACCCTGCTTACCGCCTTGGGGACCGCCGTTGCCCTGATCGCCGCCCTTTTCCCAGCCCGCGATGCCGCCTCGGTGGCCCCGCGCTTGGCCGGTTTCCGCCCCCGGCGCCAACAGCGTTTCGTACGCCAGCGCCGCCGTCTTTGCGGCCTAGTCCTGGCTGCCCTAGCCCTGGTCGCCGCTTCTCTGGCCCTGCCCACCCAGGCCCTGTGGCCGGCCTATCTGGCCGCTCTGGGGCTATTGGCGGCCAATGCACTGTTGGTGCCGTTGGCCTTAGACGGCTTGCTTCCCCGCCTGCAACGCCGCAGCGAGGAAGCCGGCCACTTGTTGCCGCCCCTGGCCCTAAGTGCGGTCCACGCCACCTTGTCCAGATCGGGGCCGGCCGCCGGGGCCCTATCCGGGGCTCTGGCAATGACGTTGGGCGTGGTGGCCATGGTGGCTTCCTTCGAACGCGAAGTCCAGGCCTGGGTGCACAATGTCATCCAGGCCGATATCTATATTTCGCCCTACGCCCGCACCCTGGGCCGAGAAACCGGGCGAGTGCCCCCGCAAGTGGCGGCCCGCTTGCAGGCCATGCCGCAAGTGGCCGTGCTCGAAACTATGCGCGGCCTTGAGTTGCCCCTGGGCCCCGGTACAGTCTTTGTCTCCGGCGTCGAGCAATCGACCTTAACGCGCAAAAAAACAGATCTCCTCGCCGGCGCCTTGCCCCAACTGGAAAAAGACCCCGGCCAGATTCTGGTTTCCGAACCGATGGCCACTCACCATCGCCTAGCACCAGGCGATACGCTGGTTTTAGAGGGTCCTCTGGGTCGGGTCGCCATGCCCATTGCCGGTATTTTCCGCGATTTTTCCTCCGACCGGGGCTACGTTATGGCCCACACTGATTTTTTCAGCCGCCGCTTCGGCGACACGGGCTTGCGCAGCTTGGCCCTGTTCCTGACACCGGGGAGCGACGCCCAAGCCCTTGCCCAACGCCTGCAGGACGAACTGGCCACCGACTACGCCCTGGACGTGCGTTCCCATGCCCAATTGCGCCAGCGCGTATTCGACGTCTTCGAACAGACCTTCGCCGTCACCTACTTGCTGGAAACAATCGCCACCGCCCTGGCCTTGGTCGGCCTGGCCGCCACTTTATTGGGGCTCTTTCTAGAACAGAGCCAGCAACTGGCCGTCTGGCGCGCTCTGGGCGCCAACCTGGGTCGGGTGCGCCAGCTTTTCGCCCTGGAAGCCCTGATCCTGGCCGGGGCCGCCTTTATCGCCGCCGTGCCCACCGGTGCGGCTCTGGCACTGCTGCTTACAGAAGTGGTCAATTGGCGCGCCTTTGGCTGGTCGATCCGCTTTTTCTGGCCCTGGGCGCCGGTATTGAGCACCGGCGCTTTGACCTTAGCGGCGGGCCTGTTGGCTGCACTGGCCCCCTATCTACTGGCGCGCCGCCAATCAATTGCTCAGGCCCTGCGGGAAGAATAGCCATGGCCCTTATCCTTTCTCTGCTGCTCTGCTACGGCGCTGCCGCCGCTCAGGACTTTGACCGTGCTCTATCCCCGCGTACGTTTGTCTTTCCCACCGACCACGGCGACCACCCCACCTTCCAGACCGAATGGTGGTATATCACCGGCCAACTGCAAGCCCAGGACGGGGCCCAATACGGTTACCAATTGACCTTTTTCCGCCGTGCCTTCGGGCGCCAGGGAGCCCTGTCACCGCAACGCCCGTCGGACCTGGCCATGGGCGATCTCATCATTTACCACGCCGCCCTAACCGATATCGGGCAAGGCCGCTTCCACCAGGTCGAGGACTTTGGCCGCCGCGCCAGCAACTGGGCCGGGGCGGCGGCCGATAGCCTCGATGTCCATCTGTACGGCCACTGGCTCAAAGCCCAGGCCGATGGCTCTTTCAAGGCTAGTTTCTCCCTGCAACAACAGCGCCTGGAGCTGCATTTGACCCCGAGCCGCCCACCCGTTCTGCACGGTCTGCAACCCGGCCTTTCCCCCAAGGGGCCCGAGCCCGGCCAGGCGTCCTATTATTATTCCATCCCCCGGCTCGCTACTCAGGGCTTTCTCGATACCGGCCAGAAGCGCCAATCGGTGCGGGGCACCAGCTGGTTCGACCATGAATTCGGCAGCAACCAGTTGGATACTGGACAGGTGGGTTGGGACTGGTTCGCCGTGTCGCTGTCGGACGGCTCCGACCTCATGCTCTATTTGCTACGCTACCGCGACAACCGCCCCCCCAGTGCCGCCGGCACTTTGGTAGAGCCCGACGGTACGGTGCACTATCTGCCGGCCACCGCATTCCAGGTCGAGCCCCAGAGCCACTGGACCAGCCCTCATTCGGGAGCTCGCTATCCAGCTGCCTGGGAAGTGATATTGCTCGGCCACGACCTGCAACTTACCGTAGAACCGCTGTTGGCCGATCAGGAATTACAAACCGGCGGCTCAACCGGGGTAACCTATTGGGAGGGCCTTTGCCGCTTTTTCGGACAGCGACGAGGCCAGTCGGTGGAGGGCAAGGGCTATGTCGAATTAGTGGGCTATGCCGGGGCTTTTATGGGCGGCTTATAGCAGCCCAGGCAACTTTTTACGGAGGATTAGCCAAGTGCAAGACCAAATGGATATGGTGCAGCAATTCCACCGCACCTTTCAGGGCTACAGCCAAAGTGCGCCAACCGCCCAGGTACCGTCCCAAATCAGCGCAGGCCGGATCGCGATCTTTGCCGAAGAATTGGCCGAATACCAGGCCGCCGTGGCCGCCGGCGACATCGTCGAAGTGGCCGACGCCCTGACCGATATGCTCTATGTCCT
>WLWD01004695.1_pt1 | contig 29369 bp, 26 predicted proteins | sample 6712731 | NCBI WGS metagenome assembly WLWD01 (sample SAMN12718690, study PRJNA576275) | sponge metagenome | isolation source: marine sponge | host: Mycale hentscheli | place: New Zealand: South Island, Marlborough, Capsize Point | collected 2014-11-01
ACTTTCACGATAGATGGATCTAGTAGTTGTTCGTGATTCTCTAGTGGAGCGCTAGCGGTTGCCATCACTGCTTCGGGCTTACGTTTCAGTAGTTCGGCAACCTGATCAATGAGTGAGGCAGGCATGTCGGGTTCGTCTCCTTGTACGTTGACAATGAGGCAATCATCATCAAGCCCCAGCGTCTTGGCTGCTTCTGCGATTCGGTCCCCGCCGGATTGATGTTCAGTGGAGGTAATAACGACTTCGCCGCCAAATTCTCTTATTGCGGCCTCAATGCGAACATCGTCTGTTGCGACAATAACCCTAGACGCGCTACTTTGCTGCGCTTGCTCTACCACATGTTGAATCATGGGTTTGCCAGCAATGTCCATAAGGGGTTTCCCGGGTAATCTGCCGGATTGGTAACGTGCGGGAATAATGACGTAAAAAGGAGACATTTAGCGTAACCGTTGTTCAATGAATGAGAAAAATTGATTGTCTATTTTCGCTGAAATGGGAATCGACCAACAATTGTTTGAGGTGATGAAGGGGCTGCATTTTACGGCATCTTTTTCAGTCATAAAGACGGGGTAATCATCGCCGAAAGCAAGATCCGGCTCGGTGAAGTTATAGTGATCCTCAAACGGATGTCGAATGAATACTAAGCCATGCTCTGATAGTTGGGCAAAAAATCGTTCTGGGTTGCCGATGCCAGCGACCGCATGAACAGTTTGACCCTGAAATTCACTCAAGGGTTTAGTTTTAGAGCCATTAACTTGTTTTGCAGGTTCTGTGATCATTTTCATGGCGTAAACATTATCATGATTGATGCTACGCATCTCGCCATTAATAACCACGATATCTCCTCGGCGAAGGTTGTTTGACGGCTCTCGGAGCGGGCCTGAGGGCAAGCACCAATCATTGCCGAAACCTCGCGTACTGTCCACAACGACGATGTCAATATCACGATTGATCGCAAGGTGTTGAAAGCCATCATCGCTGATCACAATGTCACAATGGTATTGCGCGACTAGCTTTTTCCCGCTTTCGACGCGATTCGGTCCCACCATAACCGGAACCTGACAGCGCTGATAGATTAGTAGTGCTTCGTCTCCCACATCCTTTGCGGTTGTGTCGGTATCAACCAGTTTAGGCCAATTGGACGACTCGGCTTTATATCCCCGTGTGATAACGCCGGGGTGGTAGCCTTTTTCTTTAAAGTATTTAACTAATGCGATCACTAGTGGTGTTTTGCCGGTTCCGCCGACGGTTAAATTTCCAACCACAATTAGAGGCACTGATAGCCCTTCAGACTTTATCCATCCCCAGCGATATAGTGCTGAGCGTAGTTGCATGATTAATGCATAAAGTAGCGATATCGGGTAAAGCAAGACATTTAACCAACCTGCCTTTTGCCAACCTTGTTGTATTCTCTCTATCATAACGAGTGTGCGCTTGAACTCGCTAAATGGGGTGAGCCGATTACCTTGGCCTGATTGAAAGAGAGCGATTTAAAGTGCATATCAGGAGTCTTGCGCTGGGCGCAAAAGGATTCTCAGGCGGTCTCTAGTCCGGATTAGGCTGGATTAGGTTAATTGCTTGTGTGCTTTTCGCTCGTCTCTTGGGGGAATTCCAAAAAACTCTCGGTAGCACTTACTAAAATGCGGCGTAGAAACAAAGCCACTTGCAAACGCAATTTCTACAATGGGCATGCTTGTTTGCAATAGCAGCTGCCGAGCGTGCATCAAACGCAAACGCATATAATAGCGTGTAGGGACACAATGCAGATACTTTTGAAATAAGCGCTCCAATTGTCTTCTGGATAGACCAACATGAGACGCAATTTCATCGAGACTTATCAACTCTTCGATATTCGCCTCCATGAATGCCACAGCTTCCGCCAACTTTGGTTGGCTTGCACCTAGTTGGAGCCGCAATGGAAGTCGCTGCCGGTCATTGCGGCCTCTGATTCTTTCAACGAGAAATTCCTCAGCGATTTCTGTGGCGAGGTCCCAGCCGTGTTTTTGTGCGATCAAATAGACCATCATGTCCATGGCTGCGCTACCGCCTGCGCAGGTGTATCTGTCCTTGTCGATTTCAAACAGGTCTGGGCTTATGACCAATTCGGGAAACCGTTCACGAAGTCCAATCATGTTTTCCCAATGAATAGTGCAACGATAATTTTTGAGCAAACCCGCTTCGGCGAGCAAATAAGTACCCGTGCAAATAGCACCAATGGGTACCCGTTTGCTGCTTTGCTCTCTTAACCAAGAGGTGATTCCCCGACTTGTTTTGACTTCGATGTTAACGCCACCACAAACAAATACCGCATCCAGCTTTGGGCTAGTTTTCATGGGAATTGAAGCAACTGAGAGATTGTTGCTGGCGTAAACCTGCTCTGCGGTTTCCGACAGAATGATCCATTCGTAGATCTTTTTGCCAGATAGTCGATTAGCCATGCGCATTTGATCTATGGCTGCGGTAAACGCCATCATCGAATACTCCGGTATCAGCAGAAAGCCGTATCGGGTCACAGCGATATCGGTGGAGTTGGAAGCCATCGCGTCAGTTTTCGGTTAAATGGTGATGAGGTCGGATAAGGCAATTATCATATAGATAAGGCCTGTGGCGCAATCGGTTATGCTGAGGTCGTCTGATGCGTAGTCCAATCCTGATCATCACATCATACTCCTTGCTTTGAAGTTGTCACTAAATAAATCAATATGTCAGATACCAATCGAAAAAGGGGTGGCCGCCGAGGGCGCCAGGCCGTTGAAAGCGCCAGTGTCCCTGAAATTACTCCCTATATCACTCGCAAGATTCCGGAGTATGAGTTGTTAAATGAAGAGGGTTTGTGCTTTATTGAAAACAATGCAGAGACAATATTGCAGGAAATAGGAATTGATTTTAGATACGAACCAGCACTAAAACTTTTCAAGGAAGCTGGCGCGGACGTCAAGGGGGAAAGGGTTCGTTTTCCTGCGGGATTTTGTCGAAAAATTATCCAGGACTCAGCACCTGCTGTGTTTGAACAAAAAGCCAGAAACCCAAAGCGCAGTGTAATGATCGGTGGGAAACACACGGTCTTCGCGCCTGTTTACGGACCTCCCTTTGTGCGGGATCTGGACAACGGTCGCCGATATGCTCGTATGGAAGATTTCGACAATTTTGTCAAATTGGCTTACATGCTTCCCGCTTTGCATCACTCGGGCGGCACTGTATGTGAACCCACGGATTTGCCCGTGAATAAACGTCATTTTGATATGGTTTACAGCCACATCAAGAGCAGTGACAAGCCATTTATGGGATCCGTGACTCATCCAGACCGGGCTCAGGATACCGTCGAAATGTGTAAGATCCTGTTCGGCGAGGAGTTTATCCAGGAAAACACAGTTGTTATTAATCTCATTAATGCCAATTCTCCCATGGTTTTTGATGAAACCATGCTAGGTGCTGCCGAGGTATATGCACGTAACAATCAAGCGAGCATTGTCTCGCCGTTTATTTTGGCTGGGGCTATGTCACCCGTAACCGCGGCAGGTACCATGGCTCAGATTCTCGCCGAAGCAATGGCTGGAATGGCGTTCACCCAACTGGTACGTGCAGGCTCACCCGTGGTTTTCGGTACGTTCGCCAGTTCCATCTCCATGCAGTCTGGAGCACCAACCTTCGGCACGCCGGAGCCATCGTTAGTTCTAAATGGCTGCGCTGCGTTGGCCCGTCGTTTGGGTGTGCCATTTCGAAGTGGTGGCTCATTATGTGGCTCAAAAACACCGGACGCTCAGGCTGCTTATGAGAGTGCAAATACGATTTTACCCACAGTAACTGCCGGGGTTAACTTCGTGCTTCATGCGGCAGGTTGGCTCGAAGGTGGCTTAGCGTCCAGCTACGAAAAACTGATCATGGATGCTGATCAGCTTGGGATGATGCAAGTGTTCGCGAAGGGGGTTGATCTGTCGGAAAACGCCCAAGCCCTTGAAGCAGTCAGAGAGGTTGGTCCGGGCGCTCATTATCTGGGTTGTAACCATACTCAGAATAATTTTAAGACGGCATTCTATCGCTCCAACATTGCTGATAATAACAGTTTCGAGCAATGGGAAATGGAAGGTTCAATGGATGCCGTTCAGCGTGCTAATAAGATTTGGAAAAATATGTTGGATGAATATGAAGCACCAGCATTGGACCCCGCTGTTGATGAAGCTATTCTTGCCTATATCCATCAACGTAAGTCTTCCTTCGCTGATTCTAACGTGTAGCTTATCGATCCCTGATCACCTTGATGTGTTCAGGGATCGATTGTTTTTTCATCCCCTGTGCTTCACTGTAATCGGTGTCTTACCCCCCCCCCATACACACATAATTTATGGATATCCTGAATTATCTTCCTCTGAATTTTCTCCTGAGTTTTCACAACTGATTTCCTCTCGTAAATCTAATCAGAATCGCTCTCAGTTATCTTGCTGTATTTGTTCAGGTTAGTCCGATCCATTTCTTGTTAGGAAGGGTGTTGGACCTTGGTCCTGTCTCTGCTTCTTTTTTGCCATCTGTATAATGAGATTTACCGAGTGTGTCGTCCATCAGGATTGATTTTGTTTGGAGCAGCATTGATCGCTATTTTTTTCTTATAAATCAATTGTTTAACTGGATTTACAAAATCTAGAGTTGAAAATGAGTTAGATTTTTTCTGCACTAAAGTAGTGCAAATGAAGTTGACAACGTCCTTTTGTTCTCTATGTTAAAAAATGCATTTCTGAGCGATTGTTTAAGAATAAGGAGTGTTGTTTTATGTTACTTCCTAAACTGTGAGTTCGGCACTCAATACAAGGTAGTGTAATCTGAGGTCTGTAATTTATTTCTTTAGCGATGTTCGTTTGGCTTAGGCGAAGTGAGCGTAGCGAACGAAGCCAAAGCCGGTTTTTCTGGATTAGGTGTTGAATGTTGAGCCATCAAGTCGTTCCATGTTTGTGACTTAAGCAAATGTGGAGGCAACCCAATGACCCAACCTGATTACCCTAACCTATATGAAGTAGTGATGGAACAATTGATTCAACATGGCCCGCAGGCATTTCGTGATGTCATTACCGCGATGATGAATCAGGCCATGCAGATCGAACGATCCCAGTTTCTGGGTGCCGCCCCTCACGAACGCAGCAACGACCGTCAGGGCCATGCCAATGGATTCAAACCCAAACTGGTGGACACGACTCTTGGGACACTGAATTTGTCGATACCCAAGACCCGTAACCACGGTGAGTCCGGGTTTTATCCACAGTGTCTGGAACAGGGACGGCGTAGTGAACGTGCTTTGATGCTGTGTGTGGCAAAGATGTACATCAGCGGGGTCAGTACTCGTCGTGTGGAGAAGGTGCTGGATCTGTTTGGTATTGAGAAGATCTCCTCCACTCAGGTGTCTCGTGCGACGGCCCTGCTGGACGATGCTCTATCGGTTTGGCGTGACCGGGCCCTTGGAGAGATTCGGTATCTGGTACTGGATGCGCGTTACGAACGGGTCAGGATGGATCATGAGGTGGTGGATGCGGCGGTGCTCAGTGCGGTGGGTATATTGCCGGATGGCAGACGCAGTGTACTGGGCGTGCAGATCGCGACCAGTGAAGCGGAGATCAACTGGCGGGAGTTTTTACAGTCTCTGGTAAAACGGGGGATGCACGGCATCATCTACATTGCCAGTGATGACCACGCGGGCCTCAAAGCAGCGAGACGTGCTGTGTTTCCGGGGGTACCGTGGCAGCGTTGTCAGTTCCACCTGGCACAAAATGCGGTCAATCATGCGCCGACAGCAAAGGTTCGTAGTCGGATTGGTGGTGAACTGCGTTCGGTGTGGAATGCGACGGACGAGGCATCTGCCCGCGCTCAGTTGGAGCAACTGGCGGCCCGTTACGAGTCAGATTACTCAAAGCTGTCGCAATGGCTGCTCGATAACGTTCCTGAAGGACTGACGGTGTTCAATTTACCGGAGTCGCATCATCGAAAGATGAGAACGACGAATGGAATTGAGCGTCCGATCCAGCAGGAGATTAAACGGCGAACCCGGATTGTCCGGGTCTTCCCGAATGAGGCATCTTTACTCAGGCTTGTCAGTGCCATCCTCGTCGAGATTGACGATGAATGGAGCAATGCCGACAAGCGATATATCGTGTGGAACGACGATAATGACTCAACCTAAATCAAAGTTACAGACGTAGGGTTGCACAATCAGGGGAATCGAAATGTTATTTTCTGCCTACGAGGTATGAAAACAAACATGGGTGACCCTCATAGAAATTTTGTTGACTTCAGTCATGTTCCTACTGTTAAGCGCTTAACGCACATGCCTGTTTGTATTGATCCCTCCCATTCAGTGGGTACTCGGGATGTCTCTCCTGATGGTGTGTTGGAGCTAATGCATTGTACCGCCCAGGGTGTGGTGGCAGGTGCGAATATGGTGCTGGTGGACTTTCACCCTAATCCTCCTAAGGCCTTAGTTGATGGACCTCAAGCGCTGACGATGAATGAATTGGACTATTTTCTTGAAGATATTTCAATTTCTCGAGAAGCGTATTTGAAACGCCGAGCGCTGATCGACAAAAAGTCGAACTAGAATCGAGTTGCACGATAAGGATAGTGAGCAACGATCAAATTGGGCTTTTCCAGGGAAGCAGATTAGCTAATGTGCTGAATGTGTTAACACATCATCACGGACTGAGAGCTCGATTTGATGGTTTTAATTGGCTCCATGAGGGAGAATTATGCTGAGTGACTTTAACGGCTAATGGGCGAACAACGTTAGATACTTTTGGTGGATAACACCCACTGCGGCTTCAATTTCGCCAATGGATCGATCATTGCTGACTATTTCATCGGCATGAAGGGCTCGCTGTTCATCAGATAGTTGGTTCTCCATGATCTGTTCAATCATATCGGTGCTCATCTTTCGGTTCTGGGTTAACCGATCTATGCGCTGATGCTTGGGGCAGGTAACCAGTAGTACTCGATCCATTCGTTTGTGCTGTTGACCTTCTATCAGCAGAGGAACTTCGAGTATTCCGTAGACCATTGCGTTTTTTTCCACTAATTCATGCATCATTTTCCGTATTGCGGGATGGAGTAACTCTTCCAGAAACTGCCGTTCTGCCTTGTCACCAAAGACTCTGCGGCCTAATCCCTTTCGGTCTATTTCGCCAGAATCGAGAAGAACGGATTTTCCGAAATGATTCACGATGGAGTGGTAATGCTCAGCACCAGGTTGCATCAATTTTCTAGATACTTGGTCAGCATCCACAACATAGATGCCGAGTTGGCGGAAGCAATCAGCAACGGTGGATTTTCCACTTCCAATACCGCCTGTGAGGCCAATTTTTGCAACCATGATTTTTGCCCCTATATTGGGAAGTTAAAAAGTTCGAAATACTGAATTGATGGCGTGTCACCCCAAAAAAGACTACCTAACATAGGCCGGCAAGAAAAGGGTCGAATTCGATGGCGGTTCGACTTAGTATAATCGTAGTTAATCCATATAGGGGTAATGCCTCACTTCAAGCTAAAAAACAAGTAAACGCCCTATTTCTAAATCTCGGGCAATTTGAGGGTAGCCGGACTAGGCCTGAACTTATTCAAGACCTAGCCGGTAGTCTAGAGAATGGAGGTATTGGTGTCGCCATTTTTCCATAAGCGATCATGGTTGGGGTAGAGCTAAAAACGTGGTCATTCCATGGATAGGGTGTTCTCTGTTACCGGAACATGGCTCCAGATTGAAACACGGGGAGATACATGGCGATGACAATCGTGCCGACGACGATGCCGAGGAATATGATCAATATAGGTTCAATGAGTCGTCCAATGGATTCAACGGCCACATCAATTTCCTGTTCATAAAACTCGGTTACTTTTTCTAACATGATTTCAAGCTCCCCTGATTCCTCTCCAGTGGATACCATTTGTAATACCATTGGCGGAAAGAGATGAGAGTTTTCCATCGATGAGGAGAGGCTCTTGCCACTGGAGATCTCTTGTTTTATTTTTGTCAGGCCGTCCGTGTAAACTCGGTTGCCAGTGGCTCGGGAAATGGTATCCAAGGCGCTAATTAAAGGTATTCCTGCGCCAGACATCACTGATAACGTTGAAGTAATTCTGGATATTACGGATTTACGGTGTAATTTTCCGGTAATTGGAAAGTGTAATGCAAGTCGATCCATGTGTTTTTGAAAAGCCTCAGATCGATGATAAAACAAGATGGTAAAACAACCAGTAGTTGTTAGAAAGATAAGAATGATCTCCCAATATGCTCTTATCAAATACGATGAGAAGATTACTTTCTGGGTGAGAGCTGGCAATTGTGAGCCAAAGCCAGCGAAAAGATTTTCGAATTCAGGGATGACGACGATCAGCAGTAGAGTAATAATAGCAATTGCTACTACCATTACCAGTGCTGGATAAATGAGTGCTGATCTCATTTTTCCTTTGATGTGTTCAGTTTTTTCCAGGTAAGTGGCGACTTGGTCCATGACAGCATCCAATGTACCGGACTCCTCACCGACGCTGACCAATCCGACATAAAGTTTATCGAAGTGGTTTGGGTGAAGTTTGAGTGCGTCGCTTAAATTTGTGCCGGCGTCAATTTTAGATCGAATGTCAGTGAGCAATTGATTTACCGTTTTCTTCTCACTTCCTTTGGCGATGCTTTTAAGAATGTTGGACAACGGGATTCCGACGGCTATCATCACCGCTATTTGTCTGGAAATGAAAAGGATGTCCTCGGCTTTTATCGCCGGTGCCAAGGTGAAAATCGCAGCGCGCCTTCTGCGTATTCGTTTGATCAGAATCCCTTTGGACATTAAATCTACTTTTGCGGCTCTGAGACTATTCGCTTTGATGTTTCCTGAGAGGGTTTGATTTTCCTTACCCACACCGGACCAGTCATAGATTAAATTGCCATGTTTTTTCATATGGATAATTTCTTGCTACAAATCCAAGGTTACCCGTTCTACCTCTTCCAGTGTGGTAACACCGTTAGCAGCCTTAATCAGGCCGGACTGTTTTATCGTGTCCACTCCTTCCTGTTTGGCTTGTTTTTTAATGGTATTGATTCCGGTATTCGTGAGAATGAGGTCGGATATGAGAGGAGAAATGGGCATAACTTCAAATATCCCAGTTCTACCGCGAAACCCATCAGTACAACCATCGCATCCATGAGGGTGATAGAGTTGAATGGGGGAGCTCTGTGAAAGATCGAAACCAATCTTTGATAATGTTTGGTCTGTGTAAGTGATCGGTTTTCGACAGGCAAGGCATAACCTCCTGACCAATCTTTGGGCTACGACGAGATTAATGGAAGATGCAAGATTGAATGGCGCGACGCCCATATTCAACAACCGAACCAAGGCTCCAGGTGCATCATTCGTGTGTAACGTTGATAACACGAGGTGGCCTGTCTGAGCGGCCTTAACACTAATTTCTGCGGTTTCTGAATCTCTTATCTCGCCAACCATAATAACGTCAGGGTCTTGTCGAAGTAATGCTCTAAGGGTTTTCGCAAATGTGAGCCCAGACTTGGTATTGACATTTACTTGGTTAATGCCATCGACAAAGATTTCTACAGGATCCTCGACACTGGATACGTTTCTTTGAGAGGTGTTGAGCGCAGCCAATGCCGAATAAAGGCTGATGGTTTTTCCACTGCCGGTTGGTCCAGTGACCAAAATCATGCCATGAGGTTGATTCGCCGCTAAGCGATAGTGATGGAGTTGCTCATCGCTCATGCCGAGGGCATCCAGAGCCATATTGGCATTGGTGGCATCCAATATGCGGATTACTACTTTTTCGCCGAATAGCGTTGGTAAGGTGCTGACTCTGAAATCTACCGTGTGCAAGGTAGATAGAGAGAGTTTCATCCTACCGTCCTGAGGTAGTCGTTTTTCAGCAATATTTAGCTCAGCAAGGATTTTAAAGCGAGCGACAATACGATGTGACATCAACAGTGGAACTTTAGTTATCTCGTGTAACACACCATCGACCCGGTACCGTATTCGAGTGTAGGTTTCATAGGGCTCAACATGAATGTCTGAAGCGCAATCGGTGATTGCGTCTTTCAATGTCTTGTCGACAAACCGAACAATGTGCGTATCGGGTTCCCGTTCTACTGTTTGCGAAATGTGATTCTCCGTCTCGTTGAATCGTAGATCGTTTTTTTTCAACGGTTGATCAAGTGTCGGCATCAACGGTGTGTTGATTCTGGGATGGGTTAGCTGCCGAATCAACCCAGACAGCTTTTCCGCATCGCACAAAACAGCTTGTATCAAGAAACCTGTTGCGAACCGGATGTTTTCGATCGCGCTGGTGCTTTCAGGGTCGCCTATTGCTAGCAAAAGGGTACGATCCTGTTGTTGAACAGGAAGAACGCAATATTTTTCGAGCAATGAAAACGGCACTAATGTCAGGGGGACTTGCTCAAGGCTTAATGCTTCTAGCTCAAGCAAAGGCAAACCAAACTCAGATGCTGCAAGCTCCATGAGTTGAGTCTTTGGGATCGGCTTTTTTACGAATAGGTGTTGATAAAAGGAGTGGCTAGCCTGAGAGGCTGACAAACTAAGTGAATGCACGCGTTCCTGGGACAGAACGCCGTTTTTTATCAGCTTACGAGCCAATCCGTGTAGCACTGTAGACGTATTTCTAGTATTCATGCGCCTCCTTGGCCATGTATCAGATTTCCCTTTTTCCTTGACCTTGTTTGTCTCGGTTTGGCTGTTCCCGTAATACCGTGAGCTTTATGCCAAGCGTACGAGAGTGATTTGGTGATTGTATGGGTAGTGAAAGTGTCTTTCAAGGCCGAAGCGATGGATGGTTAACGAGCTGTCGATGGTTCTGTCGACTCAGGAGCGAATTATTTTCAGACTAAATACCTCTAATGGGGTGTTGGCGCATTACCCGCCTATCCAACGTGATCTATCCGAAAAAGGTGATTAAATCTTGTAGGAAAATGAAAAACCAACTAAAATAGTATGGAATTAAAATAGCAATGCTAGTGGCGTATAGAACGCCTGTTATTTTCCTGCTATTTCAGGGTTTATTTTTCGAATCATGCGACTTACGACCAAAGGTAGATACGCGGTAACAGCCATGATTGATCTTGCGATCAATCAAATGAAAGGACCTGTATCGCTTAAGAGTATCTCTGAAAATCAGGGAATTTCATTGTCATATCTTGAACAACTATTTGCCAAGATGCGTAAAAATAAGTTAGTGGTTGGGTCTCGTGGGCCGGGCGGTGGATACATGTTGGCCAAAGACGTTGATCAAATTACCATGGCTGAAATTATAGTGGCAGTCGATGAACCGCTTGATATCACCGAATGTGATGGATTGAGGAATTGCCATAATGGTAAACCCTGCTTGTCCCATGACTTATGGAGCGAGTTGAGCGATCAGCTCTATTCGTTTTTAGATGGTATCCATTTAGGCGAACTCATGCGTCGAAGTGGCATTAGCTCCTCTTCTGCTGCACGAGTGGATAGTCAGCAAGTCGACGTTCCAAGGATTTCCTCTTCCGTGATCTAGGATATATAGCTAATCACTTATTTTTGAATCACTTATCCCGCGGTGATTAATTCTTTCCAATTGCTAATTCTGCACCAAATATATGAGATTTTTACTTAACTTCCTATCCGTTTCTCCAGGTCGTGAGATATCGCTTCACTCAATTACTCCTGGCGAAGGCATTAGCGCTTTATTTGCAAGCGTGGTATTCGGTTACAACGTTCTTACTGGAGGGAAATAAATCATGACGAGCACTGAAAAAGACCTGACTTCGCTGGTTCAGCGTGAATACAAAGAAGGCTTCGTGACTGATATCGATGCTGATACTTTGCCGGCAGGGTTAAATGAGGATGTGATTCGTGTGATCTCGGCGAAGAAAGAGGAGCCCGATTTTTTACTTGAATGGCGTTTGGAGTCTTATCGGCGCTGGCTGGAGATGGACGCTCCCGAATGGGCGCATCTGCATTATGCACCGATTGATTTGCAGGAAATTAGTTATTACTCCGCACCTAAACAGAAAGTTCTCCTTGATAGCTTGGATGATGTGGACCCTCGACTGTTAGAAACTTATGAGAAGTTGGGTATCCCTATCGATGAGCAAAAGGCGCTTGCTGGTGTAAAGGTTGCGGTAGATGCGGTGTTTGACAGTGTTTCCGTGGTAACTACTTTCAAGAAAACACTATCTGAGGCAGGTGTCATTTTTTGTCCTTTGTCTGAAGCTGTTAAAGACTATCCAGAACTCGTAAGCAAGTACTTAGGTACTGTTGTGCCGACGAGCGATAACTATTATTCAGCGCTTAACTCTGCGGTGTTTAGTGAAGGCTCTTTTGTGTACATCCCGAAAGGGGTTCGATGTCCCATGGAATTGTCCACCTATTTTCGGATTAATGCGATGAATACAGGACAATTCGAACGCACCCTTATTGTTGCTGATGAAGATAGCTATGTTAGTTATTTGGAGGGATGTACAGCACCAATGCGTGATGAGAATCAGTTGCATGCTGCAGTGGTGGAACTGGTTGCGATGAAAGGTGCTGAAATAAAGTATTCCACGGTTCAGAATTGGTATCCGGGTGATGAAAATGGAGTCGGCGGTATCTACAATTTCGTGACTAAGCGAGGAGTCTGTAAGGGTGAAGGGGCGAAAATTTCTTGGACTCAAGTGGAGACAGGTTCAGCAATTACATGGAAATACCCTAGTGTTGTTCTGGAGGGAGATAACTCCATTGGCGAGTTTTACTCCGTTGCCTTGACGAATAATTGTCAACAAGCTGATACTGGAACAAAAATGGTACACATTGGAAAGAATTCAAAAAGCACCATTATTTCTAAAGGAATTTCTGCGGGACGTGGTCAGAATTCCTACCGCGGATTGGTCAAAGTCCTTAAGGGTGCTGAAAATGCACGTAACTACTCCCAGTGTGATTCGCTTTTGATGGGAGATAAGTGCGGTGCGCATACTTTTCCCTACATGGAAGTCAAAAATCCAACTGCGATGGTAGAGCATGAAGCAACTACGTCACGTATTGGTGAAGACCAACTCTTCTACTGCCGGCAACGAGGGATGTCTGAAGAAGATGCGGTTTCGATGATTGTTAACGGTTTCTGCAAGGAAGTTTTTAAAGAATTACCCATGGAGTTTGCGGTCGAAGCGCAGAAGCTATTGAGTATCAGTTTGGAAGGTTCTGTCGGATAAGGCAAGTAACCTGAGTCTGCAGTTTTTAGAGAAAATAATTTAAGGTCTATCCAACGATGTTATTAATTAAAGATTTACACGCTAGTATTGATGGTAAAGCAATTCTCAAGGGAATTAATTTGGAAGTAAATCCGGGTGAGGTTCATGCCATTATGGGGCCTAACGGTTCCGGAAAAAGTACGTTAGCCAGCGTATTAGCGGGAAGAGCCAATTATGAAGTGACAGCGGGAAGTGTTACATACCGCGATCAGGACCTGCTTGATATGGAACCGGAAATTCGTGCTCGGGAAGGTGTGTTCTTGGCTTTTCAATACCCGGTAGAAATTCCTGGGGTTTCGAATGTGTACTTGCTGAAGGCCGCGATCAATTCCGTACTCAAACATCGTGGCGAAGAAGAGTTGGATGCCATGACGTTTTTGAAGCTAATCAAGGAAAAATCAGCGCTAGTGGAAATGAAGCAGGAGTTTTTATATCGCTCGGTTAATGAAGGGTTCTCTGGTGGTGAAAAAAAGCGAAACGAAATACTTCAGATGGCCTTGTTGGAGCCCTATTTGAGCATTCTTGACGAAACTGACTCTGGTTTGGATATCGACGCGTTAAAAATCGTTGCACATGGAGTAAATACACTACGCAGTGCCGAAAGATCAATGATTGTGGTTACCCACTATCAACGTTTACTTGACTACATTGTTCCCGACTATGTTCACGTGTTGGCGGGCGGGAAAATTATTCGGTCAGGTGATAAATCTCTTGCTTTGGAGTTGGAAGCAAAAGGATATGGTTGGATTGAGGGGCAAGCTGACGCTGCGTAATCGATATGATTGACATTACAGAACACTATACACAGCAATACCATAGTCTCGCTGAAAACCTACCAGGTAATGGCGTCGAATGGATAAAAACGTATCGTAATAACCGTTTGTCTCGTTTTCAAGAGGCAGGTTTTCCGACCACTCGTGATGAGGACTGGCGATACACTACGGTTCGTCCAATTACGAATAAGAAATTCACTTCAATTGGTGACATCCAAGTAGATCGATATGCGTTAATTTCATCAAAGGTTGCTGAGCATTCGGTGATGGATTTTGATAGCTATCAATTGGTCTTCGTTGATGGTGTGCTGATGACTGATTTTTCAGAGCTCACAGCGCTTGGTGACGGGGTGCAGATTAATTCGATTGCGGACGTTTTGCGTCAGAGACCGGAATCTATTCAGACCTACTTTGATATCGATCACGCCGAAGAATCGAACGGCTTTACTGAGCTAAATAGAGCGTTCTCAAAAGACGGGGCGGTGATCGAACTGCAAGCAGGTGTTTGCTTAGAAAAGCCCCTTGAGCTATTGTTTTTGAGTTTTGGTGATGAAGCGTTAGCGCAATCCCGTAATCTCATTGTTGCCCATGAAGGTAGCAAAGCGACGATTATCGAGCGATATGTGTCTGCCGAAACAGGATATTCTCTTACGAACAACTTGAGTGAAGTTGTGCTCGATAAAAAATCTGAAATTGATTATTACCTAGTTCAAACCCAGTCCCGTGATGCGTATCAGGTTAGTGGTATTTGGGTAACCCAGGCAAGCGATAGCCGTTTTAGTTGCCGAACAATTACTCTGGGTGGAATACTGGTCAGGAATGAGATAAAGATCCGGATGTTAGGCGAGGGAGCGCACTGTGATATGTTCGGCCTTTATAGCCTCAGTGGAAAGCAGCATGTCGATAATCACACTACGGTGGTTCACGGCGCCCCGAACTGTACTAGCAACGAATTGTATAAAGGAGTGTTGAATCAACGGTCTCGAGGTGTGTTCCATGGTCGAATTAAAGTGGAACAGGATGCGCAGAAAACAGATGCGAAGCAAAGTAATAATACGTTATTGTTATCAAGAGATGCGGAGATTGACACAAAGCCACAACTGGAAATTTACGCGGATGATGTGAAGTGTTCTCACGGTGCGACAATTGGCCAGATGGATGAGGTTTCTTTGTTTTATCTTCGATCCAGAGGTATTGACGAGTCGGACGCTCGCTCGTTGTTGACTTTCGCATTTGTTAATGACGTTCTGAGGGAAGTTGGTATCGACTCGCTCAAAGAATCTTTGGAGTCTATCTTATCCAGTCAACTAATTAGCGACAGACAAACTGTGTAGAGATTTATGAAACGAGTGAATTTTAACCCGGATCCAAATGCAGCGAAATCCACGCTTATGGAACAATTTCATCAGGGAAATGCACCACAGGACAGTAGTGCGCTGTCTGGCATAGGCTCGGATGCGGATGACGAACTAAATCCGCCTTCTGAAGCAGACCTGCGTGATCGGGTAATTGAAGCGTTAAAAACAATTTACGACCCAGAAATACCGGTGAATATTTATGACCTGGGGCTAATTTATCGTGTTGAAATAAAAGGCAGTTTTGCTGAAGTAGACATGACCCTAACAACGCCAGGTTGTCCTGTGGCACATTCATTCCCGGGGCTAGTTGAGCGTTCAGTGACATTGGTTCCTGGCATTGATGGTGCCGCGGTTGAGCTAGTTTGGGAACCGGCATGGTCCCAGTCTAATATCAGTGAAGCGGCACGTTTAGAATTAGGCTTGATATGAGTGACTGGATGAATGTGGTACTTGAAAGTGACCTGACGCCGGGTAATCACATGGTGATTGATGTTGAAGATGCGATGGTTTTGATTGTTAATCTTGATGGGGAGTTCTATGCCATTGAAGATGTTTGCACTCACGACGGTAGTGAAATTTCCAGTGGATGTGTTGTTGATGGCTGTATTGAATGTCCCAGACATGGTGCCCGTTTTGACATTAAAACGGGTGAGGTGACGGCACCCCCGGCCTATGAACCTATAGACACATTTCCTGTTCAGGTGATAGGCGGTATGGTTCAGGTTCGTGATCACCGCTGGGATTAATCCTTTCAGCTGAAAGACTTGCGTGGGTGAAATGAGTTAAACTATCAGGCTTTATAACCCAATTTTACCAAGACTCTGAATGGATAAACTGATAGCCACTGGTGGTGGTCCACTCAAGGGGAAAATTCGTATTTCTGGCGCTAAAAATGCTGCGCTACCGCTAATGATTTCCTCTCTGTTGACCGAAGAACCTTTGGTCATTAGTAACATCCCACATTTACACGATATTACGACGACCATGGAATTGCTTGGTCAACTTGGCGTCAAATTACAGGTCGATGAAAAGCTAACCGTGGAAGCTGACGCTTCAGAAGTGAGCAGCGTGGTAGCTCCGTATGAGTTGGTAAAAACAATGCGTGCTTCGATTTTGGTGTTAGGACCGTTGATTGCCCGTTTCGGCAAAGCTGAGGTCTCACTACCTGGCGGCTGCGCTATTGGCTCTCGCCCCGTTAATCTTCATATCAAAGGCCTTGAAGCATTGGGGGCTGAGATCAACATTGATGGTGGTTATATTAAGGCGAGCGCTGCAAGACTTAAGGGTGCTCGAATTTTCATGGATATGATATCGGTGACGGGAACCGAAAACTTGATGATGGCTGCTACATTGGCAGATGGGCAGACAATTATTGAAAATGCCGCCAGAGAACCGGAAGTAATCGATCTGGCAGATTGCCTTAATGCAATGGGCGCGAATGTTTCTGGTGCAGGTACGGATGAAATTATTATTGACGGTGTGGAAAAACTTTCGGGGGCCCACCACCGTGTGATTCCGGATCGTATAGAAGCCGGCACTTTTCTGGTAGCAGCAGCGATATCTGGTGGTGAAATCAAAGTCCAGGATGTGGTTCCGAAACAGATTGAGTCTGTTCTCGACAAATTACGGGAAGCTGGTGCCGAGATTGAAACTGGAGAAGATTGGATATATCTAAAGGCGCCTCGGGGAAGATTGAAGGGGGTCAACATCCGTACGGCCCCGTATCCCGCGTTTCCAACTGATATGCAAGCACAGTTTGTGTTGCTGAATTCCGTCGCTGAAGGGACCTCAACAGTGATCGAGACGGTATTCGAGAATCGGTTTATGCATGTCCATGAATTGCAACGTATGGGCGCAAACATTGAATTGGATGGAAACACTGCCGTGATTCGCGGTGTCGAAGGCCTTCATGGCGCACCGGTAATGGCCACCGACCTACGGGCATCAGCCTGCTTGGTTTTGGCAGGTCTCATTGCTAAGGGAGATACGCTAATAGATCGTATTTATCACATCGATCGAGGTTATGACTGTATCGAGGAAAAGCTATCGCAACTTGGCGCAACGATCCGACGAATTCCCGGACGATACATCGATCGCCTGAAAGACTAATTGTTCCATGGAGTTATTCGACGCCCGAATCACTGTAACGTGCTTCTGGCGCTTGCCTCCAGACTATTCACTAGTAATTTGTAATGCTCACTGTTCTCGACCAAACCCATCCGTTATTTGACCAAAAACTAAAGGAATTACTTCACAGGAGTGAGGCGCTCTCCCACAGTGTCGATGAAGTTGTTAGAAACATTATTGACCAAGTAAGAGAAGAAGGTGATAAGGCTTTAGTTGAGTTAACACAACGTTTTGATGGCGTTGATGCTTGTACTGTGGAGCAGCTCGAAATTCCAAACGAAGAGTTAGGAGCATCCTTGCTATCTTTGAACCCCATTTCGCGGGAAGCACTTGAGTCTGCAGCTCATAGGATCCGGGAGTATCATCAGCAGGAAGTGCTGCAGTCGTGGCAATTTTCTCAGCCTGATGGCACGATTTTGGGGCAAAGAGTCACCCCATTGGATCGTGTGGGCCTGTATGTTCCGGGAGGAAAAGCGGCTTATCCATCTTCAGTTTTGATGACTGCTATTCCAGCCAAAGTGGCGGGGGTTAAAGAGATAATTGTGACTGTACCGACGCTTGGTGGTCAAATTAATCAGATGGTGCTTGCTGCTGCTGCGCTTGCGGGAGTGGATCGGGTGTTTCGTGTTGGAGGAGCTCAAGCCATTGCTGCGTTGGCCTATGGAACGGAAACGATTCCTAGGGTAGATAAGATTGTAGGCCCTGGCAATATTTATGTCGCTACCGCGAAGAAGATGGTGTTTGGAAAAGTAGGAATCGATATGATTGCCGGGCCATCTGAAGTAGTGGTGATCTGTGATGAGTCAGCGAGTCCGGATTGGGTTGCGATGGACTTATTCGCACAGGCTGAGCATGATGAATTAGCACAAGCCATTGCGATTACCGACTCACCTCATATGGTTAAAGCCATTAACCAGTCGATAACCAAGCTATTGCCAACCATGGAACGGAAGGAAATTATTGAAAAAGCGCTGTCTGAACAAGGGGCCATTATTCTGGCTGAGTCACTGCAGGCAGCTGCCGAGTTATCGGATCGAATCGCTCCGGAGCATCTTGAGCTCATGGTGTCTGAACCGAGAAAAATACTCCCCTCAATTACTCACGCGGGGGCTATTTTCTTGGGTAAACATAGTGCGGAGTCGTTGGGCGATTATTGTGCTGGCCCAAGTCATGTTCTACCCACCTCCGGAACCGCGCGTTTTAGTTCTCCTCTTGGTGTTTATGACTACCAAAAACGAAGCAGTGTGATCGAAATCAGTGCCGCTGGCGTTGGAGAGATTGCGAGTATTGCTTCTATTCTAGCTCGTAGTGAAGGACTCACAGCCCATGCCCGGTCTGCAGAATACAGAAAGACAGCTCAATGGAACCCTTCGGAATGACCTCAGGATAGTTAAGAATATGTCCAATATCGATACTGATTTATCGGATAGCACAGTTAGGTTGGAGCGGGCCATTCAGCGGTGGGTCTCCCCTAACATTCAGGCGTTGCAACCGTATCATGTTCCTGCAGCAGAGAACCACGTTAAATTGGATGCAATGGAGAGCCCCTATGAACTGGCGGGTGAGATAAAGCAGGAATGGTTACGTGAATTAGGTAAAGTGTCTATCAATCGATATCCTGATCCTGAGTGTAGAGAGTTAAAGCAATCATTGGGTCAGGTGTTTTCAATACCGGATTATGCAGGGGTCATGTTAGGCAATGGTTCTGATGAGCTAATTCAGGTTATCGTAATGCTAGTAGCTGCAAAAGGCAGGAAAATTCTCGCCCCTATGCCTACTTTTTCCATGTATCAAATCATCGCCGCGGCGACGGGGTGCGACTTTGCCGGTGTTCCCTTGAATCCCGATTTTTCAATCGATGCCGAAAAATTGCTATTGGAAATAAGAATTCAACAGCCTGCCTGTGTTTTTCTTGCGTATCCCAATAATCCAACTGGCAATTGCTTTGAGGAACACACGATGGAAGAAGTGATCCAAAGTGCCCCGGGGCTGGTTGTGGTAGACGAGGCGTATTTTGCTTTTTGCCAACGCAGCTTTATGGATAAGCTTGCTTCTTATCCGAATTTACTAATTTTGAGGACCATGTCGAAAAGTGGTTTGGCCGGATTACGGTTGGGGTTTTTGGTGGGGCATCCCGACTGGATCACGCAATTGGAAAAATTGCGCTTACCCTACAATATTAATGCTCTGACCCAGGCGAGTGTGCAATTTTACCTAACCCATTACGATCTTTTGAGAGACCAATCCGAAAGTATTTTGCAGGAAAGGGCTTGGCTTCAGGAGCAGCTGAGCAATCTGGACGAATTGACAGTTTTTCCAAGTAACGCCAACTTCCTTCTCATTCGAGTGCGGAATTCCGCACAAGAAACATTTTTTCAATTGAAAAAAGAAGGAGTACTAGTTAGAAACTTGCACCAAAGCGGAACGTTGTTAGAAAACTGCTTACGTGTCACTGTTAGTACCAGAGAAGAGAATGCATTTTTTGTTAAGATACTTAAGCGAGTGTTGAAGAGAGTGATTTTCTGAGTGGTTATTCGGGCTTTCTAATTCTGTATTTCTCGCCCCATGCCCTGCGATGGTACTTTTGATAACATTTCCCGAGTCCATTGTCTAAGCTGTTTGATGCCTTCTTTTTTTCCTTGTGATCCGGTTAAGCTAGAGCACTGTTGCCAGGGTTTGCCCTGGAGAATCCGTTCTATTACTAATTTCTGGGTTGTGTTTAGTCCGCCTGGCCGATGCCACGTTTGGTGAAATCGTAAATCAATTTCACCCAAACGAACCAGAGATGCAGGGATATTATCTGGATTTCTTTGGCCGTGTGCGAAGGAGATTAGGTCGCTAAGCTCATTCGCCGTGAGCAACTTGTCGATATGCAGTCTCGAATACGTAAACGCAATGATTTTCGGTGTGATCATGTGTAAAACGGTTCTCAATAGGTAGGGCAAATTTCGACTTAGTTGAGCGGTTGCTTCACTAACTAGCATTTCTCCAGCGGATGAGGTCGATTTGAGTAAAAGGCAGGAATGTGTCCCTGTGTGGCTGCTTGGACTCAATCCAATTCTGACAACGCGAAATCCAGATTTCGACCAAAATCCCATGAGCTTTTCATCTAACCCGAAGCTGGTACCGATCAGGCCAACTTGGTTCTGGATGTGGTGCATCACTTTTTCCATTAAAAGAGTACCGATACCTTTGTTCTGCATCTCGGGTCGTACGACGATTCGGACTATGCGTGCGATTTTTATGGCTCCTGCATTTTTTAGTCCTTGCTGAGCGATTAGTGTTTCTGTTACTAGATGTCCTCTTGGTCTGGTCTTGCCAAGCCAAATTTGCTCAGACAGCTCATCGCCTAAACCGCCTTCTAACGACACCATAGCAATAGCCACGGTTTGATTGTGGGAAGTCAATCTAAAGATGAGTAAATTGGGGGCGTCCAGAAGATGACGCAAGTCAGAGGTCCGGGTTCGATAATGTGCTATGGTTAGCAAGCTAAACAGCTCTCGTAACAGTGTCTCACTGTTTACTAGAGCTGTCGGGTCGACTTTCTCAAACTGCAAAGAATGGACTATGTCTTCCGTCTTTCGAATTGTTGGAATTGTACTATCAAGCAGCAATAGTCGAAATATTAATCCTTCTAACGGATCTTTAGGAGCCCATCGAATTGGCTGCTCTAAGCAGTATCGCGTCCAGCCTCGAGTGTGTTGATTTAGAATTTCACCGAACTTTAGGAGAAAACTCTGGCCTGTTCCTTCATAGCCATGAACTGTACTGGCGAATGCAATCCGTGAATAGAGGCGAAGCAATTTGCTTAACAAAGGCAGAGGTATGGATGCGGCTTCGTCGATGAGTAATAAATCAGTTGGTGGTTTCTCTGCTAACAATTTATCTGTGGCGACGAATACCATCTTCTGTTTGATCGATGGGCAAATGACTCCAGCATGATGGAAGATTGCATCGACAGATTGTTGGTTATGACTGGTAACGATGATACTTCTCAATCCATCTCGAATGAGAAGCCCTGCTGCTAAACCAAGGGCTGCGGACTTCCCCCGGCCCCTGTCAGATAAGAGCACTGCCGGCCTATGACGCTGCCCCTCAACCACTTTCCTTATCCCTTGTATAGCCAAGTTCTGATCGGCATACATCGATCTGGTCTCGGCGGTGTTGCGGGGCAACTTTGTGAAAAAGCGACTAACATTTGGGATCGGTTTATCCTGCTCGAGTAGTAGGCAGCGAGAGTCGTTTTGGATCGTGTTTAGGATATGGCGAACATAGCGATTATCTCGATCGGGGGCGTAACCCCAAGGCATGGATTTTGCATAGTGGAATGCTTCCAACATGGGCCAATCGGCCAGCTTCGGAGCCAGAAGCACCAGCAGTCCGCCTGTTCGAATGGTACCGGCAATAATTCCTAATGCATCGGGGTGAAGCCCATCGTGAGAATCATATATTACAGAATCAAATTCACTACCAAGAACCGATAAGCTCTTAGTGGGGGAAAGTGAGTGAAAATCCGAGTGTGGTTCTGCACCCAAGTAGAGGGGCGCTTGGGGTGGGTCGCTTTTGAGAAGGGCGTCAGCCGTAAACAAACACCAGTCTCGAGAGCCGGAGACAATGATGCAGTGTCGATGACGATAAAGAATGCCTCGTTCGCGAAGCTGCTGTCCAAGCTCCTTTGGACCTAACACGCGTGCTGTGTCTTTCTCGTATCGGTGTCTTCAGACCTAACCAAATGCTCATACTTGAGTCGAAGTTCGGTCTCCGTTTCCCTATGTTCGGGGTTGACGGGTATGCAGTCGACGGGGCAAACCTCGACACATTGACTGGTTTCGAAATGTCCAATACACTCAGTACAGAGTTTCCAGTCTATTTCATATATCAGTTCCCCTTGATAAATCGCATCGTTTGGGCACTCTGGTTCGCAAACGTCACAGTTGATGCATTCGTCGGTGATAAGTAATGCCATTTAGAACTAACTATATTTATTTTTTAATGCATCGAAGACGATAGGAGAGACGAACTGTTCCACATTTCCCTGATACTTGGCTATTTCTTTGACTAATGATGCAGATACGAAGGTATGATTTTCTGAGGGAGTAAGAAATACAGTCTCGATGTGGCAGTTGAGTCTTCGATTCATCGAAGCCAGCTGAAATTCATATTCGAAATCAGAGACCGCCCGCAGTCCCCTTAGAATGATATTGGACCCTGATTTTTCTGCAAAGTCGATTAACAACCCTGAGAACCCCACGACCTCGACGCGACTGTTGGTCGATAGCACCGCTTCTGCGAGCTCGATACGTTCTTCCAGCGAGAACAATGGGGATTTTTCCGGGTTATCTGCAATTGCAAGAATTACGTGATCAAACATCTTTGTCGCCCGCTTAACCAGATCACTGTGTCCGTTTGTAATTGGGTCGAATGTGCCTGGATAGACCGCCGTTGTTGTCATATTTTAATTAGTGTTGAATGTACCATGCCGCATTTTTTCTCACGAACTATCTTCCACTTAATGGGTAGTGAGGAGCCCAAAACTGCTTGTGGAGATTCAATGTAAATATGCGCGTCAGCACGCAACAGATTTTTGTCCTGAAGGTTTTTGCAGATCGAGCCTATAATATCACTATTGTATGGTGGGTCGATAAAAACAATATCAAACTGTGTTTCACTAGCTAGAACAAACCCGTTTGCGTCGGATTTTATGACTTCAATCTGACGAGTAGCTCCCAGCGCTACTGAGTTTTCTTTTAAGGCCTTAACAGCTGGGAGTGCGTTATCGATCATCATCACCTGCTTGGCCCCTCTTGACGCTGCTTCGAACCCGAGTGCGCCGCTCCCAGCAAACAGGTCAAGACACATATTTCCCTCGATGTCATTACGTAACCAGTTAAAAAGGGTTTCTCTCACCGAATCTGGAGTGGGCCTTAGGTCTCTAATCGTGGGAAACCTTAGTACTCGGCTCTTCCATTGGCCACCGATAATTCGGACTTTCCCGCTTTTTCTCATTTGGTAGGCATTCCCATAGAGCTGTTTTTTCGATCGAATAACCGAGTCAAAATAGAATCCATATTATAATCGATATTCAGCGATAAGCTGAAATAGGGGCTGTTTCAATCAAGGAGGCAAAACTGCGATTTGGTGTTTAGGTACGATTCTAAAACGTAATCGACACCACAAAAAGGATGATGAATTTTTGTAAAACCCCGATACTTTGGGTTACGATACAAGAATTTACCTAGCGCACAAAATGAAGTTCTTTCGATCAAAAAAAGACCACCAGGATACTGACGAGCCAGCATCTAAAGAGGGGCAAGGAAGCGTCTATGAACAGGAAAACAAAACAGAGAATGTGGTCGACGATGGTGGAATAAAAGAAACAAAAACAAGGAAAGAAGGGCTGTTTAGCCGATTGTCAAAAACAAGAAAAGCGTTCTCTGAAGGGCTTTTTGGTTTTCTGGAACGTTCTTCTTCTATTGATGATGACTTTTTTGAAGAATTGGAAGACCAGCTCGTGCTAGCGGATCTTGGCGCGGATACAAGCGAGGAAATCGTAATAAGGTTGAGGGACGACGTTAGAAAGTATAGTTTGACTGACTCCGGGGAACTAGTTGAGCGCTTAAAAGCATATCTCATCGATATGCTATCTTTTCCAGAGCCTATTGACTTCGTTAAGAAAGAAGGAAGCCCTTATGTCATATTGATGGTGGGTGTTAATGGTGTGGGTAAAACGACGACATTGGCAAAAATTTCAAAACACTATCAGGATCAAGGGCAATCAGTGATGATGGCGGCTTGCGATACATTCCGAGCGGCTGCGATCGAACAGTTGCAAAGTTGGGGAGAGAAGCTAGGCGTTACTGTTGTGGCTCAATCACATGGGGCAGACGCCGCGGCTGTGGCGTTTGACGCTTATAGTGCAGCCTGTGCACGGGGCATGGATGTGTTGCTTATTGATACCGCCGGTAGGCAACATACCCACGGTGATTTAATGGAACAGTTGAAGAAAATCAAAAAGGTACTGGATAAGACGAATGCGGGTATTCCCCATGAAGTCCTGCTGACGGTTGATGCTGGGAACGGACAAAACATTCATTCACAAGTAGAGAGTTTTTCGAAAATGGTTGATGTCAATGGGTTGTGCGTCACCAAACTTGATGGTACTGCTAAAGGGGGGGTCGTAATTTCAGTAATTAGGAAGTTTGGCATACCGGTTAGATATCTAGGGGTGGGGGAAAAAGTAACTGACTTAAAGCAGTTTTTCGCTGCGGAATTTATTGATGCGATGCTTCCTGACTTTTCGTCAAAAGACGATTAATGCCTCGGCCTAATGCCTCATGATCCGATTTAACCAGGTATACAAGCGATATCCTAATGGGTTTGATGCCCTTAAAAATATCTCTCTTTTTATCCCGCAAGGGTCAATTACGTTTTTGACGGGGCATTCTGGGGCTGGAAAGAGCACGCTCCTGAAACTTATGTCACTATCGGAAGTGTCAACTAGAGGGCAAGTGATGGTTAACGATGTAGATCTGGCTGGCTTGCGGGGTAACAAAATCGCAAAACATAGAAGGAGCGTTGGCTGCGTTTTTCAGGATCATAAACTGCTGCATGATCGAACAGTTCAGGACAATGTGGCATTGCCATTGATTGTTGCCGGTGTGAATGATCGTGAGTGCCGAAGCCGTGCGCGTGCGGCGTTAGACAAGGTGTCATTGCTGGATAAGGCAAATCGTTATCCTGTTTCATTATCAAGTGGAGAACAGCAACGTGTCGGTATTGCAAGGGCTGTGGTGGGTCGCCCCAAGACTTTGCTGGCCGATGAGCCTACGGGGAATCTCGATCCGGGGTTAGCGGATGAAATAATGAAACTGTTCTTTATGTTCAACCAGCTTGACGTCACCGTGCTAATTGCTACCCATGATACTCGACATTTAGCTGATGCTCGAGCAGGGATTGTTGAACTATCTGATGGACAAATAGTAAGCGACCAGCATCCATGAAGGTCTATTTTCTACGGCATTTGCAAGTTCTATTCGACACCTTAGGTAGGATGATCCGAAGTCCTCTACCGACATTTATGGCGATAATGGTGTTGTCTATTGCGATTACATTGCCATTGTTGTTATTCAAAATAGCGGAGAGTCTAGATAGCGTTGAGACTCGTTGGCAGGGAAAACCCCAAATATCTTTGTTTCTAACCTTAAGTGGTCCTGATGTGGATAATCGATCTAGAGAGTTTGGGCAAGAGTTGTTGGGGTTTCATGGCATATCTGATATCGAATACATTTCCCCCATAGAAGCGTTGACTGAATTCAAGCGTACTTCTGAATTCGGTCCTATTTTAGATAGATTGCCAGAAAACCCTTTGCCCCCATTGCTAGTGGTATTTCCGAATGAGTCACTAACGAATGGAGTAGTAGAACAGATGGCCACGCAATTGTCATTGAGGCCAGAAGTAGACACTGTCAGCTATGATGGAGAATGGATTCAACGATTCTCGGGGATAATAACGGTTTTTAAACAGGTGCTCTATGTATTGGCTGTGTTGATGGGTTTAGGGATTGTGTTGATCGTTAGTAACACGGCCCACTTGGAAATATTGAGCCGAAGAGATGAGATTGAAATAGTTGATCAGATTGGAGGGACTCGAATGTTTATTCGAAGACCATTTTTGTACTTTGGCGCCTTGCAAGGTGTTTTTGGTGCACTGCTGGCGCTTATTCTAACCAATGCATCACTATTGGTTATCAGCTACCCCGTTAACACTCTAGCGTCACTTTATGAAACAGACTTTAAGATACAGTGGGTGGGGTTCGCTTCAACAGCAGCAGTTGTGTTCGCAGCCGGTGTGCTGGGCTGGGTCGCTGCCCGGGTGACTATTGGGAACTATTTGAAGCGACTTTAAGATTAGCGCGCGCGGAATGTGATACGCCCTTTTGTTAAATCATAGGGGGTAATTTGGACAGTAACAGTATCTCCACGCAATATACGAATGTAGTGCTTTCGCATCTTTCCTGAAATATGAGCAATGATCTGATGCCCATTTTCCAGTTTTACTTTAAATTGAGTATTAGGTAGGGCTTCCACAATGGTGCCTTCCATCTCTATGCTTTCTTCTTTTGCCATTGACCATCGTCGATTTAAACAGGTACGGAGTGTAAAGAAGAATTGCCTCCAGAGCAAATAAGAATAGACTAAAATAGTGACTTATTGTAGGTTGTTGTGGCGCATTTTGGCTGGCTGCATCAGTGGCTTTCGATTTTCCGCAATTAGTCATTGAATCCAATGATATGTATATCCAGAAAAAAATTCTAATATGAAAGACGAGCAATCTCATTTGCAATCATTATTCAAGAAGTCAGCGCTAGCATTGCAGAACGGAGATTACCGATCAGCCAAGAAAGGATTTGAAAAGATCGCGAGGAAAGCGAAGGACAATGCGTTGGTCTGGTACAACTTGGGACTGAGTAATCAGTATTTGGACGATCATCGTAATGGAATTCTTGCTTACAAGAAGGCTATTAGGATTAATCCAAAGATGAATGATGCGGTAGTAAATTTAGCGCTCTCCCATCATTTGCTAGGCGATAGCGACTCGGCTCTTAGTCTTGTTTCAAAACTCTTAACGACAGATAAAGAGAATGTCAGGGCGAACAATCTTTTAGGTTCTCTGCTTGCAGCGCAAGGAAAATATCAGGAAGCGAGAGATTTGCTGGTTAAATTCCATGCTTTGAATCCGCATGATAACGAAATCCGGTTTAATTTGGCGAACACAGAGCTTGAGCTCGGAAACGTTGAAGAGGCAGGACATTTGCTGGCCCCTTTATTAGTTACATTTTCAGAAGACGCCAAATACCTTCAGTTGCAAGCACAGATACTCATTCACAAGAAGGAGTTCGATGGTGCCGTTGCCATTATCTCCAAACTCAAAGATTCTCAAGGAGAAAGCGATGATGTACTGTGGTTGGACCTCTCCCTTAGGGAAACCAGTCGATCACACTTTCATGTCATCGACTTATGCAACACCTTGCTTGAGCGCAATCAGGAAGATCCCAAGTTATGGAATTCACTAGGGAATGCGTATTTCCAGCTGGATGGGATTTCAAAAGCTAGTGAGGCTTATCAGAAGGCGGTTGATTTTGACCCCAACAACCCTGAGTTTCTAAATAACAGGGGATTGGCATATTCCTCGTTAGGGGACAAAGAGAATGCTGAGCGGTACTACCGTATGTCCATAGAGGCCAACCCGGAATATGCAGAAACCTATCGCAATCTTGTGGCAATGAAGAGGTTTGAGTCAATGGAAGACCCTGATGCTGAAGCACTAACTACTCTTTGGAAAAGTCGGAGTGATGACCCTCTTTCTACAAAGCTGTTAGCGTTTTCTCTAGGGAAAGTCTACGATGACTGCGGTGAATATGATAAAAGTTTTGAAACCTACAAAATTGGCAATGACTTGCAGTTCGCTGAATCTTGGACGAATATTGAGGCTTACCTTGGACATATCGACCGTGTTCCAATGGTGCTAGATCAGAAGCCATCTCAAGTCAGTCAGCACGAAAGTAGATCTCATCCAATATTTGTGCTGGGAATGCCTCGTAGCGGAACAACCCTTGTCGAGCAAATTCTGTCTCGGCATTCCCTTGTTACTGGTTGCGGTGAGCTTCCCTGCATAGAGAGAGCGATCACGCGCCTAGAGAAAAATTCCTCCCCGGCGAGAGTTTACCCCGATGATTTTCAGGTTTTGAGTGAATCGGAATTAACAAAAGAAGCCTCGGCTTATCACGGCTGGGTAGACAAGCTACACAATATTGATACGAGCTATTTTGTGGACAAAATGCCTTTTAATTTTGTTCATGTCTGGTTAATAAAGGCAATGTTTCCTGGATCTTCCATTGTCAATTGTCAACGCCATCCGTTGGATGTGATTATATCTAACTACTTCCAGTTGTATGGCTCAGATGTTGGTTTCGTTTACAATTTAGAGGTGCTAGCTAACTACTATATCCGATATTTTGAGGTCATGAAGAAATGGAATGAGATTTTTAAGGGAGAAATTTATAATGTGAGCTATGAGGAGCTGGTCACCGATCACGAGAATCAGGCGAAGCAGTTAGTTGCGGGTGTGGGTTTGCCTTGGGACGAGCGGTGTATAGATAGCAAAAAGACGTCTACTGCTGTTAGGACAGCCAGTATTTGGCAGGTTAGGCAAGGGGTCTATACTCATTCAAAGGAACGATGGAGAAATTATGAGAAACAATTAGAACCAGTAGTATCGATATTGAAGAGAGCAGGAATTCTTGATGAAAAATGTAGATATTTGAGGCCTTCATAAAAATGGAATAAGGGGAGGCGGAATGAAATGCCTTTCGGATAATTCAAAGCGAATAAAAAACGGGGCCGAAGCCCCGTTTTTACTAAGTCGTGAAGCTTAACTTAGAAGTCGTAACGTAAACCAATCAGGTGACGAGTTAGTTCTGAGTTTTCAGAAAGATCATCAACGCTAGCACCTTCATAATATACTTTCGCGCCGCCACCCATATTGTGATAAACACCTAGGGTAGTTTGACTCGCATCGCTAGTACCACCTAAATCAGCGGTGCCAAGGCCAAGCTGAAGAGTAGTGCTTCCGAAAGTACCACCAAGCCATAGTTGGTTTTGTGATTTCTCAGCAGCGGTACCTACTTGTGATTCAATGTGGCCTAACATTCCGTAGAAGTTACCCATGTTAAGTCTAGCAGAAATACCAGAGCGATCAGTGTCAGCACCTTCTTCGCTATCGATAGCAGCAGCAACAGTTAAGTTGTCAGTAGCAGAAACACTAACACCAATACCGTATCCGTCGCCACGAAGGCCTTCAGCTACGTC
>WLWD01005741.1_pt1 | contig 29352 bp, 14 predicted proteins | sample 6712731 | NCBI WGS metagenome assembly WLWD01 (sample SAMN12718690, study PRJNA576275) | sponge metagenome | isolation source: marine sponge | host: Mycale hentscheli | place: New Zealand: South Island, Marlborough, Capsize Point | collected 2014-11-01
GAGTTGTAGACAGAGCCAGTAAGAATCATGAGTTGAAGATCAAGGAAGCTCTACACATATAGATGACACCTGACAACAACAAGTTGAACAGAGACATAGGTTTAGAGCTTCCAGGATGCTGGCTGTCTAGCTGCATGCAAATCATCCTCCAGGATATAATAAACAGTAAGCGTGCCCTCTAGAAATCTTGCTGTTTACTTTGTGTTATTATATCACCAAGGAGAGTTCGACCTCAGTTGACCCCTGAAGAGGACTTCTGCAAAAAGTAGAAATCTCAGGTTAAGTTATAATTAACAATATTGGCTGTTAAAAAGAGAAAAATATCCTATTAATATAATTATTTCAGCCGAGAATGACTGAATAATTTTAATTTTGTTCTAATTGATACATTTGTTCTATTTGATAATTTGTTCTAATTGATTTTCTCTTCTTGGAATGAGAATGCCTGTATAATGTGTCTGAACTGTATTGTTAAGCAACTGAATAAAACTACTGTATTTTATCTAATGGTTTTTAGAATTATTCATATTTGTCTTACATATCAAGCTAGGTTTGAACAGTATGTTAGCCTGTAAGTAAAAAAAACTTTAACGTGGTTGTTTCATTTCAGCAGCACTAATTACCTTACATTTTATGCTGAATCATTTTGAGAGGCTATAAACTAATGCATTATTTATGAAAACTTTAGCCTAGCTATAAAAATTTATAAATAATAATTTTTTATTCTAGCTTTTGGCAGAGACACTTGTTTTCAAGCTAATCTGAAACAGTATGCATACACTGTAAAACTGAAAACTTCAATGATGTTCTATGGACGTAGTTATTCTGAAATCAGTGTAAGTTACATTACCCCTAGTCACTACTTCTAATGAGTTCACTAATTCATAATTTATAGAATAATTGTTCAATTGTTTGGAATGTTTGGATAGCAACTGGATACTCAGAGCATAGCCTAAAAAAATCTTTGGTTTGTTTTTATGAAAAATAAAATTAATACTGTTTTTTTATTAATAAAAAATTCCATATTTTAACAAATGAGTGGGTGTGTGGTTAAGTGTGTGTGGTTAAATGGGTGTGGTTATAAATGCTGCATTAATTCTATTTGTCTTCCTCCTTCATTTGAACAAAGTCAGTGGATTGAATATGTTCACATAAACTATTAATTCATACTATAGTAATGCAAGTGTAGATTCCATTCCATCATTATGATGCAAGTCAGAAAATAATTTTATTACCACTATATCAGCGAATGTAGAAGAAATCACTATACAATAATTCGGAGATGTCATCAAATTATTTGTAAACGTACAAAATTAATTGGAAGTAATTATAATACCACTTTACTTGTTCTAACAGCCAATATTATGTTAATTAACTCAACATTTCAAAGTAGTCTTGCCAAAGTCCTCTTTAGGGGTCAACTGAGGTTGAACTCTCTGTGATGATTTGACCTCAGTTGACCCCTAATGAGGACTTCAGGAAGATGTCCAAACATCGAGCGAAGTTTTAATAAGGATAATATTGGCTGTTGGAATGGAGAAAATTTGCTATTATTATAATTATTTCAGCCGAGAATGACTGAAATTTTTTTCTGTTATAATAAAACATTTTTCAACATTACTAAATGTAGTTATTTAATATATAAAATTTTCCAGTTCGGCGCCAGATCGTATATTGCATTTGTGGGCGAGGATACATACAGTAGTGGATTTGTTAATATAGAATCACCTAACATTCGTAATCCACAAGAACAAATAAATGCCCCACGTAGGCCCTTCCTCACAGCAATTTTATCCTTTGGAGATATTGGAGATTTATGCTATAAGCATAGCAAGAACTTGACCTTTATTGAGAACTATTTAAAATTGAATAACGCCCGAGAGAAGATGAATATTGGGTTTTATGAAACTGATTGGACTCTATTAATTTTTGACTGGAATAACATTACTATTGCAATAAATGGGAGAGACGATGTATACAATGTAAGTATGTTAACTTGTTAATAGATGATGTGTTCTAATAGCTAATTATGAACTTAATTATTGAAATAACATTATTAAAAAAAAAAAAAAGGAGTGAATTTGTTCTACCGTGTTGCACATTACAAGGATTTGTTTATTGTCTCTCATAAGGCATACTTAAATGACACACCTTGTGATGAACTTTGATAAGCAATTTGTATTAATTATATATTGTTTTATTGAATAATAATAATAATAATAATGATAATGATAATAATAGGCATTCAATATTGAAGTCGCCATTTTATATGATGGAAGGAAGACATACTCCAAGTTCACATACAAGCATATAAATGCTGACCTTGAATACATAGCAGGATTTAATTCAGGGAATGGTGATACTCGAGCTGATAACCTATATCTTCCAATTGGAGGCTTGTATCGTGGAACTCCATCAAGTGATCAACTTGCTAATCTCACGGATATTTACAGAATTGATGGTACATTGGTTCTTCTTACAGTATAGTGGCTGTGCGGTGTAGTGGTTGTGTCCTTGGCTCATGGCCTGAGGTCCTTGAGTTCAAGTCCCACTTAGGCAATTTTCTATATGCTCTTTCATCCATCCTGCCAGCCCCACCAGCTGTAATAGGGCACCTGGCATATGCTGGGATGTAAATTCAAGGCCTTTCCTCATGAAACAGCAATGGTCCAGGTAGGACTTCAGGTGCCCACACCACTTGCTGTGAGGAAAAACCTATTCCTAGCCCAGCTCACTGTGCCTCGTTAGTGCACATGCATCCTGGCTAGCAGTTGCAAGAGAATTAGCATAAAGTATAACTTTTCTTCATCATTATAACAATCAAATACACACACAATCCTAAAAGTAAATTCTTAAGTATGAAGCTTTTCTTATCTGATTTAGTTCAATCCAATGATCTACTGTTTTTATTATAGTGAAGAAGTGTTCTTATATCATTATACCACCTTGTAACAATACTATTGCATGTAAAAAGACTTAGCTAAGGTAAATCACATTAGGATGATGAATATAAATATATTATTACGCATATAAATGGAAAATATTGATTTAGTACTGCTTCCAAATGTTTGATTACAGGAGAATGTATTACAGCTCTGAATGGCACCTGCCATTATTCCACCTATGCTACATCATGTGACAGAGACACTAACTCAGCCACTGAGTGTGCATGTTTGGTAGGATTCACTAACCTCACTGACAACAAGTGTTCTAGTAAGATGCACCATAGACAATATTACTACTAGACTTGCATTTTCTGCCACTATTTATGGTGCCATATAATCCTATTTACTACAAATTATTACTCAATTGAAAAAAATATATTAAACCTATATTGACTTTTGTTGAATTTCATATAATTCTTTAAATACTGAAGAAGACTGGTCAGAGTTGAAATGTGTGAGAGTTGTGGTACTAATTTAAAATAAAAAATTTACTTTGGTTAAAGTTATTACTCTTTTCTGTTTATCATTTTGAATTTAAATTAATTAATTTAAATGAAACTAACATAATTATGTAAATACATAAAATAGCTTCATGAAATTTTGTCAACAGATTTAATTTCAATAAATATAATATTAGTTTAAAATTCACAAATATTTCAAAATATTGAAAGCCTGCTACCTAACTATAAATCCTGACAATAAAAACATTGCATTTTGCACACGATTTCACTTATGGAAATGTAATTGTTCTAGATGAAAATGAATGCCTTGACAATCCATGTGACCATGACTGTACTGATACACAAGGATCTTTCAGATGCCACTGTCATACTGGATGGAGACTTCAAGAAGATGGACGGACTTGTAAAGGTATGTTTATAGGATATGATAGTAATTTTATTAAGTAATAGATGATATGTAATATATATCAGATCTTGAGAATGCATTATTATTGCTATAATAATTATTATAATAATAATATGAAACAGAAATTAGCTATGGACATATAATACCACTTTATATATTTTGTGATAACTGAGTAGTTATTTTTATATTGACATAATATTATATTATGCAAATAATGATGGTTATCCACTGGTGTGGGGGTTCCGGTCTCCAGCGAGGTGATAGCCGGTCGGGTCGTCAGCTCTGTGGATATCCAGCACCCGGTAGATGCTGCCACCAGGTACTCTCTACTCGCTGGGCGATGGTTCGGCTCAGGGATAACTGGTGAATAGTAGCCCTTACCCGCTTAGCTACCCAGGAGCCCACTCAAGTGTCTCAGGTGTTAAACTAAGAATATTGAATTTTAGAGAACTGAACAATACGCGTACAAATAACAGTATTTACGTAACGTCCACTGCTTGTGCGCAGGCTCACTACACAGCACACACACACATACAACTTTCTTGTTCACTTCTTTCTTCTGGTCTTTGGGGGAAGACCCAGCCCCACAACTGGTAAATGAAAAAAATGCTTGTGGAGGTTGTCTTTTTACAATCATAATAACTGTAATAGGAAAGTTGCTACATCAGCACTATAAAAGAGTATTTAGGTTGAAAATTAGCAGTATTTTTCTATGATTTGTGTATCACTAAGTATTTAGAGATAGCTACTTTTTCTTACATTGTATTCAGCTGAATCCTACAAAAAACTAAACAAAAAACAACAACAACAGACAAACAGATAACCCAGTCTGTGGCAGTGAAACATCTGATTTTGGTTAAATAATGTGAAGTTTGCATAATTTTGATGCCAATTAATAACAATGTATTCTAAACTCCAAAATAGAGGCTCTATATTGCTTTAAATTGTATTAAGCTAACTCCTCAAATGTCCCCATTTACAATATTGACAAATCTATTATAATTGAACAATTATTTGCGATGTTGTGTACTAGATATTGACGAGTGTACGACAACCGTCCACCACTGCCACCACAACTGTAGTAACACCAATGGATCATTTGAATGTATCTGTAACCAAGGTTACCACTCAATCAACAATGGAATTAGTTGCGGAGGTGTGACATGGCTTATAATATGTGTGTGTGATGCATAGGAATTAGCCAAGTGTAGAAAATATTGAAGCTGTAGTATTTTTCCCCTCCATAATTGATTCCTTTTCATGTCTTTCTCAAGCAATGGTATACATAGCTGATAAACTGCATATTTAGGATTGACCCAAAAAAGTAAATCACTTTATTAAATGCAACTGGATGCAATTGAATTTCAATCAATAAATTCCATGTATTTAATGTGATAGTTATAGAGAGTTTGTCTAGTATAGATATAAGGATATGATATTGGATCTATAAAGTTAGTTGATTTGATCCAAATCTCAATACTTTCATTGTATTATATAGTGATCAATCCTGTTGCAGTAGACTTGAGTAGTGAGACCCTTTACCGAACCATTATACTGGAAAATTGGTAAAGGGTTAATCTATGCAAAGCCACGGTAGTTAAAGAAATATTATCCTTTCTTATATTGAATGTTTGGTGTAGATATTAATGAATGTGAGGAAGTAATGAATTTATGTGACGAAGGTGAAATGTGTATCAATAATGATGGATCTTTCCAGTGCGTGCCTGGATGCGGATCTCTGAAAACATGGAATAATTATACTTGTGTTGGTAAAGAAGACAAAATAGTAGAGTGACTGTTATAAAAATACTATATGTAAGGAGTGAATTCATAGGGTGTATTCTCTCTTTTTTAAGACCTTTTTGAAATTAACTATGTTATAATATGCGTTATGTATAAATATACAATGAATTTACCTTTTTATCGGAGATGTTTTTTAAGAATTGAGTGTCACTTAAAATATAACCCACAACTCCTTTAATAAGATGGAGCAATGACAATCAACGGGAGATTAACTATTGTAATTTTTGTATTTTTATTAATAAAATTAGAAATGCTATAACTACTAGCTATAGTCTTGCTCCCAACAAATAAGTAGAAAATACTTCCTAAATATTATCATAAATTTTGACCATGGAATTTTCTTCCCATTTTTCATCACAACTTTAGCTTTGTAAAGTTGGAACACTTGTGTGTGAATCAAGTAGTCCTGAGTGTAAATCCTGGTGATAATCAATTCTTCTATTCATTGAATTAAAAACAGAGTATTGCCTGTGTGTGAAAAAGAAAAAAATGCATTAAAAACACTGTGGAATAAATAACTTCTATTGTGTATTTAGTTTCAGAGAATGCAATAATTGGCTTCACAACTGGTTCTTCGTTATTCATTACACTTGGAGCGCTGGTATTCCTTACTGTGATAATTTGCAGACTTGTCAGACGCATGAACAAGAGAAAGAGATTAATATATGACATTGATTCTCCTCGAACACCAGTTTGTAAGTTGAACTAAGGTGAAATTTCCTGCGCGACATTATGAAATGTACCTAGCCTACTTTTATCCTAAATGGGAAAGAAGTATATTTCATACCTGTATATTTAATTTACATAAATTATATACTTTTAGTAAAAAATAATATATCCATTATTATGCTGCTTTCTTTATAATGTAAAATGTAATCAGAAATAAGCAAGACTAGTGTATGCTTACACAATTATATTATATATGAGGATAGAATACTGCTTTAAAGTCCAGGTTAATAATTGGTGTATACTTTTGTGATTCAGAATGAATATAAATATTAATTTGAGCCTGCTTGCCAGGCCTTGTTTTACTGAGGTGTACTGTAAATTTACTGTATAGTTTATCGTGTAGTAACGTCTAATTCTGGAACAAAATACAAACCACATGTACTACTTTCTATTTTTTACTCATGTTTTACCATTCTGGTGTAATTTTTGTTTACTCTCAAGCACACTATAGATTTTACAGCAGTACACTTCAGTAAATCATATGCCTGCAAGCAGTGAAAATATCTTATTATACTATTTGGACTTGTATTTTTTAGATTTAGGTAATCCATTTTGGCATCATCACAACAGACATCACAATGATTCCTTGATCCAACTAGTCAAAGTTCCTCGTGAACTTAAAATACGATTTGAAGATTTGGAGTGTGATGCAAAAATGATTGGTGAAGGTAAATAAATTAGAACTGATAAATATTTAATTCTGTTTGTTATTCAGTTCTTGCTATTTCTGAAGTGTCCACATTCTATCACCGAAAATTCTTCCAAAATCAATAGGTCCACACACTTTCTCACATTAGTTGGGTATATTAGGGAAAAATCCAGGGGGGAGGGTGCCAAGGGTGGCCAAGGTCTCCCTCTAAACCAAGTTATTGAAAAAATATAATGTGAAAATGTACCAATACAAGCAATTAAGTTCACGAACAACTGCATGCTAACTTATATTCTTTACATTCAAAAATTAACATCCAATTTATTCATAATCAATCAGGAATATTTTATAAATTTTGTAAAGTTTGACGTAAAATGTATTTGGGTGCTTCCTTGTCATTTAAGCAGGATTTGCCCCTGTATATGACAATTGAACTATCATGCTATAGTTTATTGTGAACTAAAACACAATATTGTTTATTTTGTCTATTGTACCATATTGTAGGAGAATTCGGTAGTGTGTACAAGGCTAACCTCAGAGGTGAAGTTGTCGCAGTAAAGATTCTAAAAGGTATTGAAAAAGTATCAATATTATAATGATTAGGTATTTGGGGGTTCTTTTTTAAAAATAATTTACCTGTATGTTTAATTCTCACAAAATACAACAGAAATGGAAACATCAAGCAAAGCATAAATTATTTACATTAATCAATTCAAAAAGTAGCCACTAATATTCATACAAATTTTAGTTTAACTTTTGTGTAGAGTTTCAGCCCTATATACATAGTCTATATGAAATTACTTTGCATTTTACATTCTAATATTATACAGGATTTTCTGGGACTTCAGAGATTCAAGGAGTCATTGATGAAGTTTTAAAAATGAAAGATTTCTCTCATCCTAATATTTTGAGGTTGAAGGCAGTAGCAATAGACAGGAACCAATCTCCATGCATTGTAATGCCATTCATGTGGAATGGAAGTTTGGATGTCTATCTGAGGAAAGAAGAAAACAGACATAACATTTTACTGTCGACTGATGAAAAACCAGATAATCACTTTGCTGTGAGTTTAAAGAGTATAAAACTTGGTTACATGCGAGTTGTTTATTTTTAACAATGCTAAGTTAGATATCTCCTATCAATTTCATGTGATTTGGAAACAACAACACAGAAAAGAGTAGTGGTTAGGATTAATAGCAAGAGTGGTGCATGACAATTTTCATTAGCCACAGAGTATGAGTGCTAATAATTCGAATACCTCAGCGTTTCTTTGCTATCATGTATTAATTAATGTTATAGCCAATAATAATAAATAATAATTTTATGCAGTTACGAAATCATAATCTTGTTTAACGAAATCATCCTACTCAGATTCCGCCATTGTTCATACTATTTTATTCATTACTCAAGAATTTTTGCTGCAATTGCATAACTTAGAGGTGCAGCGAGATGACAAACACATAGCCGTGACCAACAGAGTAATTATTTCATTTTCCCACTGCTGTGGTATTAAAAAAAAAATTACATTTTTTTGTGTTGAAAAATGACTTGACTTTAGTATTACTATATTAGCTATCCAAAATTGAAAAAAAATAATGAGAATGAAATTTTATCTATTAAAGTCTGCACGAATACTTCAAGTCTAATTATACTCATGACAGTATTCTTTAGCACATTATTGCGAAAGTGTGAAAGGCAGAACAGTTTGTGTAGACATACACTTGCTCTATAATAATTAATCAGATTAACATTTTGTCATTACATATTTTTAATCATTATCATTAATCTACTGTAATGCCTCTATAGGACACTGCAGCTGTGAAGCTATTGGGCATGTGCCTCCAAATTGCTAAAGGCATGGATTACTTGAGCAGCAAGAAAATCATTCACAGAGACCTGGCAGCCAGAAATTGCATGTGAGTAAATATCTATACTATTTTATTTTTTATTGAACCCATAATGAGTATGATAAGGCATTCATTCTATTGATATCTCTAGAATTAAAAAAAAAAAATTATACTACACTTCTTATTAACACATTTGAAAATACTTCAGACACTTATTTGATTCTCAATCACAGTAGGAAGACGCAATTCTATATTATAGTTCTGAGTTATGCTTAAGCTTATAATCATGTATTTATTGCTTCAAATTTTTAACTGTACTGCTGCTACAGGATGGATATGAAATATGTGATCAAAGTAGCTGACTTTGGATTAGCTGTAAAGGCATCAGAAGACAAGAATTATTTCAAGCCTGGAGAAGATATGAGAGAAAAACTTCCAGTTAAATGGCTAGCTATTGAGAGCCTGCTTGATCACAAGTTTTCTGAAGCCTCTGATGTGGTTAGTATTAAACAAGCATTTGCATAAATCACTGATGCTTTGTGTTGTCCTATTTCACAACATTGGTATTAATATTTTGTTATGTGACAATTACTCGGGGAATATAGTGTTTCCCGCAGCAATCAGGGTGAGGATAGGCCGACACTTTTGTATTTTGTAGAAAATATCGCTCCATTATCTACAGAAGTACTAAGAGAAGTTGTAATATCTGCATGCAGCATAGATATGAATATTTATTTAAATTTGTTTTTATAAAACTAATTTGCCATAGTTTTATGCCAGTCCAAAACATATTGTGTAAATAATTAATATACATAGGAAAAAACTCATAAAAAATGAATCGAACATCTTAAGGGTGGCCGCACATAGCAACGCGCACCGCCTGTAGATCCGGACATTAATTTATTCCCCGCCAATACCCCACCATTCGATAATACGCGAGCAGAAACAATCGCGCAGTAGTAGCAGAAGTATAATTTGCGAAGTTGTGGTGTTTTAATTTAGCTTCTTGTTGTCTCATATTCGTTTATAGCAACTCTCCATACGTCGTCTGAGCTCACGCGGCAAGGTGCACCAGGCTGCCTCTCCTCCAGTAGCCGTTCTCCGGACTCTGCGCACCTGAACTCAAGCGGATGGATCCACCAGGCTCGATTTCTGCGGAGCGAAGACTTCCCAAGATGCGCAGATCTAATACCTTCACCTCTGGCTATCGCCAATAAACTGCTCTCTCTTCTGACTCTCTTGTTATTGTTCTATTGATGTTTGTTTACTGTTGATATAGGCGGGCTCTTTTTAGAACCAATACAAACTAATTGAGAAAAAAAATTGCTCGCGTACTCGTTAGTACGAGATATGGGGGTGGGGCTATTTCTTAAGAATTGCGAGTGGAATTAAAGTTCCAAATTTTGTAACAGTTTTTCTTGGAATCTAATAATGAGAACGATATAAAAATTTTACACACGGGTAAACCAAAAAAAAATGAACTGCACCACGTAGAGAATTTTTCAATATCTTATAAATAGAAAAAATTGCGAATAAATCATAAAGTAATATTGAAATGGAGAATAACTCTTTGTCTTGCAGTAGAGTATCGGCTCGGCTAGTAGTGCACCAAATTGCGGAGCTCCAACTTACCGCACCGCTCCAAAAAACTGCTACAAAGTTTTATAACCAGGCCCCGATATTTCCTGTTATTTCTTCCAGATTCGCTCTAAAATTAGTGAGCGGCTCCTTTGGCAGGTACTTTGTCCTTGTGTAGTAGTGGAGAAGCCCCTGTAAGTATACAATAGTAGTAATCATGCATAGCAACCATCAACAAAAAATTGCGTAGGCGGTGTGCGGCCACCCTTAAGAAAAAAAGAAGCTAATTGCATAAAGATTTTAGTGAGAAGAGATAACTAATGCAGGGAACTTAGCATCACAGTTATGTCAAATTGGAAGAATTTACCATTAAAACCTCAATTGTGACTCTAGCTTGCTATTGCTTTTTTAAATTTTGTTCAGGGGATGTTATCACTTCATATAGTATAATGTATTCGACAGTTTAATTAGTAATAATCATGTTTAAAAACTTAACTAGGTTTAAAAATGTATTTAGTATAGATTACCAATTGTGATATATTTGCACTTAATTTTATATATAGCTATTCATTTTCAAGCTAACTATTTATATAAAAATTTGCTCAATAGTTTGCAGTTATGCTATAATAAGTATTTTTTATTATCAGTGGTCATTTGGAGTCACATGCTGGGAAATATTCAATGGTGGAAGAAATCCTTAACCTGGCATTAAAACTAAAGAACTCCTCCAACAGCTTCTTGGAGATTATCGTATGCAGAAACCTCCTAATCAAGCTTGCACTGATGCTATGTGAGTTGCTCTACAATACAATGACGTTCAAATTAACATCAATGATTATGTAGATACAATATTATGGCATCTTGCTGGAAAAGGGACCCTTTAGAAAGGCCTTCATTTTCTGACTTGGTGGTGACAACCTCAGTGCTCCTACAAGACATGAAGGATTATCTACCATTACTCACCCTACAGCAGCAGGACAGTTTGATGGCAATGTGCCAGGAACAAGCTTGTGAGCTTTACCGAACTTCTGTGTCAGATGAAAAGGAAACAGTTTTTTGTGAGAAGAATTAATGACAAACAAGTGCACATAATAACAGTTTGGATTACTTTACATTCAAATCCAAGTCAATTTTCAAGACATATATTTTAATTATCATGCTGAATTAATTATCATAGCTGCATTCTCAAATAACTATAATTGTAGTGTATTAATAATTTGTCTGAAATTGTTTTTATCTGTTTTTGGATATTTTCTTTTGTTTTAATTTTAATAGTAGTACAGCGTGTAAGTTGCCCGTTCATAACTGTATGGGAAAAATCGCTGTTCAATTGAAGTCTCAGGAGAAAGTGAAATAGAGTGTAACTAATTTGCAATACCATAGTGAGTCATTTTTCAATACAAAAAAGTGTGGTATTATTTTGAAATACCACAGCAGTGGATAACTGAAATATTGATCTGATTGGGCACAGCGATCTCTTCGTGACCTTGCCGCACTTATACCCGCTAGGTAATGTCGCGACAAAATTCCTGGGAAACGCTATTTAGCAACGGTAAGAAAAGTATGAATAATAGAACCGAGATGAAAAAATTTCTTTGTCAGAAATATAATACATGATTATAGTTTTCTTAGCTGCAGAAATGAACTGTTATCTTTAGCTATTATGATAGCATGGAAAACTGTGGTATTCGGATGAATAGCACTCGTGCGGCGAGAAATTTCACTCGGCTTCGCCTCATGGTAATTTTCTCGCTCCACTCGTGCTATTAATCCCTAATACCTCACTTTTGCGCACTATTATATCTCCAAATACCTCGGTATCTAAGTGGAAACTAAGTGAAATACCATTGTAGCTAAGTGAAACGTTAACCTTGGAAACTTATAGTTCGAGTAGTTTCATGTTAAAGACAATGTCATTCTTTACCACAGAAGCTCTACCCGTATTAAATGGAATGTTTTACAACAGATTAGGAGGAGTCGTATGTTGAAAACAAAGTTCCAGCGGAAGCTAATCCTGAAATAAAGAGATAATGAGTGAAGGATACAGTGTAGCTACAATTGCAAAAGACTTAAAAAAAAACTGGCCTACTATTAGCGAGTGATAGCACCGGTAACCTGTGCTATTAGGGATCAATAACACTCGTAAAGCAATTGAAATAGCACTTGGCTTCCCTCTGCTATTTCAATCACGTTATATTTCAATCACGTTACTCATCACTATTAATCCCTAATAGTAGGGATACCCGTGCTATTACACATACAAATGACTATTAAAGTCCACAATAATTTCATTTTTGTTAATTAAGAAATGAAAATATTTTGAAATTAGCCAGCCTTATTGCATCCTTAGACATTTCAAACTAATAGCTATATAACAATTACAATTAAGAATGCCACAGACTCTGTGATTTTCTCCATCATATGATGCTATTTGGTATTCTTTCACTCTTTGCAATATTCTTAGATTGAAATAGCTACACAAACAAATTGTTATTTTTCATAAAATGATAAAATCAATTAAAAAACAATTGCAAAATGGCTGATGTGGAGAAGGTGAGAAATTACTTAATCCTTAATGCTTACAGAGCAGGGGAGTAGGATGCCAAATTGGATTGGTGCAGCCATAGCCATACCCACCAAACCACACCCACTTAACCACATTCACTTAACCACACCCACTTAACCACACCCGCTTATTCATTTTAAGTGACCTGTAAAAAATACAATATTTTTGAGTTTATTGTCAATCAAATGAACCAATAATTTTTAGTCTGTGCTCTGAGTGTGTTGGAGTTTAGAATTAGACACTCCTATTAACTATAGTGTAGTATGGGAATACATTAGTCTGACCTTGTAAGGCCGGGCCATGTAGTAGCTAACTTTTTCTGCATTCCTATACCACACCTTGTGCATTCCATTATTGCCCACTGCACACTCCATAGTAACCACTTGGGCATTCACCTAATGCGTTATTCCATTAGATTATTATGTGAGGGTTGTACAGTCTGTTCTTGTCTTAGGTTTCAGCCATTCTAAACGTTTTAGTCGGAGCAGATTATGCAACGCAGGATGGCGTGGTGCACTGTTTCAACCTATGGGCCAACTGCTGTGCGTTTTTGGGAACAATTAGCTAAGTATCCACCGCAGGCTGGCTTTCAACAACGGATGTCCGATGACAATATTATATTTAATGCGGTCGCGTTGAGAGTTCCTCGGTAGAACTTCCAAAATGGCGGTATTGTCGTTTCTTCTTTTTGCTTCGTGCGTTCTTTTTCCTGGTTGGAACCATAAAGATCAAGGTAAGATTAATGAATAATTCTATGTCAGCGAACAATCTGAGGGAGTATGCAACGACTTTGTTGTTTTTTCTTCCTTTTTTAAAAGTCTATTTGATGGTACTCACTCGTAATATTATCTTTCCTAATTAAAATATAAGCATTCAGATGATTGCAAACCTTTGATACAATTTGCTATTTCTAACAATGGTTATTATCACAGATTGGTTTGTCTTCCAACAAGCATGTTTTTGTTTACTGATAGAACTCATAACTGTTACATAATGTTTGCAGCAAATTTAGAATCTTACTGCCAAATTGAAAATAATTCTCTAATAATCTGGCTCTTGCCTATGGGCATTATGACTAAATATGGGGTTGAATTTGGCCTCAGGCCCATAGCTGGGAACCTTAAAGGAAAGTATTTTAATTGAAGTAAGGAATCTGTAAAACGTGTTAAATTGTGAATCATATAAAGCTTTTACCATGTGTATTCAATATTCAACCTTATATAATAATTATAAATATTTTTAAAGGGTTCTTGCTAGTGGAGTCCATTAGGATGCAGTCATCTTTGTTTTAGCTGAATTTCCACCTGAGCAAATATTGTTTACAAAACTCACAATAAGCTTTTCATTCAGAAATTGGACACTAAAAAGTTATATTCAAATATTTCCTAATATATAGTTATCTTTTGACCTGTGGATCTTACCTCTGTCACAACCCTACCCCACTTATTTCTATCAGGAGAACCAATGTTCCAAAAATGCCTATGTCAGCACTATCCTGTAAGGTATCTGAGAGATGGTTCTAGAAATAGCGGTCATCAAGTCACCTGAATTGACTGATGACTTGTATGGCTCCTGCCTTCCTGCCAGTTCAGTTAGTTTTTTTTTCTGTTGACTAATATTGACTGCTATTCAGTTGTTAATGTCTAATCTATATATTTTCTTGGATTAAATTTAATTAAGCTTAATTTATCTAATGAAGCACCTAGGAGTGGAATACATTACTGAGTGATCATCTGAACTATCACATGGTCTTGATCTTACTGACACCAGTACCTATTCTCATTAACCATCAGTCATGGACCCCAGCCATTGAAGCCCTGTTAGTAACATGTGAAAGCTGGGATATCCTATATTATTAAACAAATTGTGACTCACTAGGAAACTGGCAATGTTTATATGACTTTACTAGGTGAACCATGTAGCACTTTGAATATTTGATGCATAATAACTATCTGTTTAGTCATTACCGTCTTACTACTAGCTGAAAGACATGAAATATGTAAAAGGATATTTAATTAAAGCCTGCAGAAAACTCGTCATGGAGTTAATTATTATAATTATACACAAGATTGAAAAACAAAAATCAAAGACAAAATTTGAAAAATCTTAGTCGTCACTGGGGAATAAAACCCAGGACAACTGGCTTTAGCCACCAGTTTTTATGAATGGTCAGAACTTGATAATTGTCATATACACACACATTATAATATTATTATTATTATCATTATTATTATTATTATTATTATTATTATTATTATTATTATTATTATTGTTATTATTATTATTATCATCACCATTATGTATTACTATAGATATAATCTGTCATTTGTCATTTCTAGTTAGTGGAACCAAACAATCTTCTTTTTTTTTTGAATGCTAATTTCAAAATAGTAAAATAATAATTCTTCCTACTTTTTACATCACTTCCTCACTACTATCATAGTATTATAAGCCAAAGTTTAAAAGTCATGTCTGCTATTCATTGGAATTGATGACCTTCTCCAAATATATTCAGGGAGCTGTTGATCTTGTTACTACACTTAATCACCCGTGGCAATGTTCAATATTCGTCGTGGTTCATGACTCATGAATTAATTGTGGGTAACTCCCCCTCTTCTAACTGAAAATTACTACTAAGTGATTCCTTATAGTAACAAATCTGGCATGAGTTCCGCAAACCTTGGCAAGGAAAACTTGATTCCTTTTGAACAAGGATTTGTCGCTATGATGTCAGCACTTTAATATGCACTTGAAAATTATTTGACATTTAGTTTTGACATGAACAAATTTAAACCATGTGTAATATCTAAACTTCACAATTAATATAACATTTGTCATGTATTTGCAGTAAATTGTGAAATAATTTGTTTCCAAGCAAACGATTCCTATCACAGCCGCGTAATAGAATTGGAGAAACCTATGATATTCTACAAACAAATTTTCTCCAGCATTGACGTAAGTTATGTTTTATTAAGCTGTGCAATTGTGAATAAGTCAAACACTCACTTTCAGAAGTGTAAATGTAAGAGACAGAAGACAGGTATAATTATATGCATAATATTATAATAAAGTAGCTAAAAGTATTGAATTTAAATATCTTTGACACTTAAGCTTCGTCATATATACTGCTTATTCAGCATAATTTAATATTTTAACCTAATTCAGCAATACACAATGAATACAATAATTATTTAATATTTTTGGTAGATGCTCTTTAAAAGACAACTCTCACGCAAAAACTAATTTACAAAGACGATAATAGTGACTGTTATCATCATTTATATTTTTTTATTAATGGGCTGTGACATAAGTTATAAATTATAATGTGTTAAGCAAATATAAATTTATATGTAATAATATAAACAAATTAGATAGTGACAGTAATGATTATTTTTCATGAATATCTGAATATAGCTATTTCTATTGCTACGTGTTGAAAGGTATCATACATATTATTTCATATTGATTGTATTACTTAGGTCAGTGCCAGAACATTCATAGCATTTGTTGGTCAAAGGACATTCAGTGGTGGATATGTATTGATTAAAAACCTTCCTTCTTTTCTTCAATCTCCATATAGCTATTTGAATCAGCCTCAAACTCCTTTTCTTACTGCAATTTTGGCTTGGGGGTCAAGCGGTGAAATATGCTATCAACGAAGCAAAAATTTATCTTTTATTGAGCATTATTTAGAACTGAATGAAGAAGTGAAGAAGGATATTGGACTTTATGAAACTGAATGGACTCTTTTGAATTTTTTCTGGAATAACATTACGGTTGGGGTCGCAGCTAATGATAATGAAATATTTAATGTAAGTTACAGCATTACATGTAGGCATTTGAAATAATACTATACTACATTGATAAAATTTTTACTGTGTTATAACTATATACATTTGTTTGTGGTTTTATAATAGTTTTACACACCTGCATGATATCTATACGTACATGTATGTAATCAAAGCTAAGAAAGCCACTGATCATAGCATAAATGAATAATGTATAGTAGAAAATATTACAGGTAAAAATTAAGTTCTATAGCAAAGCTCCTGAATGTGTTTTATTTTAAACCAAATTCAATTATTAGTCTCAATTAAAGGGGTATGGCATCGCTCATTTATTTGAAGGATTTTGCCACCACTATGACTAATCGGTCAATAGTACTTAAAATATCCACTCTACTAATCTCATAGGACTCTCAGGAATTTTTCGTCACTGTTGTACTAAGTGCACATTTCAAGTTTCACTTAAAAATGAAGACAGCCACAGCATTCCTGGCTAGTTTGGACTCAATGGTGCAATTTTTCGTAAAGAAGAATAGTATAAAGTTCACTGATGATACTCTATTTTTTAATTACTGTATATTCAGAGCAATTTGATCCCCTCATTATAAATGAACACACTGTAAAAACCGGGGTGTTTAGTTACACCCTAAGTGGGGTGTACTGGAACACTTTTTTGCATTGGGGTGTATTGTTACACTCATAGGGTGTGCTGTTACACTCACACTGCGAAACACTCTATGATTATACCAAAAAGAGTGTATTTTTGTCAGGAATAATAGGTAACACCCTTTCAGGAATACTTTTTTTACATACCAACATTTTATAATGAACCTGTTGACTTATAATAATTTTCTGTTGGTTTTGTTTTATTTGCTTGTTGTTTCATTGCAGCAATAAAGGCATGCTGGTATAACATGGAGCTGTGGATGAAGAACATAAATATTCATACTCGTTAACTGTTGTACTGTGCCAAGTATATTTTATTCATTTGATCACAAATAAACTGAGAGTCATTAAAAAAAAAAAATATTTACTAGCCAGTCAGAGGGAGAAATGGTGAGCTTTAAGTTCTACAAAAATGTGACTTGGTTTTCTGCAATACCACACTCCACACTGCTTGAAGGTGCTCGTTTTAACTAATTGTTTTAGTTAACTTCTTGCATTATATTATTAAGCAAAATTAGAAAGCTAGGAACTGTAACATGGCTGATGATTAATTGAAGAAGAATCCCTCATAAGCGCAAGCATATCCAGTGTGCATACTACTGCACAGTTTTATAACCGGTGTAGTTTTTTACTTGATCACTCAGGTCCTTCCAGAGAAAGACACAATTAGATGGTGACCCCACCTTGAGTTTATAATGTCCCTCCAACGGCATTGATGAAAATGTAGCTACGTTAAATATTTGTTAGGCTATGTACTGTTGCGTAGACATAGGCCGCTCTGTGCATCTTGAACTACCGCCCTCAGGCCCTAAGTACTTCGCTGCGCTAGACGCTGGACCATTAAAAGCAGCCTCGCAAAGATACTGCATTTTCTCATGGAAAACCCTTTTCCAATTACGTGTAGGTAAGTATCGCCGGGTTAAATAAGTTTAAAACGCTTTACCATAATATAAGTAAAACTCTCGACTGGAAGTGGTCGTCTAAACTATTGTTGCGCGCTATAATATAGTCTACATAATAGTTAGACACTGCCACTAAGGGCACTACTGTGTTTAGGGTCCCGAAGGCCTCAGGCTGTGGCGTCCCGAGCGTAGCGAGGGCGCTACTAATGGGGCCTGAGGGACCCTAAACACAGTAGCGCCCGATGGTGCGCAGTGCCTAACTAATTTAGAACATAGCAACCACTCAGTGTTTCCAAGCGCTTCCAACGTACTTCCACTCCCAGCATGCTAACTTTTTTTGATAAGGAAAAGAGAGATATTTCAAGGGAGATGGAAGAAGCTACAGAATTTTGTGATAATCCTACCTGTTTAGGAGAACCTTGGTGTAGCGCCTGGGAAATATGCAGTGAAATGATGGACAGAGCTGCTACCGCAGTACCTGAAGAGGAGAAAATATACTCCAATTCTATTATTAAGGAACCTAAAGAGCCAGATTCCCAAGCTTCCTGCTCCAACCTACCACAAACCACCACTGGTCAATCTTTCTCGCCGTCAAAGAAACAATCTCAAGCATCCTCTCCTCTTTCCTACGGCAACAAAAGACTTTTTGCTGCAATAAAAACTGATGAGGAAGTTGACAGGGCAAGGGAAACTGGTACATGCAAGAAAACTAAAGAAGACACCAAATATTGCTGTGGTTTGTGGACTTCCTGGAGCTTCTACAGGGAGAATCAGAATGGAGACAAAATAGGACCAATTGAGTCATTGAGTAGGGAGAATATTCAGTATTGGCTAACCAGATTCATTTTAGAGGTAAAAGTAATCATTTAAGTTTATTTTAAAAAAGTATTTACTATACTGTACTAAAATTAGGTGCGCAAGAAAGATGGAGCAGAGTTTCCTCCAAATACCTTACACCACATTGTTTGTGGTCTGATGAGGCATCTTCGCTGGAATGGACATCCAAAAATCGATTTTTTTGCCGATCATGACTTTGCTGATTTCAAGAAGTCTCTTGATGCTGAAATGAAACGACTACAGTCCAAAGGCTTAGGGTCAAAGAAACGCCAGGCTGAACCCTTATCACTTGATGAAGAAGAAATATTGTGGGAGAAAGGACTTTTAGGAGATAAGGACCCACATACTTTACTTGATACTATGGTATTTTGTAATGGACTTTATTTCGCTTTGAGAAGTGGACGAGAACACAGGCAGCTCCGGTTGAGACCCTGCCAAATTGAACTTTTTGAAATGGAAGGAGAAAGGCCATATTTAAAATATACTGAGGATTTATCTAAAAATAGACCTGGTGGGATTAAAGGTAGAAAGATTAAACCAAAAGTAGTAATACATCATGCCAACTCAGACAATTCCGATCGCTGTTTTGTACGACTATTCAAGAAATATATCAATATGTGTCCTACTTCCCCTAATGATTTGGATGCCTTTTACTTGCAGCCTGCCACTAAACCAACCCAAGATTGCTGGTATACTACAAGGCCTCTGGGACACAACACATTAACTAAGACCATTGCTAGGTTGTGTGCAAGTGCTGGTATTGAAGGCTTCAAGACAAATCATTCACTACGTGCCACTACAGCAACAAGGCTGTATCAAAGTGGAGTCGATGAACAACTAGTGATGGAGAGAACAGGACACAGAAGCTTGGAAGGAGTGAGGAACTACAAAAAACATCTTCACAACAGAAAGAAGCTTTATCAGACATTTTGTACAACAAAATTCCTAGACTTTGCAACTCTAATAATGATACTTCAACATCTTCTAGTCAACAATTAGTACCCTGTTCTTCTCCTTTGCAGAGCCATAATTCCACCCTAGCATCAACAACAAACATTCACAGAAACATAAAGACAAGTCTGCCAGGATCATTTACATTTAACTCTTGCTCAGGTATCACATTTAATATAAACTATTAGTTGATATTTCTTAGCATCATCTAGCTAGCTATTAGCTGTACTTGGCAATTGTATAATACTATATAATTCTAAATTTTTAAACACACACTTGCTCTATCATAAATACATACTTGCAAGATTTATTAATTCAGGCACAATTTTAATATACCAAACATGAAAGTCAAAAAATTCTAGCTCCTCCTTCTCTGGGGTAGCTATCATAGAAACCACTAACCGTTTCCAATGCCCTGAGAGGCAGGGCACTACATATAGTAGCCCTCTGTCAGGGCACTACATATAGTGCCCTCGTCGGAGGAACTACGCGATTCAGAGCCCCGCTACGTAATACAAAAACTACAGTAGCTATGTTCTAATGATTCCTACTACGGCTACGCTACTGTGTCTTGGTGAACTTGAAGGAAGCTTCGCTGTCCCTACCCTGGCTTATGCTTCTGGGGTAAGTAGTTTTATGGCTAGCGGTCAGTGGGTTTCTAAGTATTTTAGCTGCACGGGGTCACCCAGGTCATTTTTTTCCCCTGGTGAAGTTGTGTTTCCTGAACAATTTTTTCTAAGCTATGTATAGCTACTGTATGAATTAATTAATTAATGAAAGTAAACAGCAAGGGTGGCCTGAATTATGATAGTGATATTTTGTGGTAGTTTTAGCTATATATTATGACAAGGGCTCGTCAGTTTGTTTGTTCCACAGTACTCTTGAAAATTTCATTTCTTTGTGAGAAAGTGTGGGTGCATGTTGGAATGGTTTCTAGTTACTGAATTGTTCCAAAACATGCTCCACCAAAATTATCCTCACTCATAGTTTTTCCCATGGCCACCCTAACATCCTTTAGTGTGCTCCTGGACAATGAAGGGGAGATAATTATTGCATACAACTCAACGTATTATTATATTTTCTACTTTGTTTTAAGCCCATGGTTTCATGCGGGTTATGGGAGCCCTGGGATTCCCACCCTAATTTTTTTTACCCCTTCTGAATTTATTTCAATGTCAGTTATGAAAAAAATGTAGGAATTTGTAGTAGTTTGTCGAAGTTTTCGTGATCATGACTTCACCATTTTCATGTGGCTAAACGGTTTTTGTGACTTTACAAATCTTTCTCTTATCTCTCTCTCTCTCCCCCCTCCCCCCCCCCAGTGAAAATCGTGTATGAAATGAAGTCCTGTCATTCTAGTTCATGCAATTCTGATAAACTTCAGTGAAATCATTTTACTTATCTGCTTATTCTTCATTGAGCTGTTGTTGAAGGACTTTTTCAGATTGCCCATTGCTTAATTATGGTTTAAACAGTTTATTAAGTGATTATCCGTTTTTATTATGTTTCTCTGAGGCAATGTCAATAAATTTGTCAGTTCTCTAAGCGTACAAGTGATAATATCACAGCTTCAGAAGCACAGTGTCATATTAGCTTGTATAACCAGGTTTCGTGCCAAGGTGGTAGGGGCACCCTGAAATCCCCCATCTCTTCCAAGCCTTAGTTCCCCTAGAATTTTAATTTAGTAAGCTACAATAGCTATAAGCTTTAATTATGTGACAAAGCACAGGTTAGTATAAGGTATATACACTTTCACATAGGCATGCCCATCAAAGCAGTATGGGTTTCCAAAATGAGACTGGCCAAGTACACCAGTGTTTCCCACCCCCAGCGCAGAATCCAGTATGACACCCTGATAACTTAGTCATCATATGCTTTTTCTGAAGTAAGAGTATGTTCTTTCCCCAATTTCTAATGTCACTATGAAGCATTTGTGCATTTTTCAGCTGATGTTGTGAGAATAGGGAACAAGAATTTTCTTCTGTTGGCCAAATATATTGGCTTCCAGTATTCAGATGTGCAGTGATTGAAGAAAAATGTCCATTTTTCACATGCAGTTCATAGAATACGACTAGGACAAGTCATAGGAGCTATGACAACCACTAAGGTCATAAGCAACTTGGCATGATACAGTATAGTATTGATGACCATTACCAAATGCAAGTCGTATGACCTCATAGAGGTAGTTGTAGGTCTTAAAGTCACGATGTGGATTTGGGACTGGTAGACAGTTAATTTGCTAATTTTTTTCAACAGACAATGTTGGTTAGCAATTGTTGTTGTTTTTTTGTTTGTTTGTTAACCCTAAGCGCGTATGCGCAAGAGGTTTGTAGTAGTTTCCCTGTCAGTCTGTCTGTCATGCTCTGATTTTGGAGATTACTGACAATTAACTGTGATTTAGGTATGAACTTATTCAGAAAGAAGATTAAGGTCCTTTTATTGTGCTACTTTTTTTTAATTTGGGGCTCATTGTTGATAAAACGTGAAGCTTTCAGCTCCACATTGGTACCAGCTGGGTAACTCCCCCTAGCGTCACGTCATAATCACTTGACTTCTTGCAGCCCGCAGTGTAGTTTGCTTTATGCTCAGGGAAGTTAACCGATGGATTTGAATGAAGTGAAGTTCACATTGAAAAATTATAACAGTGAGTGTTTCTGGCTAGTTTAGCTTCTCTTATGAAGACAGCATTCCCATGTACTATTTTCATTACTTGAGCTATATTGATGCCTCATTAAAATAGCTAACAGATTGCTTTGTTCTTTTTGAAGGAGATTATATTATTATAATAGCTAGGTAATGTTTAATAGCACTGAGGGTTCGCAGCTTTGCTGCTTCATTTGTTTTGTTTTTGTTTTGTTTATTATTCTTATTTAAAGCTTATCTGTATTATATAATTTATAGCCAGTACACAATGTTTTTTGTACGGTAGTGAAGAGGTGGTGTAGTTTCACTGACCATACACACCCTTCCTTCTGCTGGGGGGAAAGGCATTATACTTGTGATGTGCTTCAGTAAAAAAAAATTGACATATAAGGTCAAAGGGTAAAATTCATCTTTATAAAATCATCATGCACAATTTGTTTGAACAATTTACACGGCCGACTTTTTTTAATTAGCGTACAAGCAAAACAAGGTTTTCCAAGAAATTATTGCACTGTATACATCCTAACTCTATATAAGACTTGCTTACTAACAAAAGAAACAGGAAGGAACCTAAGAAGCTTAACACATACAGCAGCAAATGTATATTTATTGTTTGTTCTTAGCTAGTCAGCACATGTAACACACAACACTCTCACATGCACTCATTCACTGGATATACCAAAACAAGATGTACATTGTAGTCTCTTGGTAGCTTGGCATGTTGGGCAATGGATTTTCAAGTACAAACAGCGATGACAAACAGCGCGTTGTTAACCAAGGTAACGAATGAACACAACAAATGTGAGTCAAAGTACAAAAGTTACATACATGCGTCCAAGCATATATGATTTATACAATCATATATCCCTGATTTTTTGTGTTGTCCCTGATAGTGTCTCGCTCGCTGCCAATTATTGCAGATATAATTACCACGGTTGAGCTTTGTATGTGTGTGTGTGTGTGTGTTTGCAATTGCATGACTTTTAACTTCATTCTCATATTCTACCACTGCTCTGCATTTTATCACGTGATGCCAGGAATGATTTTCTCTAAGAAAGTTGCTAGCTGTACTAACTTTAGCGATGATGTTTCAGCTCATGACTTAAAGCCGTAGTACTAGTGGCTGGACCCATCGGTTTGCTTCCTAACCACAGTTATATGGTATTGCTCTATCTTGTGTAAAACCAGTGTTGTTGTTATTCAGGGAGCGGAGGAATGAGGGCTTGTACATCTCCTTAAATCTAGTTTGCTGCCCTTCCCCCACCCCTTAGGGATTAAAGACATCCTAAAATTAATATTTACAAGGGAAAAAATAGAATACATTGATATGTGATTATTTTTTTCCCCCAAATGTCAATTAGTCATCATTAGATTACAATGGCTAACCTAATTCTTGGTCTAATTTAATCAGCGTCGTTTGTACTAAACAACTTTCCACATAAGCAGTGTAGGGCAGACTGTGGCAAGTGCATTGGGGATGCTTAGCTTGTACTATCTATTGTGCTGCATAATTATGACACGGAGCAGTAATATCTTTTGGGGCTAAGGAAATAATAAATGTGGTCTTATTGGATAAAATGCTTTCTTCGTGATTTCATCAATTGATAAACTTTTGTTTTGTTTTTTGGTGTCCAGAGGCATGGAAGATTTTGGAATAGGGAGGATCCACTGCACTTGAGTTAGACAGGGAAGTACTTTGCTTCCCTTTGCTCCCCTCCCCCCATCATCCACATGCACACACACACACACACACACACACACACATATCCCAGATAGTTTGACTTTCGTGGAGACATTTGCCCCAATTTTTCATAAAGTTTTGTGGTAGTTAATATAAATATAATATAATATGGAAGGTACTGTACTAAACTAGCTTGATTCTCTTAAAAAATGTCTACATGTGTTAAAATTACAAGCACGAAAACACAAATCTGAGAATCTTGAATTATGTTGAGCTAGTTTTACTTGAGACATACACTTTCAATGTAGGAGTGTGAAGTGGCAGGTGTAATGGTGCAGTGACTACTCCACTGGTGTACACGTGATGACTCCTGGACTTCAATACAACTAGAGGTGAGGAACTCTGGAATGACTTCTTAACTCCACTAACAAGAAGGAGGCCTTGTGAAATTATTTTTTTATTTAATATAAATCATTTTAATTGACTGGTAGATATTTCCATTTAATGCACACTTAGACAACCTGAAATATAGGGAGCGACTTAAAGTCTGAACTTTTAGAACTCTTGTCACTTCATTTACTAACAGAATAATCCTTTGAAACCATTTGTATGTGTGGCCGGGGACACACACACACACACACACACACATTATATTGATTCAACTTTTCATTTGTAAAGTATTGAATTCAAATGAAAGGTGAATAGTTCCCGAATCATTTGGTCAATGACCTGACGATAGCCATGCACAATCACCTGGTCTCACACACGCACACACATACCTACAGTAGTGAAATAAGTGAAAGAAGAAAAGTAATGGTACAGATGATAGTTAGTCATTTTTTACACAGGGGCTGAAGTCAAGTATTTCTATGGTCCTGTGATTTCCAGATAATGTAAGATTCATTAACCCTTTCACCGCCAAGTTTATGACGACATCGGTAACATGAAAATGTAACTAGTGACGTGCTTGAGCACAAATGGCGAGCGAGCCTAATACTACACTGGAGTGTTAAACGTTTGGTTTTAACTTCTAATATTCAAGCTACTAAAAAAAAGTGGAGTTTTTAAATCATGTATTATACGGTAAAGGCATTCAATGCCATAGTAACCACTCCCCGAAACTGTTTCAATTGAAACAAAAAATAAGTCACGTTCTTTAAACTTTTTCTTTGGGATATTTTTGTAATGCACAATACTTTCACATAACTGAACATACGTACGCAAGACTTACCTTCGTGTTAAATGTAGTTGACAATAAATATTCAAGTAAATACTGTTGCATAGGGCTTATAACTATGACAAATAGCGTATTAACTTACCACCGCAACTAACTTGATAGAAATGGAACTCCAGTAAGTTTTTGAGTTTAAACTGCACCCACAAAAAAATTCAAAGTGTCAGTAAACAATTCAATTTCTAGGATGATACGGGTAATGATCGTTAAACCGGAGGATACTGTTTGGGACGGGGTCGAATGCTGAGTTAACTCGAAAATACGAGAGGGTCAAAGTACACAATGGCATACATACGTCTAACATATAAACAAACAAACATCCCCGATTTTAAATTGTGTTACCCCTGAGAGTGTCTTGCTCGCTCTGCTCGCCAATGATTTTTTTTTTTTTCCTGCACAGACATTCAGCAACGAGATATGTTTTAAAAGCAGGTACAGTCAAAACTGTTTACTATGATGCAAAAAAAAAAGTCTATTAGTCCAACAAATAGCTACAAATTTGGACTTACTGTTACCAACCATACTAACTGAAATTCAATTTCTGAATGTCTCAGAGCTGTGGTTCAAACAGAGTACACGCTTATTCATCTTCTATTTGATGGATTCTGAGCTTCTCAACCTCGTACTATTAAATATTTTTTGGAGAACAAACAACTCAACGGTTAGCGTTCCAGCAGCCATATTTTTTTTTAATTGTAAGAAACAACAACAACTAATACCTGTACTATCATTTCGATTTTATTACAGGAGAACAGCCGACCAAATGCAAAACGCCACGTGGCGTCTACGGCGGTAAAAGGGTTAAGAAGACCTGAACCCTGCAGTACATAGCTACACTTTCATCAATGCCATTGGAGGGACATTATAAACTCAAGGCGGGGTCACTATCTAATTGTGTCTTTCTCTGGAAGGACCTGGGACCTGAGTGATTAAGTAAAAAACTACACCAGTTATATATAACTGTGCAGTGATATAGGTAGTTAGTAAACTGGGTGTGGCACCAGCGGTATTAATTATGGCGAACTTGTACATTTTACACAAGAATGCTTGATCATAATGAAGCCACTTTGGCAAGTGCTCCAAAGGAGACCTACAAAATCTTTGTCTAATAATTGACGAGGAAATTCAATGGCTACTGTGCTGGTGTATATTTCCAAGTAAAATAGCTCTACTTGTGTTTTAAGTCAGTGACTTTAAAATGTTTTGCTTGTGGTTTTGAGGTGTGACTTTGTACCTGAAATTAATTGTGCAATTTGCCAAAAAATTGATGCTACTTGGTAACACTGTAGAATGTCATTATCCAAACACTTCAGTTAACCGAACACCATAAATCTAATAATAGCATGTACAAACAAGAATACATAATACTATATTACATAATTATAATACGTTTTCTGTTTTGTTCAGTTCTCTGAACATGTAAGTTATCCGAACACCTCTCAGTCGCAACTTATCCAGATAACTGACATTCTACTGTATACCATTTCATATGTCCTCCTGTATACACGCATCAACACTTCACGCATCGTTACTTGACTGCAGCCATTCGTGTCATTTACCAGCCGTATATGTCTTGGTTTTGTTGTTGGTGGTGAGGCGTAAATCCACCACAGGGAAGGTCAAATAATAAAAAATAAAGAGAAAATAATGAAGTTAATAATAAAGTTCTCGAAGGACCAGAATTCTTATAATGGCATCTAATTAGTCAGTGAGACATACAGTAGGCTCCTGCCAGCACTTAGACTTTATTTGCGCAAGAATAATTATTGATTGCGAGTTGGTACAGATTATATAGGGTGATATGGTATAGAACTAAGATAGGTAGGAAGTAGGTGGAGATTGAGATGAATATGATTAAGTTTTAAGATGAGAGGCGCCCGCAAGCTGGCCAAATGTAAGGTGTGGGTGTTAAATGATGAGGTAAATGTGGTGGTAATCAATAACAGGTTCTGTTCCAAGTTCAGACGGATAGCTGTAGGTCAGTTCTTCCTCCTTTGTGGGGGTGGTTCCGACAGACAGTTATCCTGAGATTGACCACTCTGGGTGGAGACAAGACAGTTGTTGTTGTTGTTGTTTTGTTTTATCAGTTCACACACTTCACTACTTTGAAGTTTTGCTCAGTGCAGGTTTGTGCCATTGGCATTAAACTGAGAAGGCAGAACTGCCATATGTGCATACTGAATGTTTGACATCGTGGTTCCTATGTGATTGTGTAGATGAGCATTAATAAAGATATATATGCAATAAAGCATTCCTTAAGGCAGTAATACTTAGGTGAGATGTATTTTTAACTATTCTAGTGCGAGAGTTATATCTGAGTTCAATCAAATTGTAATGTCTAAATTTATTATCCAGCTATTATTTATATGTACCATACTGCTCTGTGTGTGTGTGTGTGTGTGTGTACATGTGTGTGTGTGTGTACATGTGTGTGTGTTATGTGTTTTGCAGAGTACTGAAGTCTTTTTGCTGTACTTCATGTGACAGACTAAAATTAGTTTACTAAAGGTATGTTTAATTTTTTGTGTTAGTTGTTGTACAAATATTTTTGTGGATGATTCTCTCTTTCACGGCTTTTTTTTTTTTATTTTTATTTTTTTTTTAACCATACAAATTTTTTTTAAATGTTTGGCTGTCACCAGGAATTGAACCTGGACCGCTTGCTTAACACACAAACACTCTGTGGCTGAGTGATAATTTTCCAAAAGTGGGTGTATGCTCCTCTTTTTTCTTTCTAAGGCGCCACACAGCTTATTGTGTAAGGAAGTCCACATCAACCGAACAGATCGATTTTCAAAGAGAAGTTTTGGCTAGACGGTAGTATAAATTACAACTTTCTATCTAGAATGATTTGCAAGTTGGAAATAAAATAGCTTTGGTATTGTGACTGAAGACTACTCTTTGTTTCCTACTGTATGTGCCAGAAAGTTAACAATGAATACATGAAGTGACTAAACCAGCTGTTAATATTGTTTTGCTAGCTAGTTATAATTGCACTACCAGAATGCTTTTGTTTTGCTATCTCGAGGGTTTCTCAAAGGTAATGCTTTTTGAAAGCATGAGCAGAGTGCTTGTGATAAATACGCAATAGATGCACTTTGAACAATGCCAGCTCTACTAAATGCTTCAGATGCTGTTTACTGTGGTTTGGTATATCACACCTCTTACACCACACTCAATTCCTGGCCAGACCACTTAGAAATGCCAGAGAACCCCCTGATCGAGTGGTCTCATGTTGGATTCCTACTGATAGACAAACATTTTTTTAATTTCTTTTTATTGTTTTTAAAAAGCCTGTGAAAAGAGAGAATACATATGTGACCGTCTACGGGGAAAATCGGGCAGCATGTGTAGACGTCGCAAAAAGATCGATTTAGTTCTTAAAATTGTATTAAATAAGCCTGACGAAGGGAACGGTTAGGCGATATATAGCGGGAATGGCTAAAGCTATGGCGATAAAACTTGGAGAGCTTAATATCTGCTTGCCGAGGAGTCTGTAAGTGCCAAAAATAAAAATTTTTGTCGGGGCCGCGTTGTGCCCGATTTTCCTGTAGACGGTCACATATTGGATTCCTAGTGATAGACAAACATTTTTTTTTTTAATTTCTTTTTATTGTTTTCAAAAAGCCGGTGAAAGAGAGAGAATACATCTAATGAGAAAAGAAGGCT
>WLWD01004758.1_pt1 | contig 29341 bp, 27 predicted proteins | sample 6712731 | NCBI WGS metagenome assembly WLWD01 (sample SAMN12718690, study PRJNA576275) | sponge metagenome | isolation source: marine sponge | host: Mycale hentscheli | place: New Zealand: South Island, Marlborough, Capsize Point | collected 2014-11-01
CATATGTGTATTTGTTATTACCAGTGTGTTTATGTTTACATTCTTTATTTACTCTACTCTAATTTACTTTTTTTAATTTTATTATTTTAATTAAACAGTTTCAGTTTACTATGTTACTAATGACTGTATGTATGTTAGGGACTTGGTCTTCTCCTCCAGTCACTGGAGATGTACCTCGTGTTAATGCATGCTTTGCCTTCACTAAAGTGAGTCCTCGTCGAGTCATAAGATGTGGAGGAACTAGCATGGCCATACATATGTTGGACTTGTCCACAATGGTAAGTGTATGAAATATCAGACACAACATATGATAGTATTATTTATATTGTTTCTATTTAGCACTGGACTAGACTACATTCAGATGGACCTCGCTTGGGTATCTTTCCTACTGCTACATGTATAGAGTATGATAGCAGCCACGCCCAACTTCTGATGATTGGAGAACGTAGCGTGTGTTTATTTGATGTGTCCACAAGAGAGTTGAAGGAGATGTCAGATACTGACTCGGTATGTAGTAGTTGTTATATTGTGTTAGTATATATTAGATATGAGAAACTGACTTGGTATGTAGTAGTTGTTATATTGTTGTTATATGTGTTAGTATTTATTAGATGTGAGATACTGACTTGGTATGTAGTAGTTGTTATATTGTGTCTGTATTTATTAGATATGAGAGACTGACTTGGTATATAGTAGTTGTTATATTGTGTTAGTATATATTATGCAAACTTAATTAATTAATTAATTTAATACATTTATTAGGGCTTAGTTACTTGAAGGACAAATATTACAGACTTTGTGTGTAACTTTAGAGCTATTATTTCACCATACTAAACTTTGTGGAGCGAAGTTGGTCTGAAAATGGAGGGGGCCAACAGTGGTGGGGGCTTAGTCATTCCTTCTATAATAGTGGGAGGAGAAGGGGTTGGAGCTATACTACTTTTGTCCTTATTTTTGTTTCATAAATATTCTGCCAGTAGTTATGTTGAATGTATTTTATGTGTCATAGTTTCCAGGTTATGAGTATATGGAGCGATGGGGTCATAGTGCAACTGTGTTGTCATCTACTCCTACTTCAGTGGAAATACTCGTGTTTGGAGGAAGTACATATACATATGGTGCCATATCAGCCACTACTCTACTCATACTCGGTGAGTTGTTGGTGTGGATGTATCTTTGCTGTGAATAGTGTCTTTGGTGTGGATGGCGTCTTTGCTGTGGATGGTGTCTTTGTTGTGGATGGTGTCTTTGCTGTGGATGGTGTCTTTGCTGTGGATGGTGTCTTTGCTGTGGATGGTGTCTTTGCTGTGGATAGTGTCTTTGTTGTGGATGGTGTCTTTGTTGTGGATGGTGTCTCTGCTGTGGATGGTGTCTTTGCTGTGGATGGTGTCTTTGCTGTGGATGGTGTCTTTGCTGTGGATGGTGTCTTTTTCTATTATTCAATGTGGGTTTACACTTGCCTTCTACTGCTAGGTAATTAATTAGGTACGCTGCCACCAGTCGACTGTGGCTGTGGCGATGCCGCTTAGCAAGTTACCAGAAATAGATTTTTATCACAAACTTGGCAATTCTGATCCACACACACAGAAGTGACTCGACTTCCGGTTGTCCGGGATTTTTACTAAATGAATGATATCACCACGTGGATTGTGCCACGTATACCACAATGACATGGATGCACAACAACAATAAACGAACCAAACAACATTACAAACTCAAATACACGCACGTCATAAATATTAAATTAAAATAACAAGTGATTAGTGACGGTTGTCACCACGACTTCTTCCTTTCTCTCCATTCCCTTCTTTCTCTTCCCTCTTCTGTCTCTACATTGCTGTTGCTGTGTCCGTTCCCACATTCATTTATAAATATTATAGTCATTGCAGTATATTTTGTTTTATCTTTGTAGCAAAAGAACCATCAAATATATGGTGGAGGTTTGCTGATTTTATCACTGGAAAAGAGTTGAGAAGTTCTTACAGATCTGATGAGACATTTCTAACTCAAGAAATTCCTGAAGGAGTTCAACATGCAGAGGAAGTCAAAGCAGCTGATGATAGAAATGAGGAGCAAATTGAAGCCAATAATCCAACACAAGAACCTGAGTCTATTTCTTCAGAAACTTCTCCTTCACCTGCTCATCCTTCTCCTACTCCAGCTTCCACATCTACTTCAGATGGTAAGAGGATATCTAAATATTAATTTTATGAACCCTTTCAGGCTAAATTATAAGTACCAAGGTTATTGACTGTTAAAATGTTGACTTAAATCTCAAATAACCTAAAATTACTACAAGTACTCTAACATTGACATATTGTAGTGCACTGTATTTATATCGTGTGAAGTTATGTTTTTCAAGCTGTACAACCCAAATCCACAGGTTTCTATGGAGACTCAATAAAGTCAATGTAATAAACTCGCACCTCATCATTAGAGTAACCCTCTGGTACTTCTATTGTGTTATTTTACATTCTTTCTCTTTACGTACAGTATGTATATTGAAACTAATCTCTCGAATACAAAAGCTTCACTTGCATGAAAAGTATGGATGAGTCAGAGTGGGATGTGTATAGGCAGATCAGCAAACCGGTTCCAGAACTAATTGTAATATATTTAACTGAAAAGGTCATTCCAAATAGCATCCTTCTTATCATACCTGTAAAATAAGGGATTGGAATGAGGCTGTACTTGTGAAGTCATTAGAGGGTAAAGGATTGGAATGAGGCTGTCCTTGTGAGGCCATTGCATTATAAGGGATTGGAATGAGGCTGTACTTGTGAAGCCATTAGAGGGTAAAGGATTGGAATGAGGCTGTACTTGTGAAGCCATTAGAGGGTAAGGGATTGGAATGAGGCTGTACTTGTGAAGCCATTGCAGGATAAGGGATTGGAATGAGGCTGTACTTGTGAAGCCATTGGAGCAGCTTAAAACTCTGTCTCAAGTGACCAACTCCATCCTGACTGGTACAGCTCTGACTATTCCACCAACCTTCTATTCTGACTACACTGCGTATAGACTCAGTCACCATTACTTCAGTTCTTTCTGTCCTGGGTAGCTATTGCTAGTATCTTTCAGCCCTATTAGTTATTAGTCAAGTAGCTTAATGGGATGTGAAATTCTCTACCGTTGGTTAAAGTTTCATAAGTTTCCCTCTCCTGCTCTCTCTTTTTTTTCTCTGCAATATCTCGGCTTTTCTTATTTCCCACTTCCTTTTCTTTAACACTTTTTTCTTGAGTCATGGAGTCTTTTTTTCCTTTGTCTACCTCTCCTGCTTCTGAATCTCTCTGTTCTACTACCATGATTGTGGATATAAGCTTTGCAAAACTTTTGCCTTCAATTTCGTACTTTCTCCTTCCTTTTTTAAACTGACCCCCACCTTTCTTGTCGATTCTACCCCTTTTTAGTTGTAATTAATCCCTCGCATTTTTACCTTCTCTTTTGTTCTTTTTAAACCTACGCCGCCTTACCTCACCAATTCCACCTGCTAATTCATAGCTTTTTACCTTCTCTTTTGTACTTTTGCCTTCCTTTTGAAATTTATGCCACCTTCCCTAGTCTATTATACCCACTTTTCAGAATTAACCACTTTCTACTGAATGTGACACCACTTTCTACTGAATGTGACGACACTTTACCCATCATGTAATAATGATACTTTATCAAACTGTTTAAAGCTCATGAATTATTCGTCAATACACACATTGTCGGTCATCATCATTACTGACACATAAGTTGATTGTGCAAAGTGTAGTGATTTGATGACCAAGTCTGGTTCATGATAGATGTGATGCCTTAAGGAAAAAGTCAGTAGTACCAGATGAGGCTATACCAGCCTGTGTTAGTGCAGCAGTTCGTCCAGAAGCCTCCAGATAGTCTACAATAGGCAGCCTGTGCTAGTGCAGCAGTTCGTCCAGAAGCCTCCAGATAGTCTACAATAGTGCTCCATATTGCCATCTCGATACAAAGGCCACACATCATAACCAGATATTAGTCTTCACTGTAAGTGTCACACCATTTCCATTGCACAAGCTCAGCTATTGCATAAAGTCGTGCATCAACTGCAATTACTGGAATTTGACCAGGATTGGGAAACTCTATAGCTTGTCACTGCACATTCATACCATGCTTAACCATGGCTGCTGAAACTGCTTTCTCATAAAACAGAGGTATCAACTGGGTCAATGCTGTTGAGGTATCTTCAGACAGGATTTGATTAGAGGCACGGTAGGATGCCCAAGTCACTGCATCTCCTTCTCCAGCTCTTCTTTCATCAGCAATCTCATTCCATGCCCCAACAATGGTTTCTCTTTAACCTTTGCTTCTTCTAGGTGTCCAGAGATTGAGCTGACATGATCTGAAATTTTGGTGACAACAATACTTTCTTTGTTGAGTACAACTGCTGGTACAGTTGTGTACTCCTCAGGAAGCTGATGATTATTGTTGAGTTAGTTGAGAGAAGTGTAGCAATATCTTCTGGACATCCTTTATTGGACTCAGTGGGGAATTGAAATAAGCTAATGTTTGTTCCATGGAAGGAGTCCTGTGCTGTAGTACAGGAAGGATTGTGATCCCGATGTACAAAGGCTAGGTAATTCATGATCAAGGGAATGTCGTGAATGATTGGCTACAACTGATCCTCTCTTTACTGTTGAACACATGGCTTGAGATATAGTTAGCAGCTTTGAGAATCAGTCGAATCTTGATTAGTCAAGTTTGGTCCATTGAGCAGCATCAACACAAAGTACTTCAGGTTTGTTGGGACTGACTCTTTCTGGCAGCAATCTGGAACTGCACCATGGAAATGACAGATTGGCAGTTTTTTATGAAAATTTGGAAAAACATGAACGACTAAACCAAAATATTTATTTACAAAGTTAATTGTTCACTTTAAGTGTAGAAAGAGCTTTCAGATGATATAAACATCACTAAAAAAATATGGAGAACAAGTTATAATTTTTAGAAGATTGACAGTTTCACTATTGAGATAATTGCAGTAAACCACAACACAAGTTATTCCAGCTGACAGTGTTTAAACAGAAGGTCCCTACAAGAGCTGAAATATACAGATATTATGAATGTAGAAGCTACTGTACATTGTATTAAGCTCAGATTTCGAGCACCTTGTGCCTCATTATATAAGCACCTTGACTCATCGTAGACACTTAGTTTGCTATTCTTTTCGACACATTTAGTACTAAATTTTCATCTTCTAAGAGCATCTCTGGTGCATAAGCAGTAACTTCAATAGCTCTCCTTAGTGAAACTGCGGTGGAACCATTGGCTACTGTAGTTACACAAGAAACCAGCCGCTGCCAAACACTGTTGTTTTCTAAAGCTGTCAGGGAATACCCAGGTTAGAGATGAAGCAGCTCTAAAAACACTATTAAACTACCCAATAAAGCAAATCATATTTAGGTTGCCTATTCTGGCAGCTCCTGAAGTAATGTTTGGAAGTTCAGGAGAGGATTCACTACCTCTACAATGCAATACAGTGGTAGAGCGCCCAAAAAAAATCTAATGAGCCGCCATTAATTTTAGCTTGCAAACTGAAGGTAGGGTAGCCTCCTGTCCAAGTGTTAGATTCCACTGTAGCCTTCTCTCACAACAGGGTTCTGTGAAAGCTTCAGGGATGCTTCCTAATGCCTCCAATAACACCGGTTAGAACTGGAAATTTAGGAGACAACTGTACAACACTCACGCGAAGTGCTCTCACTTTTTTTTTTTTAGAATTAAGTAAGTCTTATAATTAAATATTATAAATGCATTTAGATTGAGGTCTAGATATTTGTTACATGTTTGATTATTAGGTCACAAGTTCACTGATGAGGTGACATCAGCAATATTTAATAAACAAAGCATCAGAAGAAAGATAGCCAATATTCTACTGAAAGGACTCCCTGGATCTGGCAAGACATCGTTGTTGGATCGTCTCCTGAACAAGCCACTTCGTGTGTACTATCCCTCCACTGGCATGTGTGAGAAAATAGTAGTAGTTCAAATAGACCCGTCCTCCACACATACTTCAGCTTACACCTGTGAAGACAACACATGGAAAGTCACTGACTTTGATGAGTCTGTGGTTTCTCAATTGTATAGTTTCAAAGAGTTTATTCCAGGAAATGCCATAAAAAGGCCACGGCTGCAGCATTATGAATCCACAGGGTCTGACATTCAGTATCACGTGAGAGAAGTACTGAATAAACACAACATAAAAAATATTGCAGATTTGCAAACTAAAAATTCTCTTTACATCAGAGATACTGGCGGACAGGTGGAATTTCAAGAGAGCCTTTCTCTTCTGATTTTTGGTCCTTCTATTTTTATCTTTGTCATGAGAACTGACATTGACATTCATACAAAGAACATCATTCAGTACAGATCAGCCAATGGAGAAATTATCAACCAGTATCAATCCTCTATTTCTACAATGGATGCTCTCATTCAATTCCTTACCAGTGTTTCTGCCATACAGACTACTGAAGACTGTGCTTTCCAGGTAGAGGGTGCCTCTGTGTGTCACAAGCCTATTGTCTTTGTAGTAGGTACACACGTCGATAAGCTTGGTTCTGAAGCTCCTGATATTCTAGACAAAATAAACAAAATGTTGCATGACATGATTCATCAAATGAAGTTTTCTCACTTAATTTGCCCAGCTGATAGTCTCTTGAAGAAAGTGATGTATGAGGTAGACAATACCAGTGAAGAAGAAAAGCAGTTTCACTGTCTTCGCTCTGATATTAACCAATACATTAGAAGCAAAAGTGATTTTGAAGTCGAGTATTTGGTGAGCTACCTTTTGTTTTGCCTTGAACTTTTGAACATCAACGAAACTGTTATCTCTATCAGTCGCTGCAAAACGTTAGCAGCAAAATTTTTCATTGAGGAGAAAGAGATAAAATCTCTTTTAGATTTTTTGCATTTCAGAGTAGGAATTATTCAGTACTACGATGTTGAAGGTATCTCAGATGTGGTTATCACAGAGCCCCAAGTTCTCTTTAACAAAGTCACTCAACTGATAGTAAATACTTTTTTGTGCAGAATACCTCTATCTATGAGTCAACGAGAGAGTTTTTGCCAGAGAGGTATTTTAGAATTCTCAGCATTTGAAGGCCTCATTGGAGACAATGACCAAATGACATTGCAGCAGTTTCTCAAGTTTCTCCTTCACCTTCGTGTAGCTGTTTCCTTTACAGACAACAGTGGAGTGCTCAAGTATTTCATTCCTTCAGTTCTGAATCATGTCGAAGAGTCTCCATCAGATACAATTGACACTGTTATTTCTCCTCTTTCTATCACTTTCAAACTTGGTCACTGTCCTAAAGGTCTGTTTGGTATGCTCATTTCTTACCTCCTATGTCCGGAAGGAAACCAGGAACTCACTTTTGACTTGTTAGAAGACCGCATATATCAAGACCAGGTATCTTTACGTGTGAGTTCCTCTGAAGATGTTGACCAAATCTGCCTCAGAAGTCGCATTTCTAACCTGGAATTTAGTATAGTTTTAGACAACTATCCTCCTGCAAATAACTCTGCAAATCATGCCCCTAGGGAAACTACTCCTAATGAAGTCTGTAACAACATTCGAATAATGTTAGATAATTGTATTCAATTGTCGCTAAAGAAGCTTCACTACAGCTGTGACAAAGTGGGCACTGCATTTAGTTTGACATGCCCTGAGAAATGTGGCTTACTGCATGAAGTAAAGAAGGGAAAACGTTCTCTCTATATACAATGCATTAGTCATGGCAAGCTGATAGTTCCGGAGTCTGCACGTCCGTGGTTTAATGAAGGTAAATAATACCAGTATAAGTTTACATAAACGTATGTTATCTTGGTATATTTGTATGTAGGCAATTCTTTAACTTTATTATCATTTCCAACAAAAGTGGATTCTGCTCATACATCAAGTTAGTTTTGAATAAATACAATATATTGTTGTTATTATATATTGCAATTATCATAGGTAGAGCATCCAGAGGAATTGCCACTTCAGAGGATGAATTTCCATGCCAGCATGCATCCAGCAGCAACAGTCCCGTTGAGGTGGCTCAGTGTCCAAGATATTCTGCAGCTGCTGCTACACCAGGTAACTGGCTAGAAGTTAGTGGTTTAAGTGCTCTTCATTATTTGTTATAAATTTCAGGTCTTGAATACTTTATGATTATAATTGTATTCTGTATTCTTCTTTAGAATCCTCTACTCATTCAAAACCTTCAGTTGGCACCAGTAGTGAAGAAACTCCGTCTCAGAATGCTTCCTTAGGTGATGTCAATTCTACTCAAATGCCCAACAAGACATCCCCAAAGGATGTCAAATGTATGTCACTGTGTTGTATTGTGTTTGTTGATTTATTTGTTTCAATATATAAGTAACTATTAGCTGTTGTTTCATGAACCAGTCTCTTACCGACAGAGTGGTGAAGTAAGCGGTCTGGTCACCATCCATACAATGTTTTGTTCCATGGGAATGTAATTAATGTATTTGTTTACTTCCTGTCAGGGTGGTGTGGTCAACTTTAACCCTTTACCTGTCAAAGCCGAGAATTCTTGGCGCGCAAAGTACCCGCGCTAAAAAATATTTTAAACGACTAACGACGTGAAGTTACGTTAGAGTATACGTATATAAACACGCGTCTTGAGTTCCTCTATATGACGTAAAATTGTTTATAAATAGCATAAAAGGATGTTACTAAGGCTTAGGTTAAAAATAAACCAGATCGTTGATTAAAAAAATAACAAAATGGCCGAACGGTTTACCGCGGTGGATTTGTTGGATATGTTGGAGAGGCTCCATCACTGAGGCTGTCCAATGAGTCTTCCAGCATTGCTACATCATCAACTTCATCAGAAGTTGAGCTGCTAGTGCTTCCTTCGTATTCAGAGGGGGCCACTACTGTCTCAGACAGAGTACCAAGAAAACATTCTGTCATCCTCAAAATCACTTTCATCGCTTCCTGAGATGTCGCAACTGTCTAAGTTGCACCACCAGTAAGTATGCTTTGTTACTACTAACATGATTATTGTTGTTTTTTTGGCATAAGACTAGTTATGAACCAATTGTTTAGCTACACTTTTACTAAACCACTAACTAAGTGGTTGTGGTAATTCAAATTTCAAATGCAGTTTATACTAGGCTAATTATAAGGTAAAATTATGTCATGATTTGTTGGCACTAACTTTGTTTGATTTTGACATGAGACTACTTGTGAACTGATTGTTTGGCTACATTATTGCAAAGGCACTAGCTGGGAATTCAAATTTTTAAATTTAGCTATTTATAGTCAAAATATGTAATAAAATTTAGATGATGGTGGTGAGTCAAGTGATGGTGCTCAGTCAAGTGATGGTGCTGAATCACATGGGGAAAGAGCGATCCCCATTGGAGAGCAATATATGAATCTCTTAGAACATATAATCATTTTGTATTTTTTTTTCTCCACGTTCTTTATGGTTATTTTTTTATGAAATCATGGTTTTCACTTATTGTTCTGCTTTGATACACATTCAGTTTAATTATATAACAATTTTTCATATTTCTATAATTGATTTAGCAAGAAAATACAAAAAAAAAATCAGTTAATTAATTTTTGTGGTTTTGTTGCTATGCAACCTAATTAATGTGGTCATGTGTAAAATTAACTGATAATTACAAAAATGTATGGTTGCTAGGGACTTTGACCAATATTTATTTTTTTATGAATTTTTAAATGCATTCACTGAATCATTGGAAAAAAATTGACAGGGAAAGGGTTAAAGTGTTAAACTAAATTGGCTTTTGCAGAGAATTGCTTTAAAAAAAAAAGGATATACTAATGTTGATATTTTTACAATTTTCTCATGATATAAAAAGTCCTGCATACTTAAAGTGGTGAAAGTAGTGATGTTATAATTATATACACTTACTATAGGTGACGAATCTTTTAGAGGATCCAGCTCAAATACAAGTGACAAGATATCTACTCATCTGAGATCAAGTAATAATACAAGTGGAAATGCTATCAAATATTTGATTGAATTATTGCATGATAAATATTTGTTTCAGGTACTCCACTAATAAAAAACTTAATCGTGTTGACTTGGACTAACAAAGATGGCCAGACTGAAACTCTGAGACTGAGAGATGACATGATTTCACGATGGCGAGATGTCGGACATTTGGTGGACATAAGTGCATCTCGATTGGATGGTTTTTCGGCTCATAGTCTAGGAGATGTCAGGCAGTGTTGCCAGGATGTTCTACAAGAATGGATCAGTCGTGGATCATCTGATTACCCAGCAACATGGGAGGGTCTGTTGAAAATACTGAGGAGTCTTGAACTGAATTCATGCGCAGATTCTTTAGAAAGAGCGTTACAGTGCATTTGATTTCATTAGCACCAAAATTACACGTAACATGAACATTTTGCTGTTTTATTGCTATACTTGCTATTAGTTATTATCTGTCAATAATTCATAGAATGCAATGATCTAAAAATTGAATATATATATATAGAGAGAGAGGTGCACTGATAATTTATCGGTTTATCGGCCTACTTTTTTTATATCAGTGTCGGTCATCAACACTACCCGCCATACCGATGTAATTAACTGATATAAAAAAATTCATACTCGCCATGTGGACACTGTGCGGATGAGTTCTGCTTGCTCCTAGACGGCGTAAATACAAAGAAACTTAACTACGATGTCTAAAAAGAGGTCGCCTGGCACTACTTTGTTCCTGGCAGTAAAGATTCTAGACTGGTACCATTATACTTCTAATTATGTAAAAATTAAATTTTCAAAATTCCATGAATATATCTATCAGTTATCGGTATCGGCCTTGATTCTAGATAAAATATCGGTTATCGGTATATCGGTAAAATCTTCTATCGGTGCACATCTATATATAATATATACAAATATATATATACATACATATATATAGTACTTATTACATGAGTCAGAGTGTAATATGGCGAAATATTTCACGAGCAGGCTAATTTATTTTCATGAACCAGAGGCGAGTGAAATAAAGCTTGAGAGTGAAATATCTAGCCATAACACTCTGATGAGTGTAATGAGTTGTTTATTCTAACCTAGATATCTTCACTACTGTAGTTTGTACTAGGACCTTAACTCACACATAGAGTTGGCTGTAGGGGTTCCCCAACCCCCCAGCCCTTATTTTAGCAGCTGCTCTAACGGAAAGCAGAAAAGTGTTGTTGAACTTGACCAGTTGCTATAACTACAAGGATGATGAGCTTGCACAACACAGCCTGAAATAACATACTTCATGGTCACTTACCTAAAAAAAATATCATTATGAAGATATCTAGGGTGGAATACTGTTTAATGCCTCATTAAACTGAGTTAATATGCGAGGCAGGTGATGAGGGGGCCACAGTGGCGCGGGCTAAGTTAGGCAGGTTAGAGTGGCGCGCATGAGCAGTACATACAGCAGTGTTTGGGAGCACACGGAAAACCAAGGGAGAAAGAACTCGATTTTCCCACCCACCCACTCCATATTACTCCGTCGCAAAGGGGGAAACCCCAGCAACGTGACAGGGTCAGGGCCTAGCTGGAGTAAAACCCCAGAGCTAACCCCACGGCTCCACTAGGAGACCAAAAAGGGGTGGAGCTAGCAGGCCCTGCACCCCCCGCCATACAACACACACAGCACACGCTGCTGTGGCCCCACCTTGTGTCGGGTCGGCACATCAATGAGAATGTATAGGTAAGTAGTAGGGAGGGGTAACAGCCAACATGTATTAAATATAGTACTTAATACATGAGTCAGAGTGTGATATGGCGAAATATTTCATTAGCAGGCCTCTGGCTCTTGAAAACAAATTAGCCGGCTCATGAAATATTTCACCATATCACATTCTGACTCATGTAATAAGTATACTATATATATATACTACTTTCGTCTAGCAAGCATCTAGATTTCTATGGCTTCCTGTCGTATTAACTATGAACTGAGTAAACCAGCAGAAGTTGGAAATCTTAGTTAATCAAGCAGTATAGATATGACAGAGGAAAAAATTTAGATAGGAGTTACTTTAAGGTTGTTTGCTCCAAGTAGTGATGTGTCTCACCTGCTGTGCATACTCTATGGTAAATAGGAGAATGTGCAGTCTTACTTATTCATATCTGATAAGGCTCCAGAAATATCACCTAATGTACTCCAGAGGCCCTTTTCAGTGTGTAATCCCCCTAGCATGACAACATATTATACTGACTCACCATGAGTCCTGGGCCATTTCCACTGTACATACTTCACAAATGCAAATGAAACTGATTAAACACAGTAACAGGGATTTGTCCAGGATTAAGGAACTCAATTTCTTGTTTCAGAGCATCCATGCCATTCTCCACCATAGCAGGGGTGGTAGTTTTTTCGTAGAACAGTGGCAATAAGGTACATTTTGCTGGAGAGTCCATTGCATGATTGCAGAGCTGCCATAGTAAGCTCATGATTACTTACCAGAGTGTGCCTTGTTACTGTGGCAGAATCAGAAAGCCTTTTAGGACACTGAAGAGAATTAACTGGCCAATAGTGAGACTAGCCGGGGATTCATGCATGCCTATCCTGATCCTTTAGACTAGTGCCATAGAAAATAAAAGAAAAGCATATTATACATTCCTTTATTTTTTGATACAATCACAACATTCCTTCTATTGTACTGTTCCTGTGCCTCTCTGAAAAATGCTCTAACAACTGATTCTTCAGCCTAGTTTTGTTGATGGCTATTTTAATACCTAAATCCTCAAGACGATTTACATAAAGAGTATGATCTCAGATAGTTTGAAAAGAAAAGTTCCAGAATATAAAGCTTGCTCATTGTAGCTTAAACAAACACTTTAGGTTTTGACTTCCTGGTGTGATCTCCATAGCTATTTGGCAAATTGACCAAATGATACTTTACAAGAAAGTTGGCATCAGCTTCAAATGTTGATACCAAAAGGAGGTCACCTTCCTCTTGTCCATTGTCACAGAACAAGCAGTTTGACACATCTATTTTCTGTCGCTTAGTGTGTTCTCTCTCTCATTTCTGTGACAGAGGAGGTACTTTTTTTTTCTTCTTTTTCTAGCTTGGTATTGCTGAAATTTCTTCTGGCAGGACTTGCGCCAACATGCAGAGTTAGCTTCATAATCAGCAATTGTTACATCACTGCTAAAATAATTAAGTGAAAGTATTGCTGAAATTGCTTCAGGCAGAACTTCTGCCAACTTGCAGAGTTAGCTTTTAAATCAGCAACTGTTACATCACTGCTAAAATAATTAAGTGAAAGTGCATTCAGATCTTGAAACTGTTTCACATTTGCCAAAATTGACACATAGGCCAAAAATTGACACATAGGCATCTATCCTACCACTTAAATATGAAATTAATGTTGATATGTGCTAGTTAGCTGGGTAAATATCATAATCTTACCTCTTATGACTGTAATGTTGGGGAGAAATAACAAAACAAAAGAAACATTAAGTTAGATAAGATCTCTCAACTGGTGTGTCATATCCCCACACACACACACCATAGTTAGGAGAGGTCTGGTGTAAGAATTTGGCCAGCTTGTCTGTTACCACTTGCTGTATTCTATAATGAGCAAATAAATCTGATACTTGCATGACTTTGAAGCCAATTATTTCCTCATAATTTGAAACAATTTTGATTTTTTTGAGCCGAAACAATAAAACATAGTGAGATTACCTTTGCCGTATTAATCTATCTGACTTTGGTGAATTACATACTAAACATTTAGTAACAGCAAAAATTTATATAATTGGAAAAACCTGGTTTTTCTTAAAAATGACGGCCTTTGGCCAAATTTAGCCACTAAGCAAAAATATTTTGCATGACCCTCTTTCAATATTAATAAGTATACCTTTAGTGAGCCTTGTGGCAAATTTGGTGCTTTTATCCGCCCAGTAACAGTAATCCTAATAATTACCACTAAGCCACCTGACTATGAATCTATATCAGTTTGTTTTTACCCAGAAGTTAATAATTTAGACATGATCGTGTAAAATTCAACCAATAGCCTGTGGTTATCAGAATAAAATCTTCCCAACTGACAACAATTTGGAACTAGTCATAAGAAGGTGTTTGGTTCGAGAGAGGTGATAATATTGTAGGGAGCAAGTGGAAAGTTCACTAAATGGAGGTAATCAGCTTATTAGAGAGTTCACTATCAGAGGTTCCACTGTAATGAGCAAGATTTAAATGTATTAAGCACAACACCTACCTGGGTTTGTGTAGTGCCACAATATCAAGCACATGTTAGGGCACAAATCATTATACCACCAGCAACACAATCAAATGTCTAGTTAGACCATAACTTCTACCCATTTTATTAATATATAAATCATCAATTGTCAATATTGACTAGAGATCCAATAATTTCATTGTACAATGTTTTGAGTAGTTTCTAAACTAGAAGACAGCATGTTATTAACTAACTAGTACTAACTCAGAGCACCGAATACTACAATACCAGCTAACTGGAGAGCAAGTATTGAAATAGGACTCCAAACGTTCCAAACCTAGATTCTTCTGACAATGACGAATTATTTGCTAGTAGATTCCAGTGAAATGTTCCTTTATGATTGTATCCCAGTTCTATGGCTTGTGGTACCTCAACTCTTGCTCCATCTATAGTGTGGTCCGGACTAGGAATAAGTGGGCGGCCGTATCCAAGTGGGTGGCTGTATCCAAGTGGGTGGTTGTATCCAAGTGGGAGGCTGTATCCAAGTGGGCGGCTGTATCCAAGTGGGAGGCTGTATCCAAGTGGGAGGTTGTATCCAAGTGGGAGGCTGTATCCAAGTGGGAGGCTGTATCCAAGTGGGCGACTGCTTCCATGCTCAATATTTACCGGGCTTCTAGTCTCATGAATACAAGGATGAACTCTACTTTCCAATTGATGATCACCACTCTCTGTGCTCATGCCACAAGATTCCAGTTTTCTACTTACTCCTGGCTCAGAATTGAGACCGCCATCTGCTTTATGGAATGTGTCACCCCAGCCATATTTTAATTTTGAAAAAATCCAGACGATGTTTGCAAACGAAGGGGAGCTGATAGAGTGATTGACTGGCTTTGGACCAGGATCCGTCTTCCACCACGAACGGGTCAACATAGGGACTTCAGGCAATTGAGGGATCGGTTGCAGTGATCTAGGACTTCCAAATACATGACCTTTAGTGTTGGTAGAGGCTGCTAGTTGTACAGTGGAGTTGGAGGTCCACATGGGGGAGGGGCTGCTGTCCAGTGGGAAACCAGGAAGGGAGGCCATTGATGAGGAAGAGGAGAGAGGAGAGGGAGGTCCAGTGGGTGTGGCACTTTCAGAGCAAAACGAGTGAGCAGCAGCAAGCAGTGTGGACACACACATCAGGTAAAGGGTGGCACCAGTAAAAGCAACCTGAAATAAATGAATTTAAACAGTATTGGGTTTATAAACATAACAGAGGAAGAAGTAAAAACTAATGGAAACCAATAATTTATGCCAGACAAGTGGTTTGAATCTGGCATGACTTGACAGGTCTGTTTAAGTTAGTGGTCTAGAAATGAACTTTGATAAGGAAGCACCTAGGGAGTTAAAAAAAAGCTCACGGAACTTGCCGGTAACTTGCTGGGAATTGCTTATTTTAAAAAACGATACAAAGTGCTAAAGAATAGAAAAAACATTTTCCACTCTGCCCGCACATGAACTTAGTTTCGATACAACTCAATCTAGCATGTGACGGGTAAACAATTCTCAAGTATTTTCTGTTCTCTTTCAAACTAATGGGAATCTATGAGCACAGCAACCTGCAAGATGAGGTCTTGTGTTTCTATGCAGTTTTTCAAGTTTATAGATCAAAGTGCACGTGTACCATGACAACATGTTACATGAACATGCAAGTCAGTGTTTGTGCCTAGTAGCAAGCATAGGATGTGGGTGGTATTCTAAAGCAAACACGCAAACATGGTAAATTCCTGATTAAAATTTCAAAATCCCTTATAAATGAATTACTAAATTTCAGGGGAAGTGATCGGTTAACCATATTGCTTCGATCAGCAACCCTGACACCCTCAGCTTTAATGCTCCAGTTTGAGAAGGCTTACAAATGAATTACTCATACACCATAAGGGAAAAGATTTCTGAAATTGGTGGCTGTGTCACGCTTTGGATGGTCCCCCGCTACATGTGGACTTCCCCTCCCCCAGACCAAACAAGACAGAACAAGGCTGTCATGCATGATCCCCTGTGTCAACTTCGGATTTGATATTTTTCGCGTATTGAAGTAATGAGCTCAGAATGTGAAGAAATATAGTTGATAGCTTTTAGGGTGTTTATCCTGAAGGCTGGACTAAATTAGAAAAGAGTAATAAAATAAGCCAGCACATGGAGTGGGAAAATGCAAGAAGAAAGTGAGCTATTTTGGTCCCGTAATTTAGTGCTAACAAATTAGTATTGTTGCTAGACTGTGCTTTTGAGTAGGAGATTGGTGGTTGCATGCTTTACCAAAAGGATTACTTTTAAGGCTTGCTTGAAAAGGTAGTAATTTCACAGCTTTCTCAACTACCTACACCTCAACTTTTATTTAAAAAAGAAGAAGAGTTTTTCTGTAAGCTGCATATCTAAGTGATGGATGTTGAAGGTGACAATGTTTTAACGTGGTATAATTATCACGAGGAGCACTTCATTAAACATACATCATATTACAATTATACACCAGTTAAAGGGGTAATAAAAGTAGAATTTTTTTTAATGATAAAATATAAGTATTTAATATAGTGTTTCTTGAATTGTTTGAAGAAAGATTTTGGCAAATTGTACCCAAAATGGGTTGGTCTGCAAACAATCACGAAGTTTTCATATTATTCATATTGTATGTAATAGCATTAGACAAATATAATCAATGGTGTCCACGTAAAACCTTATCAGCTAATGAGCAATTCTTCAAAAATGTCTTCTGTCTCATCCATGTCTCTTTCTCCAGAAATTGACACATCTCTCTCTCTCCGAGAGAATAATTTCGCGCTCTTCTGAAGATAATTCTCCCAGACCAGCCTTATTAATTTCTCAATATCTTGAAAGACCTATCTTGCTCCCTTCAAAAAAGTCACTGATTTACCTTTCTCACCTAACTCTCTCTCTCTCTCTCTCTCTCCAGAGATAGACATTTTACTCCATCCTAAAGCATAATGTCCATCTTCATTCAACTCTCTCTCTCCAGAAAGAACAATTTCTCCCTCCAAAAGAAGCTAATTTAAAGTGTGATGTAATTGAGGCTGAGCAGTATATTCTAAAGATTAAAAAAAGTTGACAGTACCGATTCCTAACTTTAAATTGACTAAAGCTGATTATGAATTGTTGCTAATTTAAGGGTGTTTATGTAGTTGTACTCTCATTACATCAATTTAAGAGTTATTTATAGAGTCTCTTGTAGTCTGTTTAGTCTCTTCTAGTCTCTTCAGTCTCTTATAGTCAGTCTCTTCGGTCTCTTTAAAATTGTCTTTTGTCACTTCTAGTCTCTTTAATCTCTTTAGTCTCTTCAGTCTTTTCTATTCTCTTCTAGTCTCTTTAGTCTCTTTTATACTCTTTGGTCTCTTCTAATCTCTTTAGCACTTTTATTCTCTTTTGTCTCCTTTAGTCTCTTTAATCTCTTATAGTCTCTTTAGTCTCTTCTAGTCTGTTTAGTTCTTATAGTCTCTTTAGTCTCTTCTATTCTCTTTAATCTCTTCTTGTCTCTTTAATCTCTTATAGTCTCTAGTCTTTTCAGTCATTTCTAGTCTCTTCTAGAATCTTTAATCTAGTTTCTTTAGTCTCTTCTAGTCTGTTTAGTTCTTATAGTCTCTTTAGTCTCTTCTATTCTCTTTAATCTCTTCTAATCTCTTTAATCTCGTAGTCTCTAGTCTTTTCAGCCATTTCTAGTCTCTTCTAGTATCTTTAATCTCTTATAGTCTCTTTAGTCTCTTCTATTCACTTTAATCTCTTCTATATGTGATACAAGTTGATTATAATTGCAGTGTGTCGTTGATGACTTCATATCAGAATAATGTATCCGCTCATATGATATTCAAGTGGTACCTCGTAAGCTCTAAAACATTAAACATATTATGTTCGGGCCAGCCCTCACTAAAGTGGTTGTTAAGGCAACCCCGGAACTTTGTTATGAACTAGAGCTGGACTCATAGCATGTATGTGTGTGACTGCATATATTTAATGTTTGATTTTGACCGTCATTTCATATACACTCTATACACTCCCCAGTATGTGAGGTTACCACTATATATCAATTTAGTCACACCTTTCATTCACTAACTAATCATCTCTACTCATTCAACTCTCTCGTTAATTAGTACCAGTTTTTCCTCATACATAGCTCTCTTTATCCTTCAGCCAGTTATTCTTGCAAGAAGTTTGAAGTTAACAAGTGTTAAGTCTGTTTAGACTTCTAAAATCATAGCTACTCCTCTTGTCATCTGGTAGGGGGATCAAGAGTGAGGACCGTACCAACCCCTCTCCATAGCAGTTGCCGCCCCAACCTATCATTTGAAACATCATAAATGATACAAACTATCCAGTTCCATGTGAATAAATGCATACACATTAATCTGTGTGTAAAGACACTAGCTATAGAATTACTGTAAGATGTATAACAGCATACAAGTGACTGCAACAACTTTATTAAAAAAGAAAATACAACAGGACTGCAAAGGAATACAAAATGGAATCTACTATATTCTAAATACTCCAAGACACAACAAAAGATTGCAAGACACAAGAACAGACTAAAGAGACCACTATACATGAAACAAAAAATATTGAAGAGGCTAAAGAGACTAGAAGAGAATAAAGAGACTACTATAAGATACTAAAGAGAATAAAGAGACTAGAAGAGACTAAAGAGACTAGTCATTCAAATTGAGCTAGTGAACTATATTCTATAAATAACTCCTACAATAATGTTATGAGAGTACAAATTACATCGGAATGGACACTGGCTAACTGTATCCACTATTGAATGTCTGCCTTCAACAGCTAATGCTACATACAATAGCATGTATCATTATGTAGGAAAGCATGTAAAAGCCAAAGTAGCTTCCTTGCTACACAGTGAATTTCTTAAAATTTATTTAAACTTTATGGACACACAAATTCAGGTTGGTGAATATGATTGTAAGCTCTACGCCATAGGTAATGTGACTGCACTTGTGCATGGAAGACCCTTGAAAGATATTTTACGAGTACAAGATATTTTTTGAGTAAAAGATATTTTATGAGTAAAAGAAGATGAGATTGCACTTATTTCAATATCTAGAAAGGATACATTTCACCTTTTCCTAAGAGGAGAGCTCTAAAGAAAACATCAGAAACATAAAAGTTTGATGGTCAGAGTATTTGCAGACTATATACCAGAAGGGGCACTGCTACATGAAGTATGGGGAGACCATACCTCAATTGATACCACATTAATTCATGCCTGAAAGCTTCAAAGGCTGATCTATTGGGAAGTTGTGCCTGCAGTGCACTAAAATAAAGAGAAACTATGACGATGTTTGTTATATTGTTGTTTATATTTTTGTTGTTGTTATTTTTGCTTTTGCTACTGCAATTTTAAATTAAAGTTCAATATTTGTGGTATTGACAAATTCAATGTATCAAAAATTTAGATTTAACTAATATTTAAACAATACAACCTCATAATCCAGAAAACAAATATTTGTTGCTGACTAAATCTTTTCAAAATTATTTTCATTGGGTTTGTGCTTGCTTCTTGCCTGAGGTGCTGGTGACATAAAATTAATGCATTGATTGACTGAGGTAGCTACTTGTAGCTAATAGTTTGAAGAAAGACATCCACTTCTTAGGATATCATGAGCAAGTAGCTAAAGATGGTCTCAATGTTGAAGTGGAGAAGCAGATGTGAACAGTTAATTAATAAATATCCAGTGTATTATCTTGTCCATCCCACATGTCAATAAATAGTTCCATAACTACAGAAATCCATTCATTAATGGGAACAAACTTGAATGACAAGTCAGCAAAAAAAGCAGAAGAGTTCCAACCATTACATACAAACATCCAACATGATCGCACCCTGCATAGCTATGCTTGTAGACAAGGTGAAACAGCTGGTGTTTAAAAGAAGCAATTTATAATGCATGTGATAAAAGAAATGATGCTCATCTGGCAAATTAGATGGCATTTTGGCAAGAGTTTAAACTAGCATGCAGCAAATGTGAGGTGTCACATTGATTGTTAGGCTTCTTTTTAGGCAAAAAAAAAAGCAATTCAGCAGCTATGTTTCAAGAATCTGCTTTTAATTCAATTGTTAGCTAGAATAGTGTTGATGTAAATAGTTCAATATATAGCTATACTTATTGGACAGTATGATGTTCATTTTTAAGTTTTATTTTAATGGCATTAGCTACATCTAGATAAAAAAAACTGAAAGGTCTTTACTAGTGGAACTTATAGTGAGGCAATATTTTATATTTCCTCAAGTACAAAACTTTTCCACATAATAAACAAGGTTTCAAAGCAGAATTTTAAACTTTTTCACACTCCAAGCACAGTGACATTCAAATACTATGATACTAGAAAACCATTATCGTGAATTCTTTCAAATTGCTGACTGTCTGAGTTTCAGATCAGCAACTAGCTAGTTAAAACTTCATGATTTTAAGAGTTGCTGCAGAAGTAATGGTACCAGTAGTTACAATTTTGTGAACTTTGAATCAACTTTAATACAGAAAAGTTGAAGAATTCTGAATTTGGATTAACTAAGTAACTTCTTTCAATGATTCAGTCATTCAGGGGCTGAAATAATTATATTAATAGCAAATTTTCTCATTCTAACAGCCAAATTTTACTGAAAGCCAGGAAGATTTTGCACCAGCTCCTACGAAACTCCCCTTTATTGACAATATAACAATAACTGCTGTTGAAGCTGTAACTAAGTTTCTTAGTGAGGATAAGGCAAATGATTTAAAGGGTAGAGTTAGTGGTTCTCTTATTTCTGCAGTTGTGGCCTACTTGTACCTTCTTTGAGGAAGAAGCTTTAAACTCGGCTCCAGCGCTAAACCTGTATTTTGGAAGAGATATGTAGATGACACCTTTTCACAGTTATGAAAGGAACTGAAAAACATTGGTTGGACCATTTAAACTCTGTAAGACCTCCTATAAAATTCACCATGTAATTAGAGGAAGATAGTAAGCTACTTTTTCTGGATTGCTTATTAAAGAGAGAGAGTGATGGTATGCTTACATCCACTGTGTACAGAAAACCCACACACACAGATAGATACCTTCACTGTAAGTCTCATCATGCTAACCATGTAAAGACAGGAGTAGTGAGGTGCTTGTATCAGAGAGCTAGGAGGGTGACCAATATGAGTAAAACTTGAAGGAAGAAGAGAAGCACCTACACAAAGTACTTCAAATTAATGGTTATGACAATGCAACCATTAGGGCAGGTTCTAAAGAGTTGCCTTCTAGAGATCACACAGATACTGAGCAAGAGAAAGGTTTGATTCTTACTATTCCATACATAGCAGGCTTGAGTGAGAGTATTCAAGAGAGTGGTGTGGAGACTTTGACATCAAAACAGCATTTAAGTCGAGTAAGACACTAAGATCACATCTTACTAAAGTTAAAGATACTATACCCATTACCACAGAGTCATCCTTAGTGTACAATATACCCTGCAGTTGTGGTGAACTATATATAGGTGAAACAACTAGAAAGCTTAAGCAGAGAGTAAAAGAACATCAGGATGCTTGTAAGAGAGGTGATGAGAAGGATTCAACCATTGCTGAACTTACTTGGCAGCAACATCACCCAGGTAAGAGTTGTAGACAGAGCCAGTAAGAATCGTGAGCTGAAGATCAAGGAAGCTCTACACATACAGATGACCCCAGACAACAACAACAAAAGTTTAACAGAGACATAGGTTTAGAGCTTCTAGGATCCTCGCTGTTCATGCTGCATGCAAATTACCCTCCAGGATATAATAAACAGTAAGCATGCACTCAGAAATCTTGCTTTTTACATTGTGTTATAATATCACTATGGAAAGTTCGACCTCAGTTGATCTCTAAAGAGGACTTTGGAAAGAAGTCGAGTTAAGTTTTAATTAACAATAATGGCTGTTAGAATGAGTGAGAAAATTTGCTATTATAAGTAACTTCTTTGCAGATCATGCATAGTAAACAGATATGAAGTTCATCAATTTCTGGGACAAACAAATAGTAATGTACAATTCCAGAGCGGGCAGTGGCAGTGTTCTTATCACAAAATATGCAGACTAAACAGTAAACTCAGGATTCTCAACTCTCCGACACATCCAATTAGATGGAGTTCACTAGTTTCCATACTATTTCTGGTTTCCATTATTGCTTTAAACAATTTCATTGTCAACTTCTTTTCTTTGTATAATAATACTAATTTTGGACACTTTTTATCTTCTAAACTTTCTGCAGTATGAATGATGAGACTATAATTGTGTATTTTGGCAGCAATAAGCATAATATGTCATGATTGTTAATTTGCTGGACAAAGTGAGCATCGCTTTATGTTTTCTCTTTGAGCGTATTACACAAATCAGTTTCTGAAACACACAAAGACAGGCTAGCAGTGTAACAGATAACTGGCTATGTTGATGTTCTCTTCCTCATCTAGATCAATGGCCAGTAGCTCTGCTAGTAAGCTCTCAAAGAAGAGTGCTCCCAGCACTTCTTTAATATAAGATAGCTGGTGACTAATTTAGTCACTGTAACTCTGTGATAGTGTGTCCGCGCAGAGCCCTACCACCAACTCCTTCTCCATGGATCATAGCTACTCCACAGATAACTGCAGAATCTTTATACATTAGTGGAGTCTCACTCACATGACTCTGTTGTATATAATAGTCAAGTCTACATCTCTCTCTAGTAGATCATGCAATACTTCAGCTTCATCATTATTGAGATTGATATGGATGCTCAGGTTGATCAGGTTGTTCGGGTGCAGATCTTCAGGGGACTCTTGACTACCAATGCTATCAGTGTTATTACACACATCAAATACATACTTTCCAGCATTAATTCTGGTGATTCTTTTTCACATTCTTTCAAATTATCAGTGTGTTCGTTGAATGGTGCATGTTAAGTCTCGGTATAATATTCAAGTGCTGCCATCAGTCCTCTTCCCTCTCAGTTATGGTACTTCCTACGCTATACTCCCCTGTGATAATGTAGGTGAGGTGTTTCTGGTTCTTACACTCCCACTTCTAATTCTTTATTTCTACCCTTATCTTTCCCCTCTTATCTCTTCTCAATTATCTTCCCATATCAACAACATCATCTCTCAGAACCTCTAGTTTCTCAGCCAGCTCATTCACTCACTCACTTGGTAAGTTATGCCATTTAGTGAATCATCTATCCACCCTGCATATTAAATATCCATAGGTCCACGTAATTGTCGACCATAAACTAATACACCTTCCTCAAAATGACTGTAAGGACCTGTAATGGTAGACCCATTTAAATATAACTATGCAAGCATCAGCTACTTTCCTAGTTGCAGCTGTTTTCAGATGCACAGCATCAGCCACCTGGTAGCCATGTAACATGAAGTAAGTGTGAAACACATCCCTCCCTTCCCAGGAGGTAATGGACCCACTTGTCCAATGCTGTGTCAATCATATCTGTCGGTACTCTACTTCCTGTATTCACCTTTGAGCAAGTAATACAAGATTTAACATGTAGTTCACTATCCTCTGCAATAAAATTCACTACTAACTATTGTAGTCATTTTCTTACACACAACATGCCCGCTAATTTCATGAGCTAGTCTAAAAGTCATGCTATTCTTTGACTTAGAAACTACCAATCTATTTTAAACTCTTGGTCATGCACCATTTGTCTGTGAAACAATGAGCCCCTTGCTCAGTAGTAGTCTCTCTCCGTCCTGTCTGCTAAACTACACCAGCTTCCAATCAATTCCTCACTCCCAGAACCCATTCACACTCCTCAACTAAATCACAATCCATGTACTCATTAGTAACATCTTTCTCACCCGATTCAAAAGGAGTTGGACATATATCCCGACAATCTTGAGGACTGAATCTCTATAAAGTGTTGCTAAGTGGTAATCATTGTTACTAAACAACTGCCCAAGGAGCTGTAGCCCATGGGCTTGTATGGAACTTGAGTGTAAGTAGATAAGTGTGCAAGTGAACCCAAAGGTGCATTGTCGATCAATTCCATTGCTTAGGCAGAAGACATACTATAATAATAATCTAAAACATCACATTCTGGGATTAATATTTTGGTCAATAGCAATCATAACACATTGTATGTAGTACTATAAGTACAAAATAACGTTCTAATTACAATAAATTAATTTATCAGATGTGACAGCTACTAATATATGCATTTTTGCCTGTGCTTTGGGGAAGTTCAATCTATAGTGGTTTAGGAATGTTTTAATGTCAATCTCTGTAAAAAACAAACAACAACCAAAAAACTAAAGAACATTAAAAAGTCTCAGCAAGACTTATTATTTCACTACTGAAGCTGGTCAATAGCTAAATCATCAATAGCACCATCACTGTGGAGCCTCTATGACACTGGTCAAAATTGGCAAAGGTTGCCTGAAGAATCGAGTAAGGTCTGCTTGTCTGAAGAATCGAGTAAGATCTGCTTGTCTGAAGAGTTGAGTAAGATCTGCTTGTCTGAAGAATCGAGTAAGATCTGCTTGTCTGAAAAGTTAAGTAAGATCTGCTTGTCTGAAGAATCGAGTAAGGTCTGCTTGTCTGAAGAATCGAGTGAGGTCTGCTTTACTGAAGAATCGAGTAAGGTCTGCTTGTCTGAAGAATCGAGTGAGATCTGCTTGTCTGAAGAATTGAGTAAGATCTGCTTGTCTGAAGAATCGAGTAAGGTCTGCTTGCCTATGCATAAGGTCTGCTTGTCTGAAGAATCGAGTAAGGTCTGCTTGCCTGAAGGATCAGGTAAGGTCTGCTTGCCTGAAGAATCGAGTAAGGTCTGCTTGTCTGAAGTATCGAATAAGTTCTGCTTGCCTGAAGGATCAGGTAAGGTCTGCTTGTCTGAAGTATCGAGTAAGGTCTGCTTGTCTGAAGTATCGAATATGTTCTGCTTGCCTGAAGGATCAGGTAAGGTCTGCTTGCCTGAAGAATCGAGTAAGATCTGCTTGTCTGAAGAATCGAGTAAGGTCTGCTAGCCTGAAGAATCGAGTAAGATCTGCTTGCCTGAAGAATCGAGTAAGGTCTGCTTGCCTGAAGAATCGAGTAAGATCTGCTTGCCTGAAGAATCGAGTAAGGTCTGCTTGTCTGAAGAATCGAGTAAGGTCTGCTTGCCTGAAGAATCGAGTAAGATCTGCTTGCCTGAAGAATTGAGTAAGGTCTGCTTGTCTGAAGAATCGAGTAAGGTCTGCTTGCCTGAAGAATCGAGTAAGGTCTGCTTGTCTGAAGAATTGAGTAAGGTCTGCTTGTCTGAAGAATCGAGTAAGGTCTGCTTGCCTGAAGAATCGAGTAAGGTCTGCTTGTCTGAAGAATTGAGTAAGGTCTGCTTGCCTGAAGAATCGAGTAAGATCTGCTTGCCTGAAGAATCGAGTAAGGTCTGCTTGCCTGAAGAATCGAGTAAGGTCTGCTTGCCTGAAGAATCGAGTAAGGTCTGCTTGCCTGAAGAATCGAGTAAGGTCTGCTTGCCTGAAGAATCGAGTAAGATCTGCTTGCCTGAAGAATCGAGTAAGGTCTGCTAGCCTGAAGAATCGAGTAAGGTCTGCTTGTCTGAAGAATCGAGTAAGGTCTGCTAGCCTGAAGAATCGAGTAAGGTCTGCTTGTCTGAAGAATCGAGTAAGGTCTGCTTGCCTGAAGAATCGAGTAAGATCTGCTTGTCTGAAGAATCGAGTAAGGTCTGCTTGTCTGAAGAATCGAGTAAGGTCTGCTTGTCTGAAGAATCGAGTAAGATCTGCTTGTCTGAAGAATCGAGTAAGATCTGCTTGTCTAAAGAATCGAGTAAGATCTGCTTGTCTGAAGAATCAAGTAAGGTCTGCTTGTCTGAAGAATCCAGTAAGGTCTGCTTGTCTGAAGAATCGAGTAAGATCTGCTTGTCTGAAGAATCGAGTGAGGTCTGCTTGTCTGAAGAATCAAGTAAGGTCTGCTTGTCTGAAGAATCGAGTAAGATCTGCTTGTCTGAAGAATCGAGTAAGGTCTGCTTGTCTGAAGTATCGAGTAAGGTCTGATTGTCTGAAGAATCTAGTAAGGTCTGCTTGTCTGAAGTATCGAATAAGTTCTGCTTGCCTGAAGGATCAGGTAAGGTCTGCTTGCCTGAAGAATCGAGTAAGGTCTGCTTGCCTGAAGAATCGAGTGAGGTCTGCTTGCCTGAAGAATCGAGTAAGGTCTGCTTGTCTGAAATCGAGCCTGAAATCGAGCCTGAAAAATCGAGTAAGGTCTGCTTGTCTGAAGAATCGAGTGAGGTTTGCTTGTCTATGCAGTTAAGCCTTTAGTAGCTACCATTACCAAACTACTGTTCCCCATACTCACGACTTCCCCTACTCCAGATGAACACTGGGACCTGTGATGGAGTGTTTTCCTGCAAGCATCTCGCACTTCTGACTTGACTGTCAGGTACTGGCAGTAGTGATAATGGCTAACCATTGGACAGTATCTTATGATGTATTATTTTACACAAGACTTTATTTCATTCTAACTACTGAATTCACTTACCTTTCCTTGTGTTGGAATTGTTATTCCTTTAGTGTCAGGTTCTCCAGTCTTCTGCTGTGAGGTTCTCCAGACATAAGTCTTCTGCTGACGTTAGTCACTAGCTACTCTCTTATCAACTGGCATTGCTGGTGAGTCGGAAGTCTGATGCAATATACTTGTTTGGCAGTATTTATGAAGGTGAGGCTACTGACTGGTCAAAATGATCTTTGCACTTAAGCACTGGTAAAGGTCTCTGAAAATGGTAGCTTGACTCCTGTGACTGTAATGAAGATTTACAGCAGGGACAAGTAAGGCCATTACTATGCTGTACATTGCATACACAGACAATTTATAAGAGGCAATATCTCCACAGTTAGCTCAATGTGCATGTCTGGAATTCCAGCACAAACTTTGCACAATGGTGATTGTGAAGAAACATTCAGAGGAGGAACATGGTCAGAAGATAATGAAGGAGGTGCGACTTCTTTCATTTGAGCTATACAAGATGCAGGTGTGATTCCACAAGGTCTGCCAAATGTAGAAGACACTTTCTTGTTCTGTCCACCTCTGAGTTACTAAATATGTGAATTGATCACATATCTATTTCACCTCGTAATTATAATATTTTATTATATTTGATTTTTACCTCACATTCTCCTTTATGTCTACACCATTGAATTGAAAATGATTGTTGGTGGCTTTTGCACAATAAGGAACTCTCTTTTTGTAAGCTTGGATTGTTCTTCTAATTACTCCCTGAAAGCAAAGCAATATTCTGGAGGCCATGAATTCCATATGATCTTCACTGATGTCAGCTTTGAATGTCTCTTGGAGACGCCTACTGTTCCAGATGCAAGAGGAGGATCTCTTGGCAGTCTTCCATCTCTTCCCACACACCCTACAACACTTCTTAAGCTGTTCTTTATGTATTTCCTTAATTTTCCTATCAGTATGTTGACTTCACCTTCAAGTGACTAATCTATAACTCTGGGATAGTGTCCTTGCAGAGCCTTACCAGCAACTCCTCCATGAATCCTAGCTACTCCACAGATAACCGCAGCCTAATGCTAAACATGAATTCCCATTCCCAGAGTAATACTTTCAGCTACATACCTCAACGCAGTTATTTACACCCGTCTCTATCGTTCACGTACTAAGAGTTGCGACATCGGACGCCCGGGAAGTATCCTCGGCTTACAAAAGCCAAAGCCCAGCAGGAGGAAGCAGAGGTGGAGGTCCAACCCTCTTTGTGCAATAAACGGACACATATGCACATGCGCAGTACTGACTCATTAGCCCCCGCGCCCCTCCCCCTAGCGCAATGGCCGCTTTTGGTGGAACGTAGTTCGTTGACTTGCTTGACTTGTTGAGTTGATGTTCTTGATGTGAAGGAGCAGAATAGTGACGGATTTAAGGAGTGACTGTGAGTTAATACGGTAATATCAGTCTATTGTTTTAATCAAATGAAAATTTCCTATTATTTGAATCAGAAAATGCCTTCCTGCCGGGCAGAAACGATTTGTGGAAAAGGTCGCTGAAATATACTGACCACAGCAAATTTTCAGGCAAAAGTTGGGGGATCTATGGTAAGAGGGTTTTTGTGGAGTAAATAAGGACTGGGGAGGTTAGAGATTAGAAAAGTGGCTGTGTTCTATAACAGGAAGTGATTGTGTCAGTGATGAGGGAGCAGAGTACTCTGGCAGAGCTGGTATTTTACCTAGGGAGCAGAGGGTGTGGCTGGCAGTACTATTGTTCTGTTGTGGCATGTACATTGCATCAGTGATCTAGAGGGTGTGGCTGTTAGTGCTATTGTGTCAGTGATCTAGGGACCAGAGGGCGTGGCTGTTAGTACTATTGTGTCAGTGATCTAGGGAGCAGAGGGCGTGTCTGTTAGTACTATTGTGTCAGTGATCTAGGGAGCAGAGGGTGTGGCTGTTAGTACTATTGTGTCAGTGATCTAGGGAGCAGAGGGTGTGGCTGTTAGTACTATTGTGTCAGTGATCTACGGAGCAGAGGGTGTGGCTGTTAGTACTATTGTGTCAGTGATCTACGGAGCAGAGGGTGTGGCTGTTAGTGCTATTGTGTCAGTGATCTAGGGAGCAGAGGGCGTGGCTGTTAGTACTATTGTGTCAGTGATCTAGGAAGCAGAGGGTGTGGCTATTAGTCCTATTGTGTCAGTGATCTAGGGAGCAGAGGGCGTGGCTGTTAGTACTATTGTGTCAGTGATCTAGGGAGCAGAGGGTGTGGCTGTTAGTATTATTGTGTCAGAAGCAGAGGACGTGGCTGTTAGTACTATTGTGTCAGTGATCTAGGGAGCAGAGGGCGTGGCTGTTAGTGCTATTGTGTCAGTGATCTAGGAAGCAGTGGACGTGGCTGTTAGTACTATTGTGTCAGTGATCTACGGAGCAGAGGGTGTGGCTGTTAGTGCTATTGTGTCAGTGATCTAGGGAGCAGAGGGCGTGGCTGTTAGTACTATTGTGTCAGTGATCTAGGGAGCAGAGGGTGTGGCTGTTAGTACTATTGTGTCATTGATCTAGGGAGCAGAGGGTGTGGCTATTAGTACTATTGTGTGAGTGATCTAGGGAGGAGAGGGCGTGGCTGTTAGTATTATTGTGTCAGTGATCTAGGGAGGAGAGGGTGTGGCTGTTAATACTATTGT
>WLWD01003053.1_pt1 | contig 29332 bp, 18 predicted proteins | sample 6712731 | NCBI WGS metagenome assembly WLWD01 (sample SAMN12718690, study PRJNA576275) | sponge metagenome | isolation source: marine sponge | host: Mycale hentscheli | place: New Zealand: South Island, Marlborough, Capsize Point | collected 2014-11-01
CATCACACACAAATTTCTGCTGAGACTCATATGCCAATTTTAAAGTGTTCATCACATCAGTACGTAGTTGCGCTCCCGTAGATGAAATAATCCATATCTTTGAAGAAGGTAATAAATCTAAAAGTAATGGATTTATTTCAAATTGAAATATTTCTAGGCCAAAATAAAAAGTCCACAGAGTTGAAGTTCTTAAATTTGTTATCCTAACCTTCTCTATTAAGTCAATTTTCTTCTCCTCTTCTGCATGTACTAAATGATAAGCTGCTAGAAATTCTTGCAGTGTTAGATGAAGGAATGAATGGAATGTGGTGACTCCGCTAAGCTGAGCTGTTTGGTTGCAAGTGATGAGACTAAGAGACCAGTCCCAACCAGAACTTGTATCTTCAAAAAGTTGGAAATCAATATCATCTTCATCTATGACCTGCTGATGATTGAGAGTCATGTGGAAAGCAAGGTCGCACAATATTCTGAAATATTCATCACAGCATTCTGGTAGACGATTCAATGATTTTATTTTTATTTTTTTGTGGCTACGTTTAAGGTGACGTAGTATCATCGATCTGGTAAACTCTTCGTATACTTTAGTTTGAGTGTTAGGAAATTGTCCTCTCCCAGTTTTGTACACGAAACAAATGATGGCAGCATGTATAGGTAAGTAGCACATGTGGAATACATTGGGATATAATTTCAAATATTCCTTTAGCTCGTTGGGCCCGTAGGGATTGTCTGATGAAAACCCAAAAGGAAAGTGGTCAATGTATTGGTAAATTTGTTTTTCAGTAAAACCGAAAACGTCGATTTGTTGTGTTACAGACAGATCTTGAAACCTTTCAATGGCTCCTGGACGAGAAGACACAATGATCATTGATCGAGGTAGATAGATTCTTTGAAGTAGTCGAAGCACTATGGATTCTTCAAGTTCTCCATTAGGATAGTACTCGTCTAACCCATCAAACACAAAGCACACACCTTTTCCATTATTTTTCTCTATTTTTGAAATTACAGCTCTGAGATCTTCATCATTGCTGTAATATTTTCGTAGTATACAAGACAAATGTTCATGAGTAGTATTGTTGCGTAAAGTGCGAAGAGGAATTAGAAAAACTAGTTCAGCGTTCAATAATATTCTCCCTTTTGCCCAATCTTTGATAAGTTTGTTTACTAAGGTAGTCTTCCCACTGCCAGGACGACCTTCCACTAATATGAATTCTGCACCAATATAAGAGGCAAATACTTCCTCATACTTTATTATTTCCAAGCCTCTTAATCTTTCTTCAGGATCTCCTTCGACATCAGCTATTGACTGACTCGTCAGAGCTAGATTAATAAAAGTTTTAGTTCCCACTGGAGGCCACTCCTCATCTTTAAACAGTACTTGTTTGTTTACAGAGTAAAGGTCTAAAAGTGTTTTCTTCGCTACAGGATGGAGGACAGTCAGTGTCACTTTGTTACTGACAATTTCTCTCTCCTGACTCCTCACACAACATGTGTACTTACCTCCCATTCCCTGGTGGGCGTGGTTAATAATTAGTATGTCGTCATGAATACCGGAGAATGAAGGGTTGTCAGCTAATGCCTTGTTATCCTTGTTCCACTCGTAAGACACATTGTTATTCTTACTAGCCTGGACTAGGAGGAGTGTGGACTTGCCATCTTCTACTTCTGCTTCACTACAGCTCTGATTTACAATAGTAAAATCTCTTGTAGATGCATCTTTTCTATTGCTACAGGAAATGCTCTTGGTTTCCTTTACTGAAGTGAATTTTTGCTCTATCTCTTGAGTTACTCTACCATGTCCCACCAGTGAACTTCTCAAAGCCTTAGTGAGTGTGGTAATAGTGGGGGGCATGGCACTACCTCCAGACAGCCATACTGACAGCACTTCATATAAGCTAAGCACGTTGTAATATTGCTTGCTATTCTTTATCTGGTAAGGTGACAGACCTAAGGCTGTACCTAGTTCTTCCCAGTCAGAACTGATATCGACTAGTGTCTGTACTATCCATTGGAGGTCATCCAAGATTAAAGGCTCATCAATACTCCTACTTACAGTCTCAGCAGGATTTTCTTCCTTTGAGCTACTTCTTTTCAGGTACTCACTGAGTGATTGTTCTCCCCAGCTCTCTAGAAGGCTCAGGAACTTGCCCCACCCACTCCCATCTTGTTGGATTCTCTGTGCCACTAACCTGAGTAGGTATCGGAGCTGGAGTTTGTGGTCCACATTGTTGTGATCCAGACTTGAGAACTGGTCCATCATGGAGTGTGAGATCAGACACCTCTGGAACATATCCTCAGACAGATCCACTGGCTTAGATTTGATGACAGATAATACCCTGTCTTCATTATCCTTGAGAAACTTGGCTAGTTGAGCATTAGCTACTTCAGTGGGAGTAGACATTTTCTTCCTTCTCTTTGTGGTGTTGTTCACTTCCTCTCACTAGCCTAATAAGGCAATGCTCGGTTGCAAGTGAGCTTTATGTAATGATATTCATTTGAATTAGTTTAGCAACCACTGCACATTCCGCCACCAAATTGACTGATGACAAATTGACTGATGACAGATTGACTGACGACAGATTAACAGACGACAGATTAACTGACGACAGATTGACTGACTGACAGATTGACAGACTGACTGACTGACGACAGATTGACTGACGACAGATTAAATGACGACAGATTGACTGACGACAGATTAACAGACGACAGATTGACTGACGACAGATTGACTGACTGACGACAGATTGACTGACGACAGATTAACAGACGACAGATTAACTGACGACAGATTGACTGATGACAGATTGACTGACGACAGATTGACTGACAACAGATTGACAGACTGACGACAGATTAACTGACGACAAATTGACTGACGACAGATTGACTGACAACAGATTGACTGACGACAGATTAACAGACGACAGATTGACTGACGACAGATTAACTGACGACAGATTGACTGATGACAGATTAACTGACGACAGATTGACTGACGACAGATTGACTGATGATAGATTAACTGACGACAGATTAACACACGACAGATTGACTGACAGATTGACTGACGACCTCTAGTCACTGGTCACATGAGAACCTCATCACTACCTCTAGTCACTGGTCACATGAGAACCTCATCACTATCTCTAGTCACTGGTCACATGAGAACCTCATCACTACCTCTAGTCACTGGTGGTCACACGCGAACCTCATCACTTCCTCTAGTCACTGGTCACATGAGAACCCCATCACTACCTCTAGTCACTGGTCCATAAGAACCCCATCACTACCTCTAGTCATTGGTCATACGAGAACCTCATCACTTCCTCTAGTCACTGGTCACATGAGAACCTCATCACTACCTCCAGTCACTGGTCACATGAGAACCCCATCATTACCTCTAGTCACTGGTCACAAGAGAACCTCATCACTACCTCTAGTCAACTGTGCACATGAGACCTCATCACTACCTCTATTCACGGGTCACTGAAAACCTCATCACTCTCTACACTGGTCACATGAAACCCTCACCGTCCTCTAGTCACTGGTCACATGAGAAATCCATTACTACCTTCTAGTCACTGGTCCATACGAACCCCATCACTTACCTCTATCACTGGTCCACACAACACGAGAACCTCATCACTACCTCTAGTCACTGGTCACATAAGAGCCCCATTACTACCTCTAGTCACTGGTCACATAAGAGCCCCATTACTACCTCTAGTCACTGGTCACACGAGAACCTCATCACTACCTCTAGTCACTGGTCACATAAGAGCCCCATTACTACCTCTAGTCACTGGTCACATGAGAACCTCATCACTCATGTACAGTAGAATGTCAGTTATCCAAACTTCAATTATCTGAAACACTTCAGTTAACCGAACACCCAAAATATAATAGTAGCACGTGCAGACATGAAGAATTGCTTGACCACACCCCTTTATTTGTGTTTTCTATGGTGTTCAGTTATCAGAACAACTCGGTCCCACCGTGTTCAGATAACTGACATTCTACTGTATTGACTACAACTCCCAGCAACAATAATTTCCCACATAACTGCACAAAATACACACACAAATTTCATAAGTCCAGCAACACAGGACTGCACATGACATGACTGCACAAGATACACATCACACAGATTTTAATGCCCAGCATGACTGCATTGCAAACACCTACACATTCTACACCAACTTATGGTCAGTGGTGACAAGTTTTAACAACCACAAACCTATATGTTGTACTTTTGGTGGTCAGACCACGCCATGCCTCAACCACAACATTCCAAACTTAGTCCATCACTGGCTGGCCTCCATACTGCAAGCTAGAGCATCAGTGTATAAAGCACAGCTACAATCATCTCATTCCCCAATAATCAAAATCTAGTCAAATTCATAGAAATAAAATGAAATAAACACCATGGTGACCTAATGAAGTGGACACGGTGGCCTAATGAAGTGGACACATGGTGGCCTAATGAAGTGGACACATGGTGACCTAATGAAGTGGACACATGGTGGCCTAATGAAGTGGACACCATGGTGACCTAATGAAGTGGACACATGGTGGCCTAATGAAGTGGACACATGGTGACCTAATGAAGTGGACACGGTGACCTAATGAAGTGGACACATGGTGGCCTAATGAAGTGGACACATGACGACTTAATGAAGTGGACACATGGTGACCCAATGAAGTGGACACATGGTGACCCAATGAAGTGGACACCATGGTGACCCAATGAAGTGGATACCATGGTGACCTAATTCCTAACAACTCAATCTGAGGGACTTGACATATAGAAGCCCTGTCCTGAAGGACCTAAGAGATTTAAAGTCCCTCTGTCACGGTACAAGAACTACACCAGCTATGTTCTAAAGCTATATTGGAATCTATGAGCTATTATAAAATCATGCACGTGCTGATCAGTGTGAAGTATACACTTTTAATTTGAATCAAAGTAATATAAATCAAACCAATTTGTGTGTGGTTAATTACACACAGTGTCTCCCACCCCCAGTGAAAAATCACGCACAAAACCCTGCATGACGGTCCTTTATATTAGGCCATCAAATGGACAATACGATGTCCATTTCATTAATAAAGTAAGGAAAAAACAAACAAACAAATAAAAAATAACAACAACAACACACAAAAAAGACCAAAAACAACAACAATAAAACAAAACATAAATCAACAACTAAATGTAGGTACAATTCAAGGAATATCATGTATTGAGTTTAGGTCACTCACTAGATGGAAAGGACTCTGTGGCGTACACAGACAACCCGCCCACAGTCAAGCAATGGAGACTTTAAAGAGAACTGATCTGCATGTTAGTCCCTGTAGACATGGTATGGCTCCCTGGACTACAGCTCCATCCCTGTAAGACATATGCATGCATATGTTGGTAGCAGAGCCAATCATGGGAAAAATTTCACAGCACATCACACAATTAAACAAGGCAATTAATAGGACATGTGCAGTTCTAATTAAGGCCCATCTATATGTGGTACATAGTGGGTTGAGTGTAGGTAGCTATATGCTAAGAAAGGTCACTCCCAATGTAATGGCCAACATCAAATCATTGCGTTTCTGCTAGCCCTGCATGTGATGGTTATATTGCCCGATATAATGCATGATATTTAGGAAAAGACGCCAGAGTTGGGGTCAAATACTTTAAAAGTATTTAATTGCAATTGCAAATATAGCTCCTTAGCAAATACAGATACTTCGTAGAAGTTATACTTGTACAACTGAAGAAGACACTATGTATATGTACGTGTAGTGTGAAATCCAGTTCATGATAACAAATGATAGAAGAGACTATTATAGTTCATCCCAGGTGAGACTTGTAAATTATATTACCTTAGCTTGTTAGAACTTGCACAGACATTGTCACTTCCAGGATGACAAATACTGAGCTAGGATACATGGAGGCACACAGCAAGCCTTCTCTACTAGCTGCCACCACTGTTTTTTCCCCCAGAGGATACATCTGAAACATGGAAAAAAAATTTTATGAAGGTGAATGCATTACAGCCAGCTAAAATGATCTTGGGCCAACCAGAGCTTATTATATGAATAAAGCCTGTAGAAATTGTCTGGTTATCTAGACCATGGTTCAACCACTTTCAAAGCAAGCAAATGTGGAAAGGGTCATCGGCTGGTATAGTAATATGCCCACGCTAAATCAAGTCTATTGATTATTATTATTCAGCGGAGCGAGCAAAGCTGTATACTAACGAGTTGGGATATATATCTATGTCTTCATTTCAAATTTGTGTAAGCATAAGTGGACCTTTTTGTAACCTCAGGCATACGTGTACCCTTTTCTGCTCAGGAACCTGTGCACACTGAAGTACCATAGCAATCTTCATCAACATTTTACTAAGGTTTCTTGAACACGATAAAATTGATAAGTAAAAAAAGAAACAGCAAGGGAGGCTAAAAATGCTAAAACAGCCAAAGAATGAGAAGAGGAAAAAAAAAAAAAAAAAAAAAAAAAAGAAAAAAAAAAAAAAAACAAAAAAAAAAAAAGAAAATAAAAGAAAGAAAAAAAAAAAAAAAAAAAAAAGTTGCAGCGACAGCCACAGATATGGGTAGAAATATTTTTCTCTACACTTCACAAACACTTCCATTACTGAATATGAAGAACCATTTGATCCTGATGCTCTCCTGTGCAGTGTAAGAAAATTAATTAAATTAATCCTGCTTCTCTGCCTCTCTTATACCCATTATGGTTAGCTACTGTAGATGAACACTTTCCCAGGCCAGTTCAGCGACCCAGTGTTCAGTTTTTATAGTACAATAGGTTCTTCAAGGAACTCCAAGGGTTTTCGTGTGCGCTCTGCAATTGACAATTGCAAATTCTAGAGTTGCACCGATATGGTATCTAGAATTGAGGCCAATACCGATTACAGATATAGATGTATTCATTGAATTTTGAAAATTTAATTTTTACATAATTAGAAATATAATGGTACTGACTAGTCTAAAGTCTTCAGTGCCAGGAACAAGTAGTGCCAAATTGGTGACCTCTTTTTAGACGTCATAGTTAAGTTTCTTTGTCTTTACGCAATCTAAGAGCTAGTAAAACTCATCTGTTCAGTGTCCACGCGGTGCGTACAAATTTTTTTCTATCGGTTAATTATATCGGTATGGCGGGTAGTGTTGACGACCGATACCTAAAAAGTAGGCCAATAAACGATAGACCGATAGATTATCGGTGCATCTCTAGCAAATTCAAACACCAAGGAAGTCACCTTTTCCCTCCCACTTTCCCCTTGTCAAACGGTTTCCCCCATTCAGGAAAGGATGATTGCTTTACCAACTCAAATCACATCATGAATTATTCATGAATACACACACCGTTGGTCACTATTGTTGTCGTTACAGACACACAAGTGTATTACTATATAGATTATTATTTTATAAATTCTACACGTTTACCACATGAAGCTGCACAAAAGTGGGGCTGATGGCAAATATCCTTCCATTCATTGTAGGAGACCTGGATCCAGAAGGAGAATCTTACTGATCTGCTATTCACGAACAGCTCCAGGAGAATGATGTACAGACTATAATATATAAAACATCAATTTCAATCAATTATCCACGAGAAGAAATAAAAATAAAAAAATAAAATAAAAAAATAAAAAGTAACTTCATAACTATTCCTTGCTAGCATAAAATTTAGCCATTCTAAATCCTGGTACAAGACACATTTAATCCCACCATTCTCATAGTGTTGGGAGGAGCAAATAAAAGTTATTGCAATATTAATTCTAATGGAAAAGAAAATTAGTTATCAAGCCATGCAAATGAAGCACCAAAGGTGTGAACCCTCAGCGCTACTATACACTAGCTAGCTACATGTATAACAAAATCATTTCTCAGACCGAAAAAATAATATATTTGGCTATTCCTAATCAGGTATCAATACAGCTCTAGCAATAAAAACATACATAGATGTAGCTAATTACTGTCTAAAAAGGAGTAGCTAAACATGCAGGACACTCTCACCAGTATATAGTTTCAACGTAAAACATCTGAATTACAGTTCTCATTAGCTTTTCAGTATGAAGCAAAAACTAACGTGGGAAGAAAAGAAATTATTTGTCCATGTGATTGCAACATGACGATAGGGGGCATTACAAAAACTTGAACCTACACGGAGCAGACACCTTGTTAAAACATCATCCTGAGCAAGTTCATACTTAAATCAACAGTTAATTGTCAGTAATCTCCAAAATCAGCTGACAGACAGACAAACAGATGGGACGACTAATATAACCCACTTGCGCATGCGTGCTGAGGGCTAATAATAACAATCTGGCCAATGGCACCAATATCACAGCATACTACAGAACCACTAGCCTCAGCAAATATGATACTTAAATATATACCTCTGTTCTAAAAGCAACAGCTCAGGCCAACCAGCACTTTCATACTTGTTTCAACTCTAGTGTTATTAGTACAACTCATACAGTAGTAAATTTGTAAGCATTCTGAGAATTGCGCCAAAAAAATCAACGGCTAACAAAAATTAAAACAATATTTTAAAAAGTTGAGTGTTGGTTAGAAACTTCACCACCTATTTTATAGAGGCAGGGGAGGGGTATAAATAAGCTTTTTCACTTGTTCTGACAAAATGGCCTAACAAAATGTATTTTGACTGGTCATTTTTGTGGATTGGTATGTAGGTCATCTACTACTTCATTTAAATACATTTTAGGAAGTATATTACGTGATATTTTATTCATTTTTATGTTTTAGGTAGACAATGTGAAACCAAGCAATGAAATTTTTTTATTAGTGTGCAAATATTGTTGTAATGATAAAGGAATGTTAATAATAGTCAATATTTTGTTGACTAATCACTGTCCATCCAGGTATCCCAGTCTTCCTAAATGTCAGCTAACTCTGATGATGAATGCTCACTCTCTCCTGCTATGTCAGCACTCAGTTTCCTTGCATGCTGGTTAGGACGTCGAGATTTAGCGTTCCACCACAGTTCAATGCTGCTGTCAGCATTAAAATCCTTGATCATCACGTTATCTACATTAATTGCTAGGAGGTCATCAAGAAGTTCATTGCTTAACGAAGATCATTTGGATTGTTTGATATTTTTGAGTGTTGAAAAAATCCTCTCAAGTTTCCCATTGGAGACTAGAAGGGAAAACAATAGTTGGGCAAGTTTTAAAGCGTTTGTCCAGCTAGCAGCATTAGGAGAATGAAAAATCTTCCACCAAACTGTTTGGTAATTTGTACTAGACATAGAAATGAATTCAGTAGCATAAAGAATGATATCTTGGAACTCTTAAAGAATTGATACCACAACCACTCCAGAAGCTTCAAGAGGAATCTTGAACTTCAAACCCAAGCGATTGATTGCAGAAACATAATTTGGAACAGGTTGCTCCACATGATCTTGCTCTTCTATTAATTTCTCCCGTCGTATAAACTCTAAATCAGTCCATTCTAATCAATTCTTCAAACAGCTGGTGACTGCAGTACAATACTTTTCATAGTGTGTTGAAAAATGAGTCTTCACTCTATCTACATTTCTTATAACCTGTTGCTGGAATGACGTAGTGCCATTCTCCTCAGTAATCCTCTGCAAGGTGGACGAATAGGTGGACCATTGCAAAAAAGGCTTGGAACCAAGCTTCTTCAATTCCTGAACTGTACGTAAGAGGCTGCTGAATGCCCCCAGTATATCTAAGCTATCTTGTTGCAGCACTTTACTAATTATAGCACATGGAGATCACTAAAAAATGCACAACCTAGGATGTATTTGGCATCTGACCATTTAGTGCTATACCCTCGAAGTTTAGCTTGATCCAAAGATTTGACAGAAGAATCTTCAGATAAAGCTATTAAGTGGCTGGAAGTATGCACCAAATGTAGACAACACTCGTTTCATAGCTGATAGCTTGTGTGATATCCAGCGAGATCCACTTACCCTCTAATTGGCTTAATTCCAATCATTAAAAGTAATGAATTGCCTAAGGTCAGTAATTATTTCCTCCAACTCTCTACATTTTTTCATATATATAGTAGAGACGAAAAAGCATGTTATCAATTAACTGAAAACAAGTGTCTTTCAGAGCATCCTTGACAGCCAACTCAACACGGTGCGCTAAACACCATCTGTACCAATTCCTACCAGAAATTTACATTGCTCAGAACTAATACAAGACATACCAAGCCTAGTAAGACTAGTCTCAAGACATTCAAAAAGACCTTGCCCATCCACCTTTTTAGGTCTAGCGACACAGAGATAACTCATATTAGTACGAACAAGCTGATCATCACTATCAGTATCACACCATGTTACTAAAAACATTTCATCATCAATGTTAGCAGAATCGGTAGAACCATCCATAAGAACAGACAAAAATATCGATTTTGAAAGTTTTTTTCCCTTAATTCTACTCGTTTAGACTCAGCAATAAAATGGCAAAAGGTTTTCCCGGCATTTTGATTAAGGTAGGACACTCCAACATTAACTCCATGCTTCTTTTCAAGTTCACACAGAGCAGGGTAATTAGTAAATGCTAACTGCTGAGTAGCAATGAAGTGAACTATGTCAAACTTGATCCTAAGCATCTCCTTGTCTTTTTCAGACATTTGATAAGTATTTAAAGTATTGGAGCAAAAGAACTAGTATCCAAGCCACTTTCTCGAGCCTGATCTCTTTTTAGAAGCAAAGTTGCATGCTTGTGCTGATCAGAGTTAGAATGATCTCGTAGGTTACTGGTACAAACAGAATCAGCTCCAGAAATCCACTTCTCACTATAATTTCTCATGCCCATTATTCTAGGTTCTTATTGTGTACAAACCTTGCATTTCAATTTCTCCACAATTTTTCTAGAACTTTGTCCACTGCATTCACAATCAAGCCATGATAGGGTGTTACATTCCCGGTCCAGACCTGTTCTCCATTTCTGAAAAGTAGCGAAACTCACTCGCCGTTTCTTCAATGCTGGACACTCGCTAAATTGCCCGCTACTTCCACTATCAGAAGAAACTCGCTTCGACATACCCTAAACAAAAAGCGGACAATGAGGAAAGTATCGTAAGCTACTGAAGTATGAGCAGTAATGGGAAAAACTTACCAAAAACACCACACGACTCGATAAATGTTCACTCTTCTTAGCACTTCTTTTAGTATGTACAAAAAAAAGAGAAAAAGCAGCGGTACCAACTAAATAAAGCGCACCTACTTGCAGACACGCAATGGCACGCGTCGCGTAAGTTTTGGCAGTAGATAGATTGAGCTGCATACTCAACTGCTGGCAAACGCACTCGGCCCAGAGGGCCGCTCAATCAACTCTATAGTCGGTCTAGTACACATTTTGCACGGAAATTGGACGATGGCCGCCTGCTATTTACACCTTACAAGGTCATAGGCTAAAGAGACAGCCAAAGCAGCCAGGGAATGCACAACAACAAGTTTACCCTACCTATGCCCACCCTGTAACAAGTAATAGGAGATTATCAGTAAGTTCAACCTTTTGGTTGGACATAAATCCAGTGTGGTAGACTCAATGCAGGTGAACCTAAATCGTGCCCCAAAACAAAAACAAAAAACCAAACAAACAAAAAACTGGAAAAATTAGTACCTAGACAATAAAAGAGGCAGGCCACCAACATTATCACTATTAGGGATGAGTCCTGGTTATGTTCACACCCGTTATCAACTTACTTCATGACGCTTACTTCGCCAACATCTTGTATTGACTGGCCTTGATACATTAGCAGCATGTGTGCTAACCTGCAAAATAAGCCAATGGGAAATGCCATCACTACTGGACAAGATAATAAAGTTGTGGTGTCCTGCTGTATAAAAAATACATGGATATAATAGCTAAATGATTCCATTCAATTTTTATAGTTGTGATGCCATTCCATTTAGCTAGTCTAGTCTAGCCATTTGGTGCGCGAATTTTTAAAACTAAACTGCAGTGATTAATGATAGGATTAGATGGAGGGACAAACGTACAAGCCTAATGCAGCTGTCTCTTGAAACCACTGAAGATGACTCTAAGATATATATGTATCAAGTTTACATAGTAAACAACCAGTTTCCATTTTTTGTCTGACTTACATACTAGCAAACTCAAACAGGCACCTTCGTACACACTAGCTATTTGTCTCAAACTACTTAAGAAACTAATGTTGTACAGAATTATTAGACAGTCGTCCTCTCCCACATCACTAGAGTATTACCATATTGGCATTACTTTTTTAAGGGGTGCAAAGCTTTTAACTTACTCTTGAAAGCTGAGACACTTTCCTTAAACCGAACCGCCATAATGAAAAGTTAGTCTCACGTACTGAATCCCTTTACCAACCGCTAATCGCGTGTAGAGGTTCTAGGTTGGTAAAGGGTCTCGCCCCCCAGCGAGCCTAAGTGGCCGGTGGGTATGCCCCCCGGATTTCAAACAGTCAGAAGACCCCTCCCCCCTCACTTATTATGTAGCTTTTTTTGCGTTGAGCTACCGGTGCGGTTACGGGGCTACTAGCTAGATTACTGAACTCAGTCTTGGTAGCAACACCGTGACACGACAGTGAGTAAAGCCTACACAAACCAAAAAAAAGCGGTTGATTTAAATTCTAAGCTTACTGCTTCTTACCCAATGCATAGATGATCCTTGTGTCTTACAAAGTTTGTTTCGAGTTCATGTTCGAGGGTTATTCTACGCACCTGTGCGGGGTAAACAGGGGCGTCGGAACTACTGCGGCCAGTGCGGCCATGGCCGCACCAATATTTCACAAATTAGGGGGCGTGTTTCTTACCGGGGCTTACCTTACCAGATCTTGTGGTAGTTATCGGTATTTGTAGCTAGCTTCAAGTAGTTTGGCGGGGAGTAAATGGCCAGTATCGAGCACTTTCGAAGATATCCCAGAGACTCCGCATCAGCAAGGACCGTCCTTTAGCTTTCCAAAGCGATCTTTTGGAAAAACCAACGTAGTCCAAAGATCCTTCCAGCATTGTTGGTTTGCAAAATGGCCGTTTTTGCATTACCAGGAGTCTAATGATGTGGGTTTTTGCCACACATGTTTGAGAATGTTTAAAGAAAATAAAGCTAAGACTGCAACAAAAGCAGAGCAAGCATTTGTAAGTTTTGATTATTGTAGATTCAGTTTATTTTTTGTTTGCAAATCAAAATGTCTTATGTTTGTTTTTGTGTCTACTATCTATGTAGCTATATGATATATATAATATTTAAAAAATATAATAATTTGCATTGTAACATAATTAAAATGGGCTTATACTTGATCGCTGGAGTAACATTAGTGGGTTATTCAATATTTTTATTAGGTATGCAAAGGATATTCGAACTGGAAAGATGCCGCTGTCAGGATTAGTAATCATGAGCTTAGTGCTTGCCACTCTCTATTAATCATATTCAATATTTTAAGTAATGAGTGGGTGTGGCATAGTGGGCATGGTAAAGTAGGTGTGTTCGGTAAAGCGTCACTGTTTCAATGGTAAGTTGATTTGTGCAAAGACAAATGCTGTTTTTACTTTCTTGAATTGTGTTAAGATGTAAGCTGCATAGCAGAAATGCAATCTCAGGTTTTCTTTAATTGTCTTCTTTTTTTTTCTTTTTTTTTTAAGCCAAGACTATCCCTGGCAGATGAAACCTCATTACTTAAAGGTTAATGTCATCATAATATAATTTTAATAATTATTAGAAATAACCACATATACATATTTAGCTGTCTCAACTTAGCTATCAAGCTTAGCTACCAAGCATGCCTTGAAATTCTTCATTAGAACTTTAAGCTCTTCAGCTTCCTTGTTGTTGGTGCTGTGAATAAAAACATTAAAATTTAGTAAAGCTAGCCACTAAGCTTACACAATGACGCATAAAGTGTGCTTTATAGAATCTTGCCCACTAAATTGTGAACCACATAAGACCAGCATAATGTGTCAAAATTACATGCACATTAATTGTAAACATTCTATAATTATTTTCATCAACACACTGGCCAAAGTTGTAGTCAGCCCACTAGCTAGTTCCTACCACTGTGTTAGTAGTTGAACACCTCTTAAAGTAGTAAGTCTGCATGGGCGTACTGATACACTCCACAGAAGTGTAGTAAAGTCACTATAGCTTATAAGGGTGTCATGCTACACTCCACAGTGTTACCAAACACTTCAGAGTGTAGCACAACACCCCACAATACAGAAGTGTTCCACTACACCCCATTAAAGGTGTAGTGAAACACCCCATTTTTTACAGTGAGAGGAAGGGTAATTCACAGCTGTAGTAAAGTTGGTTGTAGGGGCTACCCATACCCCCCAGCTGATATTTTAGCAGCTTCTCTAACCCTGTTGAGCTGGGTAAAGAGCAGGTACACCAGAGGTAGTATCCCAAAATTAAGCATTTTGAGATCCAATGCCTGACAAGCTCTGCCTCTTCTCAAGGATAGACTGGACAAGAATGAGAATTCTCAAACAGTGGACTTTCTCAACAGAGTCACTGGAAAGGTAGATAGGAGATCTGATGTTTTGGGGAAAATAACAAACAAAAACCTCTGTGTAGATGAAATAAAGGCTGTGCAGGAAGCAGGGTTTTCCATTGAAAACCACATAGTTCCAGTTTTCCCAAGGTACAGGCAAGATGGTGTAACTTATTCAGTATCAAGCAAGAACAACTCTAGAAATAACTCCATTTGTAAAATTTATAGACCAGTATGTGGTAAAGAAGAGTATACTGATGAAGAGGTACTGGCAATGCCACAGTCACAACATCGACATTCACTAAGTGAAGATGATTACAAGGCGGCTAAATTGTTCAATTTGTTTGGCTTTAAGGTGAAAAAGCTATCTTTATCTAATAAATTGATAGCAATTTCACTAACAGACTTGGTTGAGAAGTGTGTCCACATTCCAGTTAAATATTCACCTCATGACATTATAGTAACTTTGCCAAACAAAGTTGAACACTAATTCAGTATCTTTTGTCTCTCCATTTTTGCCACATTTTGTACTTTTTCAACCTCACATTTTTTTTTCTTTTTTACATAGTAATCATCTTGACTCCCATAATCGTTTAAGTCAAACAATGATGATTTATAGCAGTTCTTCATACATGATGCTTTTTCGTAAATGGGGGAAGGAATCTGAATCACACAAACTAAAATTATGTACTTGAAAATTTACCTATTACAATTAATATAGGCAGAGGAACGGTCTAAATGATTGAATTCTAAAAGTATACACAATAGACCACTATAGGTCATAAAAGCAAAGAATTAAACTTACAAACATGTCGTGTGGACTGTTAATAAGTCGATATACTATCTAGGTGACTCCAGTGGATATGTATATGTCTTTCTTTAGTCTTACAGGAATTTGTAAGATTTTACACATAACAAAACTTATATAATCTTAACCAGTTCTTGTAAGAATTTGCAGGAATTTATAAGGTATATTACATGATTTATAATCGGTTCTTGTAAGAACTTGCAGGAATTTATAAGGTATTACATGATTTATTTCTTAACAAAACTTACAGAATCTTAATCAGTTCTTGTAAGAACTTGCAGGAATTTATAAGGTATATTACATGATTTATTTCTTAACAAAACTTTCAGAATCTTAATCAGTTCTTGCAAGAACTTGCAGGAATTTATAAGGTATTACATGATTTATTTCTTAACAAAACTTATAGGATCTTAATCAGTTCTTGCAAGATCTTGTTAGTACAAATAAGATCTTGTCCATTCTTATAGGATCCTACTGATCCTGTAAGATCTGACAAGATCTTACAGGATTTTTTTGCTGGGAAGGAAGGGGAGAGGGAGTGCCAAAGCATGAAATGCAGCTGCATGAGAGCTGGCATGTCATGTGTGTCTGCATGCGGTGTGTGCTGTGGACACTGTAGCAATGGAGTGGATGTGGAGGAGGTTGACAGTGATGAGGAGGAAATGGACATTACATGTATTTAGTCATAGTAAAAGTTATAATCAGATTCTTTGACATTGTGGGATATAAAAGACGTCATTTCAATGATACTTTTGACCTTTGACCTTATTTGGAAGTCAAGGTTTGGTCTTTTATGTCCAATTTTATTTTTTGGCTCCTCCTTGGGTAATTCCGTACATTTTGATGCCTGGATCACCCCCCTGACATCTTCCGTTGCTGAGATACACCTAGCTTTTTTTTGGTAAATCTTGATATCCATACCTACACAAATCAGTTGAAACCAACTTGTTTTAAATTTTTTCACAGAGTGAAATTTAAAATGGGGATACTATAAGAAGGTTACCCGGCCCACGCAAGCGCGTAGGAGAAAATGTGCACACATACGCCCACGCAAGAACAAAAACAATTCCTAGACAACAAAAAAAAATAACAAAAAAATATATTATATATATCGCGGACTCATTAGATCGTCAACTCCGCTGAATTACAGTCAAGCCAAAAACTGTCAGTCTGTCCAAGGGAAAAGCTAGGTTGAACCCTTCATCACCTTGGGCTGGTGATATCACCTGCTATAGGTTTTACCTGCTGAGTAGGAGAGGTAGTTCTCAGGTGGAAGAAATACCAGGTCTTCTAGCTGATCCACGACACTAGTCACTGGTTAGATACAACATTCCAAAAATATAGAAAATACTAAATAAATGACAAAAAAATATCTGATCAAAAAATGTTGATTTGCATGCAATTAGCTTTGTCCTAACTGTAACTGTTGAGGTGGTCTTCGATCTCTTTGAGGATATGACTTCCTTGGTTGAGCAGATTAGTCTTGAAGGTCATGATCTTGTGCTGATGATAACTTGAGGTGGTAATGGACTTCTCTTGGCATCATGATCACATATAGCAGCCGGAATCTCAGAGGTTGCTGATGAGTTCACTAGTGGTATGTCAAAGTTCATTTCCAGAAAATAGATTTATTCTGCCTTCAAATACGTCAATAACTTCACCTTCTTTAGGTACATTTGCCTGAATTCGAAACACACAAGACACTGAATTGATTACTAGTCCACGCAAAAGACAAACTTTTATTTATCCAAAAAAAGAGGTGTATATTATAAAATACAATGTAAAACCTTCAAAATGATGTATATAGGATAAACTGGACAAACGCTATAACATCGTGTAAAAGAACACAAAAGAGCATTGAGATAAATGGATACCAATCTATCAGCAGTTGCTCACCAGGCAATTGAGAAGAATAATGAAATTGATTGGGAAAATGCAATACATGTAGTTGTAGATCACCAGCAAGACCTATACAAAAGGTGTTATCCACAATCATGGCAAAATAAAATGAGTGGGCCAGCAATGAATAGAGATTCTGGTTTATTGCCTTCAGTCTACAGTTGTTTAACCAAAGCTTAGCCTACAGCTATTGTTGAATCGTATAGCTTAGGTCATGGAAACATATTTGTTAGTTATAGCTCTGTCACAGAAACATTTCTTGTGGACTTGTTTTACTTCATTGACATAATCATCCACACGCTGATGATGCCATTGAAAAAATGGTTGAAATGTTTGTATTCTATATTTTTATATTTGAATAGCAATATCTACTATACCTAATCTTGGGAGATTATTCAGTATGTTAAAAGATAAGATTGACTTAATTTTGGTTAAGTTGTGTGGTTTCTCTAATTCAATTATGGGGACCCCTTACAAAGAATGTCGTAACTAATGTACTTTTTCCAAACACCTTTAAAACATAGTGTAATTCTATTGGATCTTAGGTATATAAATAAAGTACTTGTATTATTTAAGATATAATATATGTATATGACATGTAAAAGGATTATTATAATAATAATAATAATATTTTCTCAGTTTTTATTCGAATGCACTAGTCTTATTAAATAAAACAAATAGACGTTTCGACCACTCTACAGTGGCCATCATCAGTGTAATGGTAATATTTGATACAAAAAAGAATGACCTTAGGATGTAAATGCTGTGTTACTTTAATAACATGTTTATTTTGACTTGTCCCTAGGGCTTAGGTGATAAGGGCATTGTACACTTCAGGCAGTGGTCCATTTTCCCTGTTGATTGTGTTGCTGGTCTTTTTAATATACCAAGATTCAAGCAAACACCTCTGGGTCCAGTTCTGCTGACAGTCTATAACTTTCACATTGCTCCAATCAATCTGATGGTTCCTTCTTATTGCATGCTCTGCCACAGCTGAAGTGTTGTATATGGCATCAAAGGAAGTCAAGGCTCTTTGGTGCTCCTTCACTCTGTGCTGCAGTGTGCGTCCTGTCTGGCCAATATATACCTCTTTGCAGGTACCACAAGTGATTTTGTAGACAACGCCATTCCTTTGATTTATCTGGATGGGAGTTTTCGGATGTACAAGTAGTTGCCTGAGAGTTTTGTGAGGTCTGAAGCAGGTTCTTATATTAAGAGGAGTCAATATCCTTCTGATACTCTCAGATACATTTCTTATATATGGGAGTACTACGGTTGCAACTGGTTGTCTGTCCTCCATAATGCTATTCCTTGCACTATTTGTGCTCATCTTTTTAGATATTCTTTCTATCATCTTTAGTGGATAGCCATTTTGTCTCAAAGCTTGAGTGACATGTTCTTCTTCTTTGACTCTATCTAGATGGAAACTGCAGATCTTTTTTGCCCTATGGAAGAGTGTAGTAGCCACAGCTCTCTTGTGTTCCATGGGGTGATGAGAATCAAAGGACAAATACTTGTCTGTCTGTGTTGGCTTTCTGTAGACAGTGGTGCTGAGACTACCATCTTCATGGTGGTGAATCGTAGTGTCCAGGAAGGATAATTGCTTGTTTGATTAGTGTAATTCTATTGGATCTTAGGTATATAAATAAAGTACTTGTATTATTTAAGATATAATATATGTATATGACATGTAAAAGGATTATTATAATAATAATAATAATATTTTCTCAGTTTTTATTCGAATGCACTAGTCTTATTAAATAAAACAAATAGACGTTTCGACCACTCTACAGTGGCCATCATCAGTGTAATGGTAATATTTGATACAAAAAAGAATGACCTTAGGATGTAAATGAAAGTAAAGGTACATGTTTATAACCAGCTTTACTTTATGTGAATTTTGAAGCCTGCGCATCATTTATTTAAAAAGACCAGCAACACAATCAACAGGGAAAATGGACCACTGCCTGAAGTGTACAATGCCCTTATCACCTAAGCCCTAGGGACAAGTCAAAATAAACATGTTATTAAAGTAACACAGCATTTACATCCTAAGGTCATTCTTTTTTGTATCAAATATTACCATTACACTGATGATGGCCACTGTAGAGTGGTCGAAACGTCTATTTGTTTTATTTAATAAGACTAGTGCATTCGAATAAAAACTGAGAAAATGAGTATACCTAGTCACACAGGAATTTTTCGTATTATAAAGGAGAAATATGGTAGGACTATCATTGGTACAGTAAGACATTACATAAAAAATGCTGAAGTGATAGCGTCTACAAAACAACACTTGACTTTTAACATCAGGGCTAAGAGGTATGGCTTGATTCCAAGGAGCCTGCAAGTAAGACCATTAATACAGAGCCACAATGGAAGGCAAATAGCTCTGAAAGCTAGTAGGGATTTTTTACTACTTCGAATTGGAGAGAATATGAAAAAAATCAAACAAGGTGAAAAAGATTTCCTGTTCTACCAGCAACAACTTGAAAGAGATCTGTCTTTTATGGATATGACTACTTTGGATGAGGTACGGCAGAAAGCACAAGATAAAATGACAGCCAAATGTAAAGAGAGACAGAAGAAGAAATTTGATCAATTGATGGCCCGTAGTGAGCAAAAACACACCAGTGGTTCAATTGTTAACCCAGACAAATGGGTTAAAAACTATTCATCAAAACAGCTAACTATGAATGAGAAGAAAGTCCTTGCAAAGGGTTTAAACTTTTCACTAACACCAGCAAAGATACCCATACCAGAAATCATAGTATCTGTTGAAAATGGCTTGAGAAAAGTTAAGTCTGGCAAGAGTCAAGCTGCTAGAATTAATGTAATCGGGGCTCTAAAGAAAGCAAAGCTACCAGTGTCAAACATATCTTCCTCAGAATCTAGAGCGATCAAGGATCTGAACAAAGACAGCAGCATTGTCATTCTACCAGCTGATAAAGGAAGGCTGACTGTAGTTTTGGACAAAACAGACTATGATAGCAAAGTGAAATCTATGCTATCCGATAGTAAGACTTACAAAAAACTGTCCCGTGATCCTGCTTCAGCACTGGAAAGGAAAATGAATAGCTTTTTACTATCTCTTAAAAGATCAGGAGTTCTACCAAGCAGTCTATACTACCAACTTAGAAGTTCATCTGGAAAAACACCACAATTCTATGGTCTTCCCAAAATACACAAACCAGGAGTTCCTTTAAGACCTATTGTTTCATTTGTTAACTCTCCTACATACAGGTTATCTAAACACTTAGTTACCTTGTTGTCATCATTAGTGGGAAAAACATCTTCAAATGTGGCTAACTCTTTTGAATTTTCAGGTTTTATAGCCAATCAATCGCTACCTGATGGAGTAACTTTGGTCTCTTTTGATGTAGTATCCCTATTCACCAAAATACCTGTGGACGTAGCTGCTGATGTTGCATATGAACGCTTGCAGGAGGATCCTACACTAGGAGATAGAACTATGCTATCCCCAGACCAAATAAAACAACTACTCCTTCTATGTCTTAATGCAGCATATCTGGCATATGACAATGAGTTTTACCAGCAGACATTTGGAACTGCGATGGGGTCACCAGTTTCCGTAGTAGTGGCAGATCTAGTAATGGAAGATGTAGAGGAAAGAGCACTAAGAACCTATCACTCTCCCCCATTATTTTGGAAGAGGTATGTTAACAATATCTGTGCAGCACTTGAGAGGAATAACATTGATGACTTCAAACAACATATAGATTCCATAGAGCCATCCATAAAGTTCACAATGGAACTGGAATCAAACAAGCAATTATCCTTCCTGGACACTACGATTCACCACCATGAAGATGGTAGTCTCAGCACCACTGTCTACAGAAAGCCAACACAGACAGACAAGTATTTGTCCTTTGATTCTCATCACCCCATGGAACACAAGAGAGCTGTGGCTACTACACTCTTCCATAGGGCAAAAAAGATCTGCAGTTTCCATCTAGATAGAGTCAAAGAAGAAGAACATGTCACTCAAGCTTTGAGACAAAATGGCTATCCACTAAAGATGATAGAAAGAATATCTAAAAAGATGAGCACAAATAGTGCAAGGAATAGCATTATGGAGGACAGACAACCAGTTGCAACCGTAGTACTCCCATATATAAGAAATGTATCTGAGAGTATCAGAAGGATATTGACTCCTCTTAATATAAGAACCTGCTTCAGACCTCACAAAACTCTCAGGCAACTACTTGTACATCCGAAAACTCCCATCCAGATAAATCAAAGGAATGGCGTTGTCTACAAAATCACTTGTGGTACCTGCAAAGAGGTATATATTGGCCAGACAGGACGCACACTGCAGCACAGAGTGAAGGAGCACCAAAGAGCCTTGACTTCCTTTGATGCCATATACAACACTTCAGCTGTGGCAGAGCATGCAATAAGAAGGAACCATCAGATTGATTGGAGCAATGTGAAAGTTATAGACTGTCAGCAGAACTGGACCCAGAGGTGTTTGCTTGAATCTTGGTATATTAAAAAGACCAGCAACACAATCAACAGGGAAAATGGACCACTGCCTGAAGTGTACAATGCCCTTATCACCTAAGCCCTAGGGACAAGTCAAAATAAACATGTTATTAAAGTAACACAGCATTTACATCCTAAGGTCATTCTTTTTTGTATCAAATATTACCATTACACTGATGATGGCCACTGTAGAGTGGTCGAAACGTCTATTTGTTTTATTTAATAAGACTAGTGCATTCGAATAAAAACTGAGAAAATGAGTATACCTAGTCACACAGGAATTTTTCGTAATAATAATAATAATAGCTAATAATAATAATAATTATTATTATAATGATGATGATGATAATTAATAATTGTAACTTATTATAATAAAACTTTTAAATAAAATAAAAATAAAATAAAATAATAATAAAGAAATAAAATGAAGTCAGGTTGTGATGCCTCCGTATACTGATACGGAGTATACTGATACGGAGTTCCCTCACTGAACCGCAATCGAGAGACGCTGCAGGAGATAGTCAGTTGATTCCCCTGTCTCCAGCCTGATCCGTCTACCCAGATCCCTTACCAAGGCCATCGACTTGGGGTATCACATGTTATATATAGCTAATTTCATGATTTGAGGTTAATTGGTAACAATAAAAATTGCTTAGTTTTCGAAGGCAATACTTTCCCAAATTTCATAATCATGGTAGTACGACAATAAATCAGAAGCTGGAGAGAGATAGACAAAATAAATGGGGACTCCATGACTCCAGAAGAAAAAGCTAAAGAAAACAAAGGTTGGGGATAAGAAAAGCTCAGATAGTTCAGAAAAAAGAGAGCAGGATAGGGAAACTTATGTAACCTTAACCAATGGTAGAGAAAGATAACTGAGCAAGATAACATGTATTACTGCACACTTACTATGCAATACGTCAAGCGCCACTGAGTGGTGGGGTCCTTGCTAGTTATAATATTAGAATATATTATGTGTGTACATTCTAGGGTTAAAATACATTTCTGTGTTACATACACCTAAAATGAAGTCAACACAGTTGGATTCTAACAATAAGCTAAGTTAATGAGCAGCTATAGTGCATCCACCAGGTATTGCCTCATAAAAACATCACTACTTGCTTAGATGAATACTGAATAATTATTAAATAATCACTCTAGCTTCAAAATAATTATGTAGCTTTAAAGTTGATTGTCATTTGATGAATTTTCTGTTTAATCAGTATGTTTAAATTTTCACAGTAGGATCATCATCTCCACCAGCAGCACTTTATCATTAGCTATTTATAGATTATGATCAATTAAAGTGCCCAAATATGTGCTCAAGATAGAAAAAAAATATTTGTATATAGCTGTACCATTCGATATAATAATATGTAATCTCTCAAGCCTATGAAATAATATACACCTAAAAATTAAGTTCACAGCTCCCAAAAAGTTTGAATGGTCATGCTCTGTAAGTTTAACTCAGTAGCTCCCCAATTGCAGAACAAAAAAACAACAACAGACGAGCAAGCAAGCAATTTTCTGCTCAGCCAGGGACATGCATGCAATGTGTAAAATTCACATAGATAACAATTCATTTCTATGTGAGGGCAAGCACACTGTGCAGATTTATACAGCACCAAATAGCCATCTCAAGAGCACAAAGATTGTTGCTGTCTTTTGTTGTTTTCGTTGTTGTTTTTTATAATTTCTACACAGTAGGTTCATCGATATCATAATATATTTTATATTTTACAGTCAGCTAATATATTTATCTGCAATAATTGCAATACATTTAGGGAAATTTATTTGTAGATAATGAATATGACAACAAATACATTCCACATTTCCTCACTGCACTTATTGTAGCTTATTTGGAAATTGCTAATTATAATAAGTGCTGACTGCAGACAAAGCAAAATTATCTACAAATAAATTTCCCTAAATGTATTGCAATTATTGCAGATAAATATATTAGCTGACTGTAAAATATAAAATATATTATGATATCGATGAGCCTACTGTGTAGAAATTATACACTTACGTTAAGCTTGTTCATTATGTAAGCTGTTGAAAACAGGTATAATAACCAAAACATACGAAAGTCTAGATAAAACAATCTTTGAAGCATAATTGATTTTACAAAGGTGTTCATCTTTTACTATGTAAATGTTAATGTTGTTTCTATGATACAATACCTGGTGGACAATGCATCCATAAAAACTGCTCATAATGTTATCTTGCTGGGTACACTTCTACTGCAATGGCTCCACTTCATATATTTGTGGTAGTATAATTGTGTAGAGGGTTCAAAGGGGTCTGCATTATATGTTGGTTTACGTGTTCATGTGAGAAATCTTTAGATTGTTAAGGACGTCTAATCCAAAGTACCCCCCTTCTCTTTTCCTGTGCCACATTATTCTTTATATCCTCTGTAAAAAGAGAAATGATGCATGGGTAGGAAAATGTTTTCATTCAAATGACACTCTCTGTATATCTTCATACCATAAGACAACAGTATTGCAGTGGAGATTACTCTCTCAGGTAGGATGCAGGTGTACTGTGAAGATCAAAGAGGACTTAGCATTACTATTTCTTAACAATCTTTCTCCTCAATGATTTTGTTTGAGATACTGCAAGTAGTACATAATCAATGCCACAGACAAACACAAAAATATGGAGAAGTATGAATGCTATAGTCGCATTTTGCAGACTCCGTCCTTAACTGTATCTTGTGCTGTATTTTATCTATCAATGTCATACCTGAATGACTCAGTGTTTTTGCAAGTAGAAGATAGATAGGCATCTGAGTCAAAGGCTTTTTGAACCACAACAGAAGTAAATAACTGAGAACCATTTCTATAAATAACTATATCCAAGACCGAAATTTTTCTGCAGTTCTGTTCTTCTTTGATGGTGAAGTTGATTGATTCTAGTTAAATCTGATACTAACAGAGAACTCAGAAACACACAGCAACCTGCTTAACCTGAAGAAGATGAGATTCCTGAGATAACTCTATCTACTATATCAAAGGTAAGCCAGAAAAGATTGAGTGAACTTGTAACTTGTAAAATGAATGAAACAGTCAACATTAAGGTTATTTCCAGATTTCATAGGACCATTGAAGGAGATCTAGGAGATTAAAATATCACAAGAAGAGAAGAAAGGGATAATCTATGGTGCCATGTCATCAGGACTACTGTGATAAAGTGTATTGGTGAAATAGGAAAAACTCTCAAGAAGATATCAACAGCAGAAAGACCAGATGACAAGTACAGCATTGCTGGTACATGCCCAAATATACGAACATCGGATAGACTGGGATGATGCTAGAGTTGTGGAAGGAGGAAGCATTTACTAGAGGTGTTGTTGTTGTTCAAAGTTTTAATACATTGTGTGTATCTATATAGTTTTTGTGTGTTTGTGTCTGGTGGGAAATGATTGCATATTTTTCTGTTTAATCTCATTGTCATGAGCAGATATATATTACTTCATTCTTCTAATTGTCAGATCTTCAATTGCACTGCTATTTCCTTTTTCTATTTTCTTTGACTGACATTGTAGTGTGTACTTGTTCTCTCCTGCCTCACGTCCTCAGTGTGCGTTTTACGCATTGGGGTTGTCAGTATTAATTCTTGGCCTGTACATATAATACTTAATTGCTAAACTTAAAAAAAATTAATTATCTTGTGTGAATTTACACATTGCTTGCATGTTCCTGGCTGAGCAGAAAATTGCTTGCTTGCTTGTCCGTTTTTTGGGGGGGAAACATTAAAGATGTGATTTCTCACATGAACTCATGTAATCCAAAATTATGACACAGACTTTTGGAACCCTCTACACAATTATACTACCACATATATATGAAGTGGAGCCATTGTTGTAGAAGTGTACCAGCAAAATAACATTATGAGCAGTTTTTATGGATGCATTGTCCACCAGGTATTGTATCATAGAAACAACATTAACATTTACATAGTAAAAGATGAACACCTTTGTAAAATCAATTATGCTTCAAAGATTGTTTTATCTAGACTAGGTTCGTATGTTTTGGTTATTTTACCTGTTTTCAACAGCTTTCATAATGAGCAAGCTAACATGGCGTTAAATTTCTACACAGTAGGCTCATTGATACCATATCCTAATTATAACTCAACTACTTCCTCTTCATAATATCTCATAAAACTTTGAGAAACATGTCCAGTGGAGAAGTGAGGGTCAATTTTATATTCTTTTTTATAATTTCTTAAATATATTTTCTATCCTTTCTATCTAGCTATTTTACTTTTTGGTATTATGTTTTCAAATAGAAGAAATAACTAAGCTAAAGACAAAACAGCTAATTAATCTTAAAGTCAGCTACTACATCTTGAATTATAGGAGAATTATGGGATGGATTATATTTGTTCTTCTATTATGTTGTATCATACAGTTTTTGTTTTTAATCCTCCTTTTGGGAGGGGGATTTTATCCTTCCCTCAAGTGTAGTAGTCAGTCCAGGAGACTTGGAGTGAAAGAAAATTGTCACGCTCAATTTTCAGCCCTACTGTATACTGGAACATTTTAACTACTATATGTCACCATAATCCGATTTTGCACCGGTGGTATTTAATGAGCTGACTACGGGCATGCGCTGTAAGGCGGAACTGACTATAAAATGCTTGATTAGTTGAGACTAGTGGATTCAAGGACGTTAAAAGAAATGAATATTTACTGTGCATACATCGTCTTCTCGGCGGCTTTAGCCTTAGCAGCGGCAACTTCATTGTACAGGCGAGCCCATCTTTCTAGGAAAGTTTCTTTAGAAAGCAAAGCAAACGCTCTTCCTTCCTACGAGAATCAATACACGCTGTTCCAACAGTGTTCTACTAGCTGTGATGAAATATCTTGGAGTGAACGTGTTCTCAGTAATAAAGCTACAGTGCAAAGTCAAGATGTGCGAGTGTGTGCAGAAAAAAGTAAGTTATACTAAACCAAAGGAAGTTCATTTTTAATTATTAATTATTACATTAATAGCTAAATTTCTCAGTTCGAATTAATTAAAACTTAGATGTGTCGACTACTTGTCCAGTTATAGAAGTGAGAATGTTTTCTATTATAATTATTTTATAATTATTTTACTAGCAAGTACCCCGCCACAGTGGTGCTTGACTATTGCAAAGTAAGAATACAGTAGCACAAGTTATCTTGCTCAGTTATCATTATCTATGCATTGTTCCCTCTCCTGCTCTCTTTTTTCTCAAATATCTTAGCTTTTCTTATCCCCCACCTTTCCTTTCTTCAGCTCTTTCTTCCTCTACTTTTCTGAATCTCTGTTCTACTATCACGATTACGACATAAGTTTTGCGAAACTATTTTTGCCTTCTTTTTCGTACTTTTCCCTTCCTTTTTTAAACCGTTTAGCTAATTACAATAATAACTCTGGCTATTTATTTTGTAGAGCTGTGGCTTGTTAACCAGTTACTGGTAATTGAGTAGTCAAAATGGCTTAAATTGGATACTACAGAAGTTACCATTATTCAGGAAGTTGAAGTAAGAGTAATTCTGTATTTGTGTTTGGTAATATTAATAGTCAATTGCTATATACATTACTTTGCATGAACTAAGCAGAAGTATATTATGTAACAATACTGTAGTTTTATGTAACCTAACTAGGCAGGCTCGTTCGATATTGTGCTCAAGCACACCACTACTTAATTGGCAGCAGCGAAGCGAGTGAGGCACCAACGGGGGTAACACATTTGAAAATCGGAGATATTTGTAGCGGACACTCTCAGGGGCTACACAACTGAAAATCGGGGATATTTGCTTGTCGTGGACGCGCTTGCCATTTTGTACTTTAACCCACGCGTTTTCGTGTTTGCTTAGTGGTCAACCCCTTTCCCACATCTCCACTAATCAGAATATTTTCATTTAATGATCCCGTATCATTCAAGGAAATTAATTATTTACTCCTTGGTGTTAAATTGCTTTTGAATGCCACAAGACTGTGCTTAGGTCTTAAAAACTTACTGTTGCTCAACACTGTGCATTGTTTCTTCAGATTTCCTTGTTTTTTCAAGTCGCAAAATGTTATGGCGAGTTGTTACTATGGTATTAGAACCCTTTACCAGACGTAATTAAAAAAAGACTAGGCTTTTTTTAATCGCTGTGTGTGCTTGTTGTCAAAAGATACTGGTAATTCTGATAATCAGAATGTCATATATTAGAGACCACAGAAAATACCAGTACTCGGAAATTGAGGAAAGAAAGTGGTTCTGTATTTTGTTAGCTAAGTATACTAGTAATGTCCTTGAGCACAAAGGGCCAGCGAGCCTATGCACGAACGAAACACTTCAATAGAATATATCAGTCCATTTGTAAAAGTATAAGTACATAGCGGTTGTGATCTTTATATACTTTAGCTAACAAAAAAGGAACTAATTTCTTACCTCAATTCCCCAAGTAATGGTATTTTCTGTAGTCTCTGACTATCTGAATTACCAGTAACTTTTGACAACAAACACTCATAGCTACTAAAAACGGCGAGTTTTTCTTTTATAATTACGTATGGTAAAGGGTTCAATGCCATTAGTAACCATTCGCCATAGCATTTTGCAATTTGAAAAAATAACAACAAGAATTTCTAAGGAATTGCTGCAGAGTGTTGAGTCCAACAGTAAGTTTTTAAGACCTAAGTGAGTCTTGTGTCTTTCAAAAACAACCTAATACGAAAGGGTAAACAATTAATTTCCTTGAGCGATACGGGATCGCTAAACCAAAGATTCAGTTTAGTGGATTTTGATTTGGCAGAGGTTGCTGCTTTCAGTAGAGGCTTTTTAGCCACACCTATTCCTGAGTCTAACCGTGGAAGCCTTTCTAATGCAGAAGATGACACGGCTACGAGCGAGGGCTCTGCTATCTGCGCAAAGGATACTGGTAAAACACTATAAATTATTTTTTGAAGGATATTCAGGTACGGGCAGGGGTAAACCACAAGCAAACACAAAAACATGAGGGTCTAAGTACAAAATGACATGCCACGTCCACACGTATATAAACAAACAAATATCCCCGATTCTCAATTGTGTTACCCCCGAGAGTGTCTGGCTCGCTTCGCTCGCTAACATGGATTTACTCAGCTATTAATATTATCTAAGCAAGATTAGAAATGGACTGACAGACTCGCTCTCCCTGTGTGCTCAAGCACATCACTAGTTAATGATTATTGTTATATATATTTTACTAGTGATGCGCTTGAGCACAAAGGGCAAGCGAGCCAGTGCACAAACGAAACAATTCAAAATATAATACCAGTACTCTGGAAATTTAGGTAAGAAAGTAGTTCTGTATTGTTAGCTAAAGTATAATATAATGGACACAAGGGCTACATACTTAGCTATATTATTTGAATTGTTTCGTTTGTGCACTGGCTCGCTTGCTCGCTTTGTTTTCAATTGTGTTAACCCGTGAGTGGCTCGGTCGCTTCGCCACTCACCAATTATTATAACTTCATGATTTTTTGTTATTACTGTGAAGGGCTTGAGCACTAATGGGAGCGAACATTAAAGTTAGATGATTGATTATAAGTTTTTACACTCAAGCTACAAAAAATAAAGATCGAGGTTTTAAATTACGTATATTGACAGTAAAGTCGGTTCAATGCC